>WNGI01002843.1_pt1 | contig 15110 bp, 14 predicted proteins | sample 5400621 | NCBI WGS metagenome assembly WNGI01 (sample SAMN13153374, study PRJNA577476) | soil metagenome | isolation source: 20 cm soil or saprolite under Garry oak tree replicate 1 | place: USA:California | collected 2016-06-15 | reverse complement strand
GTCACAAGTACTAGGCCAATCATCGGAAACTCCTCGCGGGTGCTTTTTGGTGCACCGCACGAACGCGCCACTTTGACCATCCAGAGCCCCCGCGCAAGAGGGGATCTTTGCGATTCTCCCGGAAATTAGTGGTACGGAGCGGAGCCTGCGCCGGTCTATTCGGTCGCGATAGTGGGACTCATATGGTTACCAATTCCCTTCGAGCAATCAGCCGAAGGCTGAGCAAAAGCTGAACTTTCGGTCATGGTCAGTGCGGCCAGCACCAGAGGAAGTGCCGCATAGCCGACTCCGGCCGGAATTCGCGGTATTTCGACACCGCAGATGCGGGCCTGGAGGGCTTCTGGCTGCGGCAGGCGGGCCGCATCGGGGGCGGACAGATCGACGACGAGGCCGACGATGGCTTCTTCGGCGAAATCGCAGCGACGAATGCCGAGGCCGCGAATTTCGATCAGCCCGGTTAGTTCGTGCGCCGGCCGGACCACGAGTCGCCCGTTGCTTGCTTCAAGATGGACTCGATCATCGCCGACCAGCACGGCCGAGGGCAGTTGGCCCGCGCGCCCGGCCAAAATGAGATCGAACGCGAGGTGCGATTTGCCGGCACCTGACGGGCCGCGGATTAGCACGGCGCGATTTCCAACCAGCACCGCGGAAGCGTGAACGCTTGCGCTTGCGGTTGCGGTTGTCATGGCGCCGGCAGCCTGACCACGAAGCGCGCTCCCGCAACGGTTGCCTCGCCATCGGCATTGAGCGGTCCCGGGCGATTCTCCGCCCAGATGCGCCCGCCATGGGCTTCAATGATCTGCTTCGAGATCGACAGCCCCAATCCGGAATTCTGTCCGAACCCCTGATGCGGCCGGTCGGTGTAGAAGCGCTCGAAGATTCGCTCGAGCGCATCCTCGCGAATTCCCGGCCCATTGTCGTCGATGACGATTTCGATTTCGGATCTCAGGCGGCGGCACACGATCCGCACCTTGCCGCCGGGTTGGGAGAACGACTGGGCATTGACCAGAAGGTTGGAGATCACTTGTCCAAGCCGCGAATCGTGGCCCGGCACCGAAAAAGTGTCGGCGGAGCCTCGGCCTTCGAAGCGGACTTCGACGGCGACGTCGTGGCCGAGCCGGGTTTCATTGGCCACCGAAGTCAGGGTTGTGAGCAGGCGGCGGAAATCGACTGGCGCCAGATCCTGCCGCTGTAGTTCGGCATCAAGCCGGCTGGCATCGGAAATGTCGGAGATCAGCCGATCGAGCCGTTTGACGTCATGCTCAATCACCGCCAGTAGCCGCGAGCGGCTGTTCTCGCTCCGCGCCAAGGGCAGCGTTTCGACCGCGGATCGCAGCGACGTCAGCGGGTTCTTCAATTCATGGGCGACATCGGCGGCGAACATCTCGATCGCCTCGATCCGGTTATAGAGCGCGTCCGTCATGTCGCGCAGTGCGCCCGAGAGATGCCCGATCTCGTCGCGGCGGCGGGTGAAATCGGGAATCTCGACGCGGGTCCGGATGCGGCGGCGGACCCGCTCGGCGCTGTCGGCAAGCCGGCGCACCGGGCCGGCGATGGTGCTCGCCAGCAATAGCGACAGCACGATCATCACAGCGGAAGCGACGCCGCCGACCTTCAGGATCGCGAGGCGTTCGGCGGTCACCATCTGGTCGATGTCGTCGCCCTGCGTCGACAGCATCAGCGCGCCATGCACCGCGCGGAAGCGCTGCACCGGCACCGCGACCGAGACGATCACCTCGCCGCGGTCGTTGACGCGCACCATGCTGCGCTTCTGGCCCTTCAGCGAGTCCGTGACCTCCTTGTAGCCGTTACCGTTCTCGGGTCCGAGCTCGCGATAGAGCGGAAGGTCGCCGCGGTTGAGCCAGGTGCGAATCGCGATCATCGCGCGCTCGGCGATGCCCGGTTTCTCGACCGACGGCGGCGGCAGTTCAAAGCGCAGCACGTCGCCACGGCCGTAGAGATTGCGGCTGTCGAGAATAAGTCCGCCGTCACGGTCGAAAATTCGCGCCCGGGTCTTGGTCGGTGAAATCAGCCGTCGCAACACCGGCGCGACGCGCTCCGGATTGATCGGAAAATCCAGCCCGGAATATTCGTCCGGAGCCCCGTAGGTTTCACCGGGCTTCAGATCGAGCAGCCGGTCGGGATCAATGGTGATGGTGTTGGTTTCGACGGTGGCGGAAGCCGCGATCGCTCCAGCGATGATCTCGGCCTGCACCAACAGGCTTTGCGCCCGCGCGTCGATCAGGCCGGCGCGAAATTGCGACAGATAGAGGATGCTCGCGACCAGCGCGACCAGGCCTGCGAGATTGAGCGAAACGATGCGACGGGTGAGGCTGGAGAAGCTGAGCGCGAAAAAAAACTGGCCGGCCCGGCGCAGCCAGCCGAGCGGCCGCTGCCAGCCCTGTGCGGGCGGGGCTTCGAGGGCAACGTTGTCCAGAACCAGGGCCGGCGAGGCGCCCTCGGCGTTCAGGCCTGGATCAGGCTGCGTTCGATCAAGCAATGGCCAAAACTGCCGGTTGTTTCGATTGCATCTTTAAGATCCGCGTAGCCTTCGCATCTTACCCGAGATGCGCCGTGGCGTCAGTCGACAAGCCACGCGCGGGTCGCAAATCAGGTTTCCTTGAAGCGGTAGCCCACACCGTACAGGGTCTCGATCATCTCGAAATCGTCGTCCACGACCTTGAACTTCTTGCGCAGCCGCTTGATGTGGCTGTCGATGGTGCGATCGTCGACATAGACCTGATCGTCATAGGCGGCGTCCATCAGTGCATTGCGGCTTTTCACGACGCCCGGGCGCGTCGCCAGCGCCTGCAGGATCAGAAACTCCGTCACCGTCAACGTCACCGGCTCGTTCTTCCAGGTGCAGGTGTGACGTTCCGGATCCATGCGCAACAGTCCGCGGTCTAGTGCCTTGGCATCGGTTTCCTTCGGCACGGCGGTCGGATCCTTCGGCGCCGCGCGGCGCAGCACCGCTTTCACGCGCTCGACCAGGAGGCGCTGCGAGAACGGCTTGCGGATGAAATCGTCGGCGCCCATCTTGAGGCCGAACAATTCGTCGATTTCCTCGTCCTTGGAGGTGAGAAAGATCACCGGCAGATCGGACTTCTGCCGCAGCCGCCGCAACGTCTCCATGCCGTCCATGCGCGGCATCTTGATGTCGAGGATCGCAAGGTCCGGGGGACTGGTGCGGAAGCCGTCGAGCGCGGAAGCGCCGTCGGTGTAGGTCATGATGCGATAGCCTTCGGCTTCGAGCGCGATCGAGACGGAAGTAAGAATGTTGCGGTCGTCGTCGACCAAGGCGATTGTGGGCATGAGCCTGCTTTCAGGTACTAGTCGGCTGAAACGGCGGGCAATCCAGCGATGCGCCGCATAGTGGCTTTGAGCCCGGTCAACGAGCAATGCAAGCTGGGCTGAAGTGTGACCGAGTTCCAGGTGCCCCCTGAATGAACCATAGGTTCGGGCCCTGTATAAAGGATCGGCCGGGCTGGGAAAAGCCTTAATTTTGCAACGAGATGTACAGATATGACCTATGCCGCCCACCGTTGAGTTCGACGCCGCCACGCTGACCCGGTCGCTGCTGCGGCTCTGCCGGCAGGGGGCTTTGGCGACCTTGATGGACGACAACGGCGATCCCTATTGTTCGCTGGTCAACGTCGCAAGTCACGCTGATGGCTCGCCGATTCTGCTGATTTCGCGCCTGGCGGTCCATACAAAGAACATCCTGGCGGATTCCAGGGTTTCGCTGATGCTCGACGAGCGGGCGGAAGGAGACCCGCTGGAGGGATCGCGGGTCATGCTGGCGGGCCGGGCCGAGCAGGCCGGCGGCGACGATCTGCCGGTTTTACGCCGGCGCTACCTCAACGCCCATCCCTCCGCGGAAACCTTTGTAAATTTTAACGATTTTTCGTTTTTCAGGATTCGGCCGTCCGGTGCGCATCTGGTGGCCGGTTTCGGGCGGATTGTGGACCTCAAGCCGCAGCAGTTTTTGACCGTTATTTCCGATGCCGGAGCGCTGCTGGAGGCCGAACAGGGCGCCATCGATCACATGAACGCAGATCATCGCGACGCGACCAACCTTTACGCGACCAGGCTGCTTGGCGCGGAGATCGCGGATTGGCGCTGCACCGGTTGCGACCCCGAAGGGCTCGATTTGCAGGCCGGCGCCAAAACCTTGCGGCTGGATTTTCCCGACCGGGTGACCGGGCCGGGAGAGTTGCGGAAGATGTTGGTCAGACTGGCGGATGAGGCGCGGGCGAAGCCATAGCAGATCTCGTCCGGGCAACGCTTTCGGGACGTTGCGCAAGAAATCCGAAACGCGGGCAAATTCCGTCGGTCGCTGCATTCGAGGTCTCCTGCTTCCGCTTGCCGGAACGCGCTTGCCGTCCCTGATTCCATGCCCTGGCGACGCCCCGCCAATCACGATGGGCGCCGTAGGCGCGTGCGCCCATTTATCCACGGCCATGGAAGACGCAGCGCAGCAGCATCTCGAGGTGTGGCGCGGTGATGATGGCGAGGCTTGCCACCGCGCTCCCCGTCATCGCATAGGCGAACAGAGCATCCCTTGCCGTCCCGCTCAGGGTCTGAACGGTTTCGAGCGCGACGGCTTTCGCGCGAGTCATGCGGCTCGAGCCTGCACCAGCGCTCCGGACCGGCATCGTGATCGGGTGTTGATGGGTGCTCATCGCTTCTCTCCTCGGGCAAGCCGCTTGGATGCGTCGAGATGTGGCCAGTTCTGCCGCGGCATGGCAGATAGAGCGGAGCGATATCGCTCATTCCTGCGGAGAATAGGATGGACCGTCTGGCTTCGATGGAGACGTTCGTGCGGGTCGTCGAAACGGGGTCCTTCTCCGGAGCGGCCCGGCAGCTTCGGGTGGGGCAACCGGCGGTCTCGAAGTCGGTCGCGCAGCTGGAGGAGTATCTCGGGGTCAAGCTGCTGACGCGCTCGACGCGCGGTCTCACCCCAACGGAGGCTGGGCTCGGTTATCTCGAGCGCGCCAGGCGCGCCCTCGAGGAAGCAGCCGAGGCCGAGCTCGCAGCGCGGGGAGCGGGAGCCGGGCTTAAGGGAAGATTGCGGATCTGCGCCGCCGTCACCTTCGCACGGATCCATCTCATTCCACTGCTGCCGAAATTCCTGGCGCAGAATCCGGAGCTGGACCTGGAGGTCGTTCTGGACGACCGGCAGATCGACCTTGTCCAGGAGGGCATCGATGTGGCTCTCCGGATGGGAAAGTTGATGGACTCGGCGCTGACCGCGCGCCGTATCGCAAGATGCAAGCGCCTCGTGTTGGGCACGCCTGCCTACTTCGATCGCGCCGGCACGCCGTCGACGCCGAGTGAACTGAGCAAGCATCAGGCCGTCGTCTATCTCCAGGAGGGCAGCGTCTGGTCGTTTCGGCGTGACGCTTCCGAATTGGCTGTCACAGTTCAAAGCAGATTGCGGGTGACCGCCGCGGAAGGCGTAAGAGCGGCTGTGCTTGCCGATGTAGGACTCACCATCGCGTCGGAGTGGATGTTCAGCCCTGAACTGCGATCGGGCGCCGTTCGTGCGGTCCTGTTGGAATGGAGCCTTCCGGCGCTCGATCTGTGGGCTGTGTTTCCGACCGGGCGCGGCACCACCGCCAAGGTGCGGGCGTTCGTGGATTTCTTCGAACGTACCTTCAACGCATGACCGAGTAAGCCGGCCGACGTTGCGGCCATAAGCGCCGGCGGCCGATGAGACGAACGAGCATGGCTTCGATCCCGGGCAGCATTCAGCGCTTTGGGTGAATGAGTACGGTGACAGGCAACGGAGTTGCTCATCCCGAGCCTCCTGCCAAGGAGTGTCGCCATGTTCCGCGTCTCGTTCCAAAAGCGCTCAATCAGCACGGCGGTCGCAGGTCTTGTCTTTGTCGGCCTGCTTTCACCGGCAAATGCGAACTACCAGCGCGATGCCGTCGCCGTCTTCCCCGATCTGCCGATTAGCGCGACTGCAGATCGTGTCTCGACAGTTGAGACCTCGCACCTGCCCTGGCTTGCTCCGGTCGGCCATCGGCAACCGCGCCGGGCCGAGGTACCCCAATCCGAGGGCGTGTCGACATGGGAGCGCCAGCAACAGCAGCTCGACCAGGAGCTGGACCGCAAGCTGATCATATGTCGCGGGTGCTGACGCAACGCGCAGGGCTCATTCCCGGCGGGAATAATGTCTAGTCCAACGACCCCGCTACCCGGTACGGCAATCTCCTTTAATTTCTAAACGTGACTTCAACGAAACGGGCGGCGCCGCCGTCCTCCACGCAAAGGCCCAAAGGAGAACCGTCATGTCGCTTCAAGCCATGCTCGACGCTTTCAAAGTCGATTTCGAGGCCGGAAAGCCGCCCTACAGTGTCCCTCGCTCCGTCATCGAAACGATGCACCGCGCCACCGCAGAACTGATCGAGTCAGCTGCCGCCCAACGCGCCAGGAAGGCCGGCGATGTCGCCCCGTCCTTCTCGCTGAAGGACCCCGAGGGGAACGTAGTCAACTCGGCCGAGCTGCTGAAGCGCGGCCCGCTGGTCCTGAGCTTCTACCGCGGCGTCTGGTGCCCGTACTGCAATATGGAGCTGCAGGCGCTCGAAGCCGCCAAGGCGGAGTTCGACAAGTATGGCGCCACGCTGGTCGCCATCTCGCCGCAAACCGCCCCGAACAGCCGCAAGTCGGTGCGCCAGAACAAGCTCAGCTTCCCGATCCTCTCGGACGTGAAGGGCAAGGTCGGCGCCGCGTTCGGACTGCGCTTCAATCTGCCCGACTACCTGGTCGAGCTCTACAAGCAGCTGAAGAACGATCTGCCGACGTTCAACGACGATCCGAGTTGGACGCTGCCAATGCCGGCCCGCTACGTCATCGGACGGGACGGCGTGATCCTCTACTCCGAAGTGAACCCCGACTACACCCGCCGGCCCGAGCCTGAAGACATGATCCCGGTGCTTCAGCGGGCGGCCGCCGTCAAGGCGTGACGGCGCATGAGGCGGCCGGTGGGGCGCAAGGTCTTCGCGACCATCGGCCGCTGTCCTTTCACACGATCTGTCTTTAGAGGAAACGACGATGTCCAAGCTGTTCACGCCGACCCCAGTCGGCCCCTATCGATTGTCCCACCGCGTCGTGATGGCGCCGCTGACGCGGATGCGCTCCGACCCCGGCGATATTCCGAGCGACCTGATGGTCAAATATTACACCCAGCGCGCCTCCAACGGAGGTCTGATCGTCTCCGAAGCCACCCCGGTCTCGATCCGCGGCAACGGTTATGCCGGGGCGCCGGGCATCTACTCGGATGGCCAGATCTCCGGATGGCAGCGTGTCACCGACGCGGTCCACGCCAAGGGCGGCCGCATCTTTCAGCAGTTGTGGCATGTCGGCCGGCAGTCGCATGTCGACTTGCAGCCGAACGGCGAAGCGCCGGTCGCCCCTTCTGCCATTGCGGCCGAGGGCTACGCTTACACCAGGCGCGGCGAAGCCCCGTTCTCGATGCCGCGCGCCCTCGAACTGCATGAGATCCAGAGCATCATCGAGGAGTTCCGATCCGGCGCCGAACGCGCGCTGCGTGCGGGTTTCGACGGCGTCGAGATTCACGGCGCGAATGGCTACCTGCCCGATCAATTCCTGCAGGACGGCACCAACAAGCGCACGGACGAGTACGGGGGCTCGATCGAAAATCGCGCCCGCTTCCTGCTCGAGGTGACGCAGGCGGCCATCTCTGCTTGGGGTCCCGATCGTGTGGGCGTACGCATCTCGCCGAGCGGCACGTACGGATCAATGTCGGATAGCAATCCGCCCGCAACCTTCGGCTACCTGGCGACGCAGCTCGATCGCCTGGGCATCGCCTACCTCCACATCGTCGAGCCGCGCATCAAGGGCACCGAGGAGATTGCGCACGGCCAGGCGCCCGTCGCAGTTCAGCATCTGCGGCCGAAGTTCTCGCGGACCTTGATCGCGGCAGGCGGCTTCGCACCGGATTCGGCTGAGGCCATCGTTGCCTCTGGAGATGCTGATCTCGTCGCGTTCGGCCGCCACTTCATCTCCAACCCTGATCTGCCCGAGCGGCTGCGGCGCGGCCTGCCGCTCAACCGCTACGACCGGTCGACCTTCTATCGCGGCGACGCGCGCGGCTACATCGACTACCCGGCGGCTGAGGTCGCATCGGCAGCCTGATCGGCACCCCGTCCCGGATCTTCGCTAGGCCAGCGAGCGCGCATCGCCGCCCCTCGCTGACTTGCGCTTGAGAGGAGGATCCGCTTCCGACGTCTCCGCACGCTTCGAATCGGCGGTTGCTGCAGGCCTTGCGAAGACGTCCCGGCCGGACGGCTCCTGCATCTTGCGCCACTGCGCCGGAGTAATGCCCATGTGGCCCTTGAAGGCGCGCTGGAACGCCGCTTCCGATTGATACCCGACCGCCTCCGCCACGGCGCCGGTGGAGAGGGACGATCTCTTCAGTTCGTTAGCTGCAAGCGTCATCCGGATGTCGGTCAGAAGATCGCTCGGCGATCTTCCGAGCTTCTCCTGGAACTGGCGGACGAGCGTGGCCCGCGACATGTTGCATAGTCGTGCAAGGTCCGGCAGCGACCAAGCCCGCGCAGGTTCGTTGAACAGGGCGGCCACCGCGGGCGCAAGGCGCGGATGACCGGCCAAAGCGAGGAGGCCGCGTGGCGCCTCTTCGGTCTCGCTGGCGAGCCGCAGCACAAGCGCGAACATCGCCGTCGACAGCGCGTTCAGCATCGCGCGGCCGCCGAGATGATCGTCAGCGGACTCGCTGCGCATCAGGGAGACGAGGCCGGCGAGCTGCGCGGCGGTCTCCTTCTGTCCGGCGTAAGCGCCGGCGTGCACGACCAGGCGCGGCGGCAAGTAGCTGCGCAGTAGCCGGTCATGCGGGGGCGCGATGGCGAAGTGTCCGCACAACAGATCGAGCCGTTGGTCCGAACCGAGATTTTCGCTGATAGTAAAATTGAGGGACGCGCGGTTGCGGGCAAGCAGGGGCGCGGCCCCGCTGCCGTCGTGCATGACGTGCCGGGGGTTGCCGGGAAGCAGAAGGATGTCGCCGGCTTTCAACTGCATCGGCCGGCCTTTCGCCGGATCCTCCAGGGTCGCAGAGCCAGCGAGCACGGCATGGTACGGGATTTCATTCGCCTCACCGGGTCCCTGCTCGATGCGCCATGGCGCGCCATAGGAACAGCGTAGGTCGAGCCGCCCGCGCACCGGCATCATCTCGAAAAGTCGGCTGAGCCAATCCATGGGGGCCTCCTGAAAGCGGTCAATGTGAGACGATGGAGCATATAGTCTAGCCTTATGGACATTCAAAGTATCATGCGAGGTCATACTGTCACTCCGCGATCGTTCACCAACCCTCACAAAGGAGTGTCACCATGTCCCGTCTTTCAGTCCCGAATCTCGAATCCGACGCCGGCCCGTCGGGTCAGGTCTATGCCCAGATCAAGAAGGCGATCGGCAGCGTGCCGAACACCTTCGCGGCCATCGCCGCCTACGGTCCCGCCGCGCTCAAGGCGGTGCTTGCTGCCGATACAGTGGTCGCTGCGGGCACGCTGACCAAGCGCGATCAGGAGACCATCAAGCTCGTGATCAGCGGCGTCGCCGGCTGCGACTATTGCGTGGCCGCCCACAATCATCTCGCCAAGCTCGCGGGGATCAAGCCCGAAGTGCTCAAGCAGATCCGCAAGGGCCAGTCCACCGGCGATGCCAAGCGCGATGTGCTGGTCGGCTTCGTCCGCAAGCTCGCGCAGTCAAGCGGCACGGTCAGCGACGAGGATTTCGCCGCGATCAAGGCCGCGGGTTACAGCGATGCTCAACTGGTCGAGATCAGCCTGGCCTTCGCAACCACCGTCTTCACCAACGTCTTCAACCGCATCAACGACACCGAGATCGACTTCCCCGCGGTCGCGTGAAGCCGACCGCTCTCGCCATCAGATATTGAATGAAAGGATCGCGACCATGACCACGCTTGCCACCACCACTCAAAATCCGCTTGTCCGCGCGCTCCACGGGTCCGGCCTGCTCGCGGAGGATCTCGACTACCACATTGTTCGCGCCTCCATGGTGATCATGTTCTTCTTCTTCGGTTACCAGAAGTGGTTTGCGTACGAGTTCGAAAGACTGGTCCCCTTCATCAGCAACGGACCGCTGATCTGGTGGCTCTATCCCGTTTTCGGCCATGCCGGCGCCAGCTATTTCCTGGGCGCCTCCGAGTGGACGTTCGGGACTCTGTTGCTCGCCGGCTTCTGGGACAAGCGGCTCGGCATCCTCGGCGCCCTCGGTTCGACCGGTACCTTCATCGCGACCGTCACGATCATTCCGTTCATGCCGGAGGGCTGGGACATCGCCGCTGGAGGATTCCCTGCAATGACCGGCAACGTTCCCTTCCTGATGAAGGACGTCGTTCTGCTCGCCGCGTCGCTCTACCTTCTGAGGCAGGATGTGGTTCGCCTGACGCGGCAATGACGCACGGATCCTGCAAAAAGCGATCGCCGGCGAGTGGCTCGCCGGCGATCGCGCGTTCGCTGATGGCGATGGGTGGGGCTTGCCAGAGAACGGCAGGGCCATTTCATCGCTGCCTTGGCGCGACTCGCTAGCCAGTCGGATTGTGCATTGCAACAAAGCCGGAGCAATAGTTTTGATAGTAATTCCTTCAATCCGCGGCCCATCGTCGCGCGGCTTGATCACAAATAAAAAAGCTCGCGCTGCAACAACCATTTGAGCTGCGTCCACAGCCGCCTTGGAATAATCCAATTATTGCGGGATCGGCTTGGCAAGGTCGGCGTTCAACAGTAATAGGTCGCCGGACCGAGGCCGGAAGGCTATATTGAGGTTGCCGCGACAGAGGCGCGTTGGACGGCGTTAGCGCTGGAACTACGCGGGTTCTAGGAGGAGTCTTCCGTGCAAGAGACGGGCGTGCATAACGGTGCCTTCGGCGCCGACAAATTCGGCTTCAAAAAACTCAACGGCGTGAACTGGAATTTTGGCGCGCCGCAACTCTATGAGCATTCGCTACGCGCCGGCGAGGCCGTGCTGTCCGCCGATGGCGCGTTGTGCGCGGACACCGGCGTGTTCACCGGCCGCAGCCCCAAGGACAAATTCACCGTTCGCGACGCGTTGACCGACAAGAACATGTGGTGGGCCGGCAACCAGTCGATCACCTCAGAGCAGTTCGAAGCGCTCTACGCCGACTTTCTCAAGCATGCCGAAGGCATGACGCTGTTCGCGCAGGATCTCTATGGCGGCGCCGATCCGAGTTTTCGGATCAAGACCCGTGTCTACACCGAGCTCGCTTGGCATTCGCTGTTCATCCGCACGTTGTTGATCCGTCCCGAGACGTCGGAGCTCAAGGACTTCGTGCCCGAACTGACCGTCGTCGATCTGCCGAGCTTCAAGGCCGATCCCAAACGCCACGGCGTGCGTTCGGAGAACGTGGTCGCGATCGATTTCGCCCGCAAGATCGTCCTGATCGGCGGGTCTTATTATGCCGGCGAGATGAAAAAATCGGTTTTCACCACGCTGAATTATTATTTGCCCGAAAAGGGTGTGATGGCGATGCACTGCTCGGCCAATGTCGGGCCCGATGGCGACACCGCGGTGTTCTTCGGCCTTTCCGGCACCGGCAAGACCACGCTGTCAGCCGACCCGAACCGCACGCTGATTGGCGACGACGAGCACGGCTGGGGCCCCGAGGGTGTCTTCAATTTCGAAGGCGGCTGCTACGCCAAATGCATCAAGCTGTCGGAAGCAGCCGAGCCCGAGATTTATGCCGCCAGCAAGCGCTTCGGCGCGGTACTGGAAAACGTGGTGCTCGACGAAAACACCCGTGAACCGGATTTCGACGATGGCTCCAAAACCGAAAACACCCGCTCGGCCTATCCGCTGGAATTCATCCCCAACGCCTCGCGCACCGGCCGCGCGCCTCATCCGAAAAACCTGGTGATGCTGGCGGCGGATGCGTTCGGCGTGATGCCGCCGATCGCGAAATTGACGCCGGCGCAGGCGATGTACCACTTCCTGTCCGGCTACACCGCCAAGGTGGCGGGTACCGAGCGCGGGCTCGGCAAGGAGCCGCAGCCGGAATTCTCGACCTGCTTCGGCTCGCCATTCCTGCCGCGCGATCCATCAGTGTATGGCAATTTGCTGCGCGACCTGATCGCCAAGCACGGTGTCGATTGTTGGCTGGTCAACACCGGCTGGACTGGCGGCAAATACGGCACCGGGCGCCGCATGCCCATCAAGGTGACGCGGGCGCTCTTGACGGCCGCGCTGAACGGCTCGCTGCGCAACGCCGATTTCCGCACCGACAAATATTTCGGCTTCGCGGTACCGACCTCGCTGCCCGGCGTCGAGCCGCATATCCTCGACCCGATCAAGACGTGGGCCGACAAGGCCGAGTTCGACAAGACCGCGCGCGCGCTGGTCGGCATGTTCCAGAAGAATTTTGCCAAGTTCGAAGCGCAGGTTGACGCTGAAATCCGCGCCGCCGCGCCGGAAGTAAAGCTCGCGGCGGAATAAGACCCTCTCCGTCAGGGCCGGGCTCGTCCCGGCCATCCACGCCTTACTTTGTTGCCATCAAGAAAGACGTGGATGCCCGCGACAAGCGCGAGCATGACGATCGCATAAATCGGCCTATTAGCTCACGCCTTGAAATACGCAATCTGATGCGTGGTCGCGAGCAGGCGGCCCTTCGGCGACCAGAGCTCGCCGGTCTGGTCGCCGTAGCTCTTGTGAAAAATCCTGGCATCGGCCACGGCCAGAACGCGGCTGATATCCTCGGCTGCAAGGTCTTCGCTATCGGCATGAAAATAGGTCGTCAGCGATACCGTGCCGAACGGCACCAGCTCGCCCCGTGCGTGAAAGACCCGGCCAAAGAACGCATCCGACATCGCCATCAGCGACAGCATGTCGATCTTCCGGGGCACGCGGTCGCCGATCCATAGTTTGGAGAAAGCATTTGCCGGCGCAGCTTGAGCGGCACCGCTGAAATCCGGATCGCCCTCGGCAAAGCGCAAATCATATTGCTTGACCCATGACGCCGCGACCTCCGGATAGGGCAGGATCTGTTCGAACGGCTTGGCTTGCGGAAATGTGGCCTGCTGGTGCGCCCAAGATGGACGGCGTTCGGCAAACACGGCGGTGGCAAAACTCGCAACCTCGGCGCCATCCTGCGACAGCTCGACCGCCCAATGCTGCGTCGACCGGTTGGCCTTGACCAGGCGAACATCGAGGTCGAAGGCGCCTTGCGCGATCGGCGCGCGAAAATTGACCGTAAGCGCCAGCGGATCGCCGGCCCGCTGCGGATGATCGATCGGCGCCCGCAGGATAGTGGCGGCCGTCGCCCCGCCGAACGGGCCGACGAAGGCCCAATAATCGTCGCTGGTGTGCCCTCGCCAGCGGCTGTCGCCGGCGGTAACCCGCGTGGCATCGTCGAAAAGATGTGTGGTCTTGGTCAGCATCGTCATTGCGAGCGCAAGCGAAGCAATCCAGAAGCAACGAAGCCAGCGTGGATTGCTTCGTCGCTTCGCTCCTCGCAATGACGCTCTGGCTCTTTTGCGCGCAATATCGCGGCAATTCTGCCGAAATTCAATGACGCCCGAGATAATGGATTTCCGCTCGCCGGAATTCAGCGGGTGCTGCCGCGCTGCGCGCCCGCCTCCTGCAAGGCGCGCGGCAGAGTCCCGCGCACCGGCACATTCCAGATATCCTCGGCATATTCGCGGATGGTGCGGTCAGAAGAAAACCACGGCATCCGCGCGACGTTGAGGATGGAAGCCCGCGTCCACGCCGGGATAACCTGCCAGCGCGCGTCGATGCCGCGCTGGGCTCCGAAATAAGCGTCGAAATCCGCGCTGACCATGTAATGGTCTAGATAGCGCAGCGCGTGCGCGATCGATTCAAACCGGCCGGGATCGCCGGGCGAGAATTCACCGCCACCGATCGCGTTGATCGCCCGCCCAAGCCTCGGCGATCGCCGGATCACGTCGGTCGCATCCAGTCCCTGCTTGCGTCGCACCAACACGTCCATCGCCTCCATGCCGAAGATCGCGATGTTTTCAGCGCCGACATGATCGCGGATTTCGATATTGGCGCCGTCGAGCGTGCCGATGGTCAGCGCGCCATTCAGCGCGAGCTTCATGTTACCGGTGCCGGAGGCTTCCATGCCCGCGGTCGAAATCTGCTCGGAGAGATCGGCGGCGGGAATGATCACCTCGGCGAGGCTGACATTGTAATCGGCGAGGAAGACCACATTCAGGCGTCCGCCGATGGCCGGATCGTTGTTGACGATTTCGGCGACGTCATTGATGAGCTTGATGATCAGCTTGGCGTAGCGGTAGCTCGCCGCCGCCTTGCCGGCGAAGATCTTCACGCGCGGCACCCAGTCGCGTTGCGGCTCGTCCTTCATCGCCTGGTACAGCGCCACGGTTTCCAGGATGTTGAGCAGCTGCCGCTTGTATTCATGGATGCGCTTGATCTGGACGTCGTACAGCGCGGTCGGATCGACCTTGACGTTGAGGCGCTCGCCGATCAGCCGCGCCAGTGCGACCTTGTTGTGATGCTTGACGCTGCGGAATTGCTGCTGGAACGCGCTGTCGCTGGCGCGGGCCTCGAGAAGTTGAAGCTTGGTGGGATCATCGAGCACGGCTTCGCCGCAGGTCTCGCGCAACAGATCGGTCAATTTCGGATTGGCCAGCATCAGCCAGCGGCGGAAAGTGATGCCGTTGGTCTTGTTGGTGATGCGTCCCGGATAAAGATGATTGAGATCGTGGAACACGGTCTCCTTCATCAGGTCGGAATGCATCGCCGAGACGCCGTTGATGCGGTGCGATCCGACGAAGGCCAATTGTCCCATTCGTACCCTGCGCCCGGACCTCTCGTCGATCAGCGATACCGAGGCCCTGAAATCGACGTCGCCCGGGCAGCGCGCATCCGCCAGAGCCAGATGCGCGACATTGATGCGATAGATGATCTCGAGATGCCGCGGCAGCAGGCGTTCGAACAGCTCGATCGGCCAGGTCTCGAGCGCTTCGGGCAGCAGCGTGTGGTTGGTGTAGGACAGCGTGTCGACGGTGATCTTCCACGCCTCTTCCCAGGGGAAGTTGTGCAGATCCACC
>WNGI01028083.1_pt1 | contig 15113 bp, 11 predicted proteins | sample 5400621 | NCBI WGS metagenome assembly WNGI01 (sample SAMN13153374, study PRJNA577476) | soil metagenome | isolation source: 20 cm soil or saprolite under Garry oak tree replicate 1 | place: USA:California | collected 2016-06-15 | reverse complement strand
CATCATGGATTCCCCGGATTATCACCGATTCCACAGATCTGCTCCGTGAACTCCCATGACTCCACGGCTCGTTGAGGGCGGAGGTGTAGCCTAAGAGGAGCAATCGGTGAAATCTGTTTGAATCCGGGAAATCCGTGATGAGCCGTTGTCGTCTAAAGTCCGCGTTCGTCCGCGCTCATGCCCTGCCAGCCGCGGCGCGCCGAAATATGTCAACTAGCGCGGATGTACTTACACCCCGCATCCTGCGCGTGTAACGCCGCGAAGACCCCGGACGGCTGGAGGATCACTCCCGGCACCAGGAAGGCGATCGCCTGCTTGCGCGCATCGCTCTCGGTCGCGTTTTCCTTCTTCTGAATTGCTTCGACGACGTCCTGTAGCGCGAGGTTGCAGGCGAGCACGATCCCGCCGCGGGCGATGAAGCGGTCGAGCGCGGCATCGTCGAACATCGCCGGCACTTCGTTCCGCGACGACGCGAGCAGCGCGGGGTTGCGATCGGTGCCCTGCTGCGTGACCGGGTGGAGCACCTTCTTCTCCTTCCCGATCGCGTAGCGGTCCCAGTACGCCTGCTGCATGGCGAGCTGGATCCCGGTATGCCGCAGCACCAACACGGCCGACAGCTCGTTAGGCTTTGCGCCGAGGACTTCCTGGTACTGCTTGCCCCAGATCGAGGCCCGCCATACCCCGTAGCCGCTGTCGATCTCGGGAACGTCGAAGATCGCGCGATACTTTCCCGTTAGGCGGTTGACCCAGCTCAAATCCCATTCTTCGGCACCAGGTGCGTGCGCCCGATCGAAAACACGGATCGAGGCATCGACAGGCAACGGCAACCCGGCGACGAGCGCGCCGGCCGCAACCCTGCCGACAAAATCACGGCGATCGATAGGCATTGGTGGGTGGGTGGTGGTTGGGTGGTGATGGCTGAATGGAGCGAGTTTACCATCTACCATCACCCATCACTAGCCGGCAACCACCGGCCAATTACAACGCCGTGAGCGTCTGTTGCCCAGTCCAGCGCTCTCCCGGCTCCAATCGCACCGGTGCGCCGATCACCGCCGCTTCGACGCAGAGCATACGCAGCCAACCGCCCGGTTCGAGGTCGCTCAGCGCCGCCCCGCGGTCGGGGCCCGGATTCCAAACCACGACGTCCGTGAATCCAGACATGGAGACACGAGTACGCCGGACGTCGTCACGCACCTCGAGGGGCTCGTCGACGCCGAGATAGATCCGGTCCAGCTCCCCGGTGACGCGAAGTTCGGCGTCGGCTTGCCGCGCCGGCGCGCCGCCGGCCGTGCTGTCCCGGAAGGTTCCGTCCTGAAGTCCGAGTATGACCGTGCCGCGTACGTCATCGACAAGGAGGTAGGTGTGAAGCGCCGTCGTGAATCGAAACGGCATCTTGTCTTCATTGACGACGGAGAGCGCGACCGCCAACGACATCCCTTGAACGGTGACGACCAGATTCGCCGCGAAGTCGTGATCCCAGATGGTGCGCGTGCGCGGTGTCGCCGTTAGGCGGAACTGTGCCTCGCCCTTCCCTGTGCTCGCTCGACCGGCGCGCACGTTGTCCCACTCGACGACACGCGCGAAGCCATGCTTCGGCAGTGGTCCCATGGCACCGAACTGGGGGAAGATCACCGGAACACCGCCGCGGATGGCGGCATCCGCCGCGAACGCCGATCGCTCACTGAGAAAGAGTCGCTCGTCGCCACCGACGGTCTTCCACGACGTGACTTGCGCGCCGTGAGTGAAGGCCGCCGCCCGCGCACCATCGGTCGCCGCGATTTCTACTCTCTCCATTCACTGTCCTCGCCGTACGGGACATCAATCGGCACGTAGCGCGGCGATGGGATCGACGCCAACCGCACGGAACGCGGGCAGAAGACATGCCGCAAGCGCAACCGTGCCGAGCAGCAAAACGACACTGAATAGAGTCACGAGATCGGCGGCGCCGACACCGAAGAGCAAGCTTTGAAGAAATCTGCCAAGAGAAAGAGCACCCAGCAGGCCCAAAAGCAGCCCGGCTCCCGCGAGTCGTGCTCCCTGAAGAACGATCATACCGAGGATTGCGCTCGGCGTTGCGCCGAGCGCCGTGCGCACGCCGATCTCCCGAGTGCGTTCCGTGACCGCGCCGGCCAGGACGCCGTAGATTCCGGCGACGGCGAGTACCAGCGCTACGGCGGCGAAGGCCACGAAGAGAAGCATCGCTAGGCGGCGTTGGGCCGTCGACGTGGCGACGACCTGCTCCATCGTCGCGAGAGCGGTAACGGGTTGAGTGACGTCGACCCCCTGCACGACGCGGCGAACGGCCCGCGCGAGCGCTGCCGGGTCGCCGCGTGTACGGACCACGAGGGCTACGCTGTTGTCGGCGAATTGCCATTGCCGCTCGGGAAGGTAAATCTGGCTCGGCTCCGACGCGTCCAGCGCCCGATGATGAATGTTGGCGACGACGCCGACCACGGTGCGCCACGGCCCGTTCGGGTCGCCCATGCGAATCCGCTTCCCGAGCGGGTTCTCGCCTGGCCAGATGCGCGACGCCAAGCCGCTGCTAACGATCGCGACGAACGGTGCGTGGTCGCTGTTGTCGGCGCTCGTGAAGCCGCGACCGCGGCGGATGGGAATGCCCATCGCGCCAATGAAGTCTGGAGAGACGACGTAGCGGTCGGCATACGGCGCGAGCTCCGGATTCGCCAGCAGTTTGTCCTGGGCATTGATACCATACATGTCGAGGTTGCCGCCTAACGGGAGCTGGTTCGCCGTGCCGACGCGCTCGACGCCCGGCAGCGCGCCGAGGGCGCCGCGGATGCGATCGTGATTGGCGTAGACGGCAAGGCTGTCGGTGTACTTCGGTCCAGTCGCCTGCGTCTGCAACGTCAACACGTGGCTGGGCTCGAACCCCGGATCCACGGCGAGAAGGCGCAACAGGCTGCGCGCGAGCAACCCGGCGGCGCGCAGAGCACCCGATACACCGACCTTCCCCTCACGCAGCGCCGGTACGAGACCAAGTGCGGTACCGAGGAGGAGCGTTATGGCGGCGCCGACCAGGAGCGCGACGCGATCGAGACGGATCGCGGCGAGGCGCGGCATCGACTGAGGAAGTTGACCGGTCAACATGCCTAACGCCAGCTTGGCGACGGCGAGCCCCACCAGGCCGCCGATGACGGCCAGCAGCAGCCCTTCGGCCAGGAGCTGCGCGGTGAGCCGGCCGCGGCCTGCGCCAAGAGCGGCACGAATGGCGAACTCCTCTTCGCGGCGCATCGCGCGAGCGAGCTGTAGGTTCGCGACGTTGGCGGCGGCAATGAGCAGGACGAGCACTGACGCGCCGAAGACCGCCCAGAGCACCGGCTTGCTGCCGCGCATCGTCGCCTCGCCTAACGTCGTGACAATCGCCCCCGCCGCCGGATACTCCCGCGGGTATGCACGTACCAGGCGCGCCGACACTTCACTCAGCTCGGCGGCGGCGCGTTCTGGCGTCACGCGCGGCCGCAGCCGCGCGAACATGCGCAGGTGCCGGCACGTGCGGCAGGCGTACGGAAGCGAGGAATCATAGCCGAGCACGCGCCAGATCTGCGCCTGTGGCGATGCCACGCTCTCGAACGACGCCGGCAGCACGCCAGCCACCGTGAACGGGTTGCCGTTGATCGAGATCTTCTTACCGACAATCGACGAATCGGCGCCGTAACGCCGCGCCCACAACCCATGGCTCAGAATCACGACCTGATTGGTCCCCGGCGTGTCCTCGGCGGCGCCAAAATCCCTGCCTAACGCCGGACGCACGCCCAGCACCGAGAAGAAGCTCGCCGACACGCGCTGGCCCGAGACGCGCTCCGGTGCGCCGCCAACGCCGTCCAGGGTCACCTGCCAATCACCGACCGCCGCCGCGCGCTCCAGCGTACGGCTGTCGCGAGCGAGATCGGCGAACGTCATGAACCCGACGTTGCTCGCTGAGCCGTCCGCATCGCGCTCGCCGACGATTACCAATCGGTCGGGTGACGGATACGGCAACGGTTGGAACAGCACAGGGCTGGCGACGCTGAAGATCGCCGTCGTCGCGCCGACGCCGAGGGCGAGGGTGATGACGGCAAGCGTCGTGAACGCGGGCGCGCGACGGAGCAGCCGCGCGCCGTGACGCAGATCGCCAAGAAAATTGAGCATACCTGGATCTCCGGCAGGTCGGATCGGTTCAACGACGGATTGGCGCTGGTGCAGCACGAGGATCGCGGTGATGGTCTGCCGCCAGAAATGGCGTCGCGCTCGCCCGGCTCCGTGCACGTTGAGATTCTCGGCGAACTCTTCGAGCAGATCGCCGATGAAGGGCTCGCGCTCCGTTGCTGGGCAAAGGTGATTCAACAGCCAGAGAGCCGCCCGCGGCGGCGTCGCCGACACGGGGCGGCTCATGGTGCCTCCAAGCCGAGATCGAGCCCGCGCGCCATGCGGCGCAGCACCTCGACCGATTGGCGCAACGCGCGGCGTCCCGCGGCGGTGACCGTGTAATAGCGCTTCCGCCGTCCGCCCCGTTCTGGCGTCGGCTCCCCGACACGCGCCACGACGAATCCCTTTTCCTCGAGGCGTGTGAGCGTTTTGTAAACGGCGGCGAGACTCACGGCGCGGCGCGAGCCATCGACAATGGCGCGCCGGATGGGGACGCCGTACGCCTCTTCCCCCGCCCTCAACACCGCCAGCATCACGAGCTGCTCGAATTCGCCGAGCATGCAAGCTCCCCGATATGTCAGACGTTGTCTACTATATCGACGGAGCGCGACCACGCAAGGGGCCCTACAGTCCCATTCTCCTCCGCAACTTCTCGAACCTCGGTTTCCCACGGAGCGGATCGAGCATCGGATTCACATCCATGTACGCCAGCCAACCGCGCCGCTCCTCGCACGATCGCTCGGCCCAGTTCAGGGCCTCATCGTTCTCGCCGATGCCGAGGCATACGGTTGCCAGCGCGACCGGAGAGACGTACTGCTCCTTGCGGCGCGCTTCGAGCGAATGGAGAATCTCGCGCGCTTCCGAGTGTTGACCGGCACGGCCGAGGGCGTAGCCGAGCGTGGCGAGCGTGTACTCGCTCGAGCCCGGCAGCGCGACGGCGTCACGCAAGATCGTCTCGGCTTCACGCTGCGCGCCTTCCATGACGTGAATCAATCCGAGGACGCGATACGTCTCTTCGGCCGTCGGCGCCATCGTGAGTGCGCGCGCCACGTGATGACGGGCGCGATCGTAGCGGCGGGCGTAGTAGTACATGTAGCCGAGGCTCCGCCGCGCCGAGACCGACACCGGGTCGAGCTCCTGCGCGGTGTGCGCCTCGATCAACGCCTCCTGCATGTCGCCCCGCGCCGCGAGTAGCGCCGCATACCACTGATGCGCCGTCGCATAACGAGGATCGAGCGCGATCGATCGCCGGAACTCGCGCGCGGCGTCGGCGTACTTCCATTCGTAGATGAAGAGCACCCAGCCTAACGACGTGTGCGCCTCGGCGACGGTCTCGTCGATGGCGAGCGCGCGCTCGGCGTACTCTCGGGCGCGGGCAAAGCCCTCGTGCACCGCGACGCTCCGGTAGTCGACGTGCAGCGCGTACGCGTCCGACAGTCCCGTATACGCGAGTGCGTAACGCGGATCGGCGGCGATGGCCTGCTCGAAGAAATCGATCGCTTCGGCGACGCCTGCGCTCGTCCGCTTGTTCCACGCGTGGCGGCCACGCAGGTATAAGCCGTACGCGGTGACGCTCTCGGTGTAGCGCTTGTGGCGAGGCGCCGGGTCGCCGAAGGACTTCGCGCGCAGGGTGGCAACAATCGTCTGGGCGATCTCGTCCTGCAGCGCGAAGACGTCGGCCAGCTCCCGATCATATCGCTGCGACCAGAGCAGGCGGCCGTCGTCGGTCGATGTGAGTTGGGCGGTGACGCGGAGCTGCGCGCCTGACTTCCGCACCGTCCCCTCGAGCACGACGGAAGTGCCGAGCAGTGCGCCGATCGCGCGCACGTCCTGCGGCTTGTTCTTGAGCGAGAACACCGACGTGCGCGACGCGACGCGCAAACCCTCGATCTTCGCCAGCGCGTCGATCAGCTCGTCGGTGATGCCGTCGCTGAGGTACTCGTTCTCCGGATCCGGACTCGCGTTCACGAAGGGCAGGACGGCGATGCTGCGCGTCGCGTCGAAGGTATGCGCGACGGAAACGTCCGCGGCGAGCGCTCTCGTGAACTCGGCCACGGTCTCATACCGCTGCACGGGGTCCTTGGCGAGTGCGCGTGCCAAGACCGACTCGAGCGCCGCCGGCGCGTCGGGGCGGAGCGCGCGGATCGGGCGAGGCGGCTCCGTCACATGCCGCGCCATCGTCGAGCGCATACTCTCGCCGCGGAAGGGTGGTACGCCGGCGAGCATCTCGTACACGACGCACGCGAGGCTGTACACGTCGCTCCGCGCGTCGACGTCGCGGTCGCCACTCGCCTGCTCGGGACTCATGTACTCCGGAGTGCCTAACGCGATGCCGGCGCCGGTCACGGCACCGCTGTCCGAGCGTCCCTCACTCTCGGCGGCACAGGTCGCGCGGGCGACGCCGAAGTCGGCGAGCAAGGCATGCCCGTCGGCGAAGAGAATGTTCTCGGGCTTGACGTCGCGGTGCACGAAGCCCGCGCGGTGTGCGTAGTCGAGCCCAGCGCCGACTTCGCTCGCGATGCGCACGACGTCGCGCACCGGCAGGTGCTGCTCTTTCATCAGGCGATCGCGCAGCGATCCGCCCGGAACGAAGGGCGAGACGTAATACAGCAGTCCTTCGGCCTCACCGGAATCGATGAGCGGAACGATGTGCGGATGTGCAAGGCGCGCGGCGATACCGATCTCGCGAAGGAACCGCTCCGTCCCCACCGATGCCGCAAGCTCGGGCCGAAGCACTTTGATCGCGACCTTGCGGCCGTGCTTCTTCTCTTCGGCCAGGTACACCGTCGCCATGCCGCCGGCACCCAGCTCCCGCTCGATGGAATACCGGGCAGCGAGGGGATTACCAGGTCGAGACATCGCGCTCGTGGTCACCGTGGAAATATGTGGGTGGCTGTAAGCCTTGTCACCCGGCGTTAGGCGCTGGAACGATGGAACACGTCGCCAGGCTGAGACGAGGAGATGTCCGCGTCCGCGGACGAAAGCCAGCTGTCGGGGCAGCGGCCGAAGTACCCGCCCTCCGCTGCAACCGTAATGCGGGACGTCAGTTGCGCGCGGCGGCACGATGTCATGACGTTCGGCGCGCGCGTTGCTCTTTCGAATCCTTGAAAGACGCGTCGCCAGCGACGCTCAGGCATCACGACTAACGCGCTCGTTTGCAGAGGAGGCGCATATGACTATGTATCGTTCGACTGTTCGCATGTTCTCGGTTGCCGTCCCGCTCCTGATCGGCGGTGCGCCCGCGTTGATGGCCCAGGGGCGCAATCTATTTTCGTGGACTGGCCGCGTCGATCGTGAGGTCCAGATCTCGATGCGGGGCCGCGACGTCTGGACCAATGGCATCGATCGCGACGATGGTGGGCGAAGCCGCTTGAACGTGGCGTCGGCGTTGCCCCGTACCGACGGCTACGTGCGCGTCCAAGCTGTCGATGGACGCGGCGACGTGTCCGTCGTCCAGCAGCCCTCCGCCTACAACAACTACACGACGATCGTGCGCGTCCGGGACCGCAGCAGCGGGTCCGATCGTTATCGACTGAACGCGTACTGGGAATCGCGCTACTCGGACAATCGGGGTGGCAACGGCGGTTACGGCCGACAGGGCAGAGACGGTGGCGATGACGGCAACGGCTCCTGGGGCCGCAACAGCGACAGCCGTGACGTGCCATCGCGTATCGATCCGCGTGACCGCTCGAATGGCGGCTGGGGGAACGGCGGCTCCGGCAACGGCGGCTACGGCAATGGCGGCTACGGCAATGGCGCCGCGCTTCGTTGGTCCGGCAACGTCGACAGTGATCTCGAGATTCGTCTCGCGGGCCGGCGTTTCGACGAGCGCACCCTCAGTGGGGGCGCGACGCGCGATGAGCGCAGCTCGGTGATCGGCGAGGGAGTACCGCGGCGTGACGTGCAGGTCGTCATCTCGCAGCGCCAGGGTCGTGGCCAGGTGTACGTCGCACAACAGCCGTCCTCGTACAACGGCTATACCGCGGTCATTCGCGTCCACGATCCGCAGGGTGGGTACGGCTACTACGATTTTGAGGTTGATTACAGGTAGCTGCCTGTCATCCCGAGGAGCCTCGCTGCGCTCGGGATGACAGGAAGCTTACTCCTCCCCCGGCGGCCCTCCACTCCGCGCGACTTGATCGGCCCTGATTTTCCCGGCATCGAACTTTTTCGCGCTCGCCAGCATCTTGTCGATCGTCTCGTCGAAATCGGCGGTTGGCTTGCGCTGAAAGCGCAACGGATTGACGCGGGCGACGACGAATGCCTTGAGATACGGACTCTCCATTCCGCGCGACTTGAGGGTTTTGACTGCCTCGTTCACCGCTTCGTTGAGCGCGAGGAGCTTCTCGGCGCGTTCGCGTCGCGTCGCCAAAGCGTTAGGCAGCTTGGCGGAGAGAAACTTGTCGCAGCGCTTGAGGACGGGGTGATAGACTCCCCCGGAGAAGCGTCCATTTTGCTGGTAGCACAGGCCTAACGTCACGAATGCCGCCTCCTCGAACTCGACGGCGAACTCGCGCTCGGGACGGTCGTCGAGCGCGGCGAGGGCTTCGGCGAGCCGCACGACCTCCAACGCCTTCTCGCGAAGATTGTGCGCCTTCTCGGTGTTGAGGAGCAGGATGCGGTGCGCAACCTCCGGCTCCGGGACGACAATCGCGACGATCGACCGCGCACCGAGCTGGCGGAGCGCGCCGAGTCGATGATAGCCGTTAGGCGACCAGTACTTGCCATCGCCGGCCGGCACGGCAATCACGGGATCGAGAAAGCGATCGAGCGTGTCGATGGCGTTCGCGAGTCGGCCGACGTGCGCTTCGGAAAGATCACGCTGAAAGGGCGTGGGCTCGACACGCTCCAAGGGCAGCGCGGCAAGGAGCTGCCAATGTCCGCCCAATGGATCGCGATAGGTGGCGAGCACTGACCCCTCGTCATCCGCGATCGTGCGGGCAAGGGTGGAAACGGACACTGGAGGCGTCGCGCTCGTTAGGCGACGGGCCTCGAGTCCGCGCGACGCGGGGGGCGCCTCGGCCTTCTTCTTTCGCGTGCGTTTGGCGGCAGCCACAGTGCCGGGAAATCTCGCTCAGCTCCGCCGAACGCGCACCTCTTGCTGCTGATTCTGGAAGACGATCGGCTCCGGCGAGCCCGCCCCTAGCGCTGGGAGCGCCTGCCCGCCCTGCAAACCGGGCGTTCCCGACGCGCTGCCTTCCGCGTTCGGCGCCGAGCCGTCACGCTGCGTCATGATCTTGGTGATGAAGGTGCTCGAGCCGCTCGAGACGTTGGGAGGCGTCGAACCACCCCGGCGGGATGACTGGGCGCGCCGCACGCCGCCACATCACCTTCGCGGCCGACATCGCGAGTGGTCCAAGCACGAAGATGATGAAGACGATTGAGATTCCCGTGATCTGGCCAGGATTCACGAATGGAAACTGGTACGGCGTGCCCAGGGACGTGCTCACCTGCGTACCCAGCGCGAGGGCGCGACCAGATTGAGCGAGGTCGAGCTCGAGCTGTGAGAGCCGCTGATCGAGGATTCTCAACTGCTGGTCGAGACCTGAACGATTTGCCCCCGTCGCGCTCTCATATTGTCTCGCGATGGTATTGCGGCGACTCCGGACATTTTCGATCTGGCTCGATATGACGTCACGCCGCGCGCGCAGATTGGCGATTTCCTGCGCCGTTCGCGGGATCGGAAAATCAAAGCTGGGTGTACTCGTAACCGGCGGCGCGACCGGCGCCGGAGCCTGTGCGGGCGCGGGCGCAGCCGGGCCGGGCGTAGTCGGTGCCTGTGGCAAGTAGGGTTGCATGCGCCCCATACGAGCAGGGTTCGCCTCAGGTTACATGACGGCCGAAGCGCAACTGCTGAACTGTCTAATGCTGCCTGGGTGACTCCAGCCATTGAGCCGGCAAGCAGCGTCCTTGAGTGCCTCCGAGAAATTGCGCTCCCACGCAGCTGCGCCCTCGAGCAGTTGCGCTCTCCGCAGTTGCGCCGTTGGTGTCCCGGAGGTGCGCAACGAGAAAGTCGCCAACGCGGCGCTCGTACTCGACGGGCGCATAGTCGTGCATGTCCTCGTGTCCCGCCCCGCTTACCTCCCAGAACTCCTTTGGACTGGCGGCACGCGCGAAGAGCGCCCGCGATTCCGTCAATCGTGTGTACTGATCGTCCGTCCCCGCGATGAGGAGCAGGGGCTCGCTGACGTTGCCAATGACGTCGATCGGTCGTAGGCGTCCCGGGTCGACGCCAATCTTGGGTGCGACGAGTTGAATGAGTGCGGGAGCGACGGCAGTACCAAGAAAACCGAAGGGACCGAGCCAACTGCGCAGCCGATCGGCAACGGCGTCATGAAAGGTCGGATAGACCGACTCGAGCACGAGCGCGTCGACGGCGAGCGGCCTCGAGCCGACCAGCGTCGCCGCGCCCCCCATGGACACGCCGATGATGCCGACCCGCTCCCCTGGCGCTCGCGCGCGCAGGAAGGCGAGCGCGGCTTCAGCATCGAGACTCTCGAGCGCACCGAAGGTGATATGGCGTCCCGGACTCTCGCCGTGGGCTTGAAAGTCGGGCGCCAACACCGTGAAGCCGGCCCGATGTAGGAAACCGGCTCGACCGGGCCCCCGATCGACCGGGCGCAAGCCACGCCCGGATGACGCTGCCCGATTGGCTGTGAAACGCGACCGTCTGGGCACCCAGGCTCGGGGGCGCGCTGCCGACATGGCTATGAGCAGGCCGGGCGAAGACGCAGCCGCCCGCGCCGATCAGAAACATTGCGGCGGTCGAGCCACGTACCACTCGTTGGGCGGTCGCGCGGGTCTTCATAGACCATCCCATTTGCACGAGCCGTTCCGCGCTGCTCGGGTTCACACGAGCCATTGTATCGTCTGCGGGGTCTAAGACCACGCCTCCTGTCGTGACCTGGCACGCTCGGTGTGTGTCTTTGTTGTCGAGCAACTGATCATGTCTCTGGGAATAGCTTGGCACACCGTCATTCTGTTCTTCGGCCTTGTCGCCTTCGCACCGACAAGGTTCGGAGACTTGTTGTCGCATCCGATGCCGGTTGCGGACTACGCGGCCGCCGTCGCGCGCATTGGGAGCATTCAGGCGCGCGAGGACAGCATCGTCGCGCCTGGCGGTGGATCGATCTTGCTGACGCATGGTGCGCGCACGGCGCGCGTCGTCGTCCTCTTTCATGGGCTCACCGACTCGCCCTTGCAGTACTTCCCTTTCGCGCAGCGTCTCTTCGCGCAGGGGGACAACGTGTTCGTTCCGCGACTACCGCATCACGCCGAGCGCGGCGGGCACTTCGCGGACATGGGGCGACTGACGGCGCAGGAGCTGCGCGACCTCGGCGACGTGTCGGTGGACGTGGCGCGTGGGCTCGGCGACACCGTGATCGTCTCGGGACTGAGCGCGGGCGGGACGATCGCGGCGTGGGTCGGACAGTATCGCTCGGATGTCGGCCGTGTCGTGCTCGTCGCGCCCGCCCTCGAGGTCACGCACGTGCCGTCGTTATTGAACGGCGCGGTGCTGCGGATCGCATTGCGGGTGCCTAATGTCTCGAGGGCGTCGCCACGCGATAGTACGGAGCCAGATCGCATGCCGGGCTGGGCGACGCACGCCGTTGCGCAAACACTCAAGTTGGGCATCGCCGTCCGTCGTGCCGCCGCCGGGCGACCCGCGGCAGTTCGAGAAGTGACCGTGCTGCTCAACGCCAACGATCACACGATTGCCAACGGCGCCGCCATCGATCTTGCTCGCCGCTGGCAGCAGCGCGGAGCCGTGACGCACGTGTATCAGTTGCCCGACACGCTTCGCTTACCGCACGACGTCATCGATCCACGGCATCCGGGGAGCAATACGAGCGCCGTCTACCCGGTGCTGGACGCGCTCCTGGCTGGCAGGCGGCCGGCGCCATGGGTGGCCGATCTGAGTGGCGAGTGGCGAGTCGTGAGTAAGTAGCTGCAGTGCGGCGAAACGAAGCTTTGCTCGCCGAGCGACCATTGCGACCGGTCACGCCAATTGATCACGGATCACGCGGCTCTCTTTCTGATTGCTCCTCGTCGGTGACGGGTCTCCGCACTCAACGAGCCGAGAAGGATCTTTTGGAACAGCCTCAGGGCCGTCCTGGCGGCAGAGTCTGCATTTGTGCCGTTAACAAAGACTCACAATGTTACGGAGGCCGCTGGAGCCATCGCGCCAGAACGAGTCATTCGAATACATCCGGGTAATCCGTGATCAAATGGCCAGAGGTCGCAGTCTCTTGCCGGTGCACCGAAAGGGACCGTCCAGCCGTTACTCGCTAGTCCTCTCCATCAGACATAAGCCCGACCACGGCCGTTTTCCTTGAGCGCCGTTCATTTCAGGGAAGAAGCCGAAGAGCTTGAGCGGCCAAGGCAGCCGACCGGCGCGGTGCGCGGCTTTGAGCGTCGACTGGACCTCCAGCGGGCGCCAGCCGTAGCGGCGAAAGATGTCGGGTCCTTCTGGCGGCGCGAATTTGAAGGGCGCGCCGGCGCGCTCGAGCGCCGAGCCGCCTTCCTTGCGCAGCATTTCCATGAGGCCAGGCGACACGACGTCGAGGACCCAGTATCGAAACGTCGGCTGCTTCGCGAGGTCGGCCGCCAGAACGCCGACGTCGTCCGGACTGAGGTAGATGAGTAAACCCTCACTGACGATCATCACGCGCTTGCTCGACGCGCCGACCTGCGCGAAGAGCGCGCGACGCCTGGCGACGTCGGCGAGGTCGAGCGCAATGCGCTCGACCTTGCAGCGTGGTTTCTCGCCCTTGAGCATTTGCTCTTTGTAGGCGAGCAGCTCTGGCAGATCGACCTCTATCCAGCGTAGCGTCGACGGCACGGCCATGCGATAGGGCCGCGTGTCCAGACCAGCCGCGAGATTGAGAATCGTGTCGACGCCGCCGGCGAGTTGACGCTCGATGTACTGATCGACGACGTGCGTCCGCATCACCCATGACCAGGCGTTCTTGGTGTGCATGGTCATTGCCGTCGCGATCTGCTGGCCGCGCTCGCCCGCGAGCCGGCGCGCCAGCGGATCGCGGAAGAGCGCGTCGGGACGTTCCGTCTCCTGCGCACGAAACACCGCGGCCCATCGCGCGGTGTCGGAGATGTTTCTGATCAGGGGTTCGGTCATGGGAATAACAAAGACTACTTGTTTGCTAGGGTTGAGTCCCGCTTGGCCTTGAATTCATTCCCTGCCCTCCACTGCGGCATCGAATCCGTTTGCGCGACGACATAGCCGACGCGGAAGAGCGTGCGCACATCCTGGACGCCGCCGGACAAGTCCCAATCCTTCTTCACCTCGTCGGACGGCTTGTGATAGTCCTTGCTCGTGTACTCGTCGCGCTTGCGCATGCCATAGCCGTTAGGCTTGCCGATGAAGTCGATACCGGCGTCCGTGTCGAGGGCCGGTACACCCTGTTTCGCAAACTCGAAATGGTCTGATCGGTAGTAGAACCCCTTCTCCGGCTCGGCATCGGGACGGACGGTCCGGCCGTCGGCGGTAAGGACGCGCGTCAACGCGTCGTCGAGCGTCGAGTTGCCGAGTCCGATGACCGTGAAATCGCTCGTGCGGCCCCATTGATTGATCCCGTCCATGTTGATGTTGGCGGCAGTCTTCGCGAGCGGATAGAGCGGATGCTCCGCGTAGTACTTCGAGCCAACGAGCCCCTTTTCTTCGGCGGTAACGGAAAGAAACAAAATGGAGCGTCTTGGCGGCGCCGGGAGCTTCGTGTACGCCTTCGCGATCTCGAGCAGCGCCGAGCAACCGCTAGCGTTGTCGGCGGCGCCGTTGAAGATCTGATCGCCTTTGAGGGTCGTGTCGCGGCCCAGGTGATCCCAGTGCGCGGTGTAGATGACGTATTCGTCTCTCTTGTCGCCGCCGTCGAGCTTCGCGGCGACGTTCTTGGATTGAATTTCGCGGTGATCGATCTTGACGTCGAAGGTGGCCTTGGCATCGAGTGGCACCGGCTTGAAGTCTTTCGTCTTCGCCGCCGCCTTGAGCGAGTCGAAATTCAAACCCGCGTCGCGGAACAGCTCTTTGGCTTTCTCGAGCCGGATCCAACCTTCGACGGGCACGCGTCTTTCGGCGTCGGCTGACGGGACGTCGAACTGCTCGGCCGAGTTGCTGGACCTAACGACTTCGTAAGGATAGCCGGCCGGTCCCCTCTCGTGGATGATGATCGCCGCCGCGGCGCCCTTCTCGGTCGCGATCTCGTACTTGTACGTCCAGCGGCCGTAATACGTCATCGCTTTGCCCTTGAACATCGTCGTATCGAGCGCGGTCGTGTCGCCCTGTGCCGCATTAGGTGCGGGCACCGCCGGATCGTTGATGAGCATCAAGATCGTCTTGCCGTGCACGTCGAGGCCCTTGTAATCATCCCAGGCGTACTCCGGAGCGACGACACCATAGCCGACGAACACGACATCCGATGCGTCGATCTTCGTCTCGTCGCGGTTGTGGCGTGAGTTCGCGATGTAATCGTCGGGGTACCGAAGCGAGACCGTCTTGCCTCGCGCGGTGAACGAAGCGGCGGGATGCGCCTTGTATCCGATGAGATCGACCTTTTGGATGAATGTGCCATCGGGGTTGCCAGGCTTGAGCCCGAGCGCCTGAAACTGTTGTGTGAGATAGGCAACAGCCTTCTCCTCACCTGGCGTGCCGGGAGCGCGACCCTCCATGGAATCGGCGGCGAGATCCTTGATGTGCTGGAGCAGCGCGGCCGTGTCTATCGCTTGCGCGGCGGCAGCGACAGCGGGTGCCCGCGCCGCCGAATCGGTAAAGGCCGATGAGGCGGTGGCACTCGCACCAGCATGAGAAGAGCTGTTGTCGCGAGCGCATCCGGCCAACGCGATCGCGAGGCTGGCACATAGGAATGGACGCATGAATGGCACGGTAGCTGGGAAGACGAGGAGTGAAATCACGAGGCTTGCCGTCTCTGGGGACGCGAGGTGCGGCGGAGAAA
>WNGI01003310.1_pt1 | contig 15116 bp, 17 predicted proteins | sample 5400621 | NCBI WGS metagenome assembly WNGI01 (sample SAMN13153374, study PRJNA577476) | soil metagenome | isolation source: 20 cm soil or saprolite under Garry oak tree replicate 1 | place: USA:California | collected 2016-06-15 | reverse complement strand
CGGCGTGGTCCCACTCGGGATGCGACGCGGCCCAACGCCACAACCCCGGCCTCAGCTCCTGGACCTCCATGGCTGCAAAACCTATCCTGGCTCGGCAGGGCGCTAGGCTCCCCGCATGCCGGCGCTCGCCGACACCACCATTCGCCTACTCGGCCAGGAACCGCTCGCGGGGAGATTGCCGACGGCCGAACAGCTGCGAATCGCGGAGATCCTGGACCGGGCGGGCTTTGCGTATCTCGAGGTCTCGGGCGGCGGCTGTTTCGACAGCGCGGTCCGGCGTGGGGTGGAGAGTCCTTGGGAGCGGATCCGCGCTCTCAGGGCGCATGTGAAGACACCCCTCGGCCTTGCGCTCCGAGGACGCTTCCTCGTCGGCTCCCGCCCGGTCGACAACGACTTCATCCGGAGGTTCATCGCGTGTGCGGCCGAGAACGGCATCGACGTCTTTCGGCTCCACGATCCGCTCAACGACGTCTCGAACCTGCGAGAGGCAGCGGATGCCGTCGCGAGGGCCGGCGGCGAGTTCGAGGCCGGCCTCGTCTACAGCCCGGGGCGGACCGGCGAAACCGATCCCCTCATGGAACAGGCCAGAGAGCTGCCGAATCTCGGCGCAGTGCGCGTGCTGCTGCACGACCCGACCGGCTCCCTGCAGCCACATCGCGCGCGCGAGCTCGTAACGGGTCTACGCGAAGCGACCGGCCTTCCGGTCGGCATCTACTGCCAGGGCTCGGGTGGTAACGCCCTTGCTGCTGCGCTCGAGGCTGCACGTGCGGGAGCCGACCTGATCGCATCCGCCGTCTATCCGATCGCGCTCACGCTGCACCGCGTCTCGGGCGAGGCGCTCGCGGAGGCGCTCGCAGGGCTCGGGCTCGACTGCGACATCGACGTGTCGGCTCTCTGGGAGGCGTCAGACGTGGTCGACGAACACATCGGCGGCACAGGCTGCAGGTGCGAGGCTCGACGAGACGATCGCCGAGCTCGTCCGGATCCGCGCCGAGGTCGGCTGGCCGCCCTTGGCTTCGCCGATCGGACAGGTGCTCGGCTCACAGGCGTTGCTCAACGTGCTCTCGGCGACCCGTTACTCGGTTGTCGTGGACGAGCTGCGTTCGCTCGTCGAAGGGCATCTCGGCACAACGCCGGCCCCGATCGAGAAGTCGATCCTGCGTATCGTTTCGCTCACCTCTGACCCGGACTCGGTAGAGGACTCAACGGCACCGCCGCTGCAGGAGGTCCGCGCCCAGGCCGAGGGCCTCGCCTCCAGTGAGGAGGAGCTGCTGCTGCTCGGGCTGTTCGGCGACAACGCCGAGCCCTTGCTGCGCACGATCCGGGGACGTTCGTCGGGCGATGAGTCGTTCGGCGCCGGCGGGGTCGATCAGGCCCGCGCTGAAAGGATCCGCGAGCTCGTCCGCATCGTCCAGGAGACGGGCATCGGGGAGGTGACGATCGAGGAAGCGGGCATGCGCGTCTCGGTGCGCCGGACCGAGGAGCGCGAACCGGCGCCGCCGAACGAGTCTCCGCTTGCGGCGTTGGAGGATGCTGAGCTCGATCTTGTCGCTCCGAATGGAATCGTGCGCGTCGAGGCGCCGATGGTCGGAACTTTCTACCGGGCGTCGCAACCGGGCGCGCCGCCGTTCGTCGAGGAAGGACAACCGGTCGGCGCCGGCCAGACGCTCTGCATCCTCGAGGCGATGAAGCTCATGAACGAGGTCAAGGCCGACGTCGAGGGCATTGTCCGTGCGATCCATGTCGAAAACGCCTCGCCTGTGGAGTTTGGGCAGCTGCTCTTCGAGCTGGAACCAGTGGTCGCGCGTCCGCTGGACGCTCTCTAACGATGTTCTCGCGCGTGCTCGTGGCGAACCGTGGGGAGATCGCGGTGCGCGTCATCCGCGCGCTGCATGAGCTCGACGTGGAGGCGGTGGCTGTGTACTCAACGGCAGATGCCGGCGCGTTGCATACGCGCCTCGCTGACCGTGCCGTCTGCATCGGCCCGCCGAGTGCAAGCGAGAGCTATCTGAACCACTCCTCGGTCGTGGCAGCGGCCGAGATCACCGGCTGCGATGCGGTGCATCCCGGCTACGGTTTCCTCGCGGAGAACCCGGAGTTCGTCAAGGCATGCGAGGAGAACGACCTTGTGTTCGTCGGCCCCAACGCCGACGTGATGGCGCGCATGGGGGACAAGGTCGAGGCGAAGCGCGAACTTGCTGCTGCCGGGCTGCCGCTGGTTCCCGGCACGGAGGCGGTCGGGGTAACTGAGGCGCGCGCTGCCGCGGCTGAGATCGGGTTCCCGGTCTTGCTCAAGCCTTCTGCAGGTGGAGGCGGGAAGGGAATGCGCCTCGTCGAGCGGGCTGAGGACATGGAAGCTGCCTTTGCGGGGGCCGGCGCGGAGGCTCTCGCCGCTTTCAGTGACGGGACGCTCTACCTGGAGAAGTTGATCGCGTCGGCACGTCATGTCGAGATCCAGGTGTTGTGCGACGCCGACGGCGGAGTCCTCACGCTCGGCGAGCGGGAATGCTCGATTCAGCGCAGGCACCAGAAGCTGATCGAGGAGTCGCCGTCGCCTGCACTCGACGACTCGACCCGCGAGATGATGGAGTCGGGAGTTGCGCGCGCGTGCCGTGCGATTTCCTACCTCAATGCGGGCACGTTCGAGTTCCTGCTCGCTCCGGACGGCGCGTACTACTTCATCGAGTTGAACGCACGGCTCCAGGTCGAGCATCCCGTGAGCGAGTTGGTGACCGGGATCGACATCGTGCGCGAACAGCTGAAGATCGCTGCCGGCGAGCAGTTGCACGAAACCGGGCCGGCCGCGAGACGCGGCCACGCGATCGAGATCCGGCTCAACGCCGAGGATCCGGCTCGGGGCTTCACGCCCGCGCCGGGAGTGATCGAACGCTTTCGGCCCCCGCTCGGGCCAGGCGTCCGGCTCGACACCCACGTCGAGGAGGGATCCGTGATCTCCCCGTACTACGACTCCTTGATCGCCAAGCTGATCGTGTGGGACGAAGACCGCGACTCCACGATCGAACGCTCCCTGCGGGCGCTCGGCGAGTTCGAGCTGCGCGGCGTGGCGACTACCCGCGAAGCCGCATTGGAGATCCTCGCGAGCGATGCGTTCCGCAGCGGCCAATATTCCACGAGCTTTCTCGATGACACTCATCTGTCCGCGGTGGGCATCGCATGAGCCTCGTGCTTCCAGAGGCAGAAGGCACGATCACGGTGACTCCGCCTGCCCTGGCCGGTCTCGTCATCCAGGCTGCGGAAGCGGTCGACGGCGTGGAAGTCCATCGTGGTCGGCGCCGTCTCGACATCGACGTCACGCTCGGCGAGGCGCGCGTGCGCCTGGAGCTGACGGCTCGCTATGGGCTCGTGCTCCCGGAGGTGGCGCGCTCAGTGCAGGAACAGGTGGCCGACGCGCTGGTCACGATGTGCGCCTTTCGCGTCGGAAGTATCGACGTCTCCGTGGAGGAAGTCGAATGAGCGGACGCCGAACCGCACGCCGGACTGCGCTGTTCCTCCTGTATCAATGGGATGTCACCGGGCAGCCGCTTGCATCGCTCTACGAGGGCGAGGTCGATCCGTTTGCACGCGAGACGGCCGAGGCCGTCGTTGCGGAGGCTGCTGACTACGACCGTCGGATCACCGAGGCGGCGGACGCGTGGACGGCCGACCGGCTCGGCGCGATCGAGCGCAACATCCTCCGCATTGCGCTGTACGAGCTGGACGGCGAGGAGGTGCCGAACGAGGTGGCGATCGACGAGGCGGTCAATCTGGCAAAGCGGTACGCAACCGACGATGCTGCACGGTTGGTGAACGGGATTCTGGGACGGATCGTGCGCGAGCGGGTTCCGTGAGCGTCGCTCGCCTGCGGTTCGCTCCCGTGGGGGAAACCATGTTTCCCCCGCGAGCCCCCTTCTTTGGAAGTCGCCTCAGGGATAGTGGCGATGCCACCGCCGCCACCATCCCTGAGGACCGCGACGTCGCTTGCGACGTCGCTGAAGAGGCCGTGCCGGCTTTGCCGTCACGGCCGCTTCCGCAGCGGGGAAACCTCCCGGTTTCCCCTTACGCCCCTTCCACCGCTCATTGGCCAAGGGTCGGCCAATGAGCGCCGAGGACTCTCTCGCCAGGGCGGAAGAGCTGCTTGCTCGACTCGAGAAGACTCGCGCCGAGCTGGAGCGTCTTTCGCAGGCGAACGATGCCGAGAAGGCGCTTGACGTCCTCACCGAGCTCTCCGAGTTGAGCAAGGCGATCGAGGACGAGCTCCAGCAGGCCAAGCGCGACGCGGAGACCGATGCGGAGCCCTGAGCAGCTACGCACGCTCGTCGAGGAGTACCTCGGTGACCTGGCGTTGACGCCCGAGCTGCATGGGCAGGCGGAATCCGTTCGCTACGCGCTCGTGGGAGGGAAGCGAGTTCGCGCGGTGATCTGCCTGGCAACGGTCGAGGCCGCCGGCGCCGATGCTGAAGCCGGTCTGCCTGCCGCGGCGTCGCTCGAGCTCGTGCATTCGTTCTCGCTCGTGCACGACGACCTTCCCGCGCTCGACAACGACGCCGAGCGCCGGGGGCGGCCGTCGGTGTGGGCTCAACATGGAGAGGCCGTTGCCGTTCTCGCCGGCGATGCACTGCTGGCCGAGGCCTTCCGGCTTGCGCTCTCGTACCAGGTGCCGCAGGTCGGTCGCGAGCTTGCACAGGCGACGCTGGGGATGATCGGCGGGCAATACCTCGACATCACGGGCTCCGCACCGGACGAGGCGACCCTGCACAAGCTCAAGACCGGCTCTCTGTTCGCCGCGGCCGTCGGCACTGCGCTGTGGGTGGCAGGCGTGCCCGAGCGCGAGCAGGCTCCGTGGCGTGCGTTCGGCGAGGAGCTCGGGCTGCTGTTTCAGATCGTCGATGACATCCTCGACGGTGACGGGTATGTCCTCGCGCATGGCGAGGACGGTGCTCGCGCGCTGGCGGACGAGGCTGCAACGCGGACTCGCCAACGCCTGGGCGATGTTCCTGCCGACACGTCGACGCTGGTCGACATCGTCGCCGGGCTGGCTACGCGAACGTCGTGAACGAGCGTCCGGCGCAATACATCGTCGCCGTCGGGAGCGGGAAAGGCGGTGTTGGCAAATCGACGGTCTCGCTGCACATTGCGCTTGCTCTTGCGCGGCGCGGTCTGGCGGTCGGCCTCCTCGATGCCGACGTCTATGGGCCGGACATTCCCGTGATGGTCAACCTGACGCGACACGAAGACGCCCGGCGGTGGGACTTCTGGCGCGGCGGCGACGTGCGCCACGAGCCGATCGAGTCTCATGGGATCCGGATCATGTCGGTCGGATTTCTTCTGGGAGAGCGGCAAGCCCTGACACTGGGAGCACCGCTCTTGACCGCTGCGCTGAGGCAGCTCGTTCATCAGGTGGCGTGGGGACAGCTCGACGTTCTGCTGCTCGACCTTCCGCCGGGCACCGCCGATCTCCAACAGCAACTCGTCGGTGTCGTCTCGCTGGACGGTGCAGTTGTGGTGGTCGGTCCGCAGGACGTCGCCCACCTGGATGCGCGAAAGTTCATCGCCTTTCTTCGCGATACGGATGTCCCGGTGCTCGGTGCAGTGGAGAACATGAGCGGCCTCCAATGCCCGCACTGCGGCGAGCGGATCGAAGTCTTCACGCCGGTGCCCGAGGCGCGATCGGTCTGGGCCGAGGGCGTGCATTTGCTCGGACGCATCCCGCTCGATCCGGCGCTCGGAACCCTGGACGGGCCGACTGTGGCGCAGAGCGAGGCATTCGACGCAGTCGCCGCGCAGATGCTCGACGCACTGCAGCGGCGCGCTGCTGCGTGAAGAAGAGGCTCGACGTCCTGCTCGTCGAGCGTGGACTGGCCGAGTCACGCACGCAGGCGCAGGCACTCGTGCTTGCGGGACGAGTGCCGGGACATGACAAGCCCGGCATGCAGGTCGACGAGTCCGCGCCGCTCGAGGTCGAGGCGCGACCGCCGTACGTGTCGCGCGGCGGGCACAAGCTCGCACACGCGCTCGACGTTTTCGGCGTCGATCCCACCGGTCGTGACTGTCTTGATGTCGGTGCTTCCACCGGTGGATTCACGGACGTCCTGCTGCAGCGTGGTGCTGCGCGCGTCGCCGCCGTCGACGTCGGTTATGGGCAGCTGCACGAACGGCTGCGCGCGCATCCGCAGGTAGTCGTGATCGAGCGCACCAACGTGCGGGCGCTTCATGAGCTTCCCTTCGCGCCCGATCTGATCGTCTGCGACGTGTCATTCATCAGCGTGCGGCTCGCCCTGCCGCCCGCGCTTGCGCTTGCCCGTCAGGGCTGGGAGGCGGTCGTACTGGTCAAGCCGCAGTTCGAGGCCGGGCGTGCAGAGGTCAGGAGGGGCGGTGTGATTCGGGACGTCGAGGTGCGGAAACGCGTCGTGCGGGAGATCGCCGCCGCCGCGCTGGGCTGGGGAGGGGAGACGGTTGCGGCCGTAGACTCTGGGCTACCCGGCCCGAAAGGCAATCGGGAAGTGTTTCTTCACCTCCTTCATCGTGAGCACCCCGAGCTCCCAGACGACATCGACGACCGGATCGCAGCGGCGGTCATCTGAGGCCGTGCGCCGCGCCGCCGTCATCACGCACGGGAAGCCGCAGACGATCGGCCCGGCACTCGAACGGCTGGAGAAGGTTGCCAGCGAGGCGGGAGTCGAGCTGCTCCTCCCTGACGAGGAGGTGGAGAAGCACGGAGTCGGCGAGCCGGAAGACGACCTCTCGGACGCCGACATCGCCGTCGTTCTCGGTGGCGACGGGACGATGTTGCGCGCGCTCCAGCGGTTTCTCGGCACCAAGATCCCCGTTGTCGGCGTCAATTTCGGGCGGGTCGGGTTCCTCGCGTCGATCCAGCCGAACGAGCTCGAGTCGGGTCTCGCTCGCGTCTTCTCGGGTGATTACCGCGTCGTGCATCTCACGACACTGGAGGTCGAAGTCGACGGGCTCCGTGGCGCCGCCGTCAACGACATCGTTGTGTTGAGCTCGACGAAAGGCCGCATGGTGGAGCTCGCCTGGGCGCTCGGGGGCGAGGACATGGGCGTGCAACCGTGCGACGGGATGATCTGCGCGAGCCCGGCAGGCTCAACGGCCTACAACCTCTCGAACGGCGGGCCCGTGCTCGCGCGCGGGCTGGACGCGATGGTCGTCACGTTCATCGCACCGCACTCGCTGCACGCACGCCCGATCGTCGTCCCCCGCGGGGTCGATCTCGAGATTCGAAATCAAACGCTCGACGTGGATGTGACCGTGCTCGTGGACGGGCACCCACTCACGGACGTCGGCCATGGCTCGCCGATCACGATCCAGCTCGGCGAACAGCGCAGCCTCCTGGCCACCCTGCCGGAGGCGACCTTCTTCAGGCGCTACCGGGAGACTTTCGGCTCCTAGGCTTTTCCCTAGTCAGCCATCCTCAGGCTCGTCCTGATCAGCGTCGGGGGTTTCGTACCTCAGCTCCGAACGACGATCGCGTACGCGCTGAAGAGCCTCCGCGAGCAGGGCCTCGTCGTGCCAATGGGATCCAGTCGTGGTTGAGAACGAGACGCCGAGCCACCAACCTGGGCTAGGGCCACCGTGCCAAGGCTGCAGATCCTGGTCCTCCGGGGGCGCGAAGCGCACCTGGTACAGCACGATGAAGTCTTCGATCTCATATCCGTCGGGAAACTCCTCGTCTGTCTCGTTGAGATAGTCCCGTACAAGGGAGAGGAGTCGCCGCTCGAACTGTTCGCGATCCGCCATCCGAGGGGAACTTATAACGGTGTCCTGATTTCGGCACATTCCGGCCACCCAACGGCGCCGATTCGAGGGTTAGGCTCGACTCAGGGGAGGGAGGTGGGGTGTCCCAGCGCTAGACGCGTGTACCTCTAAGGGGCGTGGATCTACTGGACGATGGTGCCGGGCCGCTGGGGCGCCTACGATCTCCGCGGCACCATGCTCCGTCGCCTCCGCATCGAGAACCTCGTCCTGATCAAGGACGCAGAGCTGGCGTTCGCGCCAGGGCTCAACGCGATCACCGGCGAGACGGGGGCGGGCAAGACGATTCTCGCCCAGGCGGTCGGTCTCCTCCTCGGTGCCAAGGGTGATGCCGGCTACATCGGGGCCGCCGGGACCGAGGCGTACGTCGAGGCCGAGCTCGATCTGCCCGCAGGGCTACTCGAAGAGGACGACCTTGCTGCACTCGGCGAGCTCCGCCCCGAAGACGAGGAAGGGCTCATCGTTGCGCGACGCGTTTTCGCGGACGGGCGCACCCGCGCGTACGCCTGGGGCCGCGCAGCCGCGCGCGAGGACCTGGCTGCCACCGGCGAACGGCTGATCGCGATGTCTGGGCAGTTCGAACAACGCCGTCTCGCCCGTCCCGCCTACCAGCTCGACGTCCTCGACTCATTCGTCGGCGCCGAACAACTCGCGCGACGAGCCGAGTCGCGACTCGCGTGGCGCGAGCTCACCGCAGCGCGACGCCGCCACGAAGAGCTTCAGCACGGAGCGGCGGCTGCCGAGGCGCGGCTCGCGGAACTGCGTGCCCTCGTCGAAGACACCGCCGGGCTCGAGGCGGACGCAGAGGAAAGCCTTCGAGGCGAGCGCGAACGCCTTCGTCATGTCACCGAGCTTGCGGACGGGGCCGCTGTAGCGGCCGAGGCGCTTGCTCCCGACGAAGGTGAGGGTGCCGCTGGGCTCGTGGGAAGTGCCGAGCGGGCGCTTGCGCCGCTCGAAGAGCTTGCGCCGGAGCTTGCACGCGCGGGTGACGAGTTGCGCGATGTAGAGCTACGCCTACGCGAAACCGCGAGCGAGCTGCGCGGATTCCTGACGACGCTCGAGGCCGAGCCGGGACGGCTCGAACAGCTCGAAGCCGGCCTCGATCGGATCGCCGACGTAAAGCGTCGCTTCCGCGTGCAGTCGTACGACGAGCTGCTGGCCCGGGCGGCCGAGGCGCGCGCCGAGCTGGAGGCGATCGCTGACGGCCTCGACCCCGGCGCTGCGACGGCCGAAGCATTGGCGGTCGCGGAAAAGAATGTCCGCCGGATTGCGGAGGAGCTGCGCGCCGCGCGACGTGAGGCGTCGCCTCGCTTCGAGAAAGACGTGGCGCAAGAGCTCGTCGGAGTCGGCCTGGGTGACGGCGAGTTCATCGCCGAGCTGCGCGAGCGAGATCCAGGTCAGACCGGGATCGACGAGGTTGCGTTCCTCGTCCGCCCAAATGCAGGTCTGCCACTCGCTCCGGTCGCCGAGACCGCATCGGGAGGCGAGCTCTCGCGCATCGCGCTCGCCATCGCCGCCGTCTCAGGCGGCGAGACGATGGTGTTCGACGAGATCGACGCGGGCATCGGGGGAGAGACCGCCCACCGCGTCGCCGACACGCTGCGGAGACTCGCCGAGCGCGCCCAAGTCGTGACGATCACGCACTTGCCGCAGATCGCGAGCGTCGCCGACCGGCATTTCCGCGTCGAGAAGGTCGAGGGCGACCCGACTCACACGCGCATCAAGCTCCTCGACGATGCAGAACGGCGCGACGAGCTGCAGCGCATGCTCGGCGGCCTGGAGTTCCTTTCGAGCGTAGCCGAATGAGTTTCGTCGAGCTTACCGGCCACGCCAAGCTGGACCGCCGCACGAAGAATCTCGTCAAGCGGCTATCTGCCGACGACATTGCGATCATCGACCACACCGATCTAGACCGCGTCTCGGCAGAGGCGCTCCTCGAGTCAGGGGTGCGCGTCGTCGTCAACGTCGCCCCGTCGCAGTCCGGGCGCTTTCCGAATCCCGGGCCACTCGCACTCGTGCGCGGTGGCATCCGCCTGATCGACGTCACCGCAGACGGTCTCTTCGAGCACGTGCACGAGGGGGAGCTTCTGACCGTTCGCGGCGCCGGTCTCTACCGCAACGGAACGTGCCTCGCGACGGGGCGCGTACTCGAGGAGCCGGAGCTTGAACGGAAGCTCGCCGAGCAACGCGGCCGGGTAACCGAAGCGCTCGAGGAATTCGCCGAGAACACGATGCGCTACCTACGTGAAGAAGGAAAGCTCCTGGCCGAGGGGATCGAGTTCCCGCCATTGAAGACTGGTTTCCGTGACCGCCATGCGCTGGTCGTGGCGCGTGGTCCCGGTTACAAACGCGACCTGCGAATGGTCAAGCCCTATATCCGCGCCTTCAAGCCGGTCCTGATCGGCGTGGACGGTGGCTCCGATGCGCTGTTGGAAGCCGGCTACAAGCCCGACGTCATCGTCGGTGACATGGACTCCGTGTCTGACGAGGCGCTGCGCAGCGGTGCAGAGGTTCTCGTCCATGGATATCTCGACGGAGTGGCTCCCGGAGAAGAGCGTGCAGAGCAGCTCGGCGTGCCGTACGAGGTCGTGCGGGCCACGGGGATCAGCGAGGACGTGGCACTGCTGCTCGCGCACGAGAAGGGCTCGGAGCTGATCGTTGCCGTCGGCACCCACTTCAACCTGATCGAGTTCCTTGAGCGCAACCGCGCCGGCATGTCGTCGACGTTCGTCACGCGTTTGAAGGTCGGCGAGATCCTCATCGATGCGAAGGGCGTCTCGCGCCTGGCCAGCAGGCAGGTGGGCATCTGGCCGCTGGTGCTCTTCACCCTCGCGGGCCTGGGGGCGATTGCAGTTGCCGTCGCAGTCTCGCCGGCGTTGCGCCATCTCATCGAGTACCTCGCCTTGCGGTTGCGCGACCTGCTCGGGATCGGCTGACTTCGGCATGCCTCGAGCGTCGGCCGCGCGTGAGCTCCTGGCAGCGCGCGAAGACGTCTGGTCGTTCATCGCGGAGCCGCACCACTTCCCGGACTGGTGGCCTGGTATCGGCGGGGTACAGCCGGATCGGCGTGGGGTTGCCGAAGGTGCGCGCTGGAGTGTCCGTGGCACCGAGCTGCCGACCCTGTTCCGGCGTTCGACGTCAAGCGGGATGCTGCTGGTCACAGGCGTCCAGATCCCCGAGCGCTTTGCCTGGACGTTGACCGGCGACCACATCGACGCGGAGCTTCGCCTCGAGGAGCGCGGCCCGGACCGGACGATTGCGACGCTCGATGTCGAAGCGCCCTGGCTCTACGGCTTCAGCCGCGCCCTGCCCCGGAGAGCGCTGACTCGTCTCCACGCCTTGTGCCAGACTGCCGCTGAGCTCTAGCGGGCTCCTCGCCCCCTGATGTTCGATTTCCGCTACCACGTCGCGTCCCTTGCCGCGGTTTTCTTCGCGCTCGTCATCGGCATCCTCGTCGGCGTTGCGCTCGCATCACACGGGCTCGGCAACACGGAGCGAAAGCGGCTCGAGGAGGACCTGCGGCGCGCCGAGAGTCAGGCCGAGGTGCTCAGGGCCACGGTCGATGCCACGCAGCGCGACGCGGCCGCTGATCGTGCCTTTGTGGAGGGCACCTACAAGAGCGTGCTCGCGAACAGATTGAAGGGAAAGAAGATCGCCGTGCTCTTCATCGGTTCGTCGGAGAAGGTTCGCCGTTCTGCGATTGCAACGGCGCTTGCCGACGCAGGTGCCGGCCCGCCGCTGCGAATCAGGTTCGTCAAGGTTCCGATCGACCCGGAGGTTCTGGCCTCGAAGCTGGCGAACAAGCCGTTGCTCGCAAGCTACGCCGTGGCGGATCAGCTCAAGAACCTCGGCCACGACCTTGGGCAGGAGTTCGTTGCGGGGACGGACACGCCGCTATGGAGCGCGTTGCAGAACGTGCTTGTCGAGGAGAAGATCGGCCCTGCGAAACCGCCGGCGGACGGCGTCGTGATCGTTCGCTCGGCGACGCCGCAGACAGGACCGACAGCTCTCTTTCTCAAGGGTCTTTACGCGGGTCTCGCCGACGTCGGCGTTCCGGCAATCGGTGTAGAGCGTACGAGCGATGCGGTCAGCGCCATCAAGGCATTCCAGCGGGCAGGTTTCTCGACTGTCGACGACATCGAGACGCCGGTGGGGAAGCTCGCGCTCGTCGCCTTGCTCGCCGATCCGACGTTGACCGGCAACTACGGAACAAAGAAGACTGCGCAGGGTTTGCTGCCGCCTATTGCTCCGCTGCCTGCGACGGCGGGTGGATGAACCGCTGACCATCCTCGTCCCCGCTCGGGACGAGGACGCGGTGATCGGGACGACGGTGGCGCGCCTGCGCAGGGCGTTCCCGGACGCAGAGGTCATCGTTGCGGACGACGGGTCGCGCGACCGCACTGCGGAAGTGGCGGAAGAAGCGGGCGCCGTCGTGCTGCGCCTGCCGCGTCGCGGCAAGGGCCAGGCCTTGTCGGCTGCCGAGCGCGCCGCGCCGCCGGGAGCGCTGCTGCTCTGCGACGCCGATCTCTCCGGCGAGCTCGAGGAGCTGTTGAACCTGGACGGCGATCTAACCGTCGCAGTGTTCGCGGAGCGTGTGGGGGGAGGCTTCGGCCTGGCGAAGCGGGTTGCCCGGGGACTGATCGAAGCGTTCGGGGGCATCGAGGTACGCGAGCCGCTTTCAGGGCAGCGCGCGCTTTCCAGGGCTGCACGAGCCGCATGCTTCCCGGTTGCCGCCGGTTTCGGCTGCGAGGTGCGGATGACGATCGACGCGGCGCGTTCTGGTTTGCGCGTGCGCGAGGTGGAGCTTCCGCTGGGTCATCGTGCAACGGGCCGTGACCTCGGCGGGTTCGTCCACCGTGCACGGCAGCTGCGAGACACCGTCTACGCTTGCGGGCCGCTCGGGATCAACTTCCACGGGCTGCGTCTGCCGCTCGTCGGCTGGAAGGTGGGCGTGACGAACGGCCCAGCCGTTGCCGCCGTTGCGGTGCTTGGTTTGATCGACGATCTCTGGAGCGGCCCGGAGCGCGGTTTTCGCGCTCACCTGCGGAGCGGCCGGACGACCGGCGTTCTCAAGCTCGTCGGCATCCCCGCGGTCGGCTTGCTGGCGACACGGCGTGTGTCCGGAGCGCTGCTCGTCGGTCTCGCCGCCAACGCGCTCAACCAACTCGACACTCGACCGGGCCGTGCGTTGAAGGCGTATCTGGTCGCGGCCTTGCCTCTGGACGCCCCGGTCGGGGTCGCCGTCCTGCTCCTTCCCTACGATCTTCGGGAGATGGCGATGCTCGGGGACGCTGGGTCGAACGCACTGGGCGCCCTGCTAGGCTTGAATTCCGTGAAGCGATTCACGGGAAGAGGCCAGTGGCTGGCGATCGGCGCCTTAGCAGGCCTCACCATCCTCGGAGAGCGAAAGTCCATCGGTGTCTGGATCGAGCAGGCTCCAGTTCTGTCGTGGATCGATCGGTTAGGGCGAGTGTGAGCTCCTCGGCCGGCCCAACGAAGTACGTCTTCGTCACGGGCGGCGTCGTCTCGGCTCTCGGCAAGGGGATCGTGGCGGCCTCGCTCGGGCGACTATTGAAGGCGCGCGGCTTGCGCGTGCAGGCACAGAAGTTCGATCCGTACCTCAACGTCGATCCCGGCACGATGAGCCCGTTTCAGCACGGGGAGGTATTCGTCACCGAGGACGGCGCCGAGACCGACCTCGACATCGGTCATTACGAGCGCTTCATCGACGAAAACCTGACGCGCGCTGCGAGCCACACTGCGGGCGCGATCTGGGATTCCGTCCTGCGCAAGGAACGCAAGGGAGAGTTCCTGGGCGCGACTGTGCAGGTGATCCCGCACATCACGAACGAGATCAAGCATCGGATCCGGGCGAGCGCCGTGTCGACTCCGACGGACGTGGTGATCAGCGAGATCGGCGGAACGGTCGGCGACATCGAGTCGCTCCCGTTCCTCGAGGCGATCCGCCAGTTCCGCCGGGAGGTCGGCGCGGAGAACGTCCTCTACCTGCACGTGACGCTCGTGCCGTTCCTCGAAGCGGCGGGTGAGTTGAAGACGAAGCCGACGCAGCACTCCGTCAACGAACTGCGGCGCATCGGTATCCACCCCGACATCGTTGTGTGCCGCTCGCACGAGGAGTTGTCCGCGGACATTCGCGAGAAGATCGCGCTCTTCGCCGACGTCGAGCCCGAAGCAGTGATCGCGTGCCCGGACGTTCCAGACGTCTACGTCGTTCCGTCGCGCCTGAAGGCCGAAGGGCTCGACCGCCTGGTCGGCGAGAAACTCGGTCTGCCCCCGGTTGAAGCCGACCTGAGCGACTGGCTCGACCTCAACGAGCGAATGCAGCAGAGCGAGGAGATCGTCCAGATCGCGCTGGTCGGCAAGTACGTGAAGTTGCAGGACGCCTACCTCTCGGTGCACGAGGCGCTCAAGCACGCAGGTGCACACCACAGTGCGAAGGTGCATGTGAGCTGGGTCGATGCCGAAGGAATGTCCCTGGAAGAAGCGACCGGGCTGCTCGAGCGGGTCGACGGGGTGCTCGTGCCGGGAGGCTTCGGTTCTCGCGGTTGGGAAGGAAAGATCCTGGCCTGTCGCGTCGCGCGCGAGCGCGAGATCCCCTACCTCGGGATCTGCCTCGGAATGCACGTGGCTGTCTCCGAGTTCTCCCGTCACGTGCTCGGCCTCGAGGGTGCGAACTCGACCGAGATGGATCCCGAGACGCCGCACCCGGTGATCGACCTGCTGCCCGAGCAGAAAGAGATCGAGGATCTCGGCGGCACGATGAGGCTCGGGGCGCAGGCTGTGGAGCTGGTCGAGGGAACCCGCGCGCACGATGCCTATGGCGAGCCGGTCGTGCACGAGCGTCACCGTCACCGTTACGAAGTCAACAACCATTACCGGCCCTCGCTCGTGGAGAGCGGGTTGGTCGTCTCGGGCACGTTCCAAGAAGGCCGGCTCGTCGAGATCGTCGAGCTGCCCGATCATCCGTGGTTCGTGGCGAGCCAGTTCCACCCGGAGTTCAAGTCGCGGCCGACGCGTCCGGCGCCGCTGTTCCGCGACTTCGTCGGTGCCGCACTCGCGCGCTCACGTGAGCGGTCAGCCGTCGGCGCCGCCTCCGCCTAGTAAGCGCAAATAAGATCGAGCGATGGCCTCCGAAGTCGTCGATCTGTTCACCGAGTTGGCGGCGCTCCCAAGCCCGCCGGGCGAGGAGCGCGCCGTTGCCGACGTCGTGATCCGCTATTTGCGCGACCTTGGCCTGTCGGTGGACGAAGACGACGCGGGCCCGAAGGTGGGCTCGAACATCGGCAACGTCTACTGCCGGTTGGACGCGACGGACGGCGGCAATC
>WNGI01003290.1_pt1 | contig 15121 bp, 12 predicted proteins | sample 5400621 | NCBI WGS metagenome assembly WNGI01 (sample SAMN13153374, study PRJNA577476) | soil metagenome | isolation source: 20 cm soil or saprolite under Garry oak tree replicate 1 | place: USA:California | collected 2016-06-15 | reverse complement strand
GGATAGGCCGGTCCGCGGACTCCGGACCGCGTGGCGTTTTTCTCCTCTCTCGATCCGCATCAGCTGATCGATTCCTGAACCATATAAGCGCCCGTATACCTGTCGGAGCTGAGCGCTCACATGTACCGAACAATGGGTGTACCAAGGTCCAATGGACTGGGCGACACCGGAATCTCTAGACTCAGTTGCGATTGTCGGCGCCGGTTCGGGCCTTAGCAAAACCACGAGTGCGGCCGCAAAGCCTGGCCGCCAAAGGGAGATGAATGATGAAACCTAGTCTTAACCGCCTCACGCAATGTTTTGCCTTCTCGCTGGCCATCGGGATTGCTGGTAGCGTGTTTGCGGTGTCGCCAAATACGAAATGCGGCACCGGCATGACACTCAACTTCGCGCCGGGAACCACTGTACCCGCGGGAACGCTGGTGACTGTTACCGAAGAGATCAACGTCACGACCCAGGGGTCTGGTACCCAGGATTGCACGCCGCTTGTGCCCGGCAATTCCGTAAACGACGGCAACGCGAAGATCCAGGCCGTGAAAATTGGTGAGTTCGGTCCGCCAGCCGCTTGCACAGACCTCGGAAAAAAATACTGCACTGCTGGCGATCCCGCGTTATCGGGAACGTCATGCACAGCAAGTAGCGATTGTGATGGCTCTTTCGGCGGAGGCATTTGCACCACTGCCGCTTTTTTCCCAGTTGCGTCGGAGAACCCCACCGATGGCTTGCTCGCTTACGGCTTCGATACCACGGGCCTGGGTGGCAAGGTCGCGGGATTTCGCGCGCAGTATGAAGGGGGACAGCACTTCCAAAACGCCCCAATGATCTGTCAAGACGTGACCGTGAATGAGGTCGAGAGCTGCAGTGGCGCGACCATCGGTATCGACCTTGCTGATGGGCCGGGCAGTCCGACTGTCACCGCGCAAGGCGGCACCAACGGCTGGGCGCAACTAGTTGACAGGTCCAAAAACTCGCTCCACCCCGACACGGGCACGGCTGACATTCGCAACCCGAACAAGAAAACGGACGTCATTCTCTGGATCATCGGCGACATGGAGAAGGGCCAGACCGCGAAGCTTCTGGTCGAGCTGTCGGGATCGATCCCTTCCAAGACTCCCGACTGTCAGGTTCGTTATCTCTCGGGGCCGTGGTCGGCGCTGTTCAGCATCGACGACATCCTGTTTCAAAAGAGCGATTACACCGGCCGGGTCTTGATTCAGGTCGACAGCAACGGCAATCCAAACGATTGCCGATGACCTGACGGGCACGACCGGGTGAGGTAAGGCGCGTCTGCGTTAGACGCGCCTCTTTTTTTGTACCGGTCTCGCAAGCCCGTTTGACGATACTCTTTCATCGGTATGTCGCATGTAAATCAACCGAGGTCGCGACTTCGCGACGCCAGCGCGAAATCGGGGCGCTGCTCCTCGCGCGGCTTACCATCCGGCAAAAGAAGCTGACACTCGTCGAACACGCGCGTCTTGCATCGATTGCACGTCGCGACGTCGAGCCGCGCGTAAATCGAGCGGATCGCTTCATCCTTCGTTTCGAATACGTTTTCGTGGCCGATCACATTGAGTTGACCGCCGCGCTTTAGCACGTCGCGCACCGGCGGCTTGAGGTTGCATAAGTAGAGCGTTACGCCAACCGCGCGCAGCGCGCGCGCTTCCTGTTCGAGCAGGTCGGCGCCCGACGCATCTACGAAGTTGATCGCGCTGCCGACGAGCAACAGGTGTCGGATATCAGGCCGTTGCGCACGCGCGGCTTCGAGCTCGTCGCGAACGTGCTCGACCGCGCCGAAGAAGAGCGATCCATCGATGCGCAAAATGTCGAGTTGGGGACAGAGCGGGGTTCCGTCGGCGACCGTGTCGAAACGCCGGCCGGCTGCGGGATCGGGCAAGACGCGGGTGAGCCGCGGATGCGTCGTACGATTCAGGTAAACGAGGAGCGAGACGAGAACGCCGATTAGGATCGCGGCCTCAAGCCGAATCGACAGCGTCGCGATAAACGTGACGGCCAACGTCAACGCCTCGCTGCGACTTGTGCGCAGCAGCTTGCGGATCATTGCGAAGTCAACCAAACCCCACGCAACGATGAACAGCACGGCTGCCATCGATGCGATGGGGATGAATGCCGCAAGCGGCTTCACGGACACAAGAATCAGCAGCAATGCGAACGCCGAGAACACGGCTGCCAACGGCGTGCGCGCGCCGGCCGCAAAATTGGCCCCCGTGCGGTTGAATGATCCGGAGGTCGGGTAACTCGACGTGAACGACCCGGCGATGTTGGCGAGTCCCTGGCCGATGAATTCCTGATTGCCGTCGATCCGCTGGCCCGAGCGCAACGCAACAGCCCGCGCGCTGGAAATCGCTTCGGTGAGCCCGATGATTGTCAGTGCGAGCGCTACGGGCGCGAGGTCGCGCCATTCGGACAGCGAAAAATCGGGTATCGATAGCGTTGGAAGTGCCGACGGCAACGGCCCTAGCGTCGCGACATGCGCGACTTGCAGAGCGGCGAGCAAATACGCAAATCCGCCGCCGGCGATGATGGCGGTCAGCATGTACGGGATGCGCGGCAACCCGCGCTTCCCGGCCAATGCTGCTCCAAGCGTCACGATGCCCACCGCGAGTGTCCAGCCATCGACTTCGGACAAGTGCGAGGCGACGCTCGACATCGCGGCGAAGAAGCTCGACGATTGCGGCACACTGAGGCCGAAGAAATTGTGAAGCTGCGCGGCGATGATCAACAGACCGGCGCCGGCCGTAAAGCCCACGACGACCGTCGTCGAAATGAAATTCACCAGCGCGCCGAGCCGCGCAATGCCGAGCGCCAGCTTGATGAGGCCGATCATCAGACAAAGCGTCAGCACGAGCTGGACATAGGCGGGCGTGAACGGCACTGCGAACGCACTGACCGTGGCGAAGACCATCAGCGACGTTGCGTTCGTCGGCCCGGACACCAGATGCCACGATGAGCCCCAAAGCGCGCCGACGATTGCCGGCAGCATCGCGCCGTATAAGCCGTATTCGGGCGGCATTCCGGCCAACGTGGCAAATGCCACGCCCTGCGGCAGCACGATGAGGGCTGACACGATTCCGGCCAGCAAATCGGCGCGCAACGCGGCGCGGGTGACGCGATGGCGCCACCGCAGAACCGGGAAGAGTCTACGTGCTGAAAGTTTCAACAACCGGCTCAGATACCGAAACCCCGATGATGCGGGCTTCCCTATCGACAGCGCAAATCCGCGGCGCGAGATTCCGCCGCAGAGGCTGGGACAAACTGATCAGGCTACCGCTGACGCGCTGGCTTCGCCGAGCTTCACGCCGGCGCGCGCGAGCTGATTCGAGGTGCGCTGCCGCGCTGCTGCCAGCGAAGCGAGCACGCAAGAGGCGATGCGGACTTCCATCGAATCGGTGCGCGCGGGAACCACGATCGGCACTTTCGCGCCGAGCACGAGTCCCGCGGCAAGTCCGCGAGTGATCACCGTCAGCGTCTTCAGGATCATCAGCGCGGTTTCCATCCCGGGCGCAATCATGATATCGACTTGGCCCGCGATGCCCGATTTGACGCCACTACTCTGGGCGGATTCGACTGACAGCGCGCTTTCAGGTGTGAACGGTCCGTCGACGATCGCCCCGGTGATGACGCCCTGTGCGGCCATATCCTTCAGCGCGAGCGCGTCCGTCGTGGAGGGGAATGCCGGTGAAGCGCCGTCCAGCGCCGCCAGCAAGCCGACGCGGGGCGCTGCGACACCGAGAGCAGTCGCCAGGTAGACGGTGTTTTGCACGATATCGCGCTTGGCGGCGAGCGGCGGATTGACGTTCAGCTGTGCGTCCGCCAGCAGCAAGCCGCGGTCCATGCCCGGTAAATCGAGGAAAAACGCGTGCGTAAGGCGCGTTTCGGTGCGCAGGCCGGAATCGGGCGACGCGACCGGCGACAACAGCTCTTCGATGCCGAGCCCCCCTTTGATCAGCGCGTCCGTCTTGCCTTCGTGCACGAGCTCGATCGCGCGAAGCGCCGCTGCACGCGGGTCGTCCTTGGTATCGACGATCGGAAGGCGCGAGATGTTGAGCCCGGCTTTGCCGGCGAAGTCACGGATGCGCGCTTCCGGCCCGACGAGCGTCGGGGCCAAGTAACCGGCAAATTCGCCTGACAGCGCAAGCTGCAGCGCATCGAGGTCGCACGCGTAAACGACCGCAGCCGCAAGCGGCGATTCCTGGCGCGCCTTGATGGCAAGCTTTTGAAAATGCGGGTGACGGTTCATTGGTTTGAGGTTGGCAAGCCGGCGCTGGGTTGTCAACGATACGCCGACGGAAGGATAAAAGGCAGGTAGGGAAGGACCCCCGCGTTTGCGGCCTCAGTGGCCAATGAGGCCGCTGCGCTGCCCCCAGAGGGGGGCGTACTTCGCGCCTTGGGGCGGCCCTGCGGCGCGAAGATGGACCCGCACGGTTAACCTTGGCCTTTCCAGGGAACCACCTTCCGCTCGATGCGCCGCATCAATAGATCGAACAGATAGGCGACGGCACCGATGACGACGATGCCCATGATGACGACATCGGTGCGCAGAAAATTCGAGGCGTTCAGCACCATCTGACCCAATCCCGCGGTCGCAGCGACCATTTCGGCGGCGACGAGCGTGGTCCAGCCGAAGCCGATCGCGATTCGCATCCCCGTCAGAATCTCCGGCATCGCTGCGGGAATCACGACGTGGTAGATCACTTGCCATTTCGACGCACCCATCGAATAGGCGGCGTTGATCTGCTCGATCGTCACGCTGCGTACGCCGGCACGCGCCGCCATCGCGAGCGGCGCGAAGCACGCGAGATAGATCAGCACGATCTTCGCGGTCTCCTCGATCCCGAACCAGATCACGATCAGCGGCAGATAGGCGAGCGGCGGCAGTGGTCGATAGAACTCGATCGGCGGATCGAAAATGCCGCGCGCGATCCGTGACACGCCCATCGCGATCCCGACCGGAATCGCCGTCAGACAGGCGAGAATGAAGGCGGCAAATACGCGATAGAGGCTCCACCAGAAATGCTCGGCCAGCGGCTTGCCGCCCTGAATGTCGCCGTTCCAAGCGTCGGCGAAGCTCGTGATGATGCGCTCGGGCGTGGGCAGAAAAAGATCGCGAATCCAGCCGAGATGCGTCGCGGTCCACCACAACGCGAACAGTGCGATGACGCTCACCACGCTGATCACCGTGCTAGAGCCTTCCCCCGGAAGCCGATAGCCTTTGACAGGACGCGGCGTCGGTTCGGGTTGCGTCGTTTCTCCGGCGACTTGCTTGCCGTCGGAGATCGGCGCGGGGAGACTGCTCATCGAACTCTTAGGCGGCCGTCGGCAGCAATTCCGCTACGTTCGGAGCCGATTGGATGAGCGCGAGGATGTCCTCGCGCAAGCTGATGAACGCCGGATCCGACTTAACCGCGCGCGCGTTCTTGCATTCGATGAAGCGCCGGCCGAAATCGACCGTATAGCGCTGCGCAATCCGACCGGGCGACGGCGTCATCACGATCAACTCGGTGGCGAGGAAGAGCGCCTCTTCGACGCTGTGCGTGATGAAGAAGAACATCTTTCTCGTCTTCCACCACAGATGCAGGATCAGTTCTTGAATTTGCTCGCGGGTCAACGCGTCGAGGGCGCCGAGCGGCTCGTCCATCAGCATCACTTCGGGGTCGCTCGCGAGCGCGCGGGCGAGGCCCACGCGCTGCTGCATGCCGCCGGAGATTTGGTAGACGGGAGCTTCGGCGAACTTCTCGAGACCGACGGTGCGAAGCTTGTCGAGCGCAATCGAACGCCGCTCGCCTTTGGCAACGCCACGCATGCGCAAGCCGAACTCGACGTTCTCGATGACGTTGAGCCATGGCATCAACGCGTGCTTCTGGAACACGACGCCGCGTTCGGCGCCCGGCGCAACGACGTGCTTGCCGTCGAGAACGATTTCGCCCTGCGACGGCTGCAGAAAACCGGCGATGCACGATAGGAGCGTCGTCTTGCCGCAGCCCGACGCGCCGAGCGCGACGATGAAGTCGCCGGGATCGAGACCGAGATTGATGTCGGACAGCGCCAGCGTCGAGCGGCCGCCGGGTCCGGCGTAGTTGACGCTGACGTGTCGAACTTCGAGTTTGCGGTTTAAAGGCACAGAAAACCTGGAGGATCGATTTCAAGTCGTTCCCGCTTTCGCGGGAACGACAACGCGCTCAGTCACTTCGCGGCATCCTGTGCGTACGTCGGATTCACGACAACCGAATAATCGGGAAGCGTCTTCTCGATTTGTTTTTGCGACAATTGGAATTCCGCGGTAGCCGCAAGCGCTTTCGCTGCGACGCTGTTCTTTCCACCGCCCAACCACTTGCTTGCCTGCTCGCCCAATGTCGGAAACTGATAGAGCGCCATCCCGGCCGGAACATCCTCCGGCTTTGCACCGGACCACTTCGCCACTGCTTTCACTTCCGGCGAATCGGCGGTCCACTTCGCCTTGTTCGCGCGGTATTTCTCGTCGGAGGCGGCGAGGACCTTGACGAACTTCACCATGAAATCGCGGTTCGTCTTTGCCCAGTCCTTGTTGACGATGTAGCCGTCGAACGTTGCCTTCCCCGTGTCGGCGGAAATCTTGCCGGACGAGATGATGACCTTGCCGTCCTTCTTCACTTCGGCCAGAACGGGATCCCAAATGAACGTCGCTTGAATGTCACCCCGCTGCCACGCCGCGCGCACTTCCGGCGGACGCATGTTGAGAATTTGCACGTCGGCGGGATTCACTTTCGCCTGTTCGAGCGCGACCATCGTGTGGAAATGCGTCGTCGAGTTGAACGGAACGGCGATCTTCTTCCCCTTGAGATCGGCGACCGAATTGATGCCGGAGCCGTTCTTCACGACGAGTGCTTCGGCGTCGCCTATGTCGTCCAGGATCCAGAAAAGCTCGTACGGCTCGCCGCGCGATACGGCGGCCGCGATGCCGGCCGAACCGACTTCGCCGACCTGCACGGCGCCCGACGCCATCGCCTTGATGACCTCGCCGCCGCCGCCGAACTGTTTCCAGTTGATTTTGTAACCGGTCGCCTTCTCGATTTCCTTCGTTTCCTGCGCGCTCCGATAGGGATCGAGCATGTCCTGATAACCGATCGTCACTTCCTTCGTTTGAGCGAGCGCTGCGCCGCTGATCAGTGCGGCAACTGCCAACATCATCGTCATTGGTTGTTTCATCACTGCCTCCCGTTTTGCCTGGTCGTTGCTAAAGCATTGCAAGCGTCTTCTTGAGCTTGTCGTGGATTTCGTCGATGTGCCGCTTCTCGGCGATCAGCGGCGGCGCGACGATCGCGGAGTCGCCGGTGCTTTTGAGATGCAAGCCGTTCTCGAATAATTTTTTCTGATACGCGTGACCGCGCCGGCCCGGCACGCCATCGCTTGCGACCTCGATGGCGGCAAACATGCCGTAGCCACGGATGTCGACCACATTCGGCGCGCCTTGCAATGAAAACATCGCTTCCTGGAAGTACGGCGCCAGCTCTCGGCCGCGCTCGAAGAGTCCTTCGTCGCGATAGATGTCGAGCGCTGCAAGCCCCGCGGCGCACGCCGCCGGATGGCCGGAATATGTGTAGCCGTGGAAGAACTCGATCGCGCCGTCGGCCGCTGCGCCCATGATCGTATCGTGGATGCGTTCCGAGATCGCGACGGCGCCCATCGGCTGCGCGCCGTTGGTGAGCGCTTTGGCCATCGTGATCAAGTCGGGCGTGACGCCAAACGCTTGCGCGGCGAAATTGTGACCCGTGCGACCGAGCCCGGTGATCACTTCGTCGAACACGAGCAGGATGCCGTGCGCGTCGCATATTTCGCGGATCCGCTTCAAATAGCCCTGAGGCGGCACGAGGCAGCCTGTGGAGCCGGCGATCGGCTCGATGAAGCAAGCGGCGATGTTTTCCGCGCCGTAGAGATTCACAAAGCGAACGAGGTCTTCGGCCAGTTCGACGCCGTGCGCGCCTTCGCCGCGCGTAAAGTAGTTGTCCTTGATATGCGTGTGGCGCATGTGCGCGATGCCGGGCAGCGTCGGGCCGAACTTGCGCCGGTTGTTCACCATCCCCGACAGCGAGACACCACCGAAATTGACGCCGTGGTAGGCGCGCTCGCGCGAGATGAACATCGTCCGGCCGCCTTGGCCGCGTGCCTGGTGATACGCGAGGGCAACCTTCATCGCCGTGTCGACTGCCTCGGAGCCCGAATTCGTGAAAAATATGCGATTGAGATCGCCTGGCGTCAGCTGGGCGACGCGCGCGCCGAGCTCGAAGGCTTTGGGGTGGCCACGCAAGAATGGCGCGATAAAGTCGAGGTCCTGCAGTTGCTTGTACACGGCTTCGGCGATTTCCTTGCGCCCGTGACCCGCCGCGCAGCAGAACATGCCCGACGCCGCGTCGATCAGCTTCTCGCCGCGATCATTCCAGTAGTACATGCCCTCGCCGCGCACGACGAGCATCGGCGCCGCTTTGAATTCGCGGTTCGGCGTGAACGGCATCCAGTATTCGTCAAGCGAAATCGTTCGTGGTTGTGGCTGATCGTGAAGCTTGTGTTCGGCGTGGCCCATCGTGGTCTCCGGTGAGCGCGCGGGACGTCGGCCCGGCGCGAGGGATGCGGTAGAAGCGAAATGATAAGCTTCTTTCACAGTACGGCGCTGGTTGGCCGATCATTTCGGGTAGGAGGGGCTTCGTGCGCATCGGCGTACCCAAAGAAATAAAGATATTGGAAAACCGTGTCGGCATGACGCCCGAATCGGTGCGCGAGGCGGTTGATCATGGACACCAGGCGATCGTCGAGCACGATGCGGGGCAGGGCATCGGGATGACCGATGACGACTACGTACGCGCAGGCGCCGACATCGCGGCAACGGCGCGCGAGGTGTTCGACGCCGCCGACATGATCGTCAAAGTGAAAGAGCCGCAACAGGTCGAACGACGGATGCTGCGGCCCGGTCAAGTGCTTTTCACGTATTTGCATCTCGCGCCGGATCCCGAGCAGGCGAACGATTTGGTGGAGAGCGGCGCCGTTTGCATCGCGTACGAGACGGTGACTTCAGCAACGGGTGGACTGCCGCTGCTCGCGCCGATGTCCGAAGTTGCGGGGCGAATGGCTGTGCAAGCCGGCGCCCACTATCTCGAAAAGGCACATGGCGGCAAAGGCATCCTGCTCGGCGGCGTTCCCGGCGTAGACCCTGCGAAAGTTGTCGTGCTGGGCGGCGGCGTTGTCGGGACGCATGCGATTCACATTGCGCTCGGCATGGGCGCAGAAGTGTGGGTGCTCGATCGCAGCGTCGACGTGCTGAGACGGCTGTGGACGCAATTCGGACGACCGCTCAACACAGTATTCTCGACGCGTGACGCCATCGATCGCCATGTCACCAACGCCGATTTGGTTATTGGCGGCGTGTTGATTCCCGGGGCATCGGCACCAAAGCTCGTGTCCGCTGCGCAGATCAAGCAGATGAAGCCCGGTTCAGTTGTCGTCGACGTTGCGATTGACCAGGGCGGTTGTTTCGAGACGTCGCGGCCGACGACACACGCGGATCCGACCTACATTGTCGATGACGTCGTCCATTATTGCGTCGCCAACATGCCGGGCGGCGTGCCGCGCACGTCGACGTTCGCGCTCAACAATGCGACGTTGCCGTTTGTGCTCGCGCTTGCGGACAAGGGTTGGAAGCGAGCGCTGGCATCCGACGTTCACCTGCGCAACGGTCTCAATATCGCGTTCGGCGAAGTTACGTATCGCGCGGTTGCCGACGCACTGCAGCTCAAGTTCGTGTCCGCCGAAGCGGTCTTGGCGGCCTGATCCCCGGAGGGCGATATGCGCGCAAGCCGAAGCGATCGCGGAACCGGGTAATCGAGTGATATGAGGAGTCGCGAACGTATGTCGATAGTGAAGCTGGCATTCGCAATGTTATTCGGGCTCGCCGCGGCCGCGACTTCGAGTGCGCAGAATTATCCGACCAAGCCGATTCGCATGATCGTTCCCTATCCGCCCGCGGGCGGCACCGACATTGTCGCGCGCGTCGTCAATGAACCGTTGTCGACCGCGCTCGGTCAGCCGATCATTGTCGACAACAAGGGCGGCGCGGCGGGGAACCTGGGCACCGATCTCGCGGCGAAAGCAGCGCCGGACGGTTATACGATCCTGTTCACATTGTCATCGCACACGATCAATCCGAAGCTCTATGACAAGCTCCCTTTCGATGTCGAGAAAGATTTCACCGCGGTCAGTCTCGCCGCTTACATTCCGCAGATCATCGTCGTTCATCCAAGTGTTCCGGTCAACAACGTCCAGGAATTGATTGCGTATGCGAAAGCGCGACCAGGCAAGCTCAACTACGCGTCGGTCGGCGTCGGCTCGCCGGCGCATGTCGCGGGCGAGCTCTTTAAGTTGAAGGCCGGCGTGGACATCGTTCACGTTCCGTACAAAGGCGGGGGCCCTGCCATTGCAGGCATACTCGGCGGACAGGTTCAATTCGCGATCGTGTCGTTGCCCGCCGCTTGGCAACACGTGAAGGCTGGGCAGCTGAAAGCCATCGCCGTCGCGAGCGACAAGCGCAGCATCGCCGCGCCCGATGTGCCGACGATTGCGGAGCAGGGCGTCGACTGCGTTGTGAACTCCTGGTACGGCGCGCTCGTTCCCGCCAAGACGCCGCCGGCGATTGTCGCGAAGCTCAATGCAGCGATGGTCAAAGTGCTGCAGACGCCCGAAACGCGCGAGAAGCTTCTGGCTCAAGGCGCCGAAGCGACGTCGAACACGCCGGCCGAATTCGAGAAGCTCATTCGTGACGAGCTCAAGCAATGGGAATACGTGATACGCGAAGCGAAGATCACGCCCGAATGAATGTGCGTGACAAGCCGTTTTCGTCGCCGTTGAGCGTGGTCATCGCCGGTCTGGTCGCGCGGGCGCGCATCGCGCAGAACGCGATCGATCATTGGTCGCAAGCGCAGGTCGACGAGCTGGTTACGGCCGCCGGTTGGGCCATCGTCGAGCCTGCGCGCAATCGCGCGCTGGCGGAATGTGCGGTGCGCGACACCGGCCTCGGCAACGTCGCCGACAAGATCGCCAAGAATCGGCGCAAGACGATGGGACTGCTGCGGGATTTGCGCGGCGCCAAGTCCGTCGGAATCATCGACGAAGATCACGACAACGGGTTGATTGAGATCGCGCGTCCAGTGGGCGTCGTTGCCGCGATCACGCCGTCGACCAATCCCGCGGCAACGCCCGCGAATAACATCATCAACGCGTTAAAGGGTCGCAACGCGATCATTCTGGCGCCGTCGCCAAAAGGCGCCAGCACGCTCATGCTGTTGCTCGACTACGTTCACGCAGAGCTCGACCGCATCGGTGCGCCACGCGATCTTGTGCAGATGCTGCCGCTGCCCATTTCGCGCGAGCACACGTTCGAGTTGATGCGGCAGGCGGACTTGGTGGTCGCCACGGGATCGGCGACCAACGTCCGCGCGGCGTATTCGAGCGGCACACCGGCGATTGGCGTCGGACCGGGAAATGTCGCGGTGATCGTCGATGAGACCGCGGACGTGGACGACGCCGCCGCGAAAATCGCGCGCTCAAAAATCTTCGACAACGCGACGAGCTGCTCGTCCGAGAACAGCGTGATCGCGGTCGAGGCTGTCGCCGGCGCGTTACTTGCAGCGTTCGCGCGTGAAGGCGGATTGCTGCTGGATGAGGAAGAGACTCGCCGCCTCGAGGATGAGATGTTCGGCGATGGCAAGCTGTCGAACGCCGTCATCGCCAAGGATTCGGCGACGATTGCCGCGCTGGCTGGCTTCGTGCGGCCGGAAGTGGACAACGCACGATTTCTGATCGTCGCGGAAAGCGATGTCGGCCCCGAACATCCTTTCTCGGGCGAAAAGCTATCGCCGGTGCTGACGTTTTATCGCGTCCCCGACTTCGCCGCAGCCGCGCAACTGGCCGCACGCATTCTCGACTATCAGGGCGCCGGTCACTCGATCGGTCTGCATTCGCGCGATCCCGTACGCGCGCTCACACTCGGGGAGACGCTTCCCGTCTGCCGCGTGATCGTCAATCAGGCGCATTGCTTTGCGACCGGCGGCAGCTACGATAATGCGCTGCCGTTCTCGCTGTCGATGGGTTGCGGAAGCTGGGGCGGGAACAGCATCTCCGATAATCTCAACTACCGGCACTTTCTCAATATCACGCGTGTTGTTCATCCGTTGGCGGCCGAGCAGGTACGCGAGCCGACCGACGATGAGTTGTTCGGCGACTATCGACGCCGCCACGGCCTGTAGCAGGCGACGGATGCGGACGTTTCGCGACGTCATTGACGAGAAGGCGGAGCGTTTGTCTTCCGCGCCGTTTCTGTTGGCGCCGGAGGCGCAGTCGACGCTGTCCTATGCCGAACTCCGACGCTGCGCGCGTTCGTTCGCCGGCGACTTGCAACGGCGTGAAATTGCGCCGGGCGCCGTCGTCGGCTTCATGCTGCCGAATGGCGTTTCCGCGGCGTCGATTTTCCTGAGTGCAATGTATGGCGGCTATGTCGTGCTGCCGATCAACTTGCTCGCGCAGGACTCACAGCTCGATCACGTCCTTCGTCACGCGGCGCCTGCGACCATATTCGTCGCGCCCGACCTGGAAGCCCGTCTACGATCGTCAATTGAGCGCACCGGCGCATTTACGAACGTTCACACAGTTTCGCCTGATGACCCCGGCGATTTTGGTGGCGAATCTGGGGTTCTCGCCCCCATCGAACCGAAGTCGCCGGCGATGCTGATGTACACGTCAGGCACAACGGGGATGCCGAAAGGCGTGCTGCTGTCGCACGCGAACATGATTCATGCCGGCAGCGCAGTAGCGTTGGCGCAAGAGCTGACGGAGAACGACCGCGTGCTTTCATCGCTGCCGCTCTATCACATCAACGGCCAATGCATCGCGACGGTTGCGCCGTTGGTCTCCGGCGGCAGCATTGTGATGCCGCATCGTTTCAGCGTCTCGCAATGGTGGCCGCTGGTCGAGCGCTATCGGCCGACATGGCTGAACGTCGTGCCGACGATCATCGCGTATCTACTGCATGCGCCGGAGTTGACGACCGCGCAGATCGATGCGTGCCGGCACGTGCGCTTTGCGCGCTCGGCGTCCGCACCTCTGCCGCCGGAGCAACATCGCGCATTCGAATCGCGTTTCGGCATTTCGATTCTCGAGGGCTTGGGCCTCACCGAATGTGCGTCGGTCGCGTTCGCCAATCCGCTCGATCCGAAGCGGCGCAAGATCGGCAGCGTTGGAATGCCGCTTGGCGTGGAGGCGCGTGTGGTCGCACCCGGCGGTTCTGTTTTGGGCGATCGGCAACACGGCGAAATACAGGTCCGCGGCGCCAACGTGATGCTGGAGTATTTCCGCGCAACGCAAGACACCGCCAATGTGGTCGACAGCGAATGCTGGCTCGCGACCGGCGACTTGGGGTACCGCGATGACGACGGCTTCTATTTCGTCACCGGCCGGTTGAAGGAGCTGATCATCAAGGGCGGCGAGAACATCGCACCGCGCGAAATCGATGAGGCGTTATTGCGGCATCCGGCGGTGCTCGAGGGCGCCGCGGTGGGCGTCCCCGACGCTCAATACGGCCAGGAAATCCTCGCCTGTGTGGTCGTTAAGCCGCAGTTCGTGTTGACCGAAGCGGAGCTCCGCGCGCATTGTGAGCGCGAGCTCGGCCGTTACAAGACGCCGAAATTTCTTCGCTTCGTTGCCGAACTGCCGAAGGGTCCGTCTGGTAAGGTGCAGCGCTTAAAGCTCACCGAGTACTTGCGATGACCGGCGCGGTTATCGTGAGGTGACGAATGTTTCTGGGCCATTTCGGACTCGCACTCGCCGCGAAGAAAGTCGCGCCGCGACCGTCGCTTGGTACGCTTATCCTCGCCGCGCAGCTTGCGGACGCAATTTGGCCCGTGTTGTTATTGCTCGGGATCGAGGAGGTCAAGATCGTGCCCGGCATTACGCCGGTAACACCACTCGACTTTGTTTATTTTCCATTCACACACAGCCTTGTCGCCGACATTGTTTGGGCTGCGTTGTTTGCCGGCGGATATTGGCTGTGGCGCCGTGACAATCGAGGTGCGGCGTGGATAGCGGCGCTTGTCCTGTCACACTGGATTCTCGATGCGCTATCGCATCGTCCGGACGTGCCGACATGGCCCGGCGGACCGCTAATCGGCGCGGGCCTCTGGTATTCGTTACCCCTGACGCTGATCGCCGAGTTCGGGCTGTTCGCAGCCGGTGTGTGGATCTACGCGACTTCGACTCGCGCACGCGATCTGCTCGGTGCTGTGTTGCTTTGGGTTTTCGTCGCAACGCTGTTCATTTTGTATCTCGGCGCAGTGTTCGGACCGCCGCCCCCAAGTGAAAAAGCATTAGCGATTACGTCGCTCGCTGGTTGGCTGATCGTTGCTTGGGCGTACTGGATCGATCGCCATCGCGTACCGCTCGCAGCAATTTGAAGTCGCGAAGCGCGGCGCTATACGCGAAAATCAGCCAGCGCCCGCCACCTCTATCGCTTCGTAGGGGATTTCAATCACGGCTTCGGTCGCACCGAACCGAAGAGTTGGTGATCAGGGTTAGCTGGTATATCGCGCGAGCGATCACGTTGACCTGCTCGACGGACGGGACGGTATCGATGACGCTCGCGTAATCGAAGCCGCAAGCCTGGGGACCGAACGAAATGGCCGGAATCGATACCGGAGGTGCACAACCACTGGCATGACTGGGGTTAACGAAGGTGAACGTGTCCGGCAAAAGAATGTTCGCAGGGAACGTCGCAAAGCTCAGCCGATTGACTCCCGCCTCCGGCAGGTACGCAGTTCGCGAGAAAGGCCGGTCGTGCGCAGCAAGCGCGGTGTCCTTCTGCCAGTCGACCGTAACGAACGCGTTGAAACGGTCTTTTGCCAGATCGCCATAACCGGCAGTGACCGTGGTCTGGTAGTGGTCGCCGCCACCATGCTGCGTCACGCCGGCCTGAGCGGTCACCTCGGCGCCGCTGTAGTCTTTGCGCGTGATGAAGTTCACGACGCCCGCGATGGCATCGCTGCCGTAGATCGACGATGCCCCATCCTTCAGAATTTCGACGCGGTCGATC
>WNGI01020382.1_pt1 | contig 15126 bp, 12 predicted proteins | sample 5400621 | NCBI WGS metagenome assembly WNGI01 (sample SAMN13153374, study PRJNA577476) | soil metagenome | isolation source: 20 cm soil or saprolite under Garry oak tree replicate 1 | place: USA:California | collected 2016-06-15 | reverse complement strand
CTCGCCTGCGGCGGTCCCGAGCGGGGCCGTCAACGGCTCTTCGTGCGCCCGGAGGCGTTCTTCCAAGCTGCGGATGTGGCGGATCTGGCGAATGTGGTGGATCAGCGAGGCCAGGTAGGTCAGCAGCGCGCCCAGGACACCCGCGCCGACCACAATGAGCGCGAGCGGGCCGGTGTAGATCGCCACCTGCAAGAAATTGATTGTGACCGTGCCGAGGTTGCTCAACGCGAACACCGTCACCACGAGCAGCAGGAACAGCATGCCGACCAGCGCCCCGCCCATGCCCGCCACCTACCGCCGGCGCCGCCCGCCCCTGCGACGCCGCCCGCCCCCGCCCGGAACGCCGGGGTCTGTGGGCACCATCCCCATGTGCCGTTCCCCAGACGCGACCGCCGGCGCCGGCTGACCCGGGTCGGCGGCGGGTGCAGTCGGGAGACTCGGGGCCGGCTGAGCGGCCCGCACCGGACGGGGGACTTGGCCCCCGGCGCGCCGCCGTTCGGACCAGTTGTGCCAGTCCACAAGGATCGGGCTGGCGTTGAAGATCGAGGAGTAGCCTCCGGTCGTGATGGCCACCACCAGGCCGAAGGCCACGTCGCGGATCGTCTCGCCTCCAAAGACGTAGACCGCCCCGATCGCCAGAACCGCGGTCATGGCGGTATTGATGGACCGGACGAGGGCCTCGAGCACGCTGCGGTTGACCAGATGCTCGAACGGCTCGCGCGTCCGCAGCCCGAGATTTTCCCGGATCCGGTCGAAGATGACAATCGTGTCGTTGATGGAGTACCCGGCGACGGTCAGCAGCACCGCGAGGAAGCTGCTGTTGACCTCGCGCTGGGTGATTGCGAACGCGCCGATGACGACCAGCAGATCGTGGAGCAGGGCGACGTCGGCGGCGATGGCGAAGCGGATCGAATGGAACCGGAACGAAATGAAGATCACCTGCAGGACCAGCCCGACCGCCAAGCCGAAGATCGCGATGTTGCGGAGCTCCGCCCCGATCTCGGGGCCGACCGTGTCCTGCCGCAGCATCGTGGTGCCGGGGAGCCGCGCCGTCACCGCCGCGATGATGGCGTTGGTCTGGCTCTGGGTGAGGGGCCGCGTCCGGATGAACACCTCGGTGTCGCCGGAGCGCTGGATGATCGCGTCCTCGAGCTGGAACCTGCTCATCACCGCCCGGATGTCCCCGACGCTGAACGGCTGGGTGATCCGCAGCTCGAGCGAGTTGCCCCCGGTGAAGTCGACGCCCCAGTTCAACGCATGGTGATCGTGGACGTGATGGAAGTAAAGGGCGAAGAGCCCGGGGACGATCACCGCCAGCGACAGCGCGTACCACCACCGCCGCCGTCCGATCAGATCGAACGCGCCGCGGCTCGCCGGCGCGGGCGAGGTCGCCACGGACCTACTCCCCCGTGCCCACGGCGGGGGCGGGGCGCCTGTCTGCGCCGGTCTTCGCGAGGGCTTGGACCCACCCGGCGGCCGACGACTCCAGGGCGAGGTCGACGAACACCCGCGTGACGAGGATCGCCGTGAAGATGCTCGTCAGGATCCCCAGGATCAGCGTGACCGCGAACCCGCGGACCGGTCCCGTCCCGAGCCAGAGCAGGACGGCCGCGCCGATCAGCGTCGTCGTGTTCGAATCGAAGATCGTCACCACCGCCCGGCTCCAGCCCGTCCCGACCGCGGTCCGGAGGGTCTTGCCGCCCCTGAGTTCCTCTTTGACCTTCTCGAAGATGATCACGTTGGCGTCGACCGCCACCCCGAGCGAGAGGATGAACCCGGCGATCCCGGGCAGGGTGAGGGTTGCGCCGATCAACGTCAGAAGCGCAAACAGCATCAGCGTGTAGACCCCGAGCGCCAGGTCGGCGAGGATCCCCGGAAAGCGGTAGTACAGCGCCATGAAGAGCCCTACCAGCACAAAGGCGATGTACCCGGCCCGAAGGCTGCGGTCGATGGAATCGCGTCCCAGCAGCGGACCGATCGTCCGGTTCTCGACCACCGCGACCGGGAGCGGCAGCGCGCCGCCGCGCAGGAGCACCGCGAGATCCCGGGCGGTCTCCAGCGTGAACCCCCCCTCGATCACCCCCCGGCCGCCGGGGATCGGGCTGTTGATGACGGGCGAGCTGATCACCCGGTTGTCGAGCACGATCGTCAGATACTTGCCGATGTTTTTCGAGGTATAGTCCTCGAACTTCTTGGCGGCCGAACTCCGAAAGGTGAAGGCGACGTTCGGCCGTCCGAACTGGTCGAATTGGGTCCGGGCGTCGATGAGATCCGCGCCGGTGAGGATGACCTTCTTCGGGATCTTGGCGGTGGTCTTGTTGTCGGCGATGACGACGGTGTCCGGTCCCGTCCACTCCGCCCCCCGCGGCAGCGAGGTGCTCCCGGTGTCGACGAATTCGAGGAGCGCGGTCTTGCCGATCAACTCGATCGCCCGCTGGGGGTTCTCGATCCCGGGCAGCTCCGCCACGATCCGGTCCCGCCCCTGCCGGGTGATCACCGGCTCGGCCACTCCCAGCTGGTCGATCCGGTTGCGGATCACCTTCAGGACCCCGTCCATCGCATCGTTGCTGATCGGGGTCTCGGGCGTCGCCTTGGCCTGCAGAACGATGTGGCTTCCGCCCCTGAGGTCCAGACCGAGGTTGAGATGGAGGTGGGGCGTCTGAAACCGGGGCGTCGCCGGGCCGCCGGGGAACGCCACCGGCTCGAACGCGATCAGAAACGCCGCGACCGCGATGAGGAGGACCCCCAGGAGCCGTACCGGGTGACCCAGCTTCACCGACCTCTCTCCTCCGCGAGAAACAAAAAAAGCCCTGAGGCGCCGCGCACCATTATATCGGCCGCCCCCGTGAGATGTCAAACCATCCACCTCTGCTTGCTGTTTGTTCCACTCCGGTTTGGAGTCCCCCCAGGGGGCGCGCCGGCCGCGGCCGCGTTCGTCCGGGCTGTCTTTCGCCCGCCCAATTGGGGCATGTATAGGGATCGGGGGACTGATGCTTCATGGGACACGGTTCGGGAGTGGAAAGCAGGCGTCGTCGGAGTCCACGGCTCGGAGAGGCGAGAGGGTTCACGCTCGTCGAGATCGTCGTGGGCCTGACGGTGTTCCTGGTGATCTCCATCGCTCTCCTCCAAGTGTTCATGAACAGCGCGACCTATGCCAACCGGTCCGATACCAAGGCGACCGCGACGAGCCTGGCCGCGCAGGTGATGGAGCAGATCAAGGCGAGCCCGAACCCGTTCGCGATGGTCGGCTTCACGAATATCGCCCGGACGCCTCTGCCGCTGCCGGCGCCGTACACCGGCGTCGTGAATCCATCCCCGCACACGCTCCAGATCGCCGTGACCGTGACACCGGACAACAACCTCAACCTGATCACGGTAACGGTCAGCGTCTACCGCCCGACCGATCCCGACAACGCCCCCCTGGTGACCGAATCGACGGTGCTCGACGCGCAGTAGACACTGAAGTTTCGTGGCATGTTCCTGAAGGATTCCGGAAGAGACGCGCCGGCCCCGCGCCCAGGTTCCCAACAACGCGCGGGGGGACCGGGGCGCCTCCAGGTCCTCCTCCGGTCGGCGTGGGGCATACATATGAAGTGAAGGACCTCACGAAAAGGCAAACCCGGAGCAATCCGGGGACGCAAAGCGACAGGGCCACACAGTGTGGCTGGCTGCGCTGCCGAAAGAGGGCCACTGACAGGAGGTGGGCCTCTTTGATGTTTTCCGAAGCTCGTTCCCTGCGGGGCGAACGGGGACTCGTGATGATGACGCTTCTCAGCATCACGCTCGTGCTCACGTTGCTCGCCGCGCTCGTGCTGTACGTGGTCGGCAAAGAGACCGCGGTGAGCGGGATCAGGCTGACCGGGCAGAAGAGCCTGTATATCGCCGAGGGCGGGGCGGCCCAGGCCCGCGCCGCGGTGATGGCCTACATCGGCGCCTATCCGACCGGTCTCACCACCGTACATACCTCGCTGGCGCCGTCGACCGCGAGCGGTTGGTACGCCAACGGCCAAACCTCAATGCAGAACCCGTTGGCTCTCCTGGACTACCTGGTGGTGGACGGCCAGCGGCTCATCAGCCCGCTCCCTCTGACCTCGAACACCCAGTCGGCGACGTTCCAGGTCAATTGGAGCCTCTCCACCCCGCACCTCAAGCTGCAGTATGGCGGCGCGCCGGTCAACGCGCTGGGGGACGGGACGTACACCGCCTCGGTGACGCTGACGCCGAAGCTCACGCCGGATCCCAGGTGCGCGAGGCCGTGTGCCATGCACCTGGTCGCCGGGACCGCCTCTTCCTATGAGATTTTCTACACTTACAGCGTCACGAGCGCCGGCACCCTCCCCCCCTCCTGGCGGCGAGGGGTAACGTACTCCGGGAACTTCAGCGTATACCTTCAGGCGCAGTCCTTCGCCCGGTACGCGCTCTTCACGGACACCCACACCGATGCGAACGGCAACGCGGTCTGGTTTGCCAATCCTACAACGTTCAGCGGCCCCGTGTATACGAACGGTGAGTTCCGGTTCTACCAGTTCCCGACCTTCACCAGCACCGTGCAGAGCGCCGCCACCAAGGCCTGGTACTACAACAATGGAAACAACGTCGAGCTTGCCGCAGTGGAAAACGTGAACAACGGGACCAGGGTCGACGCGGCGCTGGTGCCCCCGGCCCCCAATCCCCAGGCGGCGACCCCGGCCAACTTCACGCTCGGCGCGCCAAACGTCCCATTCCCGTCCGACGCGTACAACCAGCAGGGGATCGCGATCGGGCTGCCCCCCGGGAACTACACCCAGGTGACGCCGGCCCAGATCGACTACGCAATCCCCGAGCTGAAGGGGACGGGGACTGTCCCGAACGGCATCTATGTGCCGGTGGTCGACAAGAACAACGACTGCGTGTCGGACCCCGGCAATTATATGCTCGGCGGCGTGTACGTGCAGGGCGACCTGGACAGCCTCACCATGAGCGTCGGGGGCGCCACGAACAACCTGGCCGTGTATACGCTCACGCAGGGACAGACCATCGCCACGGTGACGGTCGACCGCGTCCTGAACACGACCACGGTGACCATGAGCGACAAGAACAATAACAACAGATGGCCCCAGCCGTCCAACCAAAACGGCTGCCCCGGCAGTCCCCAGGGCCCCATGACGCGGGTCTTCACGGGCGTGCCCAATGGGGGGCAGGGGATCGGCAACGGGGCCATGCTCTACGTCCAGGGGCAGATCAGCTCGTTCAGCGGCACCCTTCAGCAGAGCGAGCAGACGACGGTCGCGGCCTCGGGGACGATCACCATCCAGGGCAACGTCCAGTACCAGACGCCGCCGAACCCGTCGGACCCACTGTCGAACCCGTTGAATATCCTCGGCCTGTACTCGTCGGGCGGGGATCGCGGCAGCGCGAACCTCCTCGGCGGGATCGTCGAGAAATACTACGGGGCCTTTGGACAGCTGAACTCGCAGGGCGGCGTGTTGTCAGGCTACGCGCGCAATTTCACGTACGACACGCGGATGAGCCGCGGCTTCGCTCCCCCCTTCTTTCCGGGGACGAGTAACTTCCAGGTCGCCCAGGGATCCAGCCATATCGCCGGTGTGAAACCGGTCTGGAGCGAAGTCGCGCCGCCGTAGACCGCGAAGGCGCACCCGTCCGCCGGATTCGTGGGGTGGGTCAGACTACGGGAAGGGGCGGCCGGAACGGATCCCGGCGGGCCGCCTGGCGGCCGCGGGGGAGATCGCCCTCGTGGCCCGGCGCGGGCCGGTAGTGGTGTTCGAAAAACCGCAGGGCGCCCTCCGTCAGCAGATGGTAATAGGTGGAGAAGACCCCGCGGGCCTCGGTTCCGGTCCACCGCTCCGGCAGCAGGTCTTGGGGAAGCCCCGGATCGATGAACAGGAATTTCCGGAACGCGTGCACGAGCCGGGTCTTTTCCACAAAACGCGTCGCGTCGGTCGGCCTCTCCCCGCCCTGCGCGGCTTCTCCCCCCGCGGCTAGGGCGCGGTGGCGGTCGAGCCGCGGCAGCCACGCCGCGACGAATTCAGCGTATGCGGCATCGATCGCGCGCAGGTCCCAGCAGCGGGCCGCGAGTCGGGCGTCCGGGGTCGGGCCGTCGTGATCGGCGGTGAACATCTCGCACCGGCCGGTCAGGCCATAACGCTCCGCGAGCGATGCGGTCCGGTCGAACAGGTCGGCGGGCGTCAGGTAGACGCCGCGGGACAAGGCGGCAAACCCCATCCACGTCAGTTCCCGGCGGAGCTCGTCCCGGCGCTTCCGGTCACGCTCGGAGGCGGCGATGGCGAGGATCCGCCAGCGGCCGTCCCACCGCTCCGGGTGCAGCTTGAAGATCCGCTGCGCCGCTTCGTCGATCCGCTCCTGCCCTCGCGCCGAGAGCGCGTAATAACTGGACCGCCCCGACCGGCTCGCGGCAAGCCACCCCTGCCGGGTCATGCGCGACACGGCCGCCCGCACGGCCGGCGGGGTGAACCCCAGTTCCGCCATCAACGCGATGAGGCTGCCGATCCAGATCGTGCTCCCGTAGTGGCGGACGTAGTCGCCGTAGAGCGTGAAGAGCATCGACCTGGCCTGCATGGGCGTCGTCAGCCGGCTTCGACGATCGTGGCGATCCCCTGGCCGACCCCGATGCACATCGTGGCGAGCCCCCACCGCGCGGACGAGCGGCGCATCTCGTGGAGGAGCGTGACCAGGATGCGCGCCCCGCTCGCCCCGATCGGGTGGCCCAACGCGATCGCCCCGCCGTTGGGGTTGAGGCGGGCCCGGTCGATTCCGAGGTCCCGGACGCAGGCGAGGACCTGAGCGGCGAACGCTTCGTTGAGTTCGATCACATCCATCTCGTCGATCCGCTTCCCGGCCCGCGCCAGGGCCTTGCGGGTCGCGGGGACGGGCCCGACGCCCATGTACGAAGGGTCGACGCCGGCGATGCCGGCCGCGGCGATCCGGGCGATCGGCCGGCGGCCCTCGCGCTCCGCCCACTCCGCGGAGGCCACGAGCAGCGCGGCGGCCCCGTCGTTGATCCCCGACGAGTTCCCCGCGGTCACGGTGCCCCCGGGGCGAAACGCCGGCCGCAGCGCGGCGAGCCGCTCGAGCGTCGTGTCCGGCCGGGGGTGCTCGTCCGCCTCGACGACCGCGGGCGCGCCCCGCGGGCGCGAGATCGTCACCGGCACGAGCTCCTCCGCGAACCGCCCCGCGCCGACCGCGGTGGCGGTCCGCCGCTGGCTCTCCAACGCGTAGGCGTCCTGGTCTTCGCGCGAGATCCCGTACCGCTCCGCGACGTTCTCGGCGGTCTCGCCCATGCTGTAGAGCGGGTAGGTCTCCGCCAGCGTCGGGTTGGGAAATCGCCAGCCGATCGTCGTGTCTTGCAGGACGATCGGGCCCCGTGGAAACGCTTCTTCGGGGGAGCCCATCACGTACGGAGCCCGGGTCATGCTCTCGACCCCACCGGCGATGTAGACATCGCCAATTCCGGCGGCGATCGCGTGCGCCGCGGCGTGCACCGCCTGCATCCCGGAGCCGCACAGCCGGTTCACCGTCTGCCCGGGGACCTCCGGGGGGAGCCCGGACAGGAGCACGGCCATCCGGGCGATGTTGCGGTTGTCCTCTCCCGCCTGATTGGCGCACCCCAGGATCACATCCTCGATGACGGCCGGGTCGAGCCCGCCCCGCCGCACGATCGCCTGGACCACGTGCGCGGCCAGATCGTCGGGGCGCACGTTCCGGAGCGCACCGCCGTATCGCCCGATCGGGGTGCGGATCGCATCCAGGATCACCGCATCACGCATGCCGAGCCCTCCATGCCGCAGCGCCTTCCGCGGCGCCGCGCCTCCGCGCCCTCGTCGGCTGCGGGGCGCTCATCGCCCGGTGTAGGCGGGCGGGCGCTTGGCCAGGAACGCCGCGACGCCTTCGCGGTGGTCGTCCGTCCGGCTGGCGATCTCCTGAAGGTGCGCCTCGTAGTCCAACGCTCCCTCGAGATCGCCGGCAAGCGCGCGGTTCACGCCCCGCTTGATCAACCCGAAGGTCCGGGTCGGGCCCGCGGCCAGCCGGAGCGCCCATTCCCGCGCGCGCGGCATCAGGTCGTCGTGCGACACCACCCGGTTGACCAGCCCCAGGCGCTCTGCCGCGGGCGCGTCGATCGGATCCGCGAAGAACATCATCTCCAGCGCCCGCCCCACCCCGACCAGCCGCGGCAGCAGCCAGGTCCCCCCGGAGTCGGGGATCAGCCCGACTTTGGAGAAGGCCTCGATGAACGTCGCGCGGTCCGACGCGATCCGGAGATCGGCGGCCAGCGCCAGGTTGCACCCGGCCCCGGCGGCCACTCCATTGACCGCCGCGATCACCGGCTTCTCCATCGTGCGGATCTTCGCGACCATCCTATTGTACCGCGTCCGCAGCAGGTCCCCCACCTTGGTGTGCCCCGGCGACTGCTCGCGCAGGTCGGCGCCGGCGCAGAACCCGCGGCCCGCCGCCGTCAGCAGCACGCACCGGACCTCCGGGGACCGCTCCGCGTCGCGGAGGGCCTCGTTCAGCTCGTCCCCCATCTGCGCGTTGATGGCATTGAGGACGTCCGGCCGGTTCAGGGTGAGGATCCGTGCTCCTCCCTGGGTCTCCGCCAGCAGCGTCTCATACATCGCCGATCCTCCTCCCGGACCCCCGCTCATCGAGCAGGTCCCTCGCCATCTCGAAGACGCGGTCCAGCATCGGCTCGGTGAGTTTCCCGGTGTTGGTATTTTGCCGGCTGGGATGGTAGCTCGCGATCAGGGTGGGAAACGCCGGCCCCGGAGCGCAGGCCGCGCCGTGGGCGAACCGCATCGCCCGAATATCGGCGCCCTGCGCCGCCAGCAGCCTGCGGCACGCCTCGAACCCGATGCGGCCCAGGGCCAGGATCACGCGCACGGCCGTAATGTAGGCCCCGTGGAGGCGGAGCCCGTCGCCGCGGCGGACCGATGTGGACTGGTTGGCGAATCCGGCGCGGTGCATCGCCCGGATCAGCCAGGCGCCCGAGCCATCTCCCGTGAACATCCGGCCTGTGCGGTTGGCTCCGTGCGCGGCCGGGGCGAGGCCCACCACCAGAAGTTCGGCCCGCGGATCCCCGAATCCCGGAACCGGCTTTGCCCAGTACCTCCAGCCGGCGAATTCGCGCTTGCCCCGGGCCGCGACGGCGGCGCAGTATCGGCGCAGGCGGGGGCACGCCGCGCAGGCGACGACATCCCGCGCGACCGCGGAGAGCCGATCGCGACCAACCCCCCGCGGGGTCGCTTCGAGGCGTCCGCGAGGCCCAGACCGCGAACCCGCGACTCTACGGTCCCGGCCTCTCATCGTCCGGTGAAATTCGGCGGACGCTTCTCGAGGAAGGCGTGGATGCCCTCGCGCTTGTCTTCCGAGCCGAAGAGCAGATGGAAGCACTTGCGCTCAAACTCCAGGCCGCCGCTGAGCGTGGACTCGAATGCCTGCAGGACCGCTTCTTTCGCCAACCGCACCGCGACCGGCGGCTGGGCGGCGATCTCTCGGGCCAGGCGCCTGGCCTCGTCGAGGTACACCTCCACGGGCACCACCCGGGCCACCAGCCCCAGGGCGCAGGCGTCCTGGGCCGTGAGGCTCTGGCCGGTCAGGATGAGCTCCATCGCTCGGGACTTGCCGATCGCGCGTGTGAGGCGCTGGGTTCCCCCGGCGCCCGGGATCAGCCCGAGCCGGATCTCGGGCTGGCCGAAGCGGGCGGTTTCAGAGGCAATGATGATATCGCAGGCCATCGCCAGCTCGCACCCGCCCCCCAGCGCAAATCCGCTCACGGCCGCGATGATGGGCGTGCCGATTCGTCTGATGCGGTCCCACTGCTGGAACCGGTAGGACCGCACCATGTCTACCGAGGTGGCCTCGGCAAATTCGCGCACATCCGCGCCGGCCGCGAACGCCCGATCGCTGCCGGTGAGCACAATACAGCGGACCCCTTCGGCGCGGTCGAACTCCTCCAACGCCGCGGCGAGTTCGGTCATCAGCGCCTGGTTGAGCGCGTTGAGCACCTGCGGCCGGTTGAGGGTGACCATCCCGACCGCGTCCTCGGTAGCGACACGGATGTGCTCGTAGGCCATGCGTGAGTCCTCCACCCCTCGGGCGGCTACCGAGCGGTCAGCGTCGCGTCGAATCCGGCGGACCGGAGGGTGCCGGCGAGGCGCTCCGCGGTCGCGCGATCGAAATACCCCCCGACCCAGACGCGATACGGCGGCCCTTCAATAATAGTGACCGCGAAGCCGCGGTTCCGCAGCTGCCGAACCAGGACCTCGGCAAGCACACGATCGTCGAACACCCCGGCCTGCACATGAAAGCGGGAGGGGGGCTCCGGGATGGGGGGCGTCACGCTCGGCCCCGCCGGACCACCCGGCTGGTTTGGAACGATGCCGGCCGACGGTGCGGGTTCGGGCGACGCCCCCGGCGCCACCGGGACGACCGTGGAGGGAGCCGGCTGGGTGTCGGGACCGGGCGGGGATCCGGAGGGCGCCGCTCCGGCGTCAGGCGCGGGAGATGGCGCAGCCCCGGGCGCCCCCGGCGGGCTGATCGACGGCCCCACCGGCATCGTCAACACCGGCGGCGGCGGAGTTGTCCGGAACGAGGTCTGCCCCATCAGGTACCCCGCCGCGACGGCGATGACAAAAATACCGCCGAGCCCCAGCGCGATGAGCCCGAGGGGCAGCCGCACGCCTTTGATCCCGACCGCCATCCCGTCATACTTCATGCCGCAGCCCTCTTTTCGTTTCTCTTCGAGGCTGATCCCGGGTTGCCTTCTGCCTCGCGCCGCGGCCGCCCGCGGGCCTTGCGCGCGTTCCCTCGGCCCCCATCACACGAAGATCCGGCGGTACTTGTGGTACGCGATGAGGAAGCCGGCGCCGAGGAGCACGATCAAATAATACGAAAGGAAGCGATCGATAAGGACGGCGCTGCGGGCGACGTTGGCCGGGATCGCGCCGGGCGCAAGAAAGGCGATCAATCCGGCCATCGAGACTTCGGTCACCCCCACGCCGCCGGGGATCAAGAGCGCCATACCGACCATCGCCGCCCCAAGGTAGGCGAACGCCACGAACGGGAGCCCCAGGCCGATGCCCATGGCCCGAAAGACGACGGCGACGCGGGCTACATCCAGCGCCGCGACCGCCGACGTCAGGAGCAGGAGGAGCCACAGCGTCCGCTGCTCCCGCAGCACCAGGCAGGTCGTGAAAAACGTCTCTGTCAGCCCCAGCGCCCGCTCTCGCAGCCGTCCGGGGAGCGGGGCCCAACGAACCGCGGCTCCCGCCCAGCGGGAGCAGAGCCCTGGCGCGGCGGCCACCAGCGCCACCCCCGCAACCAGCGCGGCGATCACGAGCACCACGAGCCGGCTCGCCAGCGCCATTCGGGTCGGGACGAAGGCCGCGGCCATGAGGAACGCGATGACGACAAAGACGATGTCCAGCATCCGTTCGACAATCATCGCGGATGTGCTGAGGCCCAGGGGAATCTCGTACGACCCCCGCAACAGGATGGCCTTCGCCATCTCGAAACTCCGGCCGGGCGTGATGCTGCCGGCGGCCACCCCGGCCACCACCGAGATCGCGCCGAACTTCACGGAGATCCGCGTGCCCGTGAGCCGGTGCACCATGAACCGCCATCGTACCGCCTTGACGAGGAGCTGCAGCATCAACGCGGCGATGGCGCCTCCGAGCAGGACGACCTGGATCCGGCGCAGCGCCTCGCCGATCTGGCGGAAATTCGCCGTGGCGGCGAACCCCGCCAGGATCGCGAGCCCAAACGCCAGCAGCAGCAGACTCACCCACCGCCCGGACGGCGCCTCCCGTCCGGCCGGCAGCGCGCCCGGGCTCACGTCCCCCATGTCTGCGGGGACTCCTCTCCCAGCCGGACGAGGTACCGCTCCAGGACCGCCCGCCGCGCCGACAACTCCTGCTGGCGCACCCGGTCTGCCTGGACGACCTCGGCGGGCGCCCGGTCCAGGAACGCGGGGCTGCGCAGCCGCTCTTCCAGGCCGGCCAGATCGCGGACGACCGCGGCGTGCTGCTTCCTGAGCCGAGTCCGCACCGCCTGCGCCGCTTCCCCGGAGTCGATGGACAAGCTCGCCTCCACCTCGCCGCTTAACACGGAGATCCCTCCGGGCGGCCGGGGGGCGCCGGCCGGCAGGATCGTCAGCCGGCTGGCCCGCACCAAGGGCGCGATATAGCGCGCCGTGGTCTCAAGACGCGGCCGGGCGCCGGGGGGCGCAAACAGCGTGAGGGGGAGCGGCTCGCTCGGGGCCTGCCCGAGATCGGCCCGCATGCTGCGGATCGCCCGGACGAGATCCATCGCCGCCGCCACGTGGGCTTCGGCATCCGGGTCGATCAACTCTTGGAGGCCCCCCGGCCAGGGGGCGCGCATGATCGTCCTCCCGTCGTGGGGGAGCGCCTGCCAGATCTCCTCCGTGAGGGAGGGCATGATCGGGTGCAGCAGCTTCATCGTCTCGGCGAGGGTCCACGAGAGCACCCCCCGCGTCACGGCCGCCTGCGCGGGGGCCGGGGGCTCGCGCAGGTCCTGCTTTGCCATCTCCACATACCAGTCGCAGAACTCGCTCCAGATGAACTCGTACAGACGGTGGCACACCTCGTGAAATTCGAATCGCTCCAGCCCATCCGTCACGGCCGCCGCCGTCCGGGCAAACCGGCTGAGGATCCACCGGTCGGCGAGCCCCAACGATGAGGCGGCGGGAAGCGCCGTCTGGCGCGGGGCGTCGCCGAGGTTCATGCGCACGAACCGGGCGGCGTTCCAGATTTTGTTGGCGAAGTTTCGCGTATCCTCAACCATCTTCTCCGAGAACCGCAGGTCCTGCTCGCCGGTGCAGCGGTTGATCAGCGCAAACCGCAGCGAGTCCGCCCCGTAGCGGTCCACGAGGACGAGCGGGTCCATCCCCGTCCCCATCGTCTTGCTCATCCTCTTCCCTTCAATATTGAGCACAGTGGGGTTAATATAGACATCCTGGAACGGCACCTCGCCGCGAAACTCCAGTCCGAACATGATCATCCGCGCCACCCAGAGGAAAATGATGTCCCGGGCGGTCACCAGCGTGCTGGTCGGGTAGAAGTACCGGAGATCGGCGGTCTCCTCCGGCCAGCCCAGCGTGGCGAGGGGCCACAGCGCCGAACTGAACCAGGTGTCCAGGACATCCGGGTCCTGCGTCAGGGCGGCCCCCCCGCAGCGGGGGCATGTCCCCGGCGGGGTCTTGCTGGCCACCACCTCCCCGCAGTCGCAGTACCAGACCGGGATGCGGTGCCCCCACCAGAGCTGCCGGCTGATGTTCCAGTCGCGGATCTGCTCCATCCAGTCCATGTACACCTTGATCCAGCGCTGCGGGTGGAACCGCACCCGTCCGTCGCGCACCGCCCGGATCGCCGGCGCAGCCAGGTCCTGCATCCGGCAGAACCACTGATCGGAGATGTACGGCTCGATCACGGTCTTGCACCGCTCGCACCGGCCGACGTTGGTGGTGTAGGCCTCCTCCCGCACGACGGCGCCCGCGGCGCGGAGATCCTCCACGATGATCTTGCGGCACTCGTCCCGGTCCATCCCCCGGTACCGCTCCCCGCCGAGATCGTTGATCCGCCCCTGGGGGTCGAGGCAGACCAGGACCGGCAGGTGGTGGTCGGCCCCGATCTCGTTGTCCAGGGGGTCGTGCCCCGGCGTGATCTTCACCGCGCCGGTCCCGAACCCGGGCTCCACCCTCCGGTCCGCGATCACGGGGACCACCCGGTCCGCGATGGGAACGCGCACATGGGTGCCCACCAGCCGGCGGTAGCGCTCGTCCTCCGGGTGCACGGCGACCGCCACGTCGGCGAGGATCGTCTCGGGACGCTGCGTGGCCACCACGATCCCTTCGCCCCCGTCCGCCCCCGCATAGCGGACGAAGTACAGGGTCCGCGGCATCTCGACGTACTCCACTTCGAGGTCCGAGAGGGACGTCCGGTCCTTGATGCACCAGTTGATCATCCGTTTGCCCTTGTAGATCAGCCCCTTGCGGTAGAGGCGCACGAAGCACTCCAGCACGGCGTCGGCGTAGCCCGGATCCATCGTAAAGGTCGTGCGGTCCCAATCGCACGAGCAGCCCAGCCGGCGCAGCTGGTTGAGGATCGTCCCGCCGATCTGCTCCTTCCACTTCCACGTCTCCTCAAGGAACCGCTCCCGCCCCAGGTCGAGCCGGGTCAGGCCCTGCCGGGCCAGCCGGCGGTCCATCACCACATGCACCGCGATACTGGCGTGGTCGAGCCCCGGCTGCCAGAGCGCGTTCAGCCCGCGCATCCGGCTCCAGCGGATCAGGCAGTCTTGGAGGCCGTTGTTGAGGGCGTGGCCCATGTGCAGCTCGCCGGTGACGTTGGGGAGCGGCATCATGATGACGTAGGGCCGCCGTGCCGGATCCGGGACCGCGTGGAACTCCCCTCCGGCCAGCCACTCGGCGTACCAGCGCTCCTCCACCAGCTTCGGCTCGTAGGCGCTCGAGATCTCGGTCACGGCCGCGCCCTCCTCTCTCGTGCCCCCTCAAAAAACGACGCCGCCCCGCCCCAAAGGGCGGAGCGGCGCTCCGCGGTACCACCTTTGTTCCGACCGGTCCGGATCAGGCCGATCGACTCGTTACGCTGTCACGGGCGCTCCCGATCGAGCCTCGGGCGCGAGTCGCGCCTCCGGCCCATCGCTCAGGGGCAACTTTCGACCTGCCTGTCCCGGGGAGCTCTCACCAGATCCTCCCCTCGCTTGCGGACCGCGGGTCTACTCCTCCCCGTCCTCGCAGACGACATTATAGCACATCTCGCCGAGTGTGCAGGCTCTATGTGCGTGGTGCAGGAGACCTGTTCGGCGCCGGTAAACCCGTAAAGTATGATCGGTCGCACTATGAGCGGACGCGGGCGAGATCGCCGCGTCGGGCGACGGGACGACGGGCGGCCCGGCGGCCCCGGGCTGGGCCGGAGCCGCCGTGGACGTGAGACTTCCCCGGGACACTCCAACCCGGGAACGCGGACCACGGTGGGATCGAAGGTCCCCGCGCAACCGCATGAGGCGAAGGATCGGTGCGGCGGGCGCTTCGAGTGCCTGAACCGTTTATGGGCGCCTGGGGACGCATGGGCG
>WNGI01002835.1_pt1 | contig 15127 bp, 22 predicted proteins | sample 5400621 | NCBI WGS metagenome assembly WNGI01 (sample SAMN13153374, study PRJNA577476) | soil metagenome | isolation source: 20 cm soil or saprolite under Garry oak tree replicate 1 | place: USA:California | collected 2016-06-15 | reverse complement strand
GGTCGTTTTACATGGCAGAGGCCTTGCAAGTGTAAAAGCCGGTCCCTCGATGTAATATTGGTTATTACTACTCTCGAATAATTCCCGAGAAGCTGAACGGTAGACCACGGAGGGAATCCTATCGTAGACGGAAGAACACAGATTGTTGATTGAAAGTTCATGAGCGCTTGGAATTAATAATGGTCCAAACACTTGGTGTTCTGGGATGAGTTTATAAATACCATGTATATTTTCGTGATCCTTTAGTGCTTTTTTCAAAGCTGCGATAGATTGTCGGAGAACGGGAGAGGCAAGTGTCATGACGCTGGTAGGGACGACGAGGAGAAAAACGTAATGATGCTCAATGAGAGTGAGGTTCGAGACGAAAGATACTGCATGACATTAGATACGGTATAGATTCATATTTTGATGACTTGCCAATTGTCTTGCGCAGAGATTTGTCATATTTAACAGGCATATGACCACCTTTCGCGCCATTTGAATGTTGACCGAGCTTCACACTGCCGTAATATCTGGTCTGCGATGTATGTTATAAAGAGAACAGTTACCAGGGGAGCAAACATACAGCATAAGCGGTGGCTATATTGGCCAGCCAGGAATCAATTTGGAGCTCGCGCTGATTGCCGTCACCCTCCTTGTCGTACAGTGTGAATATCGTTATATTTTTCTTGCCCCCTCGGGGACTTAGTCCCAGCTTCTCCCAAAACCGAAGCGCCGTTGGAAGGACATGAATAACGGCTTCACCCTTTCCAATCGCAATCATAGGGGGCTCGAGGGGTTTGAGGGGATGGTTGGTGGTATTGGCAGTAAGTTCTAATTTAAATTAGTCACTCGACGACCGTCAGATACATTTAACCTACGGCTACTGAATAAAGAGGCCAGATCGAAGGAACTTGAAGATGTAGAGGCCGATGCGAGTAAGGTAGAGGCATATTTGATATCGGCTGGCCATACCTCCGTCGAAGGTCTATGTGAAAAGGTGACGTTCTTCCAAGCTTCAGCCCAAAGGCAATTATCTACGACCTCGTATGCTACGGCACTTGCAATGGCTTCCAGAGATTTAGATTTCTCAGTTGTCGTACCCAGGGCCGCTGGTGAGACAGGTGTGGGGACCGATATTGGGATTGGTGTGCATGAAAGAGTCCCTGAATCTGACGAAAGCAATGGTGTACCGATGGCCAAGAGTGACCCGTGTTGAAATTGAGTGCACAGTAAGGAAGGTCCCGGTGGCAGGTAAGGGGGTGGTGGTGTAATAGGCCGCGATGCGCCATTGCTACTGTCAGACCCATCCACTTCGCCATCTGATTCGTCATCCGATACGATGCGCTCTTCATCACTCTTTTCTTCAACAATCCAGTCATCATTATGAGCCCAGGAGGGTATGAATTTGTCCTCCCTGACACTGTGTTCGGACTCTAACTTTCTCTTGACACCAATCAACTTCTGTACAACACCTATTCTTGGATCTGTGATGGCATTATATTGCAACCTCCATCCTCGCAGATCGCCTAGGGATTTGCAATGGGCAAATGTATGCGCCTCGGAGAGATATTTGTCTCGTTTGGGGCTAGAAAGCGCAAATTTGCCATGCAAATATTTCCCATCTGCTGCAGAGTGATATGATGCAAATGGAATTGGATCAAATGGCGATTTCAGGAGTGGTGTGTGGGGAGTCCCCATGTTCATGTCGAAATCTAGTTGGACGTCAGGTGTGACAGGACTGGAATCAATCTCTGGTGTGCGTCCAGAAGGTGGCGATAAATCCGGTATTTTCACTTCGACATCCGCAAAGGCAGGTAAGAGACTCCCACTATGTTGATTCTGATGCCAAGTTGGTGTTGGGGCACCATGGCCTGGGCCCGAAAACAATCCCTCATGAAATGTTGTGGAAGTACCTGGCTCATATGCAGCCACTGAAGCAGGCATAACATTCCTATTACTGTTTGAATCCATAGGTTGTCTGGTTGAGGCAAGGGTTTGGTCTGGTTGTGTATTGCCTGAGGGCTGATCGAAGAAGCTGAAATCATCGTCTGTGAAGACGTCCTCAAAATCCGTGCCATGACGCGTGTCCATGTATGTTTCTCTGTCATTACCGTTCTCTGTCATTCCAAAACTCATGGTCATATCAAATTCAAGATCCATGCCCATTTGTGACCATGCGGGATCCATACTCCCGAATGGATCAAAGGATGTGCCGGAAGACTTGGGGATCTGGGGGGTATCGACGGAGGGAGTTGTTCGAAGAGTCTCGGTCGACGGTGTATCCTGGAGGGTATCGGCCGCGGGGGGCGACTTGTCTGCAATCGGGGAGGTTGGTACATCCGACATTATGAAGCTGTTCGAATTGGCATGTGGTGGAGAAGGGTAAAAGCTGTAAGGTGGGACTGGCACTGGCTGTTGTCCTGTCATGGTAGAGGACAACGTAGATTGATCGGAGGCATCAGTGGAAGGTGTCGCAGAGGATGCAACAGGAGTTGGAGCTGTCGTACGCGCCAAATGGGGGGAAGAGCTCGTCCCCTCCTTTTCCCGCTTGAGCCGTTCGCGCTCTCTTTCGCGCTCACGAGCGACGGATTCCACATATCCGCTTACTTCCTCAGCGACTCTATGAATGTCTTTATGCTTCGACAATGTAAGTGATCGGAATGCTTGCAAAGAATCTGGAGTCGATACATTGGTCGAAGGTAAATGGGAGTGCTTCGGAATTCCTGACACGTTAGCTGGAGATAATGGAAGTTGTTCGTTGGTGACGCGCGGTTGTACTTGCGGTGATGATTGTAGAGGAGTCGGTAAATCAAGCATATGCTCCAAGGGCTGTTGCAGGTTAGTCATAGAGGGAACGAAAGATAAGCATAGCGCTGCGGGGTAAACGACCAGCACACCCTTATCAGCACCTTGCTTGTTCTCTACGCTTATTTGGGCGATGATGAACTCTGGATCCTGATTTCCTTCCTGATACTCTGATTTTCTGCTGAGGCTGTTCTCCCAGTCAGAAGCACCCATGCCTTGTAAAGCCTCTTTGAACTTCTTAACTAAGGCACCAGTGGGGCCAGCATATGTTGTGCGATAATAAGCAGGCGTACCATGCGGTAGTAGGACAATAGGTGTGCCGCAAGGGAGAGGAAGCATCTGTATTAAAGGAACATAGGGAGTGGTCATGAGGATTGGATGTATGATGAGACGAGGAAACTGATCCAATGGGCCCGCGAGGAGGACTTGGAGATGGCAGAATACCAAAGGTCTGTGCCTATAAATTAGTTATGGATCGCCTAGAATGCGCGTCGACATACCTAGAAGAAGGACCGTACTCCCATTCACGAGTCTGGCGTGAAAGCACTACTGGATGTTGACCAAACAGGAAGCCACTTTTTAAGCGTTGAGCCTGCTTGCGGGGCGACACACTGCGTTCCCGCCTATAGGATACCTTAACTATGTCGTCAAGCAGACGGATACGCACAGCTTCCAAAAAATGGCTGTGAATGGCACGAAGATGTCGCCGCGGGATAAAAGCGTCGGAAGTTAGTGATTTACACTTGGGGCAGGGGTTGTCAAGAAGAGAACAAGGAGATGAACAGGCGTAGAGATCCCTTGGTGAAAAGGAGCCATGTTCGCTCACTAGGAATACCGTTAGGATGTAATGCTATTTAAGCAAAAAGGGACACGCCTGTCATGTAATCGAAACGGAGGTCTTGTATTTTCCTGGATGAATCAGTAGGATGGTCTGAAGAAGAGATTGCGAATATAAAAATGGAAGGGATTGGAGAGGCGATGTGGACACTAGCCAAGAGGGAGTGCAGCAGGGTCGAGGAAGCATTGAGGGCGATTAGGTGTTGGCGTACAAGTTCTATCTGTTCATGGGGATTTCCTCTGGATGGCGATAGTCTGAGATATATAACTGCTGTATTTTGGGGTAAGGATATCGAAGAGGCGAGCAGGGAGTCGGAGAGAGCGAGGGCCATGGCAAGACCGGAGAACGCCGAACGTAGTTTTCGACCTCCAACATGCAGCCCAGCCGACATCAGCACCAGGTAAACACTCAGACAAAACTCCTCGACACAATCCATGGTCGTATTCTCTGCATTGCAGACATTCGCGGCCGTCTTTCCGCTCTCAACGAACTCGCACGCGAAGTTCACGCTCAGGCTATTATCCACACCGGCGACTTCGGTTTCTTCGGTACTTTCTCTCCTCTCCTCGTGTTCTTTGCCTTTTTAATCTTTTCCTAGAGTCTAATAGTCTCGAACGCATCAATGACAGAACCCTGCGCCATCTCACGATGTATTCACCATTAATCCCGTCTGCACAACGAACCCATCTTTTGTCCCAAGACAATCCTCCTTCTCTGATTCGCTCTACTGTCAATATTGCCATGCTCTCGGAATTCCCCTTACTCCTCTCAGGTCAGATCAAGCTCCAAGTTCCTGTCTATACTGTATGGGGTGCTTGTGAGGATGTGTTGGTTCTGGAAAAATTCAGGTCAAAGGCGTACGCGATTGAAAATCTTCATGTCATCGACGAGGCCACGACGCGCCTCCTTGACGTTGGCGGAGTCAAACTACGACTGCTTGGCTTGGGTGGCGCACTTGTTCCACACAAGATGTTCGATAATGGTGATGGTAGCGCCACCATTGCTGGAGGTCAAGGAACTATGTGGACCACTGCCCTTCAAATTGGTGAGCTTGTCGACACCGCACAGCGTGTCTTCGACTCGACAGAGACCCGCCTTCTCGTGACGCATGCTAGTCCTGGTCGAGAGGGCATCATGGCGCAGCTAGCTCTCCTTCTCAAGGCCGATTTGACAATATCTGCGGGCCTGCATTTCAGATACGCTACCTCCTACAATGAATTCAGTGTTCAAGGTGATTTTGAAGGATTCCGTCACAAGCTGACAGTCGGCAAGGAGAGCTTTGACAGGGTCTGGGAGAGTGTAAAAATCCAAGTGGAAACGGTCGTTGATGATCATCAACGGATACTACTGGAGAAGGCCCTCAGCGTTGTCGAACGAATCCCTCCTTCCCAGCCATCTACTGGACCGGGGGCAACAGCTACAGGAGAGGAACCTGCGTGGAAAAATTGTTGGAATTGGAACTTGTGTGATGCAGCATACGGATCTCTTGTTCTGGACATTAAGGAAGGTAGAATAAGTGCAGAGCTCAAAAGTCAAGGTTCGACCTGATCTAGGCGTGTTTCCATGTTCCGCAGTTGATAATCCACTTCTAGGGTTTAACTATGCATACCGTCGTACTGCGACTGTGGCTGCAACGCCGAATTCTGCTTCAACAGCATTGCCTCCTCAAAGCACTGCCAGTGTCAGCCAGCCTCCGACAAAGGGCCATACGCCTGCACCTGACCAAGCATTATCGCGTCAAGCTGCGGAACCCAAGCCAAGCTTACCAATACATCCCGAGTCCAGTGGACCAGCACCGACAAGTCCAGCGTTGGAAACAAGAGTGAACGGAGGATCTGCCGTGGAAAAGGTTGATAAAGAGAAATTCAAGAAAAAAGAAAAAAGGGACAGAAAAGACAAGGAGAAGAGAGATGGAGGCGCCAGCACTCCCGAAGTTCCGGCCACCTCTACTCCACCCCCGTCTGAACCGTCGGCGGCTCCAGCTGAACCAGGCAAACAGGAAATGGAGGAATTGAAATCGCCCACCGAATCCACGGGGGTGCGCACGCCGAAATCAAATCGTCCACCCAGGCATCCGTGGACTATCTTCATGAGAATGAGCAACCAGATTACAGTTAATGAGAACGACATTAGGGACTTCTTCCAGGATGTAAAAGATGGAGTAAGTGTTTCGCTTCTATCCCCGTGGCTTGTACCGACATTTTATGTAGATAACCAAAATCACCATTCCTACACCGTATACAGGGAGACCAAAGGTGGCATTCGTGGAATTTGGGGACGAAGAAGCAATGAAAGCTGGCCTGGAAAAACATGCCGAGGTTATTTGTGTATTGTCTTATTGTTGTCATATAAGCTGACGCTTGGTTCTTCCAGAAACTCAAGGACATAACTCCTGAAGTCAAACAAGCGACAGACAAGGAATCTCGCGGCGAGCATCCCTTCAGAGGAGGAGGTCGTGGCCGGGGCAGGGGTTTCGCTGCCAGGGGGTTTGCAGCAGCAGGATTGACACGGCACGGGAACCGAGGCAGCACCGAAGGTAATGGTGACTCTGCCAGACCCTCTAATGCAGGGGATGCAACTTAATTCGACCCAATATTCGCTTTCTTAATGCAAAAAATGTTTTCACTGTTTCTCTATTCTGACTTACGATAGTGGCTTTCACGGTGTTTCCTTACTAGTCTTTTCTTCACGTTATTCCCAATTTCACACGTATACCATATACTCTTCGCGTGGTCAGACTTTGGCTGAGCGACGGATGTTCCACGTTCAACCTTAAGTAAGATATTGCAAGTGCTATGACCTATGCGACATTCTCAAATACCAATTTTCGTGGTTTGCTAATGACTGGAGCTACCGAGTACAGCGCAGGCCTAAAATGGGACGACCTTTAGTTGGAAATAACAGTTTCCAGGTATCCCGCTTACATCGAAGTCCCACATAAGGTGGCAGGATTGCCCATGATAATGCTTTCAGACACGCCGGCGATACTATCCGTCTTCCCAAAGGCTGCAGCATCGAACAGATGGTCCGTTGTTTTCTCAAATGAAGCCAGCATGAGAACGCTGTCCTTCATTTTCGCAACACCAAATCGTGTAATTCCCAGGACTTCACCCTATGAAAAGTGTTGAGTTGAACACGCTTTTAAACAGATGCGTCGCTACCTTGTACGTCATGACATCGCCGAGAAGCATAACATGTCTTGGATCGATTATCATATCATGCGACTTCATGGTGTACTGGATTTCATTAATGATGGTCCTCCGTGCTGCTTCGATGCCAAGTACTTGTGCAGTCTCAATAACATGATTCGACGAGGTCTGTTTACCCACAACACCTAAGAATACGTTAGTGTCACGAGATATAGATCGAGAAGTGTGTCTTGCAGACCCTCTGTTGTCATGCATTTTTGTAGACCGTACCCTTCGACTAGCAGCTCTTTATCACCCTTTTTTCCGCGGTCATCATTCTTATCTTTGATGTTAATAATGGCTCGCGAAATTGTAGGGACACCCTTGGAGGAGAAAATCGATGAGAATTTCACTCTGAAGATATTCCACATACCTTTACTACGACATCTGGTAACCCCCTAGCTAGTTCACGTATTCGATAAAATTTATCTTGGCCGTCTACATATATTTTTAGCCGATTCTTGCGAACAAGGGTGGTTATTGCCTAGCGAGTAATTGACGCATTGCCTCACATCGGACAACATTCACATACCTCTTGCTTAATTTTCAACTTCTTCGTATTAACAATCGCCCACTTGATGTCGTCAAGTGTGAGTTCCAACTAATAATAGATCAAGCCATGGCCAATGATTAAATCCTATATACCGGACCTGTAGCTTCTGCATTGCGCCCGTGTCGACAATTACACCTAGGTAGGTGTAATCTGGTGCCCATGCTTCCTCTAATATACTTGCTATCTGCATCCAGAGTTCAAAAATTAACCGATAGTGGGACGGAGCCTGTCGCACATTACCAAGCAGAGTTTTTTCTAATCTCCCCTTCACGATGCGGGCAGAAGCCTCGCTATCGCTCGTGACTAGTTTGCAGCTGATGATCGGAGTGCTGATAGTCTTAGCAGCATTTATGATCTCCTTAATACGTGGAACACCAAGTGTAACATTCATGGAAGCGACACCCGCAAAGTGGAATGTTTTCAACGTCATTTGTGTACCTGGTTCCCCTATGGATTGTGCACCAACTGCACCCACCGTGGAGCCTAATAGGACATGTCAATGGCAGTAACCTATTCTATCAATGAACAAACCAGGCTCAATTCGAGCTTTGACGTATTTGACCCAACAGATTTCAAGGAACTTTTGTACTTGACCAGCGGTTATCTCAGCCTTGTTGCTCACCAAGACCTTCTCGGATTCTAGTCGCAGCTTATCATAGAGGTGTAAACGATAGACGAATGACACAAACCTGTGACGCCAAATGAAATATCAGCATCTCTATCCCATTCGCTTGTTCGTTCTGAAGCATCGGACATGCCGTGGCTCCTACGGACTGCAACAACCTTCTGCACAACTTGCCTCATGAAATCCCGCACAAGGTCGCGATAAGGTTGTGAACAGCCATTGACAAAACGCTCAGTGGAGAGCTCTTGATTCACAGTCTCCATAATCTCGTACGGTAATAATGCTTGCCCCATTCGTCTGCCTATGGCCTAAGTATCGTCAGCGTGGCTAAAACCCCAACCTATGAAGGCCAGATGTACTTTTGCATGATTCCAAGCTCTATCGAAATCAATCGGCTGGGCATCGCCTTCTAAACATGCGGGGTCCAAACCATCGTCGCCATACGTGAATTGGACAACCCCTCCTGTCGAGTTTCGCACGGAAAGGTCGTATTGCGTAGTGAGGTCTTCGAGAGCTTTCATTAAGCGTCGCTGCATGTACCCCGTCTCCGCCGTTTTAACGGCTGTGTCGACCAATCCCTCGCGCCCAGAGATAGCATGGAACAAGAATTCTGTTGCAAATAGCCCAGAATAAAAACTACTGCGCACGAAGCCTTTGGAAGGGGGTTCTTTTGACTTTTTGGGAAAATGAGGCAGGGATCGATCTTGAAAACCATCGGGAACCCGGTGACCAGAGATGATCTGCTGCCCGACGCAAGCTACCATCTGTGATACGTTAATCACGGAACCTAGGGAATGGATTCAATGGCGTGTGCTTGGCAGATAGCGAGTTGAGGACAACCTTTGGAGCCACAAGTGGCCATAATAAGAGGAGCATTCTGGCGACTAAGTTCCCTCATGCAAATCTGTCCCACCGCTTCTCGGACCTTGGAAAGCACTGATGATATCATCGCTTCGAGCGTCTGTTCTTGATTACACCCAGGCTTATTTTCTAGTTTGCCTTTTCCTGCTAGAGCGATGAGGTCCTGACACTCAGAATATGCTTGCTCTACGAGTTGATCCTTCTTTTTCGTAAGTTCCGGGCCTGGAATGACATCGTTGATACCAAGTGAAAAGCCGTAATTAGCTAAATTGTGAATAAGTCCGTGCTCATGGCCAGAAAGATCCATGACAAACATAAATACCGCGCGGCAAGCTTTGCTAGACGATTCATTGCTAATGCTGCTTCATGTGGTCCATAATCTCGCATGATGACGCCAAAGATGGATTTCTTCTTTCCACTTCCAATTGTTGCTTTGTCCATTACCCCACACATAATTTCGCTGTTTACAACAACTAGCCAGCCGTCATTAGGGGATAAGTCATTCACAATACGCGTGCGTTTGGGGTAATGTTCTGGTTTAGCTTCTTCCCATTTGTGACATTTTGATTCCACATTTACAAAAATCTTTGACCCTTTATTAGGCCTCATAAGAACATTGAATATTTGCTTCCCTGTCCAGAGACGAGCGGGCTTCCAGATAGTTGGCGATGGTATGTCTATATGCATGTTTGCGTCGGCGAAATAACTGCAGATCTGCACGAATTGTCTACGATCGAAGAATGTGTCTTTGCGCGAGAGTAAGAAGGATGCGGTAATGAAGTCCTGGATAGCAGCTATGACCGGTTCGCCATTTCGGGGTGTGACAAGGTTATTTTTTACGCTCATGAGCTCTAAAGCCTCCGTACGTGCTTCTTCCGTCTGTGGTACATCTAAAATTCATTAAAAAACGGCTTCTTTCCTATGACATGTTGAACTTACGTAGATTCATCTCATCACCGTCGAAATCAGCATTATAAGGACCACAGACACATTCATTGAGGCGAAAAGAACGCCAAGGTCTTATTTTGGCCTACAAGATGTCAAAGATTTTCAAACAATAAAATCAGCATAAACTCACTCTGTGACACATAATAGATAGCTTTGATTGTGCGTCAACCACTAAACAACGGAAGCAATTGATCACATTACTTTATGCAAACTGGGCTGTCTGTTGAAAAGGACAATATCTCCGTCGACCAAATGTCTCTCAACGATATCTCCAACACTCAGGTTGTCTGCAATAGCGTTTCGGTTCCCAAAGCGCAGAAATTTCTTGTTATCTCCCCGTGCTACATAATTCGCGCCGGGGTGCACGTCAGGGCCATTCCGCACTGACTTTCGCAGAGCCTCGACATTGTGCGGTGTGACACGTTCAGGATACGTCAGAATTTTCGCAACGCGTTCAGGAACGGCTACTTCATCGATCCTCAAATTAGGGTCCGGCGATATCACAGTACGCCCGGAAAAATCGACGCGCTTCCCCGAAAGATTACCGCGAAATCGGCCCTGCTTGCCCTTTAGCCGTTGTACGAATCCGCGAATCGGTTTTTGACCTGGTTGTGATGGTACTCCCGGGAGTTCGGAGTTGATATACATTGCAACAGATAACTGCAAAAATTCCCATTGCTCCTGCGTTACGAGTTAGGAATGCTTCAACTTGGAGGGAAAAAGAAGTGTACCATAAATTGAGGTGTAGGAGAGCCTTTTGCGAGCCCTTGTTTAATCAGTGCGTTCGTGAACACTATTTCAGTAAGTTTGACAGTAAGATCATCTTCATTGGAAGCGCCATCCTGCGCCACAGATGGCCTAATGCATACCGGGGGAACGGAGATATACTGCCAAATGAATTCCTCAGGGCGTCCCCATTTTGGTTGTAGGCCAAGAAGTTCGCAATCCTGTTTATGTATGTCAGTCTTCGTTTTTTGTCATTAAGGGGCTTGTGCGGACTTCATCGGATATTCTTCTGAACAAATCAAGCACCTTCAAGGGGTTCAAGTCCTCATGTACTGCCTTACTAAGGTGGACTCCCAACTCCTTTTGTGCAGCTACTGCATTTTGAAAACTGGCTTTCCATCTGTGCATTTCTTCTACCGTCTTTTTTGCCCGAAATTTATCATGTATGATTTTTAAGGCGCCAGCTTTTTTCACAGCACCATTAACGGCAGTGCAGTACGGACAGTAGACAATTTTTCGAGCCATAGCATTCACCGATTTCGACAATGCTTGTCGTTGAATGTTCTCGAGGATGGGTCGACGGAAGCGTCTAATGAACAGCCGGCGGTCGGGCTCTTCTAACAAGACACGCGCACATGTCTAAATAGTTAGTGAATATTGTGAGGTTTGTAGATATAAGGTACCTACTCACTTTGCAAATGGTTTGGAGAATAGAGATCGTGTGCTTGAAGTAACCAATATGAAAAACTGGGACGATCAGTTTGATGTACGCGTAATGACCGACGCAGTTCACGGAGTTCTGGCCACAGGTTTCGCAAAATGCGCCTTTATTTGAAGTCCCCTGTAAAGAAAAGCCGAGAAGTCACCAACGTCGGGGGTTAGATGAAGAAGAAAAAAAGCATCACACACAAGTCGCGGGTCCAAAACTCCATCTTTGACCGGCAAACGGTCGGTAGCGGTATACAAATCGCGGTGGGTGACTTCAAACTCTGAGGTTTTGACGGTGTCTTGAGCATTGAATAGACTAAACTGTATTTTTTTGCTGGAAACTAGTCAAGACACGGGTTCGAGTAACGGTTGAAGATTATGTACATGACTTTCGGCGCTTGGTGCGATAGTGTTTCCTTCATGATTAGCGAGGCATAAATGAGTGATGTCACAGTGACGCCCTGATGTGACTGGCGACTTACGCGTACCTATCGCGTATTCGTTCGTATAAACCACCATGTCGAGAACATCATACGATAGGTGACTTTTCTATCAAACGTATTGTCCACAATACGAATTCAATTTTCAAGGTTCTTAACCGTTTTCTCTCCGGAAGGGCGCCTATATCAAGTCGGTGGGTCGTGATATATTATGCATAAAGGGAGACTCATTACTGTCATATAGAATATGCGTTCAAGGCCATTTCCGGTTCGGGCCACACTGCCGTTGCAGTCAGAGGCAAGGATACGGCCGTGGTGATCACTCAGAAAAAGGTCCCAGTGAGTACTCAACATCCTTTTGCTAGGTGTATTCTACTTAACGTACAAGGACAAATTGCTGGACGCATCCACAATTACGCATTTGTTTAGCATAACTCCTACCATCGGTTGCGTGATGACAGGCCTGATTGGTATTCCTTTTCATCCTAGAGATTTGGCAGACAGTAATGAGGTGATTGATCAGCTGATGCTCGAGCTCAAGTTGCCCGCGCCCGCGCAGAAGCTGCCGATTTCAGATATAAGTATGGTTACGAGATAACGCCCGATGCATTAGCTCGGCGCATGGCAAATATAAACCAGGTCTATACCCAGCGGGCCGCCATGCGTCCACTTGGCATCTGTGCGTATTCAATGAAATACTCCTATGCTTTCCACTCATACTGTGTTAGCGATGATGTTGATAGGTATTGATCCCGAGCTAGGACCTCAATGCTTCCGACTGGATCCCGCTGGCTATTTTGTTGGGTTTCATGCAACGGCAGCTGGCCAGAAGCAGCAAGAGGCAATGAATCATCTTGAGAAAAAATGGAAGAAGTTGGATTCCGGATTAGGCGCCGATGACCCGGCAAAGGCTGGGAAATTATTGAACAGAAACGAAGTGATTGAGGTGCGCTTTGTCGTCGGATATCCCCAGTACTCAGTTAAATATCGTCAGATGGCAATTGAAGCCATGTCAACAGTACACTCTACTGATTACAGGTCGGGAGAGATAGAAATAGGAATTGTGTCGACATCACCAGATGAGAGCGCGAAAACAAGAGGGTTGTGGCGTGTGATGAGGGAAAGCGAAATTGAACAACATCTATTAGCCTACGCAGAGAAGGACTAATTAGTTTGTTTCGTGTACATGTTATTATGAATGCCACATGGATGCCCCGCCGCTCTAGTAACAGTGATTTAGAGGGTAAACCAGTTGTGTTGAGTAACCCACCATAATCGCATCCATTTCCGGAGCGTCTAGATTTCGAACCTTAGGATGCCATAACCTCCGCGGCGCTTCCCAGTAGGGATTAAATACCGCCTGCGAAGGTGTAATGAAGGATTTAGACGAGGCGGACTGAGGCCTCAGCCCAGAAGGAGCTGCTGGGTGGACACGCGGGATATCTCGTGCTATCGCATCAGTTCTTCAGCCAGTATAAATAAGGTGGTAACATCTACACACCTGACGGCCATGACCTTTTGCCCAAAAATTTAATGAGAGGCTGATGAGCCTTTCCGGAGAAAAAACGAGGGCTTGGGTACATGCGTGGCTATGTCACTTATGTAGTCACGCCGTGACCCGTAACGCGCCGCCGGCTTCGCCTTGCGAGCTGTACTTCATTTTTGAGATCTTGTAGTACAGTATATACCTAAACAATACATATCAAGGCTAGAAATCCAGGTAATCTCTTCCTGTGTTCCATCCGCTCGTTCCAGGCGCACTGCCTACCCCATATGGGTCCTCCAAGACCCCACCTGTAACGCTCGCTCCAGGCGCAGCGCCAACCTCAACATCTTTAAACGAGAACTCGCGCTTGAACTTTACTTCAAGCTGGGACATGAGACCGATCAGCTTTGTGCAGGCTTGTTCGAGAATAGCTTGCGGTGTGATGGATCCGTCGGTTTGGACTTTGATAAGGAAGTAGGGTTGCAGAGGGTGCGGAACTTTGTACCCTGCAAAGAGGACTTGGGGCATGGAAAGCAGTTGGCTGAGTGAAAATCAGAAACAGTGACAGACAGGAGGATTGGACAAACGCTCGAAGCATGTTTGCTAGTGTATGATCTTGTTTTACGACTTTGATGGTAGCAGCATTGGGGATTTTGGTGTCTTCAGTGATTTCGACGCTATCGAAAGGTCAAGGTCAGGCGAATCAATAATATGAACGATGGCTGAATGCCATATACGGTTTTTCACCGTCATCCAGGACGTAGAGTTCATGTCGAGGTGGTGCATTCATGTTGACGCGAAGTAGACGTATTGGACAATGAATAAGACGCGTATTTGCATCTGTTGACGTAGTCCAATTTGGGCGAACGAGTGTATTGGGCGACAGGCTGTATCAAACCGACACTAACCTCAAGGTGAGCATCTCCTCACAAGTCTGACGTCTCTTTCGTGCTGCTGTGTGCTATTGGCAACGGTTGCGTCAACTTCAAGCGTTACTAGGCAGAGGCGATGAGTTGGATGGGTGGATGGGAATTAGGGAGCTCGGATGTCAACCTTGTCAAACCGGCAGCAGCGACGGATGTCTTCTGTGATTTGGATTGGAACTAACGATGTTGCACTTTAGAAAACGAAATGCCAACACGGTTCTCGAAGACTCGCAAACACCGCGGCCACGTATCGGCCGGTCACGGACGGGTAGGAAAACACCGCAAACACCCTGGTGGTCGTGGTCTCGCTGGTGGCGCACACCATCACCGGTACGTCTCATTATTTTATTGATTGCTCTACTCACTCTATTCCGTGTTCAGAACAAATATGGATAAATATCACCCTGGTTACTTTGGTAAAGTCGGTATGCGTCATTACCACCTTACTCGCAACCAATATTGGCGCCCGATTGTAAACGTGGATAAGCTGTGGTCGCTGGTGCCTGCGAATCAGAAGGAGGGGCTAACGGAAGACTCGGAAGTCGTACCTGTGATTGATACACTGCAACACGGGTACGGGAAGGTGCTAGGGAACGGCGTACTTCCCAAGCTGCCGTTCATTGTCAAGGCACGGTTCGTATCCAAAAAAGCTGAGTGCGTAACATGAAATGTTTGTGCACGCGTTGGATGTAACTAAGAGATGACTAGGCGCAAGATCAAGGAAGCGGGGGGAGTCGTGAAGCTGATTGCATAGTGATGAGAATTTATATTGTTTACCTAAGTACCTCCAACACTTCACTTCTGCTCGACGAGCATTTCTGCAACATGACTTTGTCCCAAAAAATTTTAAGTGGACCATTGGAATATGTCATGCTTAACAGGCCTGTGGCCTATCCTTCTGTGTAGATGGCGGCATAATGGATACGATACCGGTGTTGGTTATGTAAATAGTGTATAGTGGATGATGGAATAAATGCATTCTATGCAGGAGGACAAATGTAGACTCACAGTGCTATATGGTTGGGTCTGTGATTTTGCTTG
>WNGI01004113.1_pt1 | contig 15133 bp, 9 predicted proteins | sample 5400621 | NCBI WGS metagenome assembly WNGI01 (sample SAMN13153374, study PRJNA577476) | soil metagenome | isolation source: 20 cm soil or saprolite under Garry oak tree replicate 1 | place: USA:California | collected 2016-06-15 | reverse complement strand
GACCTGTCCATCGATAGTCACGAGATGGCCAGAAAGGGCATTGAGCCTCGCTTCAACGCCGGCGGTCCCGAGTTTCGTCTGCATCGCGGTGCGATCCTTCAGTCCAACGAAGTATTCGTCGTAATTCGGGAGCAACCGGACGACTGGCGACTTCGGTTTTGTGGTTCGTGCCGCGGGTGAAAACCAATATCTGCGACCGCCGATAGTCGCAGTGTCAAGCGTGGATCCTGCAGCCTCAGCGCCTCGTTTTGCGTCGGCCTTGGTCAGACCCGACCACCAGGCGAAATCATCCACTGTTGCCGGACCGCGCGTGGCGAAGAATCGTATCGCGAGCTCATGCAGTGCGGCATCCCGTTCCACTGTTTTCGCAGGAGGGACTCGCTCGTCGAGAAGAGCGTAAGTGAACTGCTTACCGCGGCGCGCACCACTGCAAATGAGCGCGTCCAACTCCGCGTGCATCATGAGATGCGCGAGCCGTTGTGTGCCATCGGCTCGAATTCCCGCCCTTGTCAGAGCCCGCGCCAACTCCGTACGTGTGAGATGCTTGCCGTCCCTCAGCGCTCTCGTCAGTGCGGCTCGACTCCGGCGCAGCACTGTGGTGTCCAGCTCCAGCGTTCGATCATAAAAGGCAAGCAGTGCTTCCACTCGCGGAGCAGTGAGCGCGAGCATCCAGCGGATGTCATCAGGTGCGACGAAATGCCAGGTGGGGCGCAGCACATGTGTGCGCAGAATTGACCCGTCGCTGATTTCTGATTCCACCTCGCTTTCTGTAGCGTCGCGAGTGCGCTGAGCAATCGCCCACTTTGCACCTGAGTAGTCTTGAGCCTGCACCGCGCCGAGCAGTCGGACTATTTCACTGGCGTTTTCGAGGCTCTGCCTGGTCAGGTGCTGGTTGGCAAGGCGGTGACCACAGATGTCCAGCGCAGGCATCGAAAAGCTAGGCACTCTGAGGCGTCGCCGTGGTGCGGGCAGTGGTGATGAGGGCGACAGCACAGATCACGATTGCAGCTGCAACGCCGGTGCGGACCGACAAGCTCTCTCCGGCGATCGCCCATCCGAGAATAACCGCGACGATCGGATTCACGTAGGCATATGTACCGAGTCGTGCGGGCGAGACTTTGTCGAGCAGCCAGATGTAAGACGTAAATCCGATCAGCGAGCCGAAGGTGATGAGATAGATCAGTCCGGCAGCTGATGTCTGCGAGATCCGATGTATGTCGAACTGCGAGAGCTCACCGCTCAGCAATCCAACGATCAGCAGCAACGCGCCGCCGCCAAGCATTTCCATGCCGGTGGTAAGCAGTCCGGATTCGGGAAGCCGTGCATCACGCGACCAAAAGGAGCCGATCGCCCACGACAAGGATCCCAGAATTAACACCAGCGCACCAAGGGGACGGACATCTCCGCGCCCGCCGAGGTTTCCGGGTCCAACAAGCACCACGATTCCAATGAAGCCAAGCACCAGTCCGACGAGCACGGCACCGCTCGGACGCCGGCGAGGCGGCCTGATCCACTCGATGATGACCAGCCAGAACGGAAGAATCGAGACGAGAAGCGCCGTGAGCCCCGACGGGACGAATTGCTCCGCCCACACTACTGCTCCATTTCCGCCGAGTAATAGAAAAGCGCCGGCGATGATCGCGTTGCGCCAATGGAGACGTGTTGGTCTGGGTGCCCCTCGAGATCGGGCCCACATATACAGCAGCGCGCCCGAGACGACGAACCGAAGTCCACCCATGAGGAACGGGGGGATCGTCTGGACCGCGTACCTGATCGCGAGGTAGGTGGACCCCCACACCAGGTAGATCGAAGCAAACGCAGCGATTATCTGCGCGCGCGAGGCGTGGCTGCGTCCGTCGTTCAATGAGGCTGGGGTTATGGCAGGTGAGGGTGCGCACAAATCTAACCCGGCAGTTCAACCGTCGAGACACGCCGCGGCGGAGAATTTCGCAGTTCTGCTCAGTCGAATGATGTTTTTCGACGCTCGCGCTTTTTGCTGGAGTGCCGCTTCTTCGACTCGAGCCTCGCTTCTTTGGCGGCTCGCGTAGGCTTGGTTGCCTTCCGCTTTCTGGGAATGATAAGCGCGCGTCTCACCAGATCGACGAGTCGCTCTTCGGCGAGATCGCGATTGCGGCTCTGGCTCCGCATGTCGCTGGCGACAACTCGGACGCTGCCGTCGGTCGTGAGTCGTGAGGCGAGCTTCTCTCTGAGACGCGTCCGCTGTTCCTCGCTAAGAGCGCGCGATGCGAGAACGTTCCAGAAGATTTCGACGCGCGATGAGGTCTTGTTTACATGTTGGCCGCCAGCTCCTGAAGAACGTGAGACACGGACATCCAGCTCGCTGCGCGGAATCGATAGCGACTCGTTGACCGGCAGAACGTTCTGCGGAGCGGTCGCTGAGGGATCGCTCACCTCACTATCGCCAGCGGAACAGCTTTAGCGCGGCGACGAACGTTACGATCCCCCACGCCACGATGACGAGAATCTGGGGGGTCACGCCGGCCAGTGTTGCTCCCTCGAGCATGTTTGCTCGCAGCGCATCGTTCAGCGCAGTGAGCGGAAGGACTTTGATATACGGCTGTACCGATCGGGGGAAATTCGCCGCGGAGAAGAACACGCCCGAAAAGATCCACATCGGGAGCATGATGAAATTCATGATTCCTGACACCGCTTCGGTCGTCCGCGCGCGCGATGCGCTCAGTAATCCGAGTCCACCGAATGACAACGCGCCGAGCAGACAGACAAGGAGCAGCGTCCCGAGCGAGCCACGAAGGGGAACTCCGAAAGCGAAGTGGCCAAAGCCGAGCAGCGTCACGATCTCGAGAATGAGGAACACGAGGCGCGAACAGAGAAATGAGAGCAGGTACTGCACACGCGACATCGGCGTCGCCATTAGTCGCTTGAGGAGTTTCTTGCTTCTTGCCGTCACGATCGCGAAGCCAAGTCCCCAGATGCTCGAGCCCATGAGATTCATGCCGAGCAGTCCGGGAATCAGGAAATCGATGTAGCGCGAGCCCTTTTCCGTGATGTAGGTATCCGTTGCGCGCACCGGATCGACTCGACCGGCGGCCTGCTGCACAGCGCGGTCCGCCAGCACGCGGGCGTTCTCGGCCTCGCTCCGGTCCCGATCGTACACGTAGCGGACGCTGTCTCTCGTTCCCGTGGGCACAACGAGCAGCGCGACTTTTCCGGTTCGAAGCGCTCGCGCAGCGGAGCTGTCATCGAAGGTTTGAACAACCAGAGTGGAATCTTTTTTCAGAGCGGTGACAATCTCGGAGCTGCTACCGCTCGCGTTGGTGACCACTCCGACGGGCAGCTTGTCCGGTCCGCGCTGGCGGAATGCGATGCCGAGTCCAGCCGCGAGCAGAATCGGAAAAATGAAAGTCCAGAACACCGCCTCGGGCTCGCGAATGAATTCGCGGAACCGTACGAGCGTTAGCTGAACCATCGAGCTGTTCCTGAAGCCGCGGCGCTTGAACGGTCGCCAGGCCTGGCGCTGCTCTTCGGTCATCGGAAACCGCACGCGCTCGGTGGTGCCGACGCGATCGGCGGCGTCATCCAATCGGCGAGGCTCACTCATCGCGCAGCGTTCTCCCGGTCAATGACACGAAAACGTCCTCGAGGGTGGCGGTCGTCTTCCGCGGTTCCGGCGGCGGAAGGTGTGAGATGTCCAGCGACTCAGTGAGCTCGCGCGGCGAGCCCAACGCGATTACGTGGCCGTGATCGACGATTGCCACTCGATCGCATAGTCGCTCCGCCTCTTCCATGTAGTGCGTGGTGAGGACGATCGTCCGGCCCTCAGCCTGAAACTTCGCGATCAGCTCCCACATCTGACGCCGTGACTGCGGATCGAGACCAGTAGTGGGCTCGTCGAGAAAAAGGAGTTGTGGATTTCCAACGAGCGCACAGGCAACGGCGAGGCGCTGCTTCTGGCCACCGGAAAGCGTGCCGACGCGAGAAGCGCGTTTCTCACCCAGCTCGACCTTGTCGATGACTTCGTCCACATCACTTGCGTCGCGATAAAAGCTCTGGAACAGCGTGAGTGTCTCGTCGACGGTGAGCTTTTCCGACAACTGCGTATCCTGCAACTGAATTCCCAGTAGCTCGCGGAGCTCGCGAGCATCGGACTCCCAGCGGCGACCGAGCACTTCGACGCTGCCCGAGTCGGCGCCGAGAAGCCCTTCACAGATTTCGATAGTCGTTGTCTTTCCCGCTCCGTTGGGACCGAGCAGTCCGAAACACTCTCCGATCTCAACCTCGAGATCGAGCCTGTCGACGGCGACGACATCATCGTACGCCTTTCTCAGACCCTGAACCCGTAGCGCGGGGTATGAATTGTCGAGTGCTGTCATCAGCGAAGGACGCGGGATGTCATGAGCAGAGGTCAATCACTCGGATCACGGACTCTGAAACTCGTTCTAACCGCTTACCGTAAAATGATATAGCGTTGGCTAGAGACCCCGGCACTGTCTCTGCCAACGCTGGTTCCAAACCAGAAGGGAGAAGCTATGCAGTCAAAGGCCGTGTTTGTACTGAGCACTGCTTTCATTTTCGTGTCGGCAAAAGTCGCCGACGCACAAATCGTCTACAATTCCACCCAGACTCCATCGCGCTTTGCGGCCGGTGCTGATTTCGCGATCTCACAGCCGAAAGGAGCATTCGCCGAAAACGTCCCCACCGGTTACGGTTTCGATCTAAACGGCCAGTTCAAACTCGATCCGAAAGGCTGGCTCGGTATTCGGGTTGACATGGGTGGCGTCCAGTACGGCCATGAGCACATCGGACTCGGGTTTTTCGGTACCAGAGCGATAGAGCTCAATCTCGACACCAACAATCGAATTGAATTCGTCGGGCTCGGATTCCAGCTGCAGTTTCCTGATGGCTGGCTCAGGCCGTACGGCAATGCGTCCTACTCCGGCGTGCATTTCACCACCGAGTCCTGTGTCTCGAATCCGGATAACCTGGTCGAGGAGGTGTGCCGCTCCAACCAGGGTGACTGGGCAGGGGCCGGAGTCTTTGGCGGCGGACTCATTATCCCGTTCGGGAAATCCTTCGGCGCTCTCAACCTCGGCGCCCGCTATCACTATGGCGCAAAGGCGACGTACCTCAGAAAAGGGGACATCATCGATAACCCCGATGGCTCGGTCACGCTGAACGTCCGCAGCAGCAAGACAGATCTCGTGCTCTGGCAGGTGGGCTTCTCGTACAACATTCCGCAACCTACAAGGCGTTAGTCGAATGCTTGCTATTCTCGCTGCCGCTGTTTTCGCGCAATCGAGTGTCACGCTTCAACTCGGCAAGGAAAAACAGGACAGCATAGCGCGCGCGAAGAGCGATTCCATTGCGTATCGGCGGGAACAACGGCGCGATTCGTTGCGCGCAGTGGCAAGAGTCAGGGATTCAGTACGACAGCAAGCCCGTATCAGAAAGCAGATTCCCGTCACCCCGGCCCTGCTCGCCAGCGCCTATAAGGATGCGTCGGCGAGAGATCTTCTGCTGCGAGCGCGGGCAGCGAGGCTCACTCAGGATTCGAGCCTCACCGGTTACGATGCAAACTCTTACGAGCGCATGTCGGTCGGCATGGGCTTCAAGAAAATCGGACGCGACCGGCTGTTGATGCGCGGCGAGCGCGCGTCGCACGTGATGTGGCAGCGGAGCAAAGGAGCGATCGTCGATGTCACAGGGCAGCGCTCGGTTTTTCCAATGCTCGATGGTGTAGGCAAGGGCGACATCAACATTACCGGTGAAATCGGCGACGTTCCTTACGTTCCGGGACGCGAGACACTGTGGATTGGCTCGGGGCTGGCAAAAGCAGACGTCAGCGAGAACGAGATGATCCATCCACTGGCTGCCGGTGCCGAAGCGTACTACACGTATCAGTCCGGAGACTCGGTCAGCTTCCAGCTCCCGGGTGGACAACGAATCGAGCTGCGGGAGCTTCGCATCCGCCCACGCCAGCCCAGATGGAACGTCGTCGTTGGATCGCTGTGGTTCGATGTCGCCACTGCGCATCTCGTGCGCGCCGTTTATCGCATGGCGCAGGAGATGGACATCATGGCCGTCGCGAAGGAATCGAGCGAAGATGAGCAGAATCACGACGACGATATCCCGCGCTGGGTGAAGCCGATGATTACGCCGATGAAGGGGAACGTCAGCGCCATCACCGTCGAATATGGGTTGCACGAGGGACGTTTCTGGCTGCCGCGCTTTCAGACGGTCGAGGGCGATGTACAGGTGAGCTTCATGCACATCCCGTTCAAGCTCGAGCAGCGCTACAGCTACTCGAGCGTGAATGGAACGGAGCCGGTCCCTGACATCACGATCGCGGTCATAGACACGGCTAGCGACTCCGTTTCACGGGCGGCGCGCCGAGAGCGTCGGCGCAACGAGTGCAAGCAGGGCACCGAACGGGTGCGCGCGCGCGATCGAACTAACGAAGGTTTGCGCATCATGGTTAGAGTGCCGTGCGACACCGTGGCTCTGGCACATTCGAGCGAGCTTCCGAAGTCGATCTACGACGAAGGCGAAGCCTTATTCGGAACCGCCGAACGTGATGCACTGGTCTCCGAGGCGTTGACACTTGGCGCTCAACCGGAGTGGGCGCCGCAAAGGGCGACAATCTCATACGGGCTACCGTACACGCGCTTCAATCGTATCGAGGGATTATCGACGGCGCTCGCAGTGGACCGGGTGCTGGGTGCCGGATATTCGACGCACGCGCTCTTCAGGCTCGGGGTCGCCGATCTCTCGCCGAACGGAGAGCTGTGGCTGGATCGAACCGATGGGCGCCGAAAGATCGGAGTCGGCGTCTACCGTCGACTTGTCGCGTCCAACGACTGGGGTGACCCGCTGGGTTTCAGCAGCTCGGTGTCTGCTCTCTTCTTCGGGCGCGACGAGGGATTCTATTACCGGACCTGGGGTGCCGAGCTGAAGGGCGAGCAGGATCACGGAATCTTCTCCAGTTGGCGCCTCTTCGCCGAACAACATTTCGATGCCACAGTTCACACCGAGTTCGCGATTGCCCATCCCGGCGGCGTGAAGGGCGATCTCACCAACATCAACGCAGTGAACGGGACGATCGCCGGGCTGGCAGTCGCACATCACTCGTCCTACGGTCTCGATCCTCACGGGTTCCGCGCTCTCACTGATCTGAAGCTCGAAGGCGCCACCGGAACCTTCGATTATTCGCGGGGCTCGCTACAGACGACGCTCTCGCACGGCCTGGGTCCTCTCGACGGCGCGCTCACGCTGGGCGGAGGCACGTCGGGCGGACAATTGCCGATTCAAAAGCAATTTTTCCTCGGCGGTGTGCAGACAGTGCGCGGCCAGAAGGCCGGCGCCGCGATCGGCGATTCGTTCTGGATGACCAGTGCCGAGATCGGGACGCGCTCGACCGGATTCCGCAAAATCATTTTCGGGGATCTCGGCTGGGCAGGCGATCGGAAGAACTTCTCGCATCCTGGCAGGCCGCTTAGTGGTGCTGGCATCGGAGCATCTTTCATGGACGGGCTCATTCGCGTCGATCTCGCCAAAGGCATTTATCCCGAGAAATCCGTGCGCACCAATCTTTACGTCGAGGCTCGCTTCTAGCCCTCGCGTTTCCTTTACATCTGCGTCCGGGTCGAGGCGCGGGTATCCTCTGCGGGGCAGTGTCCTCGGAGGGGCACCCGCAGCCAGCGCCGCTACAGTTTTTCGCGGCGCGGTTCTGAGCAGCGCCAGCTGCGAAGAAGGCGAGGACACTGCCCTGAAGAGGATACCCTCCCGACTGACCGGCGCCGAGATCTCTAAGATCAGCGCGCGGAAGTGACGCGGTTTTCGACTTCGCGGGCGGCGGGTGGGGAAAGGAGCGCCTGCACTTCGCGCCGCTTGAGGTTGAACTGCTGACCGGTGCCAACAATGCCGACGCGCAGAGCGCTGATCGTCAGCTCGGGACCTTTGGTGACGTCCGTCGCGTTGTTGAATCTCACGCTGCTCCCATCCACGAAAGTCATGCCACCCTTGCCGACGACCGTGCCGATCTCGCGCTTGACGATGAGCGCGGTGTCCTCGTCGATGCCGAGACCCATCAGCGCCGGAAACTCGGCTACTGCGACGAAGAGCCGGTAAAGTCGTCGCCGCTGAGTAAAATGTGTGTCGATGAGCGTGTGATATCCGAGGAGACCCAGGCCCGGACCGATGTACTGCTCGACGAGCTTTCCCTCTTCATCAACCTCGTTCCCCGCCAGTGTCGTCTTGGTCAGTGCTGCCGCGCCTGCGCTCGTTCCGCAGATAATCGCGCCATCCATGTACGCCTCTCTGATCGCTTCCTCGACAGGCGTTCCACTCAGCGCCGACACCAGCTTCACCTGGTCGCCGCCGCCGAGGAAAATTCCCCGTGCGTGCCTTATTTGCTCCGCGATCTTTAGATCAGACGCGTGATCGCGTGTCTCCACCAGCGGAATGGCGACATTGGTCGCACCGGCTTGCTTGAGATCGGCGAGCCACATCTCTCCCGCCATCGAGGCTTGGCTCGAGGCCGTAGTAAGCCCGACCAGGGGAGCGCCGTCCCTTGCGCCCGTCATTTCGATGAACCCGCCGATCGCCGGGCCGGTCGCAGTGGTACCACCCCCGATCAGGATCAAAGTCCCGGCGGCATCGCGCAGGCGGCGCCGCGAACTTCGTTCTTTCGACCCGCTTGCTGCGCTAATCAGCGACTCCTGCGCGCGCCATCTCGCGTGACTCCGGATGCAGCTCGGTCAGGGTGAATGCGGCCAGCGTTGCTGCAACCTGCGCATCGACAGGAGTCTTGTCGTGCAGCCATCCAGCCTCGACCGAAGTGTCGAACTGCTCGATCATGATACGACGGCCCTCAACTGTCGCCGAGGCGCGCGCGACTTTCTTGTCCTTGCTCGTCACGTCGTCATCTGTCGCGAATATCGCGACCCGACATCCCGTGTCGCGCACGATGTCCTGGACTTCCCACTCCTTTGCCGGAACGATGACGATCCCGTCGTCAGGTACCGCATCCGCTACTACTGATACCAGTCGGCGAGCGCGACGCGGCACCCGGTAACGATCCGGGACATCGTTGAGATCTGCGTCGAGTATGATCGCGATGTCGCACGTCGAATAGGGAAGACCTGCCTGAAAAATGTACGAAGGCGACACATCGACGATCAGCTCGGGACCGGTAAAACCGAGTCGCACCAGCTCCTTTTGCGTCTCGGCGCGGTGGCGGCCGCCGGTAATCCCACACAGTACGTGCTGAATCAGCGGAGGCATGCCCGGCGTCGCCGCCAGAGCGGTGAGCTCGGCTACTTGATGATCGGCCGAAGTCAGTTTTCCCGCAAAAGCGCTCTGCACGATCTCGAGAGCAAGAGCAGCGGCCCGCAGACCGACCGACTCGTTGATGTGCTCGAATATGAGCGTGTACGCTCCGGAGGTGTCCCCCTCTCTGGTGCGACCGTAGCCGACATCATGGCCGATCATATTCTGCAGCTCGAGGGCAACGTGCTCGACGATGTGCGCGCAATACGTTCCGCGCTTGAGTCGAATGAGGAAACCACCCGGCTCGCCAATGCTGCAGCGATGATCTCTCAGTCCCGGCATTGCGGAGACGAGCGCCTGGGTGAAACCGGGAACGTCGGCGGAGGAAATGTTCTCGTATGCTCCGATGGTGACGTCCATACGAGTAATCGGAAGCCGCGACCAATAGTTCGCTCCACGCGTGGAATGGAGCGAGGTCATTCGAATCTCGGTTTTCGGATCCGGGAATCGATCGCCCACTATCTCACACCATCCGGTGAATACCGGCGCACAAGGTCGAGACTTCTGGTCACGTCGTCGGCGAGAATCACGACGAGGTCATTGTCTTTCATTCGCTCGAGCGCGTGGGTGATCGCTTCCTGTTCGTCGTAAATCGTCGCGTACTGATTGTCGTCCATCCCGCCGTCGCGCAATCCTTCGACGATCAGCTCGGCGATGTGTCCCTCGTCGCGCCCGCGCCTGTACTCGTCCTCCTTGACGACGACGTAATCGAGGCAGGCAGCCAGACGTCCGAAGTTGCGGATGTCCTCGTCGCGTCTGTCGCCCGGAATGGTGACGACTCCAATGCGTCTGTTGGCGTCGATGCTCTGCACGAAATCCATCAGTCCGCTGATCGCGGCCGCATTGTGCGCGTAGTCAATGAGCACGCGGCCGTTCTGCACGCGCATCAGATTGAGCCGTCCGGGCGTGAGCGATGGGGAAGGAAAGAAGGAGAGCAAACCGGCGCGGATATCGTCGTACCGCATCCCTTGCACATAAGCGGTGGCAATCGCAGCGAGGACGTTCTCGCGCTGAAACCTGGCAGCGCCGCTGAGCATCAGCGGCACTTCGCGCACCGGCGCAATCGGGATGCGGAGACGCCCACGGCGGATGACGAAGGTGTCGTTCTCGATTCGGGCTCCGATGCCATTTCGGGTCAGGTGATTCTCGAATTCCTCGCTCTCGCCCTCGGGCTTCGTCGAGAATAGCACGATGTCGCCCGGTGTGCGATCGCGCATCGCATACACCAGTGGATCGTCGGCGTTGAGGATAGCGTGACCCTCACGCTTCACCACCGCGGCGACGACTCCCTTCACATCGGCCAGTTGCTCAATGGTGTTGATGCCGCGCAATCCGAGGTGGTCGGCGGCGACATTGAGGACAACTCCGACATCCACTTCGTCAAAGCCTAGGCCGGCACGAAGAAGTCCGCCGCGAGCGGTCTCCAGCACGGCGATGTCGACAGTCGGATTCGATAAAATGATGTTGGCCGAGAACGGACCGGTCATGTCGCCTTCGAGGACGAGCCTGTTCTGCAAGTACGTTCCGTCGGTCGTTGTGAAGCCGACTACCTTATCTGCCAGCCGGAAGAGGTGGGCAATCAGGCGAACGGTCGTCGTTTTCCCGTTCGTCCCGGTGACTGCTATCACGGGTATCGTCGACTTCGCTCCCGGCGGGTATAACATGTCGATGATCGGCGCCGCGACATTTCTCGCCTTGCCCTCGGTGGGATGCGTGTGCATCCGGATGCCTGGCCCGGCATTCACCTCGATGATCACGGCGCCGTTTTCCCGGAACGGTACGGAGATGTCGCGAGTCAGGACGTCGATTCCGGCGATGTCGAGTCCGATGATTCCCGCTGCCATCTCGCAGGCGGTGACGTTGTCCGGATGCATCTCGTCGGTTCGATCGATGGCGGTGCCACCCGTCGACAAGTTCGCGGTACCGCGCAGATACACGATTTGACCTTTCTCCGGAACAGATTCAAGAGTTAGGTCGTGCTTCCTGAGATAGCCGATAGTCCGGTTGTCGACGGGCAGCTTGGTGAGGGTCTTGGTGTGGCCAACGCCGCGCCGCGGATCACGATTCTCCTGCTCGATCAGCTGCGCGATGGTGCTCGTTCCATCACCGGTAACGCAGGCGGGAATTCGCTCTGCGCATGCAACCACTCTGCCATTGATTACCAGCACGCGATAATCCCTGCCCTCGGCGTACTGCTCGATGACAATGCGGCTGGAAAACTCGCGCGCGTCGTTCCACGCCTCGTGCAGCGCCTCGTCGTTGTCGATGCGCCCCGAGATACCGCGACCGTGACTGGCGTCGAGCGGCTTTAGAATCACCGGGTAGCCGATCTCGTCGACGATCTCCAGCGCCCTTTCCATCGTGTTCGCAACATCGCCCTTGGGTACCGGCAGACCAATGTTGCCCAGCACGCGCTTGGTATCATCCTTGTCCTGTGCGATCTCGACGGCGATCGCGCTGGTGTAATCGGAGAGCGTGGCCTGGATGCGGCGGAGATTTTTGCCGAGTCCGAGCTGGACGAGCGAGTAGTTGTTCAACCGTCGCACCGGAATTCCGCGACGCTTCGCCTCTTCGACCAGGGCGGCGGTAGACGGCCCCAGTCGAACGGTTTCGTAGAGTGAGAGCAGCTGCTCGATGATCCCGGAGACGTCGATCGGACGATCAGCGATGCAGGCGCGAATGATCTTCACCGCGTCGCGCATGCTCTGCAGCCCGACCTCTTCCTCCTCGTAGGCGACGATTACCCACCAGGTGTCAGGATCTCCGGACGGCACGACCCTCCCGAAGCTGACGTCGCTACCGGCGAGCGACTGAAGCTCGAGGGCGACATGCTCGAGGATGTGAGGAAGGTGTGTTCCCTCTCTCAGGCGCTCGAGAAATCCGCCGGGCTCCTGGCGCGTGCAATGATGCTCCGCCAGCGTCGGAATGGCTTCGGTGAGTCTCTCGTAGAAGCCAGGAATGTCCGCCGAGCTGATTTGCTCGAGGGCGCCGAGCTGGACGTCGCAGGCGATGACCGGAGCGAGACGCCAATAGTTGGGGCCTCGAAGGGCGCGGATCCGCGAAACCTGCAGTTGGTCCGCGTCGATCTGTAGCTCGGTGGCGGTGCTCATCTCGTCGGCGATTCGGGACACCCAAAAAGAGCAACACACGGACCACTCCGCGCCCTCGATCTGGCACGTTTTTAGTCCCGCTTTCTTAGAAAACGTGGTTTAGGTCGAGGCGCGGGTATCCTCTTCGGAGCAGTGTCCTCGGACAGGCTCGCCGTTCAGGCGCGCGTGACGCGCGCCAGAGCGGTGGGCTCTCCTGCGGGTGCTCCTCCGAGGACACCCGCGCCTCTCCCAGTGTCCTCGGACGGGCACCCGCAGCCAGCGCCGCTACAGTTTTTCGCGGCGCGGTTCTGAGCAGCGCCAGCTGCGAAGAAGGCGAGGACACTGCCCGGCAGAGGACACCCTCCCGACTGACCGGCGCCAGATGCCCAAGCGCTCTTAGCGGTGCGCCGGTTTACTCCTCGGCCATGAACGGGTAGCGATAGTCCGTCGGTGGTGAGAAGGTTTCCTTGATCGCGCGGGGACTGATCCAGCGCACGAGATTGAGCTTCGAGCCGGCTTTGTCGTTCGTGCCGGAGCCGCGCGCGCCCCCAAATGGCTGCTGACCCACCACCGCACCGGTTGGCTTGTCGTTGATGTAGAAATTTCCGGCAGCATTGCGGAGGAAGAGAGCAGCCTCGCGAATCGCCTGGCGATCGCGGCTGAAAACCGCGCCAGTGAGAGCGTACGGCGAAGTCTCATCGACGATCTTAAGAGTCTCGCTCCATTTGTTGTCGGGATAGACGTGCGCCGTGACGACGGGACCGAAGATCTCCTCGCACAGGAGCCGATATGCGGGATCCCTGGTCTCGATCAGCGTCGGCTCGATAAAATATCCTTCCTCGCCGCGCGCGACCCCACCGGAAACCACCGTCGCGTTCTTGCGACCGTGCTCGAGGTATTCACCGATCTTGGTGAACGCTTTCTTGTCGATCACCGCTCCCATGAAGTTCCGGAAATCCGCGATGTCACCCATCCGAATGTCCTGCATGATCGCGACGGTGCGATCGCGGACCTCGGGCCAGATTGACTGCGGTACGTACACTCTGCTGGCGGCGGAGCACTTTTGTCCCTGATACTCGAAGCCCCCACGCGCGATCGCGACCGAGAGCGCGGCCGGATCGGCGGACGAATGCGCGACGATGAAATCCTTGCCGCCTGTCTCCCCGACGATGCGCGGATACGATTTGTAGCGCGCCATACTCGCGCCGATCGTCTTCCACATGCTGTTGAAGACGGCAGTGCTGCCAGTGAAGTGAACCCCAGCGAGATCACGGTCGGCCAGCAGCTTGTCAGAGATGAGCGCGGCATCTCCCGCCACGAAGTTGATCACTCCGGGAGGAAGTCCTGCCTCCTCCAGCAGCTTCATGATGTAGTAAGCGCTCAGCATCGCGCTCGACGCCGGCTTCCAGATGACGGTGTTTCCCATCAGCGCCGGCGCAGTCGGAAGATTTCCGGCGATAGACGTGAAGTTGAACGGCGTCACTGCATACACGAATCCCTCGAGCGGCCTATAGTCGAGCTGATTCCACATCGTACGATCGCTGAGCGGCTGCTCGTCGTAGAGACTCTGCGCGTAATGCGGATTGAATCTCCAGAAGTCGATCAGCTCACACGCCGCATCGATCTCCGCCTGGAACGCAGTCTTGGACTGACCGAGCATCGTCGCGGCATTGAGCGTCGCTCTCCACGTTGTCGCCAGCAGCTCCGCCGCCTTCAGGAACACCGCCGCGCGATCCTCCCATGCCCAGTTCGCCCAGTCTTTTGCTGCTTTCTGTGCTGCGATTACCGCGTCATCGATATTTGCGGCGCTGGCGCGGTGCCATTGCGCCAATACGTGACGATGATTGTGGGGCATTACTGCGTCGGATAGCTCGCCAGTGTGCACCTCTTTTCCGCCAATGATCAGCGGGATATCGGCTCGTTCATTCGACATCGAGCGCAGACGGTCCTTTAGCGCAGATCTTTCCGGTGATCCCGGCGCGTAGCTCTTGATTGGCTCGTTTACCGGTGGTGGCACGCGACGGTTGCCGTTGAATCCGCTAACGGCGCGCTCTGGTATCTCGGTAGCTGCGCTTTGAACGCTTCCGTCATTCGACGTTTTGGTTTTGCGCTCCTTTGTCGCGCTGGAGCGGGCGGGTCGGACTGCAGACGCGGACATCCTCAATTCCTCGATACGGAGGGGGCGGGGGCGGGGGGGGCAGAATACTCTCGAAAGATACGGCCGGCCGCTCTAAAACGGACCCCTTGGCACAGCGCATCGAGCTGTCTCAAATGCGATCCTCGATTGGGGCTTCTCTGGCTTTGTGCGTCGTCGTAACGTGCGGAAATGTCGAATTCCGCGCCTCCAAGTGGCTGCTGCCTCCTGCGCGCCGGCCGCGCGCGAAAAGCGTTTGTGCCGGCCGCCCTCGTTCTACTCGGCTGTGTTAATGAGCCTGTAGAATGGGGCAATGTCGCTTATCGACAATCCCAGCTCGGAGACCCCGATGCGCGGAGCGCCGTGATGAGCGCGAATCTGCCGACGGCCATTGGTGCGCTGGCGCCTTGCATCCGATCGATTCGAACCGCCGGAAACACTCGCGAGCTTTTCCGCGCGTGGTGGTCGTCGAGGTCAGACAGCAGCGTAGTGCTGTTGATGCAGCACTCGGGAGATCAGGGCAGAAGCTGGGATCCACCGCTGGAAGTCGAGTCGCGGGACCGCGGTCGCCGTGGCTGCGATCGGCCAGCGCCGGGAATTTTCT
>WNGI01002831.1_pt1 | contig 15135 bp, 18 predicted proteins | sample 5400621 | NCBI WGS metagenome assembly WNGI01 (sample SAMN13153374, study PRJNA577476) | soil metagenome | isolation source: 20 cm soil or saprolite under Garry oak tree replicate 1 | place: USA:California | collected 2016-06-15 | reverse complement strand
AGAACGTTTTCTTGAAACGCTTAGCATGCTTGTCATCACAGCCCTTGCTCAGATCGGCATACAGTTCGAAGGCACTGACAACAATCTGAAAAACCGAGCACCAACAATAAATGACAAACATACAATGGGATCTGTTCTTCGTTGCCCGGCAAGATGAGTCCAACCTGGAGATGGCTCAGAGGTAAGCGCCATCAGGTGTAAGAAAATCTCACTGTGCTGATCATTCCCGCAAGCGCTCGGACCTGATAGGCACCTCTGGAAAACCCTTTAACGAGACCTTGTCAGTGCGCTCCCGGTTATATTGTCGAATGAGCAACATACCAAAAAGAAAAATTCTGTCACCAGGTTTATACTTATCTGATAGCCAGCGGTAACCGCGAAGAATGACTTTCTCAAAATTCCTAGAAGTGATATTAAAAGAGTTGTATGATACTACATAGCTTGACTATACCATGCGATAGCGAGATCAACCTTGTTGCTCAGAACCTGTCTCCAATATCTAAAGGAGGCGACTGATGGTCTTGCGTAGGTGCCGATGCCGCTATTGTAGTATGTAAGTTGGGTATCATCCTTGATAATACGGGCATAGAGTTCGATAACGTTCGTATTCTGTAATGACATAGATTTAGCGAATGAATGCAGAAGTTGACGGGAAGATAGGCAACATTTTCTCCAAACTGATTCGAGGTCCCATCGAAAGAAAGGATGAGATTGCGACCATCTTTCTTTGCATTGCAATGCGTGCAAGGGGATCGATCCTTATCTTTATCGTATTTTATGCGATCCTTGACTTTATCGTTTATGCGATTCTTGTCTTTATCGAATATGCCATCCCTACAGGCAAAGGCACCTTGTTTGAGCTCATGCTAAGTGGATATCGGATGTAATGACGTACCTAGGAAGACAAAGGGATGGAGCCTGGGAGCTTATACCAACTTCTTGGCGTGGTGGGGAAGAAGACATGGCGAATGCAAGCAGTTACCTTCCTAAAACGTGGCGGGATGAAGGAAGAAAAGCGTAATGTAAAATGGATGGTTGACAGAGCAGTTTTCAGTGTCACTTCAAGCTAGGTCACCGAAGTCGATGTCAGGATGGAGTCGAAGGTCCAGAGGTGAGATCGATAACCAAAGTTCCAATGTCGCTCGAAGTCCTCGTGTACATGGTGTTGCCACGGCCCGACATGGCCCGCCCACCCTGGATCGCAAGTTTGGCCGATTTATGTCATTGGTGCGTTTCTATATCCTAAAAAAGTAAGTCTAATCAACGGCTTGTGGAGCGGGCGCGAAAGAACTTAGAAAAGCTAGCGCTAACCCAGAAAGTGTGATAAGGTCTGGTGAGAAGGTCAGTATTGGGAAGCTGAGAGGACAGGTAAGCTGGGAAGAAGAGGACAGACCTGGTGAGAGGAGGAGGGAGCCAGTTGGTCTTAGACACTGCGGCTCTGTTCGTTCCTCCCACTCGGGGTCCACGGTGGACCCAGCACCTGCGGTCATCGTGCGACGAGACGAGGTGGCCCAACAGGTTAGTTGGGTCAGCGCCCGTATACCGTCGAGGGTGGTGTGAGCGACCAATGCGTGGATCGTTCGGAGCGACGTCCCGGTGGTATTCGCCTCCGTATTAGCACCTAATAAGTATAGTCCTTTCACATTATCATCACCGATCCCTGATGTAGACTTGCTGATAACCCTGAACGCGAGCTTACGCGTCCGACGAGGCCGAAACAGAACAAATATGCCTTCCACTTCTGCGCGTCGGAGTTTCAAAAAGTGTCATTTCAGCGTTGACTACGACTATGCAGTAGCAACTGTCCCGGATTCAGGTGTCCTGCCACTCTGGAACACCGCAAGAAACTACACAAGGAGCTAGGCACGGCGGTCATAAGAAGTTGCGAGGGATTTCACGTGCGAAGTCATGCTCACATCCATCCGCTCGACGATCCTTGGCACCCTTGTGTTCATAATCCTCTCATTCTTACAATCTATCAGCTACCTGCTCCTCGGCAGTAACCGATGGATTCTCGACATCATTCTCTCCCAATGCAATCGCAAACGGCACTTCGTCTCGCTCCTCAACATCAGACTGCTGCCGATGCTTGGACAAAAGTCCACCTGCGTGGGCGATGAGAGCTGTGAACATAGACTGTAAGGTGATTACTTACCTGAATGCTTGCACCTAAACTTACTACGTTCCTTCAGCAGCCGTATTCCCAGCAGCTGACACAACGCCATTGCATACCCCGTATGCCTTTCTGGTTACACCAATGCGAATATCCTTTGCCGCGGCACCTTTGTCTTTTTTAGAGTCGTACTGACTACCGCGGGCGTCGGAACCATGGCTTAGAGTTGTTTATAACCACTTCGTAGAAAATACGGTTGTTGTAAAAAAAGTACAACATCGGGCCAGAGCGCGAGATATCTGCAGGAATCGGTCAATAGCTGTACCCAGAGTTATTTTCAGAATCAGAGCAAGATCCGGGACTGGTAATGAGCGCTTACCTTTGCGCTCGACGTACTCTGTAATGTGGGCGCCAGCGACCAACCCATTTCCATCTGTTACCTCTTTCTTGGCTTCGGCCCAAGATTGTATCTTGAAAAATGAAAAGATAAATAAAGAGAGTCGTACACTGAACCTATCGCAAGTCACCTTGTCCAGTTTATTCGCCATCGTTCTAATTTTCTCCCTAGGCAAATTCCCCCGGTAGCCCTTCTGGACGCCGGGACGACGGCGTGGAGTCAGCAGCTGTCCATCAAGGTCGGCGATCAAGCCGATCCAAAAATGTGCGAATACTCTATAGGACAAAGGCTGGAGCCACAGGAGGGGCACGATGTTGAAGGATGGCTGTATTTCCCAAGGTGGACGGTGGTGGTACAAGATGGGCTGGCTTGCAGACGTCGGAAAGAAGTGGCAGCCTCAGGCTGCGTCACGCGTCACGCACAGTAACCGCGCGCCTTTTCGCGCAAACCATCGTCGCTAAGTGAGTTACTGTGAGTAGTACTTGAATACTCAACACTTCGGTGATCGGATGAGCGTTGTTTTCAACTCACTTTGCTTTATGGAGTCGAATCGTCCCCACTATTTTTTTCGTGCGGGTCGCTGACATAAATGACTTTCTGACCATACTTTGCCTTCTTTTATCATGTTTTCATTCCTTCTGCTGATTCTCGATCCACAGGCTGCACCACTCATCCTTTATCATCTTGATTTACCAGTGATACTAGATTCACTGCTGCACACCCAGTCGCTCTCGATCATGATCACTATACATCAAATTGGGAATGACTAGGAAATAACAGTGAAAATCGTAAACAATTCGTCAACTAAGGCTATTAGTATTAGTATGCATCATCAAGAAACCATTCGTCATTAATTGCTGAAACAAGCTATAGCCCGAGTGAATGCCGCCGCGAAGGCGCCGTGGACAGCACCAAGTTGGCCGACGTTGGGCGCCTGAAACGATGATCAGATTCTGCGCATAAATGCAAAGTAAAGGGACGAACATTGGCGAGTGCAGTCCCGGCCGCCGTAAAGAAGTTGTTTGCACTATTGGACAGCCCTGCAAGACGGGCCTGCGCAAGATTGTTCATATTAACAGGAAATGCCTGCAGAACAGTCTTCTTCGCGCAAATAGTAGTCAGGATGTTCTCAACGGTTGACTGCGTGCTGGTGATCTGGTTAACCATGGATGCTGCATCATCTGCCGGGATATCGTTAGTGTTCTATCAATATATTCAGCAATGCCCTTTTCTAATTACATGCAGAATAACTCACCGCCATGGCAAGAGCACCATCGTTCAAGTCACGATGAGTAGCTTGGATTCCTTTATTAAGTTCCTGTGACAAGATAATTCAAATTCTCGTCGATTCATTGCACGAGTAAGTTTTACCAAAGCATTGTTGAAGGTAAGACCCCTGTTAACCGATGACGCGGCAGTATTAAGGCCAGCGATATCGGCAACAAGTTGCTGCACCACTGTCTCAACTCCTTGCCTCTTGACAGGGGTGGCCAAGACGACAGCGGATAAAATGGCAGGGATCAACAATAGCGGCGCAATAGTGAACTTAACCATGGTAGTAGAGTGCGGAGGGAGAAGACAAGCGACGAGTCTTGGTTCTTGAACCGAGCTTCAACTTGCTTTATACTCGAGGCAGCATCGCAGGTATGAATGCTTTACATAATTTTCAATTCATCGTGCTAAACTAGCGGATTTGATGAGTTCAGACCGCATACTGCACACACCAAGTCATTCCCTGAAGAGAAGCGAATAAAGCACATTTATACCGAAATCCACAAGTCCTCGTGCGTGCCCTCGACGGTGGCAAACTCTTGTTCTGAAATTCTCGTGGACGGTGGCAGTTCCGGGCGATCACCGCCGGACGGAATCAAGCTCTCCGCCGATGTGGTTGCCGATCATCGTCACTTATCAATCACTCTTTTCTATTCGGATCAGACAGCTTGATGACCCTTTGTTAAGTTGTGGGAAGTGTGAATATGTAGTATGGCCAAAGCGCACTTGACATCTTCTATTTCAGAACGAGTAAATGAAAGAACTAGTGGTACAGCGTCACGGGGCTTGTGGGCTAAGGACATACTGAATTATAACAAAAGAGAACGTACGTACTTACGTTCGAGCTGTCCTATGGCCATGTCTAACCAAACTTCGTTAGCCTTCCGAGACACGATTTTCCTAATGGGTCTCTACCCTGCAGGGTCCATTGATAAGTCCTTTTGAACGCAAAGTAGACCCTTGCCGTCGGTTGCATGCCACCCACAATGTAAGTGTTTGAGACTATAGTGCACGTGCTGTTTCATAGTCTGGTATAAGCCTCAGCGCTTTCTACGTCGAAGAATGCTCTCTACACCCAAGGGCAACGTCAAACTTATAATAATATTTAAGATGCCACTCCATGGGAAAATTGTCAAATATAGCGTCTGTGGGACCAAGCGGCCAAAGCGGGGTCGAAGATCGTGGAACCAAGGGCACATATCATATTCATGTGCTCTGCGACTTGATATGTCAGAAGGAACTGTCGGAAAATTCTCGTGAGTTCGCCCCGTTGGCATACCTCCATCACTCTCCGTAAGTTTACCGTCCAGCATAATGGCAATGTCTTACTATCGATTGCAGTCGCAGGCCAATCATGGGATGTCCGAGTCTTCCTCTGATCCGAGGTCCTTCAAAAAGGAAATCGGGCGCACTTCCGTCTGCCCTTAGACCTTCATTCGTTGTCCCGTCAGCGCGAGCTGTACCATACCGAATCTCTTATCTATCCGCCTCATCTTCGCGAGCAACAGCTCCTGTTCTGATAACTTTTGACGACTGGGATAGGGGCGGTATCTTTGACTGGTACAGAAGCCTCCATCGAACCGCCATCCACAGAATCGAACTCTGGAAGGAAAGGGACGACTTCAAGCACGAGTTTGTCGTAATCCATTTGGAGAGCGGGTCCCTTTACCGCATTGACAGGAGGCCGTTCGGAGGAGCGAATCCTGACGCCGTTACTGTGAAAGGGTGCAAAGCTGAAGACAGTGTAACCCTCGTTGACAAGAAGCAACGAGAAACTATCGCATCAAAAGCAGACGTAGAGATTTCGGTGGACTTCAATGGACAAAAGAAGCCTGATCTGTACACTGTTGTCGCTATCTGCGTCAGCGTTCAGATGGACGACCAGGCTAAAAACTACACGTTGCAGCAGTATAACTGCTACTTCCTCGCACGCACCATTGTTGCTCTCCTAGTCCGTCATCACTTGCTCCAGCAGTTCGCGTCTCTAGAAGGCATCAGGTGGGACACCGTGGCTGCATCAACCTTCCCAAGGCACATTTTCGGGAATAACGGGGCTGTTTTGGATCGGGCACAGAGATCCGCGTTGATTACAAGCCTTGAAAAAAGGCTTTGGCCGATTGTCAAAGCCGATGCGGAGACACTCGTTCGGAAGCAAAAACATTGGCATCAACTCCAATCCATCATGAAGGACGTCATTCGTGATACCACTTCAAGGTTGGAAAGCTTGGTTGTCGACTCGGTGAAAAGTGGTGCGACTGAATGGGTTATGGCCGCGATACAAGCAACTTTATGGCACGGTAATCTCGAACGGAATTTGTCAGAACCCCGTTACAGACGCAGCTATGAAGAATCAGTAGCAAACGTCTTGAAGAGAACCGTCAGCAAGGAACTCCAGAAGGAACTACCTCGGAGGATGGTGTCCAGGCTCGGGGAGATACTCCCGCAGCGTCTCTTCTCCAGGCTTCCGCCATCGCTACTCGCAAATTTACCTCCAGAGCTTCTAGCTCGACTCCCAGCGAGAGTTCTTGAAAAACTTCCACAGGATATTCTTGTCAATATGCCTCCGTCCCTCCTATCACAATTACCTCCGGAACTCCTGGCGCGCATTCCAAAGAGTATTATCGAGAAACTTCCTGATGAACTGCTCGTCAATCTCCCACCCGCGCTACTGGAAATTATGCCTCCGGAACTCTTATCGCGTATTCCGGCCAGCGTTATGGAAAGGTTGCCGGACGATTTCTTCGTCCGATTACCACAAGGTCTACTGGAACGGATGCCTCCAGAGTTCATGGCGCGTATTCCTGTCAGCGTAATGGAGAGGTTACCTGACGATCTTCTTCTCCGACTGCCGCACTCCCTACTTGAGGCTTTGCCGGCGGAAGTCCTGGCTCGTATCCCCATCAGCCTTATTGAGAGGTTACCAGATGACCTTCTCGTTCGGCTACCATGTTCTCTACTCGAACGGATGTCTCCGGAATTTATGGCGCGTCTTCCAGTCAGCGTACTAGAGAGGGTGCCAGATGATCTGCTTGTTCGATTACCACACTCTTTACTTGAAAAAATGTCTGCGGATCTCTTAGCTCGCATTCCTATCAGCGTCTTTGAAAGGTTGCCGGATGACCTTCTCGTCCGATTACCACATTCGTTGCTTGAAACATTGCCTCCAGAGTGCTTGAAACGGATTCCAGTCAGTGTACTGGAGAGGTTACCCGACGACCTCCTTGTTCGGCTACCACGTTCTTTACTCGAGTCTATCCCTGTCGAACTCTTAGCTCGTATCCCGGTCAGCGTCGTAGAGAGATTACCTGCTGAGCTCCTGGGTCAACTACCGAACTCTCTACTTGAGATAATTCCTCCAGAACTCTTAGCCCGTATTCCGGCGAGCGTCCTTGAGAAACTCCCAAGTAATCTCCTCGCGAGGTTACCAAATCACCTCCTGGAAAATCTGCCCACTGAACTCTTGTCTGCTATCCCAGTCGGCACCATAGAGAAGTTACCTGACGATCTTCTCGTCCGATTACCACATTCTCTACTTGCAAACTTGCCTACGGAACTTTTAGACCGTATTCCAGCCAGCGTCATTGAGAAGTTACCGAATGATCTCCTTGGCCAGCTACCAGCCTCCCTCCTGGAAAGTCTACCACCCGAGCTCTTGGCTCGAATTCCCGTCGACGTCCTTGAGAGGTTGCCCGACCACCTCCTTCTCAGTTTGCCCCCGTATCTCCTTGAAAAATTGCCTGCGGAACTGCTAGCCCGCATTCCAGTCAGTGTCCTGGAGAGGATGCCCGATCATCTGCTTGAAAAATTGCCCCGCTCGCTACTCGAAATTCTACCGGTAGAGCTCCTCTCACGGCTTCCGGTCAGTGTTCTCGAAAGGCTGCCGGACGAACTTCTCGTCCAATTGCCATCCTCTCTACTGGAAAGGTTGCCAGTGGGCTTATTAGCTCGCATCCCAACAACCTTGCTCGAGAGATTGCCGAACGACCTTCTCGCCAGATTACCACCTTCGTTCCTAGAACGACTTCCTGTCGAACTCTTGGCACGTATCTCTTCTACCGTGCTCGAGAGACTGCCCGAAGAGCTCCTCACTAGTCTTCCGCCCACTCTCCTTGCAAATCTCCCTGTTGAACTTTTGGCGCGGGTGCTAAGCTTTCTCAACGACTTCATAGATGATCCACCTGTTAAATTGCCTGCTGATCGAGCCTCGAAGCTACCGGAAGAACGCTTACAATTGCTCCACGACAACTTGGCTACACAACTTCCTAATGTCATTTCGTTCGCGCTGAAGGGAGATTTAGGATGCCAGAGTCTGCAGGGAAACCTTCGGATCATGATGCAGGGCATGCGGGTCGTGTTGAAGGACGCGCCTGATCATCCAGGTCAAGGATTACCCGAGAACTTACCAAAACGCCTCCCAAACCAATCAAAAGAGCAGTGTAATCAATGCGACTCTCAGAAATCGGTTGCTCCCCGGGCCGAGCCGCCGGCTATCTCCACGGAACCGCTGGCCGTGGCGCCGATCTTCGGGCCCGAGGCAGAGGCCGAGAAATCCCCTGTTGAAAGGACGGCTACTGACTTATCGACGACTTCCGATACATTGGCGGCTTCCGTTGCAAAAGATCAATTCAGCATCATCGGGCTAGCACTGACCGTCACACCTCGCTTTGTCCTTGAACAGCTTCCATGCATGATTTCCTTATTCCCGATATCATGGTTGAAAACAATTCCGCCGAAAGCTCTTGAAAAGCTGCCGCCCAAGTGCATGGCCAGATTTCAAGCGCAATGCCTCGACCGGCTGCCTCAGGAGCTCCTCGCCAATCTACCTCCTTCGCTGTTGCAAAATTTGCCACGGGTAACACTCGAGAGGCTCCCGACGACGCTTTTAGCAAGATTGCCCGTATCTATCCTGAAGAATATCCCAGATTCGTTACTAGAAAATCTACCGGAAGATCTCTCCGATATGATATGCCAGGCTTTAGCGTCCGAAAACCTTATAAGTCAGGAGATGATGAATGAAATCGTTAAGAGCGTTGTGGAGGTCGTCAAGGAATCGTTGTTGACATCATCAGGCGATCTACCAGAATCCATTATCCGGGCTTCAGTCAAATCGCGGTCGAGGGCGAAGGCGTCAGGCAATCTGAAGACGTTAAAGAGGCATGAGGAGTTACAAAACCACATCCTTGACATGACCCGGAGACATAGCAAAACGGTCGCTCAAGTTTCTCGTTTTGGTCTTGGCGAAGAGGCGGTCTACAACGGGTTGCGGGATAAAACAGAGGATATATGGAGGACTATGCGTTCGCACGGAACCCCTCCCAAACGCTTTGGCCGGATACTCGGCGGAAGTTGATCCAAGCGCTCTGACATTCAACTTGTTGTATATATTTGGTATGTCTGCGCAGCCATCAGATCGTTATTAATACTCATCTAAGCCTTGCAGGGTACATTATTTTAGCGTATAAAAGTCAGTTCAACAATCTGGCGTGGGTGTTAGAACTTTACCTTTGTTGACGGCGTGGTCCACCGAGCCTGCGGCGAAGGGGATTCTTCGGCGGCATAATTTTCGGTGGCATCTTCTACCATAATCTGTGAAATATTGGGTGCTTTGTTGTATTTGATACCGAGTAACTTATTACCGTTGTACAATGTGATATTAGTTCAGCGCTTCAGACTGTGACAGGTTAATCCTCCGGTCCGAAGAGAAAAATTATGCTTACGATCGAACGCATCAGGATGCTGAAGCGTAGAGTCTCATGAGCGTAAGTTATAACTCAGTGACCCGAGAAGGGCAGTGCTGCCACTGCCTCACCACGCCCCGTGGGGCTTTATTTGGCAAACGCTGTGCTGACACCGCCGTCCACTCTCAAGGTTCTTATTACAATGGTGTAAGGCGATTTATCAATAATGACCATATACGATGCTAACTTTGTTTTAGTAGGTATTCCGCAACGAAGGTGGTAGTCGACGGGGGGAACCCCGACATTACAAGGTATCCGCCGCGAAACAGGAATCGTGGTCGAAGCAATGAATAGACACGCGAAACGTTACATCCGCAGGAAAGCCTGCCTTGCATCAGGGATTCTGGCCGCACTGGAAGCAACTGCCCCCTGAACCCCTGGCAGCCAGATCTTATGCCGACAATAGAATGCATGCGATTGGAGTAAAGACGTCTGGAGTCGGGCTAAACCGCTCATGACCACACTTCTAAACATAATTAGACGGAAGGTGACCCACGACAGAATTAGCTACTTCTCGAAGCCTTACTGAGCTCCGTGCTTCGTTCTCAACACCCAAATTTGACATGACAACGAAAGGGGTATAAAAGCTCACAGACTTTCGTCTCCCAGAAGAATTCCTTTATTGCATATCAATGTCGTCCGAGTTGATCAGGTCTGTTGATGTCACGGAACGCGCCAGAGATAGTAAGTGGGGCGACGCTGAAAAGTAGGTCAATCGCGAGCTGAACATCCCGGTTCTGACTATAATGCATAGATATCTTCTCACCAAAAACACCATAAAATTTATGGGTGTTCTTGCTTTCCAGGAGGTTGACTATGCGCCGTTGGAAGCTACTTTGCGAGATATTGTTCAACTCCTGGATGAGCGTCTCTCCACAGCCAGCAATTACGTTGAACTCAAAGATGTGACTAAACCGGCTGTCGCCCTTTCACCCACCAAAGTAATCCTTCAACCTCGCGGCTCCTTCGCGTCGCGTACTGCCCTGCGTGGGCATGTCGATCTCGACTTAGACTTGTGCTTTCCGGAGAATTTCAAAATCCTGCTCAAGACGAGCAAAGCCCTGATCCAGCGCTCCATCGGCCAGGTCTTGGGCGCCCCCGACTTTCTCGATAATCCAAGGGCCGATGGTCGTGATGCAAGCGGCAGCCAAATCTTTACTAAGGATGGCCTGCGCTTCGTTATGCTTTATGTTTGGGGGAAGCTTGTCAGTGCTACTCCGGAGACTTTCGCCCTTGATGAGAAGTACTTCCCTGGGAAAATAACCGACCAGACAACGATGGAAGTCAAAATTACGAAGCCCCTTACTATGCGCATACACCCTGACAAAACTCTCTCGACACTCACGCGATCCATCTCTGCCCAAATCATGAGCAATAAAACCTATCCCAATCTCGAAGTGGATTTTTTTGTCAAAGTCATCACGACTAGGTTTGCCGGCCAAGAGGTTCTGGTTGGCGTAGATAAAGATGGTCCGCTTGGAGTCAGGCAGTACCAGGTTACAACGTTCATTCCCAGTGGGAAAGAGTGGATCGGTAGTCTTCCCTTAGGACCAATCGACCGAGCTGCCATTTTGGCGCTCAAATGGTGGAAGAACAGTATCAAGGACGATAAAACGGTTCCTATGTTTCCTGTAAGCAATGCATATACATCTCCAACTTAAATTGACGATTCTCTGTCAGATCCGCGATCCAAGTCTCATGAAGACCCCCGACGACCCGACGATTCCGATACGAGACAGAAAGCTAGAAGATATCAAGATCAAGTCCCATCATTTTCTCGCCGCCCTGAACACCCTGCATGAGCTCCCAGTGACGGACCCGCTGTATGTCCCCACTGTCTCTTCGCTTCCCTTCTCCCTTGTCAGGGTTATGGACGTTATGATCAAGATATTGACATTTCTTGATCGTGCATATTCCCCTCCTCAGCGTTTTGGCATCGTTTTGGACAATAACTGGAGCAAGGACATACCTCCAAACGTATTGGATCCAAAGACTGGCAAGGTCACAAAGTACAATGATAGGGTTATTTACCCCTTCCCAGTGGTAAGTTCATCTGTGTTGTGTTTCTAGAATCGGGGGAAGCTGAGTAACAACATTTGAATCTTACAGGAATCGCTTGGCGTATTCGATATCATCTATCGGCAGGCTAGCTCAAACATTGCCGAATACGAAGCCATTATCAAAAGCAAAGTTATACCAAGCTTCATGTCCAGGCTGAAGGACGCCCTGGACAAATTGGCAAAAAGTAGACCTGCATATACCCCCTCTACCTATACTTTCGAAGAACTTTAACTAATGGTATACATGTGGTGATGCATATGTAGTTATTATTCTCCAATGCCGTCACACTCGTCGCTATTGCGGGCATCTTTCAATGTATGATCTTTATGCACATACTTGCATACTCTCGATGTAGACATGGACCAATGATGACTCCGTCATGGACCCACGGTTAGCCGGGGCAAACATTATATGCAGTATATAACCTGTATGACTATGGGGCATCAATGATGAATGATCGATACGATCGGAGACTTCATACCTGGTCCTTGGGCGTTGTCTTTCAAAGGTTTACTCCTCAATTTCTAATTTGAAGGCGGGATCAGGTTCATCGCCGTGCAGACAGCAGAAAAGAGGTCATGCTGATAACATCGTGTCTGAGGTCATGAGGTGTGGGAAAACCTTTAACCGCACGTGATGTGAATCTGATGCTATAGCCGGTCCGGTTGCGACAGTTGAAGAAAAGGTGTTGCGAAATTATTGATGCCTCCCACACCGATTTGCCGGACATGCGGAGATAAGAAGACTGTACCGCAACGGCCTCACTAATGCGATTAAACCGCGCCGCGGCGGAAATGTTCGGATGTAAAACCGTTAACCTGCGATATAGATAAGCTGACCGTGTGGCGCTTAGCTCGTCCATGTGCAAGTACAGAGTGATGCCAAATTATGTAAAATAGAGATGCAGCGGCGGTTAGTACCACGTCCGACGATTCAGATTTAACCGGTGTGACAGAAATCATGATCAGGGTCGGGATGATATCAGCAACCAATGTATTACACGATTAACTGCACCATTGAAGCTGGTCTGGAGAATTTACTGCTACTTTGACGCAAGGGTTGTTAAGCGCAAGACAGTGACAAGGGTTAATGTTTAAGTCCCTTGTCGGCCATAATCTTCGCTTTGACCGGGTCGGAGCCGGACGACATAATGGGTACAATTTCTCCGGAAATAGATGCTTACGGCAATTTTTAGGGTTCAACTTACGTTGATGTCACTTCAAGCTTTCATGTGAGATCTCCCCCTGCAAGGCTCGTGCTTCGCGCGTTCTTGAACATGCGGCGAGATAACAGTAGAACCAAGCGAAGTGCATCTGTCTCTCTAAATATTTAAATTATGCACTTAACATCTTGTTTTAAGTCATCGAGAAATTCAAAGCGTTTCTGCTGCCGACGTCGACCGAGCATTTCAAAGCAACTGAGGTATCATCCTATCCTTAGCGGTCAACCATTTGCTCATATTCTGATGAGAGGGACGTGGCAAGCTGTTATAGCAATGACATTTTCACCTTGGAGAAAGACCGCGACACGTTGAAGTATCTGGTGATTACTTCACCTGTTGGGTGTATTTAGTATCTCTCTTCTAACTTTAAGTTAGGTACTTGCATCGCGCTCAAAACGGATGGAAGTGCTGGATGAACTACGAAGCGACCTACCTTGTGGTGCTGTCAGAAAAAGATATGGCAAGGAAATACATGGCCCAGTTCGTGATTTTTTTTTTTGGACAGGACAACTTTCCCAATCTGTCATCTAGACCGTATCGGACAGCTTACTATATGAAAAGGTTCAGCGTTTCTCAACGCTCGAGTCCGACGTAGAACCCCTCACGCCTGATCAAGAAGTTCTACTAAATACGTACCTGCACTATGTCAAGACGAGTCGTCTATTAAGAGAACATGTATGGTTCACACTGAATTTTAAATATGCAATCTTACAAGAGCTACCTAAAAGCTGGAAGAGATTGATAAGGACTTGGAAGAATTCAAGTATACGGTCAAGACGCAAGCTGTTGCAGAGCTCACGAACTATCGCGGGATTAATGACTGGGGGGAGGTAAGATACATTCTACTTATAATCATTTATTTGACACGGCTATCAGACGATGCGAGCCTATGTGAGCAACTATGCAAAGAGTTTGGGCGCACTTTCCATCGCGGGTGCTGGTTTAGTATATTCAACCATATTTACGTACGCATGTCATTTCTTCATCGACCTCTTGGGTTGAAGTGTGTCTCTAGCAAGTCAGATGAGAGTATGGGCCTCATGAGCATCACATTTCCGCTCTTTACGGTTGGGTTTCTCGTTCCTGGCTTCGTATATATCGGGACATGCTGGGCCGCAAATGTACCCAAGGGATTGACTTTTGCAAGTCAGAGGTTTTGGACCGCAGCGATGATGTAGGCCTGCATCGATGTCTCCACCTCAAGGGTACTGACATTGTTAATGTTAGGTTTGCCCTTCTTGTCGCATCAATAATGGTTATTGGTGCAATTATCATCGTAAACATAACCATTTTCAACCTCAATGCTGGCGCAAAAGATCATGGTTCTCTTACGCTTGTTGAAATTGCCGGTATTATATCATTGATTTTTTCCGGGTCCATTATCTCTATGGCGGTTATAGCCCTCTTCCTCGGCCTACTCTCTCAAAAAATGAGGACTAGTATCAAGGAGTACTATCAGACGATTACCGAAAGGGAGCGTGATGCCCTCAATACCTATAATCACCTATGAATTTACTAACATTTCATCTCCATAGTCAGTAGCATTCCGACACGTAACGGACATCGCATACATACCATAGGACTATCCAATAATAACGGATTTGCGTCGATTCAGATTGTAACTTATTCGTGACGCCCGACTCAAGTGGTGTCGTAGTTTCGATGCCTCGGGTGTAGCGCGTCGGATTCATATTAGTTAACGAGACAAATTTCATATACATCTGCATGATCCCATCACTACTGGGGTACTTCGAGGCATGGTAATCGTGGATACAATGTCTACTTCGAAAGATCGCGCACAAAATGGACAAAATCTACGCTTGAAGCATTAACGCCGCATTTATAAATCTATTTTCAGACTATTAGGAGAACAGCGTATGAGAGTGAGCAGAAACTTACAAATTGGGATGCTATCCAGCTCGAAAAGAGTGCCCGTTGATAAATAGTTGGTAATCGCTCCATAAGTACGTCCAAACCGACTTTCTCCAACAGGATTACAGGTACTGCGCAGCTTATGGCTTTTTTTTTGGGAACCTCGTCGTCGAAAAGATCAGAGTTTTCCAATTCAGTTTGGAGACTGCTGAGTTTCAATGATAGTTCATCGGAAATGATTGACCGCGGCTTCGCGCCTTGTAGACGAGCATATTCCTTCCAAATACAGTGAAACTCTGCGGTAGCGTTATCTGTGATCCTTGCTTGGATTTCCTTCACGTAGGTCTGGTAGAATTCCGATGGTCTGCCATCCTTGAAGGCCATCAGAGTCATGTAATCCTCCGTCGGAAGTACTAGGCCAGCCAAAACTTCTAACGAGGAGCTTGTTACGCCACCTGTG
>WNGI01005209.1_pt1 | contig 15140 bp, 19 predicted proteins | sample 5400621 | NCBI WGS metagenome assembly WNGI01 (sample SAMN13153374, study PRJNA577476) | soil metagenome | isolation source: 20 cm soil or saprolite under Garry oak tree replicate 1 | place: USA:California | collected 2016-06-15 | reverse complement strand
CAACTGTGACATTGCCGAAATGGTCGACGGCGCAACTGAGGGGCTTGCCGCCATTGGGCACCGTCACGGCGCCCATCCACGTCGGGCCGGATTGGCCATTGCGCAGCCAGACAAGCCGGCCGTTGCCGCCGTCGGCCACATAGAAGTCCGTGGTGTAGAGGGAACCACCGCTCGGCCCAGCAGTGTGGCCAACGCAGATCCCCTTCGGTGCGTTGAACTGTCCGGTACCTGAACCGGCACTCCCGTAGGACCACAGCTTGTTTCCCGTCGGGTAGGCAGTCTGGATCGTCCAGTACGAGATGCGCCCGATTACGCTCAGCGCATAGAAGTACCACAATCCGACAGTTCGCTGAGTCCCATCGAACGCCACGTCGTTGACACCGCTCATGTCCGCGTCCGCATGCGTATAGTACGCACCGGTCAGCGTCTTGGCGTTCGGGTCAAACGTGGCAACCACGACGCGCTCGTTCAACCGATCCGCGATAAACACTGGGAGGCCCTGAATGAGCTGCACGCCGTAATCAATTCCCTGCGGCCCAATGAAAGCCGTGCCCTGAGGAGCCTCGTAGACTCCGTGGATGTAATCGTCCTTTTGTCCAAATAGTATGCGATTCCAACCTGGGTCACTCGCAAATTGGTAGACCGGTGGAGAATTCGCGTTATCGACGAATGAGATGAACGTCACCTTGTCACCCACCCAGCCGAACAATTGCCGGCCAGAGAGCTTCGTTTGCGTGACGGTCGACGTGATCCGAGCGCCAATCGGATTGGCGGGATCGAGCTCTGCCACTTGCGTATACGTCTGGGCGGCCACACGTCCATCCATCAGAGCCACCAGACAAAATTCCGTGATGAGAAGCCGCCTTATAGACTGCGACCAGGAGGTCCGGGCTCGCACCTTACCGTGGCTGCTTGAGTTGTTGCTCATGCTGGTTTCGCTCCATTTCGTACTGTGCCATGTCGCCGGCGATCGAACGTCCGAGCCGCACGGCGAGAGACGCCAACTGGTCGTTGTGTCGATGAGCGATTGATTGAACCAAGAGGGCCCCACCGGTTGAGGACTTGTGCCGCTCAATCACGGCGAGCCGGAGTTGACTCACGATGTGGCTGGTGTCGGGATCAAACCGGGGCAACACCTTGCCTGACTTGAGCTCGTCGTCGTCGTAGGCCTTCCCCACCCCATAGACTCCGCGTGAGAGTAGCAACGGGAGAAACGGGTCGTCAGGCTGCTGTTGTAACCGTGCCCCGACCATACTGATGAGAGAACGCCGGTAGTCAGCCGTCCGCTGGGAAGCGCCGGCGCGAGTTGTGTCCCACGCCATTGTCACCATCGCTTCCAGCGCAGCGAACTCGCGTTCCTCGGGAGCGGTGCGCGGCCTGATACGAAAGACGATGGGCTCGGCTTGCACGTTCAGCGGAGGCGTCCGCAATCCCCAGTGGGCCTGGAACTCTAACCGCAACTCGTACTCATCAGGAGGAAGATGATTCGCTGATAGATGGTGGCGGAGATCCCATTCGTCACCGAGGACAGTTTGCAGAATCATTGTTTGCAAGACGGTGGCACCGGGCGCCATCGGCTCACCCCGCCAGGCGGGGCCCGCGCCGTACCCCGCAACATACTCGACGAGGTACGGGACGGTCCCATGCCGCCGACTCACGGACAGCTTGACCGCGGGCGACATGAGATTGAAGACATACACCCGTTCCGTGTCACTGCTGACATTCTGCAGCCGGATCAGCAGGTAGATCGGTTCGTCTTCGAAGAACTCCGCTTTGCCGATGCTCGCCGTCAGCACTAACGGTTGCTGTGCCAAGCTGCCGCCCGGAACACCAACGATCAATGCTCCTACGGAAAGAAGCGTCCAGATTAAGTGGCCGCGCTGAGGCGTTCGCATAGCTCCCTCGACCTTATGGCGTGCGATTGTAGAGCAGATTTGATCGGCAAGTCCAGTGTAAACTTGGTGAGTCCCCATTTAGTTGATCGAATACAACATCGTAGTGACCGAGATATTCGCCTGTCGCTATGCTCATGGGTGTCATGACGTCGGCACTGTGCCCAGACGGTACATTGCCTGAGTGGTATATGTTATTACTGTTATCGTTCTCCGTCAGACCAGCGCGTTCCGCTCCATATCCGTGCGTCACCCAATGATTCACAACGTTGGTGAACTGGTCGAAGGTGTCCCCTATGAAGTTACCCTGTGCGTCCTGGCAGGTCGTCGGCTGATTGTACCCCTCGTATCGGTAGATATCGGTCACGAAAACCCACGCGACACGCTGATTGAGAACAGTGTTCACGAAGTTGGGACCGACCCGCTTAGTGTAACTTCCTACGTACAAGGCGCGACAAGTCGTCCCGGTGTTGTGGAGGGTGTGGTTGGCGAAGAATATCGACCACGGATAGGTCGTCGTGTTGCGTTTGTCTGTGGCAGCTTGCTGGAAACAGTTCGCGCCGTCGTCAGTGACGAAGTCCGGCCAGTTAGAAGAAGCCGGGATATTTGTGCAATTATAGGCGGATCGATCCAAGCCTTGGTTCTCGTTAGCGCTCTCGAATTGGAGCTGGATTTTAGCATAACTCAGAAATGCCTTCGAAGACGCCTCCTCGAACGAGGGTGCGAAGGAAAACGCAAGCTCGGCAGCCGCATGATTCACCGCGGCGTCTACAGAAGGTTCCGACACGATCTGAATGTTGTCGGTCACGGTTGAAAGCCCCGCTAGGGGATCGGAGGTGGAAGTGTCGTCGACGTAATCATGAATGCACCCTACTCCGGAAAGCGCGACGATTGCTCCTAGCGAGAGCCGAAACTTGATGAGCCAACCAGGTTTCATAATCGATCGTCCTCCATTGACGTTCATATCAACGCGGACCCGCGGTGCCAGCGCGCGTATTCCCACTCGCCACCGCCGGCCCGGTGCAAAACGCCGACAGCAGTCCGCGAACCCGTCCCATGCTGCGGGCATGGCCGGAGCGCGTGAGCGCCACCGCGATCTGTGACGCGCGGCCGTTGAGTGTCAGCTGCGCGGTCCCGAGTGCGACAGTATCGCCCACTGCCGCGGGCGTGACCTCTACCTGGTCCAACGTCGCCATGGTCGGGCCGCTCACTGGCGTGCGCCGGTTGCTCGGCCGGTTCATCGCTGCCCCCAGCGACGCACAGCCCGCCCGACGGGCGTTCAGCCTCTCGTCCGCGGGAACCACCAAGTCAGGCGCCAGCACCGACAGCGTCGTGGTATCTGCGGTTTGGATCGCGCGTCGCAATTCCGCGAAGTAGAGCCGGACGATCTCTTGCTGTCTGGTCGCCACGGGAAATGAGAGCAACGCGGGAAGCCGTGAGACATCGGGGTTGTCATGGGCGACCTGTTGCGCCGTCGCGGGCGCGGACCCGACGACGACGCTGACAGCAAGAACAAGTGGCACGCGAATCATGCTCGAGCTCCGAATGATGACGCCGTGTTTTGTGCATCCGACGTGCCAGCCGGCGCCACTGCGCCACATGCTGTGAGACAATGACTTACGGTTTCGGCGACTGGAGATTGTTTCGCGTTGGTTCAGATTGTTGCGGAAACGATTTGGACCGACACGAATCTTCCCTAGACGGGATCAGTCGCATTCACCGCGCGGACGCGATGGATTCTCTTCTCGGCGCGCAGCAGAAGCCCAGCGGCCTTCAGACGACGGTAGAGCGTTACGCGGGCGATCCCGAGCGCTGTCGCCGTCCGACCCGCGTGCCAGCCGTTCGCTTTACAGGCCGCAATGAGGTGGCTGCGCTCCTCGAACCGCTCTGCAGTGCCATCGCGGGGAGCGGTTTCCGTCGCCCGAACGTCCTCGGCAGCGCCTAACGCGATCGCGTCGGGAATCAACCGCGCTTCGATCACGTCTCCATCCGCCAGCGCCGCCGCGCGCTCGATCACCGCCCGCAGCTGACGCACGTTGCCGGGCCAGCCATACTGTCCAAGGGCTTCGGAGACGCCCTGCCCGAGCCGTTTGCGCTGTTGGCGAGCAAACTGTTCCGCCAAGACCCAGACGTCGTTTCCCCGCTCGCACAGCGCCGGGAGTGCCACCACAACTCCCGCGATGCGCTCGCAAAAATCCAAGCGCAGCGTCCCTGACGCGACGAGCTTGGCGGGGCGATCCTGAACGGAAGACACGACACGCAGGTCGACCCGGCGGGGCTCGGTCTCGCCAACACGGTAGACTTCCTGCGATTCGAGGACACGCAAGAGCTTGACCTGGTCCTGCAGCGGGAGGCTCGCGAGCTCGTCTAGATACAGCGTTCCATGAGAGGCTGCCTCGACAAACCCCGGCGCCGACTCGTGCGCATCGGTAAAGGCACCTCGGCGGTGACCGAAGAGTAGGCTCTCGATCATCGTACGGGGCAACGCCCCGCAATTGACGGGTACGAACCGTCCCGGCCGGCCGCTTTGCTCGTGGATCATGTGAGCGAACAGCTCCTTGCCGGTCCCGGTCGCGCCCTGAAGCAACACCGACAGGGACGTACGAGCAAATCTCGCGGCCAGGTCTACAGCATGGCCCAACGCCGGAGACTCGCCGAGAATCCCCCCCTCGACGCATGACGGCAAACGTGCGACGCTGGAAATTCCGCTCACGGATTCGGTTTCCGCGGCAGTCTGGGAGCCGTCACACTGTCCGCGTCTGCATCGGTCCTCAGGATGCGGGGCGTGAGAAAAAGGTACAGCTCGGTATTGTTACTACTTCTCTCCGTATGCCCGAAGAGTCCACCAATGAGCGGGAGGCCTGACAAAATGGGCACGCCCCCGTGTGTCGCGTTCGTTTGGTGATCCCGGAGTCCGCCGATCACGATCGTTTGTCCGTTCCTCACGAGTACGTGGGTCACCGCCTCCCGCGTCGAAATCACCGGCGCGTCAAACTGTACTTCGGGCGTTGCCTGACTGATCTCCTGCTGAATGAGCAGCGACACGTAACCATCCTGGTTGATCGTGGGGCGTACCGTGATCTTCGTTCCCACGTCGCGGTACTGAACCGTCTGTTCTCGCTGCGGCGTTTCAGTCGGTAGGTTCCGGCTGATCTGGACGAACGGCCGCTGCGAGCCAACCAGGAAGCGCGCCTCCTGGTTATTGGACGCGAGCAGCACCGGCCGCGAGATGATCTCGACATCCCCGCGACTCGCCGCGGCTGACAGCGTGGCATCGATGTTCGCCCGGCCGAGGTTCATGATTTGGATGACGAGATCGCCGAGCCCGCCCCCGATCAAGCTCCCGCCGGCAGAGTCGTTTCCGCGACCGATCGATTGTGGTGGAAGGAACAACGACGTGCCGAACGAGAAACTGCGATCCTGCCGAGCTTCGACGATCAGCACCTCGATCAGGACCTGAAGCGGGCGGATATCGAGCTGGTCCACTGCATCCTTCATAACGTCGTAGTCACGCTGCGATGCCCGCACCAACAACGCGTTGGTGAGCTCATCGGGCACGATGGTGACCGACCCTGTCAATGATGATTGGCGCACGTTCGGTTGGCTCGACGGCAGTTGATCGCCGGCGCCCGCGGGAGCCACGGCGTTCCGTCGCAACTCATCCGAGAGCGTTCCCGCCGATAAACCACTCTGACCGGAAAACGCCCCGGTCCCACCGAAGAGCTGGTTCAACGTTGCGGCCACGTCCGAGGCTCGAGCGTGCCGGAGGCGAACGACGAAGAGCTGCACGGGCCCGGAGTCACTCCTGACGACCGCCCGGCCGGACGGCAGGTCGGCCGTTTTCACGTTGACCCGGTAGAACGAAGAGTCTTCGATGAACTCGAGGTTCTGCGATACAACAAGCCCACGCAGCAACGCCAGCAGCTGCCCGCGGTCAACTGGGCCGGGCGTCTCGAGCGATACGCGCACCGGCTGGATCGGACCGACGACCACCGGCTTCGGGAGGTAGCGCCCGATCGACTGGATCACGGCGCGGATGTCGGTTTCGACAAACCGCACTGCGACGCTGTCGTGCGTGAATCGCACCGCGGATGTGTCCTGGGCCGCTAGAGGCGATGCCATCAGCAAGAGCGCAATCAGTTTTTCCATGGCTCCCTCACCCCCAAGACCCACGTGGTGTCCATCCCCACGATGACCACGCGATTATCGCTGATCGTTTTGACCCTCAACCCTGCCACGACATCCCCCACACGCAGGATCCGCGAGCCCTCGACGCTCGGAAGCCCTTCGATCACGGCAGAGGGATCTGCTCCGCTCACCAATCCGACGAGCAGAAGCGTCGGTTTGGGCGGGGGCGGAGCGAGCTGCTCGGCGAGTCGGAGCGGGTCATACACCGGGAGTAGCGGTCGCCGCCCGATACGAAACGGGTCTCGTGACACGACGAAGGCGACGGACTCGGCTGCGATGCGACCTCCCGCGCCGCTCACCTGCGCACTCGTATCGTGGGCGGCTGCGCGCGGCAGGTGGACGCGGGCGATCGGCCCCGCAGCGATGCGCAGCGACGCCGCGACGCCGAGGACACCGACCACCAGCAGCGGTAAGCGGAGGTCCGTGGTCATGTCGCGTGTTTCTCCGTCGCACGCGGCCTGATATACCAGCCGCTCACCGTGATCTCGACTCTAAGGATTTCGGGTCCTCGAGGCAGCGTGCCTGGCTCGGGAGCCTCGACCCGCAGCTCGTCCAGGTTCAGGACTTCGTCACCCGTATCGATGGCGCGCATCAGGGCGATCAACCCGCGAATATCAGTCTCGATCTCCGCATGCACGCGCACGCGACCAAGACGGCCGTCGCCGCTCGAGTCAGGGAGTGGGTCAAGCCGCTCGACTTTGGCCGGCGCCCGTGAGGCTGCCAAGTTCATTCTGCCCGACAGATCCGCGCCGGCTTCGGCCGGCGTCGAGCCGGAGAGTACTTGCGGAGCCAACCTCAGTAGCGCTTGGGAAAGGACGTTCGCCGAATCGCGGAGCCTGGGCAGCGAAGCCATCTCCTCCCCCGTGCGCGCGAGCAAGGTGGCGCGTTCGCGCAGCACGGCGTGGGCCGCAGTCAGGCGCCGCACCGCCCACGGCACGACGCGCAGTCCCAGGACCGCGCCCGCGATGGCGATTCCTCCCACGACCAAGGCCCGGCGGTCTCGCGGCGTCATGGGTTTCGCGGGCCGAAAATGATCGTGAAGCGCTCCCAGTCGTGCCCGCCGAGCGCTTCGCGCACGATGGCGCCTTCGATGCGGGGATCGGGAACGGCGTGGCTCCGCTCGACACGAGCCAGTACATCCGCGGCCCGTCGACCTGCGCCGGCGAGGATGCCCGACCCGTCTGATCGCCAGGTGTACGAGGTGAGCACCGCCGAATCAGGGATGGCTCCGTTCACGCGCGCCAGGATCGCGAGCGCTTGTCCGCGGGAGCGCCGCGCCTCGGCGAGGCCAAGGATCATCGCCTCGGCCGTCCGCATCTCCTGGCGCACATCGCGCAACGCGGCGAGCGGCGCGTCCGCCGCCGCGAGCTGTGCCTCGACATCACGCCGCTCGATCACCAGGCGGACACCAAACAGCGCGCCGGCGACCAGCCATGCCGCGCAGGCGCCAAGCGCGAGACGAACGATCGTCCGGCAACGCGCACGCTCGCGCACGGCCCGTTCGGCAGTTGGTAGGAGCTGCAGCTGCGGCGACATTCCCGCTGCCGTGATCGAATCGACAACCATGCCCGCCTCGGCCGCGCCGGCGACGATCGCGAGGACGAGTGGTTCCTCCACTGCCGCCGCCTGGGTGACGCGACCAGTGCCGTTCGTGACCCAGGTAGCATCGGTGACCAGCGCCACCCCGTTGCGGCGAAAAAATCGTCCAGCCTGATTCGCCACGAGCGGAGCCAGCTCGCGGTCGGGAACCGGTGGCAGGTCTGTGAGCGTGCGTGTCTGGGCCGGTGGGCGCTCCAGCGTCACGCGCAGCCGCCGGCAGCGCTCGGTGGGCGCCGCCGCCAGCCGCGCTATGACCTCCGCCAGGTCGTCAGGTGAGTCGTACGCAGCCTCTCCTGCCCAGACGGCTACATTCGCTCGCCTCGCCTCGGCACGGACCGTGGAACTGGCCACGGTGAGGTGCAGTACGGGCGCTCGCGCGGCAATGGCTTTCACTCGGTCTCTCGGTGAATAACGGCGAGGCGACCGGGCACCGGGACCGTTGTGAGCGTGGCGCGGGCAACGATCGGTGTTCCACGGACGCCGCCCTCGACGGTCGCGATGAGTTGTGGCGGATCAAACACGGCCGCCCGCACGAACTCCGCATACCTGCCGAGCAATACCGCGCGCGACGAGCGTGATAACAGACCCGCTAACTCATCTGCGTTGTGGATTGGTCGAAGGATGCGACGACTCGTCAGCAGGAAGACGCCCTCTTCGGTCAAGCCGGGGAGCGTTCGCAAGACTTCGGGCGGCGCCGCGTTGACGTTGACCACCCCGGTGCCCCGCACCGTCACGAACGGCGTCAGATGTGCCGCGATTGTGGAGTCGAGGCCAGGCACCTGCGTCAGGTCGTAGAGTCTCCCGCGGGCTCTACGGACGACGACCGATTCCGCGAGCGCCTCCGGAACGCCCGCTGCGTGAAATAGCTGGGCAAGGGCATCTCGCTCGGCGGTATTGAGATTGAGTCTGCCAGCCGGATCCTCCAGTGACGCTCGGCACCACGTCCCACGTCCCAAATCGATCGGGTCCAGCCCACGTGTCGACGGATCCACCGCGAATCGTGCCAAGAGGATCTCGCCGCACGCTTCGCGTCCCCACTCGGCGCGCGCAAGCAGAATGCGGTTGCGCGTGGTTTCGCTGCCGAGTCGCGCGACGAGCAAGCCGGCACCTGTGAGTGCGGTCAGGGCGGTGAGCACCCACAGCACGGCGAGAAGTGCGAAGCCACCCCGGTTCATCCCCGCTCCTTCACCAGAAACAAGAGCGTGTCCACGCATCCCGCGTCGCGCTTCCCACATCCTGCGATGCGCAGACGCACGGCGAGTGGGGCGCTCACGGGCGAAATCCACTCACGCGCCCACTTGGTGTCAGCACCCGGATCGAGCAGGTAGTCAAACACCACGTCGCTCACGCTATCTGCGAGCGGGAGCGTCTCGGCTTCAGTCACGCCGAGGAAACGACTGCCGTGTTGCGAGAGTTGGGTGGACTGTGGCTCAAACCACCCGCCGGGCACGAGTTGCCACGACGTGAACGTCGCGCGGTCCGCGCGGCCTTCGAAGGGCGGCTCGAGCGAGAGAAACGTGGCCTTCAGCCAGCGGCGCGCGTTGGCGTTGCGGTCCAGGTTCTCGCGCGCAACCTCGACTGCTCTCGCTCCGTCCGCCACGCCGGTGAAGATCTTGTGAGCCGCTACGATAACGATCCCCGCGATGGCCACTGCGACCATCACCTCGATAAGCGTGAAGCCCTGATGTGTCCTCACGGTTAGCTCTCCGCCCGGTATACGACAGTCACGAGGTCTTCCACCTGCGACGACTGCTCGTCCAGCAGAGCGATCCGGTACAGAGTGCGCTCAGGTCGCTGGACATCCACAATGAATTCCCCGACGTGCCGACGACCGATGCGTTGATCCAGCTCTTTGCGAGTGAGCAGCGTCAGCGCCGAGAGCAGGCGCTCTTCGGTGGCGAGTGTGTTTTCGCGCAGGCGCGCGTCGCGCTCGGCTCGCAAACCGGAACCCACGAGCTCGACCAGTCCGATTCCCGCTGTCGCCAGGATCACGACGGCGATCAGCACTTCGAGCAGCACAACACCGCGCTCACTTCGCATCCGGAATCCCGGTGAGTGGATCGACCCTCGGCCCAATGGCGCGGCCATCCGGCAAGAACAGCACGCTGTCCGCTGTACGCCGTGCCCCCGAGTGGATTGCCTCAGCCCGCGCTCGCTTGAGCGCGCCCATCCGTTCCGATTCCCGCGGAGCCTGGAGCGATCCGATCGCGAGGCCAGACACGGCGAGGACTAGGCCGAGTACCGTCAGCACCACAAGCAGCTCGAGCAGCGTGACTCCCGACGCACGACGCACGCGCTCATTCACATCCCCGGCCTGAGCGAGTACACCGCCTGGAGCAGCGCCGCCGCGGTAAATGCGACGACGCCGCCGAAGGCGACGATGAGAGCGGGCTCCAGCGCCGTCACGAGCGTTCGGAGACCACGCTCTGCTTCCTGCGCCGCGAGATTCCCGGCGCTCCACGCCATGTCCGCCACGTGGCCGCTCGACTCTCCCACCTTGAGGAGCTGCAACGCGCTCGCGCTGAGCGCGCCCTCGCGTTCGAGCGCACCGGTGAGCGAGGCGCCCTGCACCACGCGTTCGCGACTGCGCTCGAGCCGCTCCGCGATGGCGAGATCGCCGGCCGCGTCCCGCGCCGCGTCCAGCGCGGGCAACAATGGCATGCCAGCCCGCAGCATGCCGCCGAGGGCGCGCATCACGCGCGCGGTGGCGAGCGAGCGTCGCACCGAGCCGATGAACGGGAGCCGGAGCAGCACCTCTTCGACTTGCTTCCGTCCCGAGGGACGGCGGATCCATTCGATCGCGCCCCACGCGGACGCCACGGCAATCGCCAGGAGCGGAATCCAAAAGCGCGTCAGCAGCTGTGACATGCCGAGCAGCAGTCGGGTCGCCGGGGGCAGCTGCTGCCCGAGGTCGCCGAGGATGGCGGCGAAGCGCGGGACGACGACCGTCGTGATTACCAGCACCGACGCGGAGCCCGCCACGGCGAGGAACAACGGATAGGTCAACGCTTGGCGTACCCGGGCGACGAGGTCGGCTTCCTGTTCGAGCTGCGCCGCGATTTGTTCGAGCGCCGTACCGAGCTGGCTGCCGCGTTCGCCGGCGCGGATCATTCCGATGACGAGTCCGGGAATGACCCCGCGTCCCGCGGCGAGCGCATGGGCGAAGCTCGCCCCTTCGCGGAGGCGTTCGCGCGCGGCAATGAGCGTTTGTCGCAGCGAGCCAGAAGCGAGCGCTTCGCATGCAGCGATGGCGCGCTCGAGCGGGACGCCGGAGGAGACGAGCGCCGCGATGCCACGAAACACAATTGCCAGGTCCCGGCGACTCGCCGCGGGACGATGGTCCTCGACCGCCGGCGACACCGCAATCGCAAACAGCCCGCGGCTCGCGAGGGTGGCCGACGCCTGCCCGTGGCTCTCCGCCTCGATAGCGCCGGTGACGATCGCGCCGTCCTGACGAGCGGCCCGATAGGAGTACGCGCTCATGGCCGACGTACGCTGCCTTCCCACGATGTGACGTCGGCGTCTTCGCCAGTGCCGCCGGGTTGTCCGTCACGACCGAGCGACAAGAGGTCATAACTCTCGGCGTTCACGTCGCCCGGCGATTTGTAGGTGTACGGCCGGCCCCACGGGTCGAGCGGGATGGCTTTGCGGAGATAGGGGCCGCGCCAGTTGCGCGCCTCTGGCACACCGCCCGGCCGTTCACGCAATGCCGCGAGCCCCTGCGAGGTGGCGGGATAGAAATCGTTATCGAGGCGATACTGGTCGAGCGCAATCGCGATCACGGTGATCACGACCAGCAGCTCGATGAGGGTGAAGCCGTGCGTCGTGCGTGGTGCGTCGTGCGTGGGGTGTTCAGTGAGCAGTGACACGCAGCACCTCTTCCACCGTCGTGATCTCTGCCTGGACCTTCATCCAACCATCGTTCTTCATGAGCTGCATGCCTTCTCTTGCCGAGAGCTCACGGAGCCGCGCCAGCGCTTCGCCCGCCGAGATTGCGCGGTTGATTGTTTCGGAGACGACCAGCAGCTCGAAGATGCCGATGCGGCCGAGGTAGCCGGTGCCGTGGCACGCGTCGCAACCGCGCCCGCGCACCAGCGTTGGGTTCCCTTTGGGTTCCCCAGAGACAAACGCCACGACTTGGGGATCGGGATGGTAGCGTTCGCGGCAATCGGGGCAGATTCGGCGCACCAGCCGCTGCGCGAGGACGCCGTTGATCGTCGCGGCGATTTGATAGGGGGCCACCTGCAAGTCGAGCAGCCGCGTGACGGCACTCGGCGCGTCGTTGGTATGCAGGGTCGAGAAGACGAGGTGGCCGGTCATGGCGGCTTGCACCGCAACCTCCGCAGTCTCCGGGTCGCGCATCTCGCCCACCATCATGACGTCGGGGTCCTGGCGCAGCACGCTGCGCAGTGCCGAGGCGAACGTCATGCCGGCTTTGCGATTCACGGGGATCTGCGTGACGCCGCCGAGGTGGTATTCGACGGGGTCTTCGACTGTGATGACCTTCTCCGCCGTTGTGTCACGGAGAGCGAGCGCACTGTAGAGCGTCGTCGTCTTCCCGCTGCCGGTTGGTCCTGCCGCGATCACGATGCCCGTCGGGCGGGCGATGATGCTGCGGAACTGCTGGAGACTAGCGGGCGCCATGCCCAGCTCTTCCAGCCCGACGGGTTGGCCACCGCGGTCGAGCAGGCGCAGAACGACGGATTCGCCATAGAGCGTCGGCACCGTGGATACGCGGATATCCAGCTCGCGCGATTCCAGCCGAATTCGGAAGCTCCCGTCCTGCGGCGCGCGCCGTTCCGCGATATCCAACTCGGCCAGCAGTTTTACGCGGCTCACGATTGCGCTTTGCGCTTGCTGGGGGGGCGAGGGTGCGTCGGCGAGGACACCGTCGACGCGGAACCGTGCGCGCAGTCCTTGCGGGGTCGATTCGAGATGGATATCAGAGGCGCGAGCGTCGTGCGCTTCCTTGATGAGCAGGTTCACGTATTTGACCACGGGAGGCTGGCTCGCGAGATCGCGCGCATCGGCCAACTCGCGATCGTCGCTGCCTGAGAACGCTTCACCGTCCCGCAAGTCGTTGACCACTTCTACCATCGATTCGGCGTCCGCGTAGGCGCGCCGAATGCCGTCGGCCAGCTCGTCGTCGCTGACGGGAACGAGCTCGACGGGTCGGCCGAACTCGCGGGACAAGTCAGCGACGACATCGGGATCGGGATCGCGCGATACGGCGACGCGCACGTGGGTCGCGGTCAGCTCCAGCGGGAGGACCCGGTTGTACTCGAGGTACTGAGGCTCGAACCCGTCAGTGAGCTGTGACACCAGAATGTTCAACGAAGACCGCGCCTATCGCAGGGATGCGGTAACGAAGGGCAGAGACTATGCCAGCGCCGCGGTTCGGTTCTCCGTCAACCGAGCACGTAACGAGCGAAGAAAGTCGCGCTGCTCGAATCGGAGGTGATCAGAATGATCAGTTAACACGGCGAACAGACCACCCCGTCTTGAGCCACGAAATGACCACTTGGTTCAGGTCATCAACGCCAACTGATCAGTCAAAGCGGTTCGACTCGTTGAAGTCGTGGTTGGAACGGGCTGGCACAGGGCGTGCCTTGCGGACCGCGAGTCCTCAACCGGAGGCCGTAGTGCTCGCCCGACCGCACGTCTTTGTCGCCATGGCTGGTCTCTCCGTCGTCATCGCGGCAGCTCGCAATTCGCGCCCGAGGTCCGCGCGTCGCGGGCCGAAGAGCGCGCTTCACTCATCGGTGTCAACCGATCGGCGCGCGGCGTCCCCGGATTGTCGAATCGAGGACGCGTACGACGGAACGAGATCCCCGGATTCCGGCATTGCGTCCTCGGGTGCCGCGCGGCGGCGTCGTGAAGGGGAATCGTGTCGGTGGGTTGGGCGCGCTGTCTCCGTTTCGCGCGCGATGGAGGCGTGATGCGTCTCGGAGTCGACGTGCAGGACTGCGACAGGGCCGGTTCGATCGATTATGCAAGCGGCACGGCCAATTTGCAGGCGGGAACCAGATTTGCGGCATCGGCTCGGTGAATTGAGGAAGGTGACTGCGCGGTGACGTCCTACTTTTGCCGCGCCGACGACCTCGCGCGCGCAGCATTGAGGGTGTTTCGACTCACCCCCAAGAGTCGCGCCGCCTGCTTGACATTGCCGCCCGTCACTCTCAGCACCCGCTCTACGACTGCACGGTTCTCGTCACGATTCCCCCGCCGCTTGTACTGCAGACGGGGAGTCAGTTCCGCAGGCAAGTGCCCAACCTCGATTCTTGTCGTCCCTTCACGTCTCGCCATGAGATAGGCGTGCAACACGAATCCCTCCAGCTGCCGCACATTGCCCGGGTAGTCTCCTTCGTACAGCATCGCCATTGCCGCGTTGCTAAACCCCGCGGGGCCGTCTGTCCTCGTCGTCTCCGGACACCGCTCGAGCGCCCGTTGCGCGAGCAACCGAATCTCCCCGCGCCGCTCCCTGAGCGGCGGGATGGAGATCGCGCACGCGCCAAATCGATAACGGAGATCTTTCACCAACTGGCCGCGCTGCATCAGAACATCCGGATCGTCAGTCATCGCCAAAATAACACGACACCCCACCGACAATACCCGATCGGACCCGACGGGACTGTAGGTACCGCGATCGAGCACCTGTAGCATCTGCTTCTGCACGCCGAGATCGAGGTTCTGGATGTCGTCCAGGAGCAGCGTGCCACCAGCCGCCGCAGCAATGCGACCTGTCCGCATCTTTCGTGCGTCAGTGTAGGCGCCTGGCACATGCCCAAACAGCTCGTCAAGCGCGAGCTGCGGCGAGAGCATACCGACACTGAATGCGATCAGGGATCCGACACGTCCGCTGAGGCGATGGATGTATTCGGCGAAAAATGTTTTCCCGGTCCCACTCTCACCATGGAGAATGACCGGCGTCGCCGCGGGCGCAAAGGCATGCGCCCGGGAGATCGCGGCGATCATTGAAGGAGCCAGGGCGATGGGCTCGTTCGACGACGGCGGCGAACGGCGGTCCGGGGTGAGAGGCGCTGTGGTCACGCAAGTTGAGCGCTGCGTCGACACAACAATGGCTGGAGGGTTAATCCCGGCGCTTGGTCCATCCGATCTAGATCCTCTAGATATGATGGGCCAGGGTTTTCCCTAGATTATCGATCGCGCTGCACGCCGCCATGAAGCGGGCGTAGAGAACTTAGAGTCTCTGTTGGATCACACCAGCAACAACTCCTGCTGCGGTTGTTTCGGCGTCACCTCGGGACCGGACTCCCCCAGATACACATTGATCTCGCTCCGAATGCCAAAGCGGCCCGTGAGGTAGACACCGGGCTCGATCGAGAACCCGACGCCGGGCATGAGCGTCCGCTCATCCGCCGTCTCGAAGTTGTCGAGATGCGGACCCGATCCGTGCAGATCGCGATCGATCGAATGTCCGGTGCGATGCACGAAATAGTC
>WNGI01002827.1_pt1 | contig 15144 bp, 17 predicted proteins | sample 5400621 | NCBI WGS metagenome assembly WNGI01 (sample SAMN13153374, study PRJNA577476) | soil metagenome | isolation source: 20 cm soil or saprolite under Garry oak tree replicate 1 | place: USA:California | collected 2016-06-15 | reverse complement strand
GTCGTGGTTCGTGCGATCGGCCCAACCCTGACCCGATTCGGCGTCACTGGCGTTTTGGCCGATCCTTATCTCGAATTGCGCGACGGCAACGGTAATTTGGTAGAAGCCAACAACGATTGGCAGCAGAGTCCCGAAGCGGCCACTATCAGCGCGGATGGCAAGGCGCCACCAAACGCGAAGGAGTCAGCCATGGCCCCGACCCTTAGTCCGGGCAATTACACCGCGCTGGTCTTTGGTGTCGGCGGGACTACCGGTACGGCCCTGGTTGAAGTTTACGACGAAAGTGCATCCCCCTAATTGTTGTTAGGTGGATCGAGCGCTCTATCGCTCGATGTTAAACTAGGCGGCGAAGCCGCAATTGTTCTGCAGCGCCCGGCGGAGCGGCCGCTCCACCTGGCGGATGCGGTTCCTAATTCTCGTTAGAGATCTCGATCGGAAGTCCCATTCGCCGTTTGCCCCCGCAATTTCGCCTGGATAAAAAGATCGAGATCGCCGTCCATCACTGCCTGCACATTGCTCGTTTCCGCGCCGGTCCGGTGATCTTTTACCATCTGATAGGGTTGAAAGACATACGAGCGAATCTGACTGCCCCAGGCCACGTCGCCTTTCTCACCGTATTGCCGGTCCATCTCTGCGCGTTTCTTGTCCTGCTCCAGCTCGTAAATTTTTGCTTTCAACATTTTGATCGCCAGTTCGCGATTACGAAGCTGGCTTCGTTCCGCCTGGCACGCCACCACGATGCCGGTAGGTTTGTGGACAATCCGCACTGCCGTTTCCACTTTGTTCACATTCTGCCCGCCTTTGCCGCCGCTGCGATAAGTGCCGATTTCGAGATCGGCGGGATTAATTTCGATCGGCGCGCTCTCGGCGATTTCGGGAACGACATCGACACTGGCGAAGGAAGTGTGGCGGCGTTTGTTGGCATCAAACGGGGAGATGCGAACGAGTCGATGCACGCCGCGCTCGGGATTTAAATAGCCGAAGGCATACTCGCCCGTGACCAGCAAGGTCGCCGATTTGATTCCGACTTCTTCGCCGGTTTGAATATCGACCATTTGCGATTTGTAGCCATGGCGTTCGATCCAGCGCTGGTACATTCGCAGAAGCATGTCGGCCCAATCGCAGGATTCCGTGCCGCCGGCGCCGGAGTGAATGGTGAGAAAGGCATTGGCGCGATCGTTTTCACCGGAAAGAAACTGCCGTAGCTCGAACTCCGCGAGCTTTTGTGACAGGCGTTCGTGCTCCTGCGAGACTTCGCGTTCCGCCTCTGCGCGCGTTTGCGCATTGTTCTCTTCTTCGGCCAATTGTCGCAAGGCATCGAAGTCCGCGATCTCGCGCTCAAGTTCGCGAACGGGATTGATTAGCGATTTCAAGCGCGATACTTCTTCGACCTCGGTCTGGGCGCGCTCGCGATTGTTCCAGAAATCGGACCCGGCCATGCGCGCTTCGAGCGCGCTTAACTGCTGCTGAAGTTTGTCGACCTCAAAGGAACCTCCGCAGGGTGCCCGCGCGCTTCTTTAGGTCTTCCGCATCGACAATCGCAGTCTCGTTAGCCATGGAGGAAGATAACTGAAGGTTCGCTTTGACGCAAAGCGTTGTAGCGGCGTTTGTGTCAAACGCCGAAACCAATAAATAGGCGCTTGGCACAAGCGCCTCTACAACACGATTATTGCAGGTGCCAGATGCTCCGCCCCGATTGGAACTTGTGTTCCAAAAGTATGATCCGCCTCTCTTTTTCGTTACGTTTACTACTCATCATCGAAAGAAATTGCTGGCGAGCGCCAAAGTGCATGCGCAGTTTGTCTCCTTTGCCGAATTGGCTCAGGAGCGCGGAATCGCTGTCGGTCGTTACGTTATCATGCCCGATCACATCCATCTCTTTGTCAGTGGGGGCCAGGACTTCTTGCTGACACAATGGGTGCGGCTTCTGAAGCGCAGTTTGTCTAAAGTAATTTCATCGCCTCAACCACACTGGCAGAAGGGATTCTTCGATCGCCCGATCCGTCACGGTGAAAGTTACTCGGAGAAGTGGGAATACGCCAGAATCCCGTCCGCGCCGGGTTTGTTGAAGGTATGAAGACTGGGCATGGCAAGGCGAATTTATAAGGATCGAAGCGTGATGTAGCGGCGTTTAGGTCAAACGCCGAGTCAATCAACCAGGCGCTTGGCACAAGCGCCTCTACAACCGACGAGAAATTTCTACCGCCTTGGCACCGATTTTGTCGCTTTCGCCGGTTCCAGGCGGAAAATGGTTTCGCCTTCTTTCATCAAGTCCAGACGATCGCGCGCGACTGTTTCCAGATAAGTTGGGTCCGTCTTCAGCCAGCTAATTTCCCGCGTTGCTCGCGCCAGCAACAGCTTTTGCTCGTCGCGTTGGGCCTGGAGCGCGTCGATCTCGGCCCGCGCTGCCTTCATTTTCTTATAAGGAGGAACAAACAAGCTGATGATCCCGAGCCAGACGGCCAGAAATAAAAGGACGAAGAGTATCCGGTTCAGTCGCTGCCAGATGGTGGCTTCGCGACGAGCACGGAAATCAGCGTAGCCGGGCTGATCCACTAGCGCATCTTACCGCCGTACACGGCGTTGTCACCAAGTTCCTCCGCGATGCGGAGCAGTTGATTGTACTTCGCGATCCGGTCCGTGCGCGAGAGCGATCCGGTTTTGATCTGGCCCGCGTTGGTCGCGACTGCGATGTCAGCGATGGTTGTGTCTTCGGTTTCGCCGGAACGATGCGAAATGACCGCAGTGTAATTATTGTCCTGCGCCAGTTTGATGGCATCGAGCGTTTCCGTCAGCGTCCCGATCTGGTTGACCTTGATTAAAATGGAATTGGCGACGTGCTCGTTGATTCCTTTGCGCAAAAACTTCACGTTCGTCACAAATAAGTCGTCACCCACAAGCTGGATTTTATTTCCGAGGCGCTGTGTCAATCCTTTCCAGCCCTCCCAATCGTTCTCGGCGCAACCATCCTCGATTGAGATAATCGGAAATTTCGCGCACAACTGCGCATAATATTCGATTAATTCTTCCGCCGTCCGTTTTGAGCCATCCGATTTTTTGAAAACATACAGATTTTGTGAGCGCTCGTAGAATTCCGATGAGGCGGCATCGAGAGCGATAAAAATTTGCTCGCCCAGTTTGTAGCCTGCGCGCTCAACTGCCTTCGCGATGGATTCGAGTGCGTCTTCGGCCGACGAAAGTGCCGGCGCGAATCCCCCCTCATCGCCGACTGCAGTGGAAAGGCCGCGCTCGCGCAAAACTTTTTTTAGTTCGTGAAAAACTTCCGCGCCGTAACGCAGCGCTTCGGGAAAATTCGGCGCGCCTTTCGGCATGATCATGAATTCCTGGAAATCGATCGGAGCATCGGAATGCGCGCCGCCGTTTAAAATGTTCATCATCGGCACCGGCAAAACGCGGGCGCCCGGACCGCCCAGATAACGAAAGAGCGGAACGTTTGCTGCCGCGGCAGCCGCGTGCGCGCTGGCAAGGGAAACGCCGAGCAACGCGTTTGCGCCCAGATTCTTTTTGTTGGGCGAGCCATCCAGCTCGATCAGCTTGGCATCGATTTTTTCCTGGGCGCGCGCGTCAAATCCTCTGAGGGCATCCGCGATTATCCCGTTCACATTCGCGACCGCCTGGCGAATCCCTTTGCCGCCGTAACGCTTCCCGTCGCCGTCACGCAATTCCCATGCTTCATGCTCACCCGTACTCGCGCCACTCGGCACCGCCGCGCGACCGAGCGCCCCGCCTTCTAATCGTACGTCCACTTCGATGGTGGGATTGCCGCGCGAATCCAAAATCTCGCGTCCGATTATCTCGGCGATGCTGGTTTGCATTTTGCGCGGCTATGATGCGCGATGCGCGTGCGCTGTCCAACAGATGTTGCGAAAGATTCTTTGGGGGAAGGCAGGGTGCTGACTTGGAACACGGGCCTGCGGCCTGTGCGCCCAGCGGGTTTCCAAACCCGCTGACTCAAGCAACCCGCGCAAGGGTCACATCAGCGGAGTGAAACTCCGCCGGGCCCACAGACTGGAAAATCTGTGTTTGCCGGAAAAAGATTCGCACTGGCAATCTCGACCGAGATTAGTACGCTATGGCCTGATGTTGGTCCGCGGACGAACCGCTTTGTTGTTATTGCCGATTGCTGCCGGCGCGTTGATTGGTGCTGAGCCGGCCAAGCTCGCGCCCGATCAGATGGCAAAAGCAGCGCGGACCGATACCATTACCATTCCAACACCGGGCGAGCTTTTCGCCGCTTTGCAAAAACCAGGCAAGCCGAACTGGACTGGCGCCTATCGCGCTCCCATCCCGACGACTTACAAAAATCGTGCGCAGCTTGCACTCAATCTTGGCGGTTTAATCGCAGACGGTTTCATCGCGGTGGAAGCACAGGATAGCCAGCAGGTGAAAAACATTGGCTCGGATGTGATCAAGTTGGCCAAGGCTCTCGGCGTCAGCCAGAACATTCTCGGTCGCAGCAACAGCATCAACGACTTCGCGGAAACGAACCAGTGGGGTTCGCTCCAGGAAGAACTGGAGGCGACGCAGAACGAAGTAAAGAACTCGATGCAATCCCACAGCGACCAGGACCTGGTCATTCTGGTCAGCATTGGTGGATGGATACGCGGAACGCAAGTGGTGAGCGGGTCGGTCGCGGCTAACTACGATGAGCGGAGCGCGAAACTTCTGCGGCAACCAGCCCTGGTCGGTTTTATTCACGCCAAACTCAATGATGTTTCACCGGATTTACGAAACGATCCGTTAGTTAAAAACGTAAATGATCAGCTAACGAATCTGGAAAAGTTAGTGACCTTCCCGACCGGCAAGTCACCCAGCCCGGATGATGTGCGGAAGGTGAACAGCGTGGTCAGCGATTTGATTCAACAAATTCAACACAAGCCTGACGGGAAATGAAGCGCCGCTTCTTCCTGGCGATGATGTTTGTTTTGGCGGCCGTAGCCACTTCCCTCGCCGACACGGACGCGGAAGTGAATGCACGCAAGAACGCGCTGGATGTGGCCGGCGCCTTTACCAACGATGGTTTTAAACTGCGGGATGGACATTGGTGCGGCACTTTAAAAGGGCAAGACCATGCCTTAATCGCGGTGAATCTATATGCCGGAAATCAGTATTGGTTTGCGGTTGGCGCAACTGATCCCGCCAAGAAAATCGCGGTCAACGTTTATGATGAGACGGGCAGGCTGTTGACGACAGATCATTATCAAGGGGGCGACCGAGCTGCGGCCGGATTTTCGCCAACTGATAGTGGCCAATACTTCGTTTCAGTCGATCTGGTCGAGGGTGGGTCGAGCAGCTTTTGCCTCATCTATTCTTATAAGTAGGCTAGGCGAGGAATAGGATAAGCTTTGGAAGCCTCGCCATGAAGGTATCGAGTTGTGTCCTCGGCGGAATACTTACGTTGCTGGCGGTATGCGCCACGAGCTGTTCTACCTCTGATTTGGGGGCACCGACCGCGTCCAATAGCGGGAAATATTATGCCGTTAGTGTGAAGCAGGCGGAATTTTATCTCTACGGCCCCCAACAAGCCAGCGGTCCCGACCGGAAACTTCCGCAGGACACGTTGGTAATGCTTATTCGCCCGTCATTTGGTTATAGCAAGGTGAAGCTCATGAATGGTCAGCAAGGTTATGTCGCCAGTCAGGATATTCGCGCTGCGCCACCAGAGGTCGTTTCGGCCGTGACCAATCCGCCCGTCAGCAATGAAACCAGCCGAACCCCGAGATTTCACTTAGATCCGCGATTGCTTCCGCCAGAACCCTTGCCAAACGATGCTCCGGAGCCGACGCCAATTCCCGGAGCAGAACAGTCGCCTTCGCCATAGCTAGACAAGCGCGCCGTGCTGCGGATTAAGTAGGTCGGCATATTGTTATGAAAGCGGTGCAGGTATTTTACGAAGGCCGGGTGCAGGGGGTTGGTTTTCGCTATTCCGTCAGGCAAATCGCGAAAGGATTCAACGTCACCGGATGGGTGCGCAATCTCGCCGATGGCCGGGTCGAGTTACAGGTAAATGGTGAGGCCGAGGAAGTGAGCGCATTTTTGGAGGGCATTCGTCAAAGTGACTTGGGCTCTCTGATTAAAAAGGAATCGGAGAACGCTTTGGCCACGGCGCCAGATTCGCGCGGATTTGAAATTCGAACATGACAGAGCCGGCTATTCGCGTCAGCGACGTCACCAAAGTATTCGCCACGCCATTTCGACGGCGGCGGCGGATCGTTGCATTGCAGCATTTGAATCTCGAGATCGCTCCAGGTGAAATCTACGGATTGCTCGGGCCAAACGGTTCGGGTAAAAGCACGACCTTAAAAATTATTCTTGGTTTGATTGAACCGACAAGCGGAAGCGTGCGCGTTTTCGGTCGCGATAATTCCGCAGTCGCGGTCCGTCGCGATATCGGATTTCTGCCGGAAAACGCCTACTTCCATAAATTTCTTACCGGCGCCGAAACGCTGCGGTTTCATGCCAAGCTTAGTGGATTGTCCGGGCGCGAAACGAAATCGCGCATTGCCGAATTACTTGCGACAGTCGGGCTCGCACGGGCGGCCGACGCTCGCCTCAGCACTTACTCAAAGGGAATGCTCCAGCGCATCGGATTAGCGCAAGCGCTGATTCACCATCCGAAAATTCTCGTGCTGGATGAGCCGACCGCCGCAGTCGACCCAGCGGGATCGCGCGATATTCAAAATCTCATCGTCTCTTTGAAAAAACGCGGCACTACCATTTTACTTTCATCGCATTTGCTCACTCAGGTGCAGGAAGTTTGCGATCGCGTCGGCATTTTGCACCACGGCAAATTGCTGCGCGAGGGCCACCTCGAAGATTTGCTCGCGATTGAAAATCAAACCGAACTCATTGTGGAAAATGCGACGCCTGATTTGCTCGATGGGCTCGAGCAACAGATTACGGCTGCCAACGCCCGGGTTGTTGCGCGTCGCAAACCGCAAACTTCCCTCGAGCAGTTATTCCTGAAGGTGACTGAAACCGGCGACGAATGAGCTCTTCCTTAGTCCGCATTGGAGCGATCGCGCGCACCACTTTCACCGAGCTGGCGCGGCTGCGCGTCTTTTACGTCCTCGTTCTTTTTGCTCTCGTTCTCGTCATCAGTTCTTCTTTTCTGGCACGAATTTCATTTCAACAGGAGTTGCAAGTGACAAAGGACATTGCACTCGGCGCCATCAATTTCTTTCTCAGCATGCTGGCCATCGTCGCCACCGCGCAATTATTGCCGCGGGATCTCGAAGATCGCGTCGTTTACAGCGTGCTGGCGAAGCCGGTTCGGCGTTTCGAATATGTGCTCGGCAAATTTTTTGGCGCGCTCGGGCTATTGGTGATCTCGCTCGTCGCCATGAGCATTCTCTGCCTCGCAGTTATTCATCTGCGGGAAGGAGCCGCCGTTCGCGAAACGATGCAGCAGCTTGCTCAGTCGCCTTCCGATGAACTCGATCACGCCCTGGGTGCAGTGCATCAAGCCGGCGCCAATCGCGATCTTGCTCTAGCCTTGGTCCTCATTTTGACCAAGGCCGCAGTCCTGGTCTCACTCACGCTCTGTATTTCGAGTTTCGCCACCTCAAACATCTTCACCATCAGTGCCATGGCGATGGTTTATCTGGTTGGGCATTTGGAATCGATCGCGCGCGATTATTGGCTGCATCAACGCGCCGCCGGTTGGTTGGTCCGCACTTTTCTCGCCGTTATCGCATTCTTTTTTCCTGACCTGCAAGCATTTAACCTCAGCGACCAGATCATCGCCGGAAGTTCGCTCTCCAATTTGATGCTGCTGAAACTTCTTGGACTCGGCGTCTTTTACATTGTCGGATACCTCATGATTGCAATTGCGATTTTTTCAAAGCGCGAATTATGAAATCGGTGCTCGCCCTCATTTTCATTCTGGCCGCGTTTGTGCCGCTAAAATTAAAAATAGAGACGGTTTCTAATCGAATCGCGCCCGGGACGCTCTCCATTGATTTGCGCGAACAAATCGGCCAGTCTGCATTCATCGCCGTGCTCGGTGGATTCCGTTCCGTCATAGCCGATCTCCTTTTCATCGACGCCTATTCTGCCTGGGAACGAACCGATTGGACCTATCTTCTTTTGCGTCTGCGGCAGGCCACCGAACTGCAACCGCGCGCCCTTCTTTTCTGGGAAATGGCGGGATGGCACATGGCCTGGAACGCCGGCACAGCGGCGCTGGAAGACGATTCCAAGTCACCAGCCGCGCGTCGCCGGTTGCAGCACGATTACCTCGAGCTGGGCAAGGATTTTCTCGTTCGCGGGATTGCTTACAATCCGGAGAAGCCGCAACTCTATGAAGCTCTGGCACGATTGTATCGAGACAAGTTTCACGATCACGCCAGGGCGGCGGAGAATTTTGAAAAAGCGTCACGTCTTCCCGGCCACGCCTCATCCGACGAACGTTTTTCCGCCTACGAAGTCTCTTACTGCGAAGGCCGCGAACGAGAGGCCTACGATCGATTGCGCTCTCTCTACCAGCGCGGAGAAAAGGAACGCCTCCCGCGTCTGCTTAACCAATTGCGGGCCATGGAAGAGCGCCTCAAAATTCCCGCGAACGAAAGAATTCCCTGATGCGATTTGCCATCTTTAGCGACATTCACGCAAATTTGGAGGCGCTCGAAGCGGTGCTCGCGGACGCGCGCGAACGGCATTGCACTCACTTTATTTGCCTGGGTGACATCGTCGGTTACAACGCCAACCCGCGTGAATGCGTTGAGATCGTGCGGGGTTTGGATTGCCCGACGGTAAAAGGAAATCACGACGAGCAGGCGTCACAGCCGGAGGCAACCGGCGATTTTAACGAAATGGCGGAGCGCGCCATGACATGGACGCGAGCGCAACTGAGCGAGGAGGACCGCGATTGGTTGCGCGGTTTGCGTCTCCAGCGGCAAGTGCGCGATTTCACCATTGTTCACGCCACTCTCGATACTCCAGGGCAATGGGGCTATGTCTTTCGCGACCTCGATGCCGCCGCCAGTTTCACTTATCAACACACCGCCGTTTGTTTTTTTGGTCATACCCACATTCAATGCGCTTTTATTCGGGACGAGCGCGCGCGCCGCACCCAGCAGGAACAGATTCACGTTGAATTTGGCAAAAAATACTTCGTTAACGCCGGTAGTGTCGGCCAACCGCGCGACGGTGACTGGCGCGCTGCCTATTGCATTTACCATGCCGATGAAAATTTGATCGAGCAACGCCGCGTTCGCTATGCGATCGAAAAGGCCCGCAAAAAAATAATCGCCGCCGGGCTGCCGCGTTTGCTTGCCGACCGTCTTGCGCTCGGTCGCTAAATCGTGCCGTCGAAAATCCTGATCATCAAGCCGAGTTCGCTCGGGGATGTCGTTCACACCTTGCCCTCGGTAGCGGCGATCCGTGATGCTAATTCCGACGCCGAAATTACCTGGGTCATCAATCCGGAATGGGCGCCGTTGTTGCGCGGAAATCGCGACATCGATCACGTTCACATCTTTCCCCGCGGCGAATTTCGAGGGTTCGGTGCGCCCGCCCGTTTAATATCTTGGATTCGGGAAACGCGGCGGTTGCTACCGGATGTTGCGCTGGATTTTCAGGGGCTGTTTCGCAGCGCGCTCATCGCCCGGATTAGCGGTGCGAAAACAATTTTAGGAATGAGCGACGCGCGCGAAGGCTCACGTTTTTTTTATACGCAGGTAGCACGAGTGGACCGGCAGAAGCACGCCGTCGATCGCTACTTTAAGTTAGCCGAGACATTCGGCGCGCCTCTGAACGAGGATTTGCGGTTTCCAATTCCCACAGGGGATCGACCGCCGCGGTTCGATTCTTTTCCTGGGTTTGTCGTCCTTCATCCCTACGCCCGCGGACGCAAGAAATCGATTGGGACGAGCGTGATTCTGGAATTTTGCCGTGCCCTGGCGCCCGCGCGCGTTGTTGTCGTCGGCAAATCCAGCCGAAGATTTTCGGCACCGGAGAATTGCGTAGATTTGACGAACCAAACTACGCTGCTGCAGTTGATCTGGCTCTTACGTGCGGCTGCGTTCGTTATCAGCGTCGATAGCGGCCCGATGCATGTGGCCGCGGCTGTCACCACGAATCTCGTTTCGATTCACACTTGGACCGATCCACGCCGTGTCGGCCCTTATAATGACGCCGCGACAATTTGGAAAAATGGAAAGCTTTTTCGCGTCGCCGACCTGGAGTCCGCGACCGATCTCCGCAAAGGAAGAAGGTTCCTGCGCCAAGATATAGGGCCGATCGCGGCGCTCGCCCTGCGCTCACTAGCGAAACAACCGCTCGTCTAATCTCCAGCCGCTGCCCCACCGTCCGTCATCCCGAGCGATGTCGAGGGATCTCGTGGAAGTTCCCTTTAAGGTTTCACGCCGGGATCCCTCGACTACGCTCGGGATGACGGACGGCGCTGTTTCAGAATGAATTCCGCAAGCGGCAAGTCGCTGGCGTAGGTGATCTTCAAATTGTGATCCTGCGCTGGCACGATCACTATTCTTCCGTCCGCATGTTCAATTGCCGAAACTTCATCGGTGATGGTCAGCGAATTCCTACTGACACGCTCATACGCGTCAAGCAGTGACTCTCGCCGGAAAATCTGCGGCGTCTGCATTGCGAAAACATTTTGCCGATCGATTGAGCCGCTCACGACCTGATTTGCGTCAGTAAATTTGAGCGTGTCCGTTATCGGCGCCGCCAAAACTGCGGCGCCATGTTCCCGCGCGGCCGAGAAGACCCGCTCGATTTCGCGGGCCGTTATCAAGGGGCGCGCGGCATCGTGCACCGCCACGAACTGGCAATTTTCCGTTAACTCCTTCAAGCCAGCCTGCACCGAATCCTGTCTTCGCTTACCCCCACGAACCACCGCTCGCACTTTTGTGAAATGCGCTGAGCCGATCGTATTGCACATCGACTCGGTATCACCACAGACGACGATGATTTCGGTTACGCATTCCGCGTTTTCGAATGCCGCCACCGCATGCTGAATTACTGGGCGTCCAGCGATTTTCGCCAGTAGCTTGTCGAAACCAACGCGCGTGCTGCTGCCGGCCGCGACGATGATGGTGCTTAGCATGGAAAAGAGCAAAAACATCCAACGCTCAACGTCCAACGCCGAATCTTCCATTCAGAGGCTTGCATTAGACATTGGACGTTGGGCGTTTTCTTACTGCAATTGCTTTTGCACTTCCCCGCTCAGCGTCTTCCCATCGGCTCGTCCCGCGATTTTCGGCTGTAACGCTTTCATCACTACGCCCATTTGCGCGCGTGATGTTGCTCCGACTTCGCGGATGGTGTCGGCAACGATCTTTTGCAACTCCGCCGCACTCATCGCCTGTGGGAGGTACTGATTCAGCACCGCCATTTCCGCCTTTTCTTTTTCCGCCAGCTCGGCGCGACCGCCCTTTTCAAAACTTTCGATCGAATCCTGTCGCTGTTTTACTTGTTTGCGAATTACTGCGATCGCATCGGCATCGTTGAGTTCGCCATCGGCGCCGACTTTCTCGATGGTCGCGTTTTTGAGGGCGGCTTTGAGCAACCGAAGGACACTCAGGCGCGCGGCATCTTTTGCCCGCATCGCGTCCTTCAAATCTTCGTCGATTCGTTTTTGCAACGACATCAAAACGAGGCTAGCGACGCGAGCCGCGTGCGCAACTAGCTTCGCGTCGCGCATAAATTTTCCGGGTAGCGCACGCGTCTCGCCAGCGCGGACTTTTAGAAAGATTGTTTCGGCGAGACGCCAAAACCAGCACGCGAGACGCGCGCTACCCGGAACGGATTTCGTCGGCAGGCTGCCGACGAACGCAGGCTGGCAGCCTGCGCTCCCCAGTCAAGAAGCAAGACCGCGCAGCCGTTCCGCGCACATCCGCGCCGAGGCAACATCACTAACCGAAATCGCCTCTACGTCTTTGTTCGTGCGCTTCAACAATCCTGCCAGTACACCGCCCGGCCCCAGTTCAATAAAAAAATCGCAACCGCGCCCGACCATGCCTTCCATGCAATCGACCCAGCGCACCGTGCCGGTGACCTGATCCTGCAGAGTTCGACGAATTTCCGGCAATGCGCTCACTGCTTCGCCGGTCACATTGCTAAAGACAGCGAATGAGGGTGGCTGCATCTCAATTTCAAGCAACGCTTCGCTTAGTTTTTCATAAGCGCTTTCCATCAAACGCGAATGGTACGCGCCCGCCACGTTCAACATCGTCGCCCGGCGGATGCCGTGTTCTTTGGCCAATGCCACTGCCACCTCGATCTTGGCGCGCTCACCCGAGAGCACAATTTGCCCAGGCGAATTAATGTTCGCGACATCGACATCCGCATCTGCAGCCAAAGCGCGCGCTGAATTTTCGTCGGCGCCGATCATGGCCGCCATCGCGCCGTCGGTCGCCGCGCAAGCTTCATCCATCAATTCGCCGCGTCGCTGCACCAGTTTCAATCCATTCTCGAAATCAAATGTTCCAGCCGCGGCGTGCGCGGTCATTTCCCCAAGGGACAAACCGGCGGCCGCTTCAATCGTGAAATTTCCTGCCAGTTCGTGCAACGCCGCAAGGCAGGCTAGTCCGTGAACAAAAAGCGCCGGCTGACAATTCGAGGTTTTGGTCAGTTCCTCGATTGGCCCATTCCAGGTAACGTCGGTTAACTTGCGGGTAAGAATCGCGTCGGCCGAAGCAAACATTTCCGCCGCGACAGGAAATTCGTCCGCCAGATCCTTTCCCATCCCGACCGCTTGCGCGCCTTGTCCTGCAAAGAGCAGTCCGATTTTTTTTTCCATTGGCGTGTAGTTAACGTGCCCCGCTACAGGTTGCGAGCGGATTTCCGCGGTTTGGGAGCACAGGTTGCGAACCCCTGGCAGTCGGCCGTTGTGCCGGCTGGGCTTAGAAATAGCAATTATTTCTGGCGACGGTTCGCGGCAAGCTGCCGCGAACTGCTGGGGCAGGCAACGTTGCGAAGTTAGCGAGAAAGGCCAACGCGATGCACTAGATCTTGAAATCTCGGATCGGAACTGATCGGTTTAAAGTGCGGCGACACGTTCAAACGAACGAGATGGAACGAGTGCTCAGCGTGCGCTTTTTCCAGCAATTGAAACGCCTGTTCATTATCGCCAAGCGCTACGTAGATCGTCGCTACTTCGTAAGACGACACGTACTCTTGCTTCGAAAGCTCATTCAACTCACCGAGTATCTTATTTGCCTCATCCTTTTTCTGCGACTTGGCATAGGCATGACCAAGCGCAGCTTTCATTAACGGACTGCCTCCTGACAAAGAGACTGCCTTTTGAAACTCTTCGATGGCCGCATCAAAAACCTGCTTTTGTTCATAAGCCAGACCGAGGTGCCAGTGGGCGACTGCGAAGTTTGGATCCATCTCTATGGTCCTGCGGCATTGATCAATCGCTTCATCGTACCGGCCCGCGTAGTAAAGTGTTGCTCCCATAAACGTGTTCATGATGAGAGACACTGGCTCGAGTTCGAGCGCCTTCTTCATTTCCTGTACGGCTTCTTCCAAACGACCTGTAGCCGTTAAGTAATGAATTGCATACCACTCATGAGCCGTCGCATAATCCGGCTTAAGTTGTATGCTGCGCTTGAACGCTTTCTCCGCCGCCGACCAGTTCCAATCATAATTCACCAGAATATTTCCCAACGACGCGTGCGGTTCGGCGGCTGTCTCGTCCAGTGCCACCGCCTTTAAGGCCGATTCTTTTGCCTTTGGCATGGTTTCATGCGGTGCGGCGAAATTGTAAAACGTCAGTGCAATGTAAGAATCCGCCAAGCCGGCGTAACCGAGAGCAAAATTAGGATCGCGTTGAATAGCCTGCTGGAACTGGTCGATCGCTTGTTTGATTCCGTCCGGAGTGCGCTTGTTCCAAAAATAACGGCCGCGCAGATAGAACTGATAGGCCTCCGCATTGCTGCTGTCGCGCTTGACCAGCCGCCGCTGCTCTTCGCTGGACAATTTCAACTTCAACTTCGCTGCGACCTCTTGCGCAATTGCCTGTTTGATTGCAACTAAGTCCGCAAGCTTGCGATCGTACCCTGCGCCCCAAATCTGCGCCCCAGTGGCGGCGTCCACCAAGTCTACCTGAACGTTCAGAGCGTCCTGCATCTGCCGCACTTTCCCTGTCAGCACCGCCGCCACCTGCAACTCGCGCCCCACCCGCTGCGGGTCGACATCTTTTCGCTTGTAACGAAAAGCGGTCGCACGTGCGATCACTCGTAGTTGCCGCAACTCGGCCAGGCTATTGATCAGCGCCTCGGAAATTCCTTCTGCTAAATACTCGGTGTTGGGATCATTGTTCGCGTTTTCGAAAGGCAGAACCGCAATGGATTGACTGTTTGCCCGTGCCCCGCCCGCGTTTGTCCAAAATGGTAAAACCTTCGAGCGAGAGAAAATAACAGCCGCCAGACCAAGCGCGATCACGAATAGTGCCGCCGCGGCAAAGAGCGCAGGTTTTTGCCAAAGAACGCTCGATAGAGCAGAGGTCGATCTTGCGTTCGTGGCGGACGCGCACTTGTTCGGCCGCGCCGGATTTCCGACCTCCGTCGTGTAGAAATTCACCAAAGACACTTTGCGGCCGTGTTTCACCTCACATTCCCCCAGCTCGTGCAGGTGCGGGTTCCAGCGCGGAAGCGGTGCAAGATCCTCCGCTACACGTTTGGATAAGAGAATGTGGCCGGCGTCACCGCAATCCATCACCCGCTGCGCAATGTCGATGCCCGCCCCTGCGATATTCGATCGATCGTTCACGTCGACAACTTGATTGACCGGTCCGCTATGAATTCCCATGCGCAGGCGAATCTCCGGACTACTTTTCATCGCAGCGGCGATTTCCATCGCGCATTCGATTGGCGCCTCGGGATCGTTAAAAAATACGAGCGCCATTCCATCGCCCGTTGGTAAGCGCAAAAGCTTGCCTTGCGCGTCCGCCTCGCGGAAGCGAGCGGCCTCGCGCACAATACGATTCAAGTCGGTTAAAACCCGGCTTTGCTCGTTAATCAGAAGAGTTGAATAGCCGACCACATCCATAGCCAAGACATGGGCGATCTCGAGCTTCGGGTTCACTGCGGCCTCGGCAGCCTCCGCCATGATCCGAATTTAGGAGAGAGAATTCAGAAAGCGAGAATTCCGGTC
>WNGI01004348.1_pt1 | contig 15150 bp, 17 predicted proteins | sample 5400621 | NCBI WGS metagenome assembly WNGI01 (sample SAMN13153374, study PRJNA577476) | soil metagenome | isolation source: 20 cm soil or saprolite under Garry oak tree replicate 1 | place: USA:California | collected 2016-06-15 | reverse complement strand
AAAAAAACGTTCTAGCGTGCCTATCATTCTCAGATACGTAGCTGGGGAGGAAGAGGCGCCTTTACCCGCAGCACCGACATACGTCCGAATAGCGCCTTTATCCACGCCCGTCGCATAATCATCAAAGTATTTATCAAACGTGCCTCGTTTGATCGCCATTGTAGTCATCACCTGTGCGCGGGCGGCCGGGTCTGCCCTGAGCGGCCCTGGCCCTGGCGGGGGAGAGGGAAGATACGAGTGGAGGACCCCGAGAAAGGTCTGGGGACGGCCTTTATCGAGTTTGTCGGGATAAATGAAGAATCTGTATGGTTTGGGGAGGTATTGGAGACGCGGGTGGTCTCGTGTGGGGGTTGTACCCGGATGGGAGAGGTCTAGCCCGATCCGCGGGGAGCGGTATACCGCCGGGTGGGATCCCCTCAGTTCTCGTGAAAGGAAGGTGAGATGGGTTGATTCACTTAAGCTTTCAACGGGACGGAAGGCGTTTAGACCGGTGAAGGGATCCCATTTTGTTTCGACGAGGGATGAGATGGAGCGAACTGCTCCGCTTGCGTGAAGGATTTCGTCTACGATGAGAGAAGGGCCGCATATGATTTTTGGATCTGGAGAGGTGCGAGAGAGAGTGCGGAGGAGAATTCCTCCTCGTATGTCTTTTTGGGGTGAAGAAGAGGCGATGGTGAGGTCGAGTCCTTTGCGAGAACCGCCTCGGTAGCTTAGACTTGTTAAGCTCCTACGAGAGTCTTTCGACGGTCTAGGCGAGCGGTGAAAATGCCTTGATGGAGTTAGCTTAGACGCTAGTTAGAGAAGGACGCGCGCACCATTGAGCTGGTATTCGTTGCCCTTCGCTGCCATGAGTAAACGGGTCTTCGTGCGAGCCTGGTATCCAGAGGTAAAACTCCAATTCAAGGACACTGTAACGACACTCCCCGGACGACGAGCCAACAACGAGCTCATAGTCGCAGAGAATGACCTTGGCAATGTATTGGAAGCGAGCGTCGAGCTCATCGTCTGACGCGCCTTGGAGGTCTGAAACATCAAGGAGATCTTGAAGGTCGGTTAGTTTGAATTTCTTTTTCGGTTCAAGTTCGTCCGCGTCGTCAACCGAACGCTTCATGGTAATAAGTTTCTCCTCGTGGGTTCAGGCTGGCTAAAGTTACGTACGCCAGCCGCCTCGTGTTCATCAACACGCCTCGTCCAACATGCATGCTCATTGTCGCTCGTGGCTGTCTTGCACCGCCCTAGTCGCATCAGGCGGACCATTGTACGCAAAAAACGTGGTGTCCCAAGATTATCCCACCTGCCTCAACGCAACGGCCTGGCACGGCGTTAGATAAAAAGTAAGCAGCGCAGCACATTTCCTTTTCCACACCAACCACATCCCCTCCATAGTTCTCAGACTTGCCCGCCATGGCCAACCAGACGCCGACAAAGAAATGGACTTCACGCATGGGTGGCGTCATGCGTCGTGCCTCCACCGCGCTCATAAGCCCAGCTCGTCCAGGAACACCCGACCAAGGCGAGCGCACCTCTACCGATATTGACCGCGAGGACGACACTGCGTCCACCAGCGGAAAGAAGCCTAAAAAGTCTCGCAGCAACAACAGCCTCTCCAACATCTTCACCAGATCCGCCACTCCCCCTCCTCAGCTTGCGGCCGCGAGTGCAGCAGCAGCCGCGCCTCACCAGCCTAGCCCTATCGCCGAATCACCTTCTAGAGAGGCCGCTGCGTCCCAAGAGGAAATTGCCGCTCCGGTAGCTGCAAAATCTCCCTTGTCACAGCAAGTCGACACTGCCGATCCTCAAACAGTCGTTACGAGTCCTACCGCGGGATACGTTGCCCCTCCCCTCGAAGAAGATACTTCTAATCCCGGTGCTATCACTGACAATGTCGATGATCTTCCTTCTTCGGATCCTATCCCGGATCCGTACGCGCAGCCGGCTGCGGAAGACGATCCTGCATCGGTGCCCCAACAACAATCACCACTGCCTATTGAACGTGCACCGAGCGATGCAACGGAACCTTCTGTAATCCCCACGGCGCAAAACAGCACTGATCTGCTCGTCAGCAGCGGAGGAGAGCAGGAGGACAAGTCTGCCCCAATTCCTATCCCGCAGAAACAAGGCACGTTTTTCGAGTATATCAGATCGAGCCCGGAAGACGAGGATGAGATGCCGCCACCCCCGCCTTCGAAACAACAACCTCAACCGGAACCTCAACCGCAAACACCTCCGCAGCCTCAGACGCAGATGCCGACGATTATCCCTATGCCTATCCCTATCGTCACTAGCCCTAGCCAACAAGGACAACAAGTGCCTAGGACGCCCCCACGTCAAGTAGACCTTGACATGTACACTTCCGAACATGAACCGTGGTCTCAGCACAGCGTTGAAGAGACACCCATGTCCATTCCTCCCAGGCCTGTCGCGAGGAGTTTGACTTCGAGGAGCGATTCTAGCGAAGATATCCCCGCCACCAGCCGTTCGATCGAAAATCCGTTTGACGATCCGGTTGCGCCGAGGCTTCCTCCTTCGCATCCTCAGCACGGGAATGGGAATGTTTATTCTTCTTCTGAGGATACTCGTGCGGCGATGATGTCGATGCCTACGGCGCTCGTTCCCGGTAATTCGAAAGCAAAGTGAGTGTCTGTCCGTTGCCTGCGTCATGACGACTTCTTCTGAACCCAACTCCAATCCAGATCAGCCCAACAACCCAAGTTCCTCGGCAACCCCAAACCATACGGCGCCGATTCCGATTCCGAGTAAGTGCCTTGGAACCCTCCTCCTCGATCACGCTGACGCACAGCCCGATCGACAGCGAAAGCCAACCCCTCATCCGAAGCGGCAAAACTCCAAAAACAGGCAACTCCTCTTCGTACCCGTTCCCCAACCCCATAACCGCTGCTGCTCCCGGTCGGTACGGCACCTTTGAGCAGCACGAATCCGCTACGCCCCCTCGCCTGCGCGAAAACGGGTGGGTGGAGATCCACCTCCCCGATTCGTACGTGTACTACGTCAACCCTTCCGCGCGCGTCGTTGCGGACGTTGAGATGCGGAACGACCGGTTGTCTAGTTCCGTGATGAGGCATCTTGAGATGGAACAGCATAAAGATGCCTTGGAGGGTGCGGCGGAGGGTGCCGAGTTGTGGCTTCGCGATGCGGGGAGTATCAAGAAGGGTTTTATCCCTGTGAGGTGGTGGGTTGATCATAAAGAGAGGAGTGTGGTGTTTGATAAGGCGTTTGATGTGGCGATTAAGAGGAGGGCGTTGAAGAAGAAAAAGGAAGATGAGGATCGTGAGTGACTTTTTCTTTTGTGGAGGTGGCGGGCTGAATTTCGTGTTTTTTTTTTTTTTTTAGAGCTGGATTTGGAGTATAGGTATTGGGCTTTTGTGGAGGCTCATCCTTCGCATGTTACTTTGGAGCCGAGGGCGAAGCAGGAAGCGTATGAAGCGATTAATTGGGCTATGACGGGTACGTCGTTCCGGAACCGGTGGACTTGTACTAAACGAATTGCGCAGAACGACTTCTTCCTTCTCAATCTCCGATTCCTGCTCCTTTCACGCAGGAAGAATGTGGAACGTTGCTCGATCTACTCAAGCGGTTCGATGGTACGTTCCTTTTCCATTATTGTTTGACTTGTTATTCTAATATATGCGTGTTTAGATGACAAGGACGGACGGGTTGACACTGCGATTCAAACTCGAACTATCGCAAGGATCCTATTGCGAGTTGCGCAATGGCGTCAACAGCATTTTCGTCCCAACAAACCCCTGCCCAAAGACGTCACGGCCAAAACCGCAACAGCGCCAATCTACCGCCGGCCGTTCCCTCGCGTTCTTGTGGACTTTACGATATCCTGCTTGTGTCTCGGTATTCCTTACTTCTTCCTTGACCGTTCGAGAGACCACAGAGTGGACGAAGAGAGCGGGTTGAGAACCGCTGCTCCGATGTTTGTCATTGGCGCGTGCACGTGTATCATGGTATGGGTTCGGTTCTATACCCGGGATTTTGACCCCAAGTTGACGTGTTTGCAAGGCATCCATCGTATTGAGCGCGTCGGTGACTTTCCTCACATTATCGGGACTGGACAGCGTCATGCGCATCGCGGGATTCGTAGCGCTCATCTCTGCCATTTTTTCAATGGCCTCGACGCTCCTAGCTATCTTTACCATCAAAGCGGATCTCGAAAGGCCTCCTCAGGTGATAGGCGGAGAAGGGCTCTTGATGCTATCGAAACGAAGTGTCGTCATGTCCCTCCCCGTCGTGTTCCTGTTGTACTCCATCATCGGGTTCGTAACGGGCGTTGTCCTGTTCTCTCTCCGGGGTGCGTCAATCACGGATGTTCACCTCGTCAGACGTCCCCTCAACGAGTATACGCGGTGGACGGCTGCCGGTGCGTTGGGGGCTATCGCTGGGATGTTTACCATCTCTTTTTTGCTTATCAAGCGGTGAAAAGTGTTTTACGTGGTTGCGTGTAGGCATCTTGTGCTCTAGTAGCGTGTATATCCCTTGTCCATTTGTACTATTATCATCCATCGTATTGCATTTACTACACGGACAAGAGTCAACCGTGTCCAATGGTCGGGCTGCGGATAATTGCAGGGCCGCCTCAAAGAGCCAAAAGTAGTAGTGCGGCACTCGCGAGTCTACTGAGGACCTTCCTCTGTAATACACCAGAACACATTGCTACTATTGCTGGCAAGCACAATGGCATCAAAGTCTGGGTGCTTGGGCATCGATGTGCGTGGGGAACGCGATCGATCGCCGACATCCCGAAACAGTTCGCGGTCCGATCGATTGGCGAGAGGCTTTGACTATGCTCCTTCACTCTGTGACGTCGTCTTTTTCGCAGTGACACTATGCTATCGGTCATAAGTATCGGACAAAGAAACCCGCGGTCGACGAAGCAGCTGCTTAGTATATTTGGGAAAACTTCCAAGCCGGGGACCCCACACTCTGCCCAACTATAGAGAAGGCAGCGTGTCAAACGTCTGAAGTTGCCATGCACAGCAGCAGCACTAATGGGGAAAAATGGGGACAGCATAAATGATGGACGATGCAGGTGATGCGAATGACGGCAACTGATCAGAGCTCTTCCTCACTCTTCACATACGACATAGACAGCATGCATTGACAAAACAAATAACGCGCCATTGATGCCGGCACCGCTCTGGCTATATAAACAGGTTCAGATATCTTCCATCTTACTACTCGCGATCGTGTACAGTGGTACGTACACAATTCAGCTCATGAGCACCCTGCGCTTACCTTTTTACCGTGACGCAGTTTGTACTTTATCAGGTACATTTTCTCGACTATTGTTATTCATTCACGGCGCTGAGGTATCTTCGTTTCACCAAGTTAGTCTATCACCACTCGCAATGACTTGGAAACTTGTTAGTGGTCCCAGCGGTCATTTCTCACGAATTTCTGCCGGATCGGTCACCAACGTCTGGGGTGTCAATTCTAGCGGTAACATCTTTCGTTACAGCGGTAATGACACCAACCCCTGGGTCCAGGTCCCTGGTGTCCTAGCTGACATTAGCGCGGCTTCTGATGGCACGGTTTGGGGTGTCAACTCTGCAGGCAATATCTTTCGCTATACCTGGGAATCCAATCACTGGATCAAGATTCCCGGTGGTCTCACACAAATCTCTGCTGGATCGCGCACCAATGTGTGGGGAGTCAACGCGGCCGGTAACATTTATCGTTACACCGGCGATGACGCCAAGCCCTGGGTCCAAGTCCCGGGTACTTTAGCCAGAATTAGCGCCGGTGCAGACGGCAGGGTTTGGGGAGTCAACTCTGCTGGTGCCATTTTTCGCTATACCGGGGATGAAGGAGATCCAAAGCACTGGAAACAAATTCCCGGTAGCCTCCTTGAGGTTTCTATTGGAGTGGAAACCAATGTGTGGGGCGTCAAAAAGGGAGGCAGCATCTTCACGTACTCGGGTGATGACGCTAACCCCTGGGTTCGGATCCCTGGTGGTTTATCCACTATTGCTGCGGGTGCCGATGGCGTGGTTTGGGGGGTCAACGCGGAGGGCTCTGCTTTCCGCTGGATCCGTGATTAACCACCTCACGGACTTTTTCTCGTTCTTGTATACAAAGTGGTCAAAAGCTTTGAAAGTACGACAAGGGGTGTATTAAAAGCAAATATTAAATGTAGTTACAAGTGGTGTAGTTTTGTGCACGATGTAAAAAACATGGTGAACGGTCCATGGGATGATGCATGAACAGATGAGTTTTTGTGAGGTGCAGAGTGGAAATAAGGGTGGGGAGAGGCCGAAAGGCGCTAGTAGACGCACTCATGTTCACGCGCTCAACACCGTGTAGAATTCGCGGGGTGCAGAGACGAGAAGTGGAATGGTGCTGGACACATTTGGCTTGGTACGGGGTCCGAGATTATCAAGTGCTGCCATTGTGGTTGAGTCGTGATGTGTTGTGTACACTGCTGTAATACAGAAGACAGCGTGCGCAGTAGCAGCACTGATCGGGAATAATGGAGACAGCATCCATTGACAAAACAAATGATGGACAGTGCGAATGGCGGCGTTCTTTCCCACCCCCCACATACGACATAGACAGCGTGCATTGATGAAACATTTAATGGTGACCCAAATGACAACACAACTGGTTCTCTGCTCACAATATATAAACAGGGGCTACAGATATCTTTCCCCAGTATTCCCTCTTACCACTCGCGATCGTGTACAGTGGTACGTACACAATTCGGCTCATGAGCACCCTGCGCTTACCTTTCTACATGCAGTTTGTACTTTATCAGGTACATTTTCTCGACTATTGCTATTCATTTACGGCGCTGAGGTATCTTCGTTTCACCGGGTTAGTTTAACACCACTCGCAATGCCTTGGAAACGTATTAGTGGTCATCTCACACGAATTTCTGCTGGAATGGCCCGCAACGTCTGGGGTGTCAACTCTAGTGGTCACGTCTATCGTTACACGGGTGATGACAAAAACCCCTGGGTCCGGGTCCCCGGTACCCTAACTGAAATTACCGCAGCTTCTGATGGTACGGTTTGGGGTATCAACTCTGCGGGCCACATCTATCGTTATACCTGGGGATCCAGCCCGGGTGATCCCGGTCACTGGGTCAGAATTCCCGGTACTCTCACACGAATCTCTGCTGGATCGCGCCTCAATGTGTGGGGAATCAATGCGGCTGGTCACGTTTTTCGTTACACAGGCAATGACGCCAAGCCCTGGGCCCGAATCCCTGGTACTTTAGCCAGTATTGGTGCGGGTGCCGACGGCAGGGTTTGGGGAGTCAACTCTGCTGGTGCCATTTATCGCTATACCGGGGATAGAGATACAAAAGACTGGAAACGAATTCCCGGTACCCTTCATGAGATCTCTGTTGGGGTGGAAACCAACGTGTGGGGCGTCAACCAGGCCAATCACATCTTCATGTACTCAGGCGATGACACTAACCCCTGGGTTCGAATCACTGGTGGTTTATCCCATATTGCTGCGGGTGCCGATGGCGTGGTTTGGGGAGTCAACGCAAATGGCTCTGTTTTCCGCTGGCGTCGTAGTTAACCTTTTTACGGACTATTTCTCGTCTTTTATATGCTATATGACCCTTTCCCCCCTTTCTGCCATTGCTTTGCTACATGGGCGAGCTCTGTCCTTGATGTAATAGTAGCATCCAATATCCATGTATGATATACTGGTTCACTTAGCCAGCTACTCCAGTCTACTGAGGACCTTCCTCGTCGACGGAGCAGCTGCTCCTTCCATGCCTCTACTTCCACTAATGGTACTGCTTCAATCACAATAAAATCAGCTTTTCCAATATTATAGCAACAGATGGCTGACGTCTTCATTGATCGGTCTCTTTAGGGCTGGTGTACCTACGCCCCTTGGAAGCTATCATAGATACAATAATTATCGCGATGCGAGAAGCACCGCCAGAGCACCGGTGCCACCCAGCCTGTGAGTAACCCTGTTTTCCATGTTGTCCGACGTTAATGATGCTCGCAGCGTTCGAAAATCTATATACCAGTCAACGGTGTCGCCTTTGTCTCGAAAAAGACTACCGCCTGAGCGCGAGTCGTGGTAGCGCTCGCTAGCGGCTCTTTGGACTTTGAGACCACGATGCATGAGGGTCAGGTGAGCCATCTCCGACTTGCTCACTCTCCTCACTTGCATTACTCAGGCCCTCCTCGTCAACATAACCATCGACAATACTTATGGTGATCTTTTAACGGGTCAGGAACCGCTCCACCAGCCCAATGGCTCTTGGGTCCTTCCGATCTGCGATAAGTGTGTCTTTGAGCCAAGCATGTCCTTGGCCTTTGACAGAACATAGACAGCGGCGACATATGACCCCCAATTAACAACATGAACATTACTTTCACGATCTAACGTGGTCAGCACGTTCGCAACCCTGGTACCTGTTCGGCGCGAAGACGTCATCGCGTACATACAGCACAGACGACCTCCGCGCCAGTTGGAGATTAATCGCCGTCTCCAGGTTTTGCGGCAGGGGGTGGGCAATCTTGCGTCAAGGCAAATGCGGTGAGCGGCGGGTCTGCCTTGTCGTAGTCGGGTGACGTTACAAGACCAGAAACAGAGGGTGGGACGGAGATGCTGCGCAAGCAGATACGTCAGCTTAGGACCCCAAGTCGAACAATTGCAAATGGAGCGCTTGTCGGATTGGGCATCGAGTTGCCCAATGGCGTACAATCTGCGATTGTGCATTTTCTATTTAGTGCAGCCGTTCGACTAGTAGCGGCGAAAGGGAATGCGATGCAGAAGTTCTTGCTTAGGGCAAACGAACCTGTCCGACTTCATCTCCAATGACACTCTGATTTTGACGTGAAGGCCAAATCACAGTAAAACAGCTTTTTTTTCCAACGTGCAGCCGCTGCCACTTGCTTTTATTATGGTGTTCAAATGTTCACGGTGAGTTGCCGTATGCTTACTCCATTTAATTACCATCGTAGGTTGTGGATGTCCAGACACGCGTCACACGCCAAAACAAATTTGTTTCTTTGATAGTATCAACGACCACTGGCTGTAACAATGTATTAATTACATATAACCTGACCTTCTTGATTTTAACCTATCTTAGCAGCGCGGGCGGCTTGCTTTCGTTTAGGTTTTCGTTTAGGTGGTGGTGGCAATTCCCCGCTCACGACGAATTGCTCGTACTTCTCGCTCCATGCAATTAGTATCCTTGGCGGACTTGTTGTATGTGTAGTCTATATGACGAAGACCCGTGAGACACGCCATAAATTTTTAGAACATCGAGTTCCCACTGACCCTGGTTTGCGTCCACTGGCCGCTGAGCCAGTGTTCATTCATAATTTTCACGCAAGCACTAGCAAAGTCGACTTGATAAGTCGACTTCAAATCAGTGTGATGATCGAAAAATAAAATTTGTTTAATAGATGTCGGATTTTCAAGAGCAGCCTCGAAGACGATGCGATTCTTCAATCGAGGTTGCGAATCGTCGACTGGACCGTGAACCTCAGGCTCCCTTCAAGGCCATACGTGAGCCTGGTGCAAACGTAGGTTTAAAGAATCCGGGTATACTTACTGCCATGCAATACCACGATCAGCAAGCTGAGCAGTGAAAGTTTAAAAACGACGCACCCGCGTCCATTCTGTATTAACTAAGGAGGCTGCCCGATTACTGTTAAGACGAACCCGCCGCGTGAGAGCAGGAGCCGCTGTCGCACAAGTGCTGAGCAAGCCAAGCAAGAAGAAAAGCCGTGAATAGTACGTGAACAACATAGGGATTATTGAGTGAGGAGTAAAATTTGGATGGAGACCAGCTCTGAAGGACGTTGAGAATCACGCCCGTTTTGTACCATTTGATATGCTGGATATGCTGTGCACAGTGCACCTACTAGGCTACGTCGGGTTTTATGGCCATCATATCATCATGCCAACGGTGCCGACTCCACTTGCACGTATGTAGCTCGTTGTCAGCATAGCCTGAAACTGTCCCATACCAACGGTAGATTGATCTTGACAGTCGACCTCCTGTACATTACATCTTTACTCGCCTCTTGGTGGGACTGGTAACAGGACTCCCAAGTACTTGTATTTGCGTTGTAGAATCAGGACACAATTCTTCGATTAGTCCTGGCGTCGTTGATATCAAGGCCTGCGTAATGAATATGCGTAAACCACTGAGAGCTTATGCAGTTCCATTTCATGAGAGTCGGGGATAAACGGACACTTAGTTCGCGGAGAAATTCTGCTGCAGTGAAGAAGTCGCGGTCTCGGTCGACTACAGGACATATTGCTGACATTGAACAGGCTAAGATCGAATATTGTTGAAAGATCTTTCTACATCTGAATTGAGCAGCTAGCGCAATTCCTTCGGTGTCGAGTCATTAATACCTAATGATGTAACATTTCAGAAAGACGGCAGTATAGTAAAAACTGGTATCCCCAGCTCTTACCAGTTTCGTAATCCAGTACAATAAATATCCTGGGAGTATGTCTCTCCTTGTGGCCAACCAGAGGCTGAGCTATTGCGGCTATCCGAGTCCAATGAATACGCCATTTCGCTCCTTTCAAGAACTTCATCCAGTTGTTTCAAATCAAACTCTAGGACATTATCCCATTGCAAATGGAAATGCTGGAGTCGATCGGCCTGGGGAAATTTTCTTGATTCGATCATACTCTGCACCACCGATTGTGAACCCGTGATACCACGAAGGCCTAACAAGTTCAAATGCGGGCATAGTGAATCGTCCCGGTGTAAAGTGAGTCTCCGGAGTATTTCATCGTTCACTAATGGGAAAAAATCACGGTCCTGGTCTGGAAAGTCGCGGATGACCAACGAAGTGAGCGAACTGCTGGACTCGTGCGCTAGGACGGGGATAATATCGTAGTCTACAAAGTTCCCCCCGAGCTCGAGCCTGTCGAGGGTACAGGAAGATCGCGTGAGGAAATGTACGAGTGATTGACTGTCTCTTGTTGTTGTCCAAGTACTAGCTACACACATTTCTCGCAGAGAGGGTGCAGAAATCAACGGCATGACTAATGAGAGACAGGCTGTGTCGGATCCGAGGAATATGGAAGCCAAGTCGTGTAGTATGATGGGAGGCTCCGAGTCGTCCACGTATGCAGGGCGTGGTGGCAGTTTGAGATTAATGGATAGCCACGCGAGCTTCGAGCATGCATTGAAGATGACTAACGCATGTTGAGGAGATATGCATCTGCGAATTTGGAGGTGCGTAAGTTGCGCCCATGAAAAAAGTTGGTTCTCCTGGGGCATTGTGCGAACTCCCCGTCGCAATGGGCTTCGTACGATTTGCTCGGACTTGAATATTTCCACGAGTAAGTTGTCTGAAGGGTTTTGAAGGTACAGAGCTCTACATCGGGTGGCGTGGCGTTGAAGAACAGATATGATGGAAGGTACCCTGGCCCGAGCCTGACCGAAGAACCCTTCGGAAGATATGTATAGCGCCAGGGGCAGTGTTGAACGCTGTATCTGTTGAAGAAGGTTATCTGCTTTCGAACAAGCAATAGCCTTTGATATGCCTTGTGGGATGTGGATCAATATTTGCCTCCATAGCTGCGGTGTAGCCAAAGCAAGCGTTCGCCACAATGCGCATACTGCACAAAGTAAGAGACCGCTTCCTTGGAGTCGCTGGGAGAAGGGCAAGCGCCACTCTTCATCGAGTTCCAGGTCGCTGGGCAGAATAAGAAGGAAGATCCTGTTGAGTACCTCCAAAGGGAGGGGCGAGCGCTGGACAAGGACTCGAGAACTGGTGGTCTGTGCCAAAATTTATGATACATCTGAAGACGTACATCACTGTTGAAAGCTTTCACGAAGGCATCGCGGTTTTGGCTCCCACGCATGGTTTCTGTAGCACTTTCTCTACAATCGTTAAACGTTGCTATGGCAAATTCACCAAACTTCATGTCCATCGACCCCTCGTCCAACTCACGCTCTCCCTCACCCCCCCAGGACAAAGTCCTCACCCTCCGCGCCCTCGTCAGCACAAAAGACGCGGACATCATTAATCTCGCTGAACTTAGAGACCGCACCGGCGTCGATAGCAACGTCATTTCCGGCGTGCATAAGCACGTTCTGACTGTAACGGGCCCTGTCCATGCAGTGGCGAATGTAATATCTTCTCTTTCCGTCTCTATTTGGTCTGACAACTTCCAGGCATACACTCAGCTCGTGTCCGCAAACCCTTCTTCCCCCGTCAACTCCATACGTCTCCTCATCTCCCACAATCTCATGGGCACCATTATCGGCCGCCAAGGTCTCAAGATAAAGACTATACAAGACACTTCTGGCGCACGTGTGATCGCTGCCAAAGCCATGTTGCCCCAATCCACAGAACGTACTGTCGATGTCCAGGGAACCGTCGAAGCCATCGGGCTCGCGATTGAAGAAATTGGGAAATGTTTGTTGGAGGACGGAACAAAGATAACCGAAATCCGTCGTCTGTCTGGATCCAAGATCTCCATCGCCAAGACACCTCACGACGAGACAGGCGAGCGCATGTTTACCATCATTGGCACGCCAGAGTCCAACGAAAAAGCGCTATTCCTGCTTTATCACCAACTCGACAGCGAGAGAAAAAGGAGAGATGGCCAGGATGCTCGACAACAGACCGAGCCTCAGGAGTGAGCTCGATCATCTATTCTTGGACGGGTTAGCCCGAATGTGATTCCCTTCCCCTTAAAGTCTCAGACTGGCATTGAACCCGCTACCATTACCTATCTTCCGAACATCCTCAGATCAGATTTTCCGCCGTTACACTGTAGCGTCTGAATAAATATTGTTTGGCGGTTTTTTCCTACTATTCACAGCAAAAGTATACATTCGAGGGCAAACCATTCTTCGAATGGATCCACTTCAATCTCAGCGCTGAATGTCTTCGCAATGCCAAAATTGACAATCTACGCATCTCCTACCAACCCACCGACTCGCCTGGAATACCACTCTCTGAGCATCCAACAACTTACGTGGATACACAAGACAATAGCGAGAGGAAGACTCTGCGTCACCGTCGACGAATTTTCCTCTACGTCTGGGTGTATACGACTGAGTGGTCAACGGGTGCGATATAAAAGAACAGCCAATTTTCGCACTGCGAGTTGATTGGCTGCGTCGTCATGGGCATTTCGCCCTGGCAGTGAAATTTACCACGTCAGTGCTGACAGCATGGTTTCCAATGGACTTTTGTTGACGTCGAGCGTCAAAAATGGGTACTAGACATGTGGGACACAATTGACCGTACCTCTTGGCTCGACCCCTTGTTCTGCTTCTGGTAAAACTATCAGCATTGCGGCACGTTGGAACGGGATAGACAGGCATTCGAAGAACGACCTATGCAAACGAGAGTTTTCCGACCTGCGAAGAAATCAAGGCCGTCATGCCGGGCGATAACCCAATATAGGTCGGCAGCCCAAAGTGGAAGTAGCTTAAACCATAGACACATTTGCAAAAATTGGCCAACTGCTATATCGGGTTCTTTGGCTTTTTTTTATTTTGACAGAAACTTTCGCTATCTTCATGATGGGTTATCGTCGTGGGGCGTCGCTAGAAAAGCGCGATATGAACAATCTCCGTTCGATGAATATGGACGGATGATCAAGTGTCCGGGAAGTTCTACAACCCTGGGGAACGTGGGCCCTGTCGTCATCATGGCATTGTGGGTCTCATACGGTGCCTACGCAGGGTCGAGCCGTTGCATCATCTTTCCCCGCAGAGGGTCTCTGAACGCTGTACCTCGTGTTACAAGTGGCGCTTCCTCACTCCGAGGACTGACAAAACCGCTCTTCGTAATCCACAACGCCGCTGGCCTAAACGGCATTTCATGCACTTGATCGGGACGACCAACAACACGCCGTGGTCTTGTGCTACAGTTTTACTCCCATAATAATGAACACAAATGCTCCGATCCATCATCACCTGTCAAACCATTCCTTTTGGCACACAAGATCTGAGGCACATATGTCTAATCCAGGAGCAATGTCAAGATTTTTCGCTAGAATGGACTATTCGTGACTGCCGTCATCTTCCGTTATGCACAATTTTCACCAGCCTCCTATCCCGCTTTTGGCATCTTCGCCGTGTTCGGGGTCATTTTTCAAGGAAACCCATGGGACCGATAGCACTTGTGGCTTTCGATAGCACAAGACGCAAGTAGCACGTCACCATGGATTCGTTATAGACGTGCACAAAGGATACAGGAATAAGGACGAAAGAGTCCGACAACAACGCAAGATTCTGCCCACATGACCACATTCCTGTCAGTGATTGTTCATTTCACGAAACATTGAGAATGCCTTATGGGAAACCGTCCGGTATTCAATTTGGTTACCTTTGGACGGCTGCGTTTCAGCCTGTTTCAGCCCTCGGATCCCGCCACAAGACCCCATCTCACCATTCTAGGTTTGAACCCTGGTTTCGAATATGCACAAGGGTCTTTTCCCTGATCTGCATTGTAACGACGCCCAATGCCGTATGACAAGTGCTATTGTTGTAGGTGCCGTATATCAGGATAAGCTTTGGCGCGAGATCCGTTTCGTAACGTGATACAATGTTCACATCAATGCCGTAAAACCTGCCATACCATATTCCTTAAAAACGTGCTTGATTATTATGTATAATGATCATTTCAAAACGATATGTGGAATAGCTCAATGTTCGTCAAGTGCTACAATATAATAATAAGTCCAATGACAGGTAATTTAGTGAGTGCGCGTGGTGGTAGGGAATGAGATAAGTACGAAAAAAGTAGATTGCTACCCGAAATAATAATCCAATGGTCCATAATGCAGGAGGATATGATCAAAACGTCCTTTGGTCCGATGAGAAGAAAAAGTCTACGATTCTGACAAGATCTTGTCTATGGCTTGATTCAAAAAGTCTTTGCGTGGCGAGAGGTCAGCCTTTGGGAAGCGTCCCATGATCGCTTCTCGAGCGGTCCTATGCCAAAAGTCAAAACTACCGCTCACACCGATCAAAGGTGGTACTTACTTTTTCGTGACAGTCATCAGGTCTTGCGTGCTAAGGTAATTCCGAAGAGCGGTATACAATTCATCATCAGTGGGATTGGTACTCATGCTAGGACCAGCAAATGGGTTGACAGAGGTCGCGAATGAGAACGTTGACGTGGGTCGTTGCTGGGATATACCGCCGAG
>WNGI01007652.1_pt1 | contig 15153 bp, 8 predicted proteins | sample 5400621 | NCBI WGS metagenome assembly WNGI01 (sample SAMN13153374, study PRJNA577476) | soil metagenome | isolation source: 20 cm soil or saprolite under Garry oak tree replicate 1 | place: USA:California | collected 2016-06-15 | reverse complement strand
CGGTCGCCGCGGAAATGCGGCGCCGTTACTCAGGAAAGCGTCGGAGGAGCGCGGGAATCCGGAAGAGTGAGATCAGCAGCAGTTGCCGAACGTTCGATCGCAGCAGGCGTCCAACTGACTCCCCGCCCTTCGCGAATCCGAATTACAGTCGATGAATTGCGTGCGAGCGGCGCCGAGAGAAAGCGGTGGAATGCGCAGTCGGCCGGGTGGATGCGGACGCAGCTGGCGGTTGAGTGCGACTCGATGTGCGCCGGACCCGACGGTTCGCCGAGCCGGGCATCGGCCCAGGCGGCAGCCGCCGGCACGCTGAATTGCAGCAGCGTGAGGAGGAAAAGCGGCATGCGCACCCACAACGAGCGTTTCCGCATCGGCGCCATATTACAACGCACGACTCGGTCTTGACAGCCTCCGTCACGGTCCCTTAGCATAACCCCTTCTCCAAAAAGGACTTCTGTCCTGGCCTCGCCTCCGAGCCGCCGCCAGGAGGCCCTCGACTACCACTCGCAGGGCCGCCCTGGGAAGATCCAGGTCACTCCTACAAAGCCGTTCAAGGATCAGCGCGACCTGTCCCTGGCCTATACGCCAGGGGTGGCGGAGCCTTGCCTGGAGATCGCCAAGAACCCCGACGAGGCCTACCGCTACACCAGCAAGGGCAACCTCGTCGCCGTCGTCTCGAACGGCACCGCGGTCCTCGGCCTCGGCAACATCGGCGCGCTTGCGGGCAAGCCGGTGATGGAAGGCAAAGGGATCCTGTTCAAGACCTTTGCCGATATCGACGTCTTCGATCTGGAAGTCGGGTCTGAGAATCCCGAGGATGTGATCCGCTTCTGCCAACTGCTCGAGCCCACGGTGGGCGGGATCAATCTCGAGGACGTTCGCTCACCAGACTGTTTCTACATCGAGCAGAAGCTCCGCGAGACGCTGAGCATCCCCGTTTTCCACGACGACCAGCACGGCACGGCGATCATTTCGGGCGCGGCGCTCCTCAACGCGCTGGAGCTGGTCATGAAAGGCCTCGACGAGGTCAAGATCGTGTTCGCCGGCGCCGGCGCGGCCGCTATCGCGACCGCGGAGCATTACGTGCGCCTCGGTGTCGAGCGCAACCACATCGTGATGTGCGACCACAAAGGCGTCATCCACACCGGCCGCGACGATCTCGACGAGTTCAAGAAGCGATTCGCGGTCGACACGAAGGCGCGCTCGCTCGCCGAAGTTTTGCAGGGCGCGGATGTATTCGTGGGGCTGTCGGTGGGCGGCATCGTCACCGGCGAGATGCTGCAAGGCATGGCGAAGAAGCCCGTGATCTTTGCGCTCGCCAATCCCACGCCCGAGATCATGCCGGACGAGGCGAAAAAGGCGCGACCCGATGCGATCGTGGCGACGGGGCGCTCCGACTTCCCGAACCAGGTCAACAACGTCCTCGGGTTCCCCTTCATCTTCCGCGGCGCGCTCGACGTCCGCGCCAAGCAGATCAACGAAGAGATGAAAATGGCGGCGACCCGAGCGCTCGCGGCGCTGGCCAAGGAAGAAGTCCCGGAGTCCGTCACACGCGCCTACGCAATCGAGAAGCTGAAGTTCGGTCCCGACTATGTCATTCCCAAGCCGTTCGATCCGCGCGTGTTGCTCTGGGTCGCGCCGGCAGTCGCGTGGGCCGCGGTCGCATCCGGCATCGCGGGCCGGATCGTCGATGCCGAGGAGTACCGCGCCGAGCTGGAAGCGCGGCTCGGACCGGAGCGGCAGGTGATGCGCGGGCTCATTTCCCGCGCGCAACAGGACCCACCGAGCATCGTGTTCCCCGAGGGGGACGATCCGCGCATCCTGCGGGCCGCGCGCATCCTGGCAGACGAAGGAATTGCGCGTCCCATCCTGCTCGGCGATCTCGACGCGATCCGCCGCCAGGCCGACGACGCGTCGCTGACGCTCGAGGACATCGAGCTGATGAATCCGCGACTCGCGCCCGACCGGAACGAGCTCGCCGAAGAGCTGTGGCAGCGCCGGCGGCGGCGCGGCATCACGCTGCGCGAAGCGAAAGAGCGCGTGCTCGATCCGATGTACTATGGCCTGTTGTTACTGCGGGCCGGCCGCACGGACGCCCTCGTCGCCGGCGAGGAGATCGACTATCCCGACTCGATTCGGCCCGCGCTCGAGGTGATCGGCGTGGAGCCAGGGCGCAAGCACGTCAGCGGCATCTACATGATGATTTTCCGCCAGCAGACGTTCTTCTTCGCCGACACGACGGTGAACATCGAGCCCGACGCGGAGACGCTGGCCGAGATCGCCACGGCGACCGCGAAATTCGTCACGCGGCTCGGGATCGAACCGCGCGTCGCGATGCTTTCGTTCTCGAATTTCGGTTCGGTGAAGCATCCTGTCGCGGCGAAGGTACAGCATGCTGTCGCCTTATTACACGAGCGCGAGCCGGGCCTGCAGGTGGACGGCGAAATGCAGGCCGACACGGCGGTGGTGGAGCGGATTCTCACCAAGGTTTACCCGTTCGCGAAGCTGCGCGGGCCTGCTAACGTATTGATTTTCCCAGACTTGAACGCGGCCAACATTGCCTACAAGCTGCTGGCGCGGCTTGGCGACGCACAGGCGATCGGGCCTATCCTTGTGGGAATGGCGCGTCCGGTCCATGTCTTGCAACGGTTGTCAGAAGTCACCGACATCGTGAATATGGCGGTCATCGCCGCGATCGACGCCGTCGAACATCGCCGCCACGCGCGGTCAACCAAATAGCGAATGGGCATCTCAACCGAGCAGCGCGTGTACCGGAATCTGACGCCATCGCAGCTGTACGAGCACGCCCTGCGCCGTCGCGAAGGGGTCGTGACGTCCAGGGGACCGTTCGCGGCCGTGACATCTCCTCACACCGGCCGCAGCCCGAACGACAAGTTCCTCGTCCAGGAACCCGACTCCGCCGCTCAGATCTGGTGGGGCAAGGTCAATCAGCCGATCGCGCTCGACAAGTTCGCGCGGCTCAAGGCGGACGTGGAGGCGCACCTCGCCACACAAGAGCTGTTCGTACGCGATGTGTACGCGGGCGCGGATCCCTCGTTCCGATTACCGATTCGGTTCATCACGCCAAACGCGTGGCACACGCTGTTCGTCTACAACATGTTCCTGCGGCCGGCGGACGGCGAGCTCTCCAGTTTCGCACCCGGATTCGAGGTGCTGCACGCGCCGGAATTCCAGGCCGACCCCGCCGTGCATGGTACCAAGTCGGGCACGTTCATCATCATCAGTTTCGCGCAGCAGACGATCCTGATCGGCGGCACCCGCTACGCCGGCGAGCTGAAGAAATCGATTTTCACGCTGCTGAACTACCTGCTACCCCTGAAGGGCGTGCTCTCGATGCATTGCTCAGCCAACGTCGGGAAGCAGGGCGACTGCGCGCTGTTCTTCGGCCTCTCCGGCACCGGCAAGACGACCCTCTCGGCGGACCCGCAGCGCCGGCTCATCGGCGACGACGAGCATGGTTGGTCGGACGACGGCATCTTCAACTTCGAGGGCGGTTGCTACGCGAAGGTGATCCGGCTGTCACGCGAGGGCGAACCGGAGATCTACGCAACCACGGAAATGTTCGGGACCGTGCTCGAGAACGTAGATGTGAATGCCGAGACCGGCACGATCGACTTGAACTCGCAGCGCATCACGGAGAACACACGCGCCTCCTATCCGATTCACTTCATCCCGAATCACGTACCCGAGGGCATGGCCGGCCACCCGGCCCACATCGTGTTCCTGACCTGTGACGCGTTCGGTGTCATGCCGCCGATTGCGAAGCTGACGCCCGACCAGGCGATGTATCACTTCCTGTCAGGCTACACGGCCAAAGTCGCCGGCACCGAGCGCGGCGTGACGGAACCGAAGGAAACGTTCTCGGCATGCTTCGGTGCGCCGTTCCTGCCGCTGCCACCCACCGTGTATGCGAAGATGTTGGGCGAGCGCATCGCGCGGCACGACGTGCAGTGCTGGCTGGTAAACACCGGCTGGACCAGCGGGCCGTACGGCAGCGGCCACCGTATGGACTTGAAGAGCACACGCGCCATGATTCGCGCCGCCCTGGCCGGAGAGCTCGACAGCGCTCCGACACGTCGTGAACCGGTGTTCGGCCTCGACGTGCCGACGCAGATCGCCGGCGTGAAAGAGACCCTGCTCGATCCGCGCCAGACCTGGAGCGATCCGGTGGCCTACGACGCGCAGGCCCGCACACTCACCGCGCTATTCAAAAAGAACTTCGAGCAGTTCGCTGACGCCGTGAGTCCGGGAGTTCGCAATGCCGGCCCACGCGCTTAGCCGTCGAGCCGCAAGCCGCTAAGTTTGTGTCGTGACGTTTGAAGTCGTACGCGACCCGCTCTGGAACAACATCCGCCTCGAGCCCGAGGCTCTCGGCGTCATCGATACGCCGGCCTTTCAGCGGCTCCGGTATGTGCGGCAGTTGGGCCATGCCTTCCTGGTCTACCCTGGCGCGACACATACGCGGTTCGAGCATGCGCTAGGGGCGCATCATCTCGCCTGCCGGGCAACGGAAGATCGCGAAGTCCGGCTCGCAGCCCTGCTCCACGACATCGGCCACTACCCGTTCTCACACGCGCTCGAAGAGGCCGGCCTCCCGCACCACGAATCGCTTGCCGAGCGGCATTTGAAATCGGGTCCTTTGGCGGCCGCACTCGAGCGTCTCGCTGTGTCGCCGGAGCGGCTGTTGCCGCTCATCCAGGGGACCAGCAGCTCACCCTTCGCCGGGCTCGTGTCCGGGCCGATCGATGTGGACAAACTCGACTATCTCTCGCGTGATGCGCGGATGTGTGGAGTCCCGTACGGGGTGATCGACGTGGACCGCCTGCTCACGTCACTCACCCTCTCGCCACAAGGACTGGCGCTGCATTCGAAAGGATTGGCGGCGCTCGAGTCGATGCTGTTCGCGAAGTACCAGATGTACCGGAATGTCTATTGGCATCACGCCGTGCGCAGCGCGACCGCCATGTTCAAGCGGCTGGTGCGCCGCGCGATCGCCGCGCGCCGCGTGTCGCCGGACGACATCGCCGTCGCCACCGACGATGGGCTGAGCCACGTGCTGCAGCAACACGATCAGACCGGTCTCGCGCGAGCACTGCGCGAGCGGCGGCTCGCCAAGCGCGCGCTGGACATCCAGGCAACCGAATTGCCACAACAAACCTACGACTGGCCGTCGCGCGACCCGGACCTGCTCGAGCGCGTCGAGGAGCGGCTGGCGCGCGAGCTCGGACTGGGGTGGAATCGATCCGCACGATGATCGCCGTGATGTTGTCGAGCCCGCCGTGGCGATTGGCTTCCGCAATGAGCGCGTCGACTTCGTCTTGCGGCATGCGGTCGGGCGCGAGCAGCTCCGCCAGCTGATAGTCCTCCAACATTCCGGTCAAGCCGTCGGACGCCAGTAAGAACACGTCGCGCGCTTTCACCAACCCGCCATAGACGTCGGGCATGACGTCGCTGTTGGCGCCCACACAGCGCGTGATCACGTTGCTGTAGGGATGCGTGCGCGCCTGCTCCGGCGTGAGATAGCCGGCGTCCACTTGTTCCTGGACGTAGGAGTGATCTTTGGTGAGCTGGCTCAGCCGGCTGTCGCGCATCAGATAGGCGCGGCTATCGCCGACCTGACCGATCAAAAATCGCGTCCCGTACAACGTGAGCGCGGTGACGGTCGTCCCCATGCCGCGCTTGTCATGCTCGGTGAGCGTGCGCTGAAAAATCGCGCCGTTGGCCGTCCGAATGGCGGCCCGCATCCGGTCCGCGACCTGCTGATCGGTCAGGCCGCGCAGCGAATGGATCTCATCCGCCACGATCCGAACCGCCATTTCGCTGGCGACTTCCCCGGCGGCGTGTCCACCCATGCCGTCGGCCACGACAAAGATCCCCCGGTCGGGGATCATGCGGAAGCTGTCTTCATTTCCCGACCGGATAACGCCGACGTCGGTGCGGCCCGCGGAAGTGATGTGCACGTGATCTCTAGATAAACAGCCAGTACGCCAGTCCAACCATCCCGAGCAGAAGCACAGCCGCGCTGCCTCCGCATCCTTTTCCCTTCTTCTCTTGCGCGACCGGGGGTGCCGCCTTCGCCCCCGGCCTGGGCTTTGCAGCCTTGGCCGGACCGGCCGGTGCGGCCGCGCGGGCACCAGGCCTGGCCGGCCCCGGTGACATCGTCAGCACGTCCATCACCTTCGTGGCACCGCCCCGTGCGACGCCCTCACCATCGTCGGTCGGCTCGAATACGAGCGAGATCTCCCCGAATCGGACCGTGGACCCCGGCGCGAGTGGTGCCTCCCCTTTTATCTGGTCGCCATCGATGAACGTGCCGTTGGTGGAGTCCAGGTCCACCAATACCCATACGCCCTCGCGGCGTTGCAGCTTCGCGTGACTCGTCGAGACGGATTCATCAGGCAACACGACATCGTTGTAATCGGCGCGCCCGATGTTGACGATCGGTGTCTTGACGCTGAACCGTTGGCCTTTGAAGGCGCCTCCCCTGGCGAGAAAGCTCGCGAGCGGGGCACCCGAGACGCGGGGAGGGGCGGCAGGGGAAGCTGGGCGGGCCGGGGGGGCCGGGGGGGCCGCCGGGCGGGCCGGGGGGCCCGGGGGAGCCATCGGGATGCCATGAACCGTCTCCCGGAGCTTCGGCATCGGTGGGGGTACGGGAGACGCAGCAGAGGCACCAGGCGACACCGCCCCCCTCACTGGCTGTGGGTTTGGGGAGGACGGCGGAGCCGCTGTGTCGGCGTAGAACCGAAACTTTTCCTCACCAATCGTGATGACATCGGCGCGGGCCAACATCCGCTGCCCCTCGATTCGAGCGTCGTTCACGAGCGTTCCGTTCGTGCTGGAATCGACCAGGAGGTACCCCTTGGGCGTCTGCACGATTTCGGCATGCCGGCGCGACACGTCCTTGCCTGCGACAACCACATCGCAGGAAGCATCGCGCCCGAAGACCAGCGATGCGCCGGTGACTGCGTATTCGCGGCCATCCGTCAGAGAGACGACGCGGCCCCCGGTATTGGCCGTGGCCTTGCCACCCTTTGCCTCCGCCTTGACCTGGGCCAGCGCCTGCGGGCTCATGGCCTGGACGTACTGGGTGCTGCCGCTGCGGCGTTCGTCCACGAAGGTAAGCTCCTGACCGCCCACCTCGACCTTGTCGCCATGGAGCAGCGGCGTGGGTTCGGCACCCAGGCGCACGCCGTTGATCAGGACTTCGGCTTCTGGAACAGCCTTGGAGATGACGACTTGCCCGTCGGGCAGGGACTTCAGCTTCGCATGTCGAGGGAGAACGCCTGGGAAGGCCAACGGGATGACGCTGCCGGGATCGGCACCGAGCGGCACTTCCCCTTGTGGGAGTGTGAATCGCTTCCCTCCCATTTCAAGCAACGCCATGCAGGTGTGCTCCCGTATCTATGGCCAGGCCGTGAAGTTACGCCCGGGCAAATAACCGGGCAAGGAAGCTAGGGTTAGCTCAGTCCGACGGCTTCTTCACGTCCGATCAGTCCGCGCCGGATCCAGTACCAGAAGATCAACGCTCCGACGATCACCGTCGCGTAGCTGTTGATGAATCGCCAGATCAAGGTGTAGCTCGGCGTCAAATCACGCGAAACGTAAACGGACATAACAAGCGCGGACGTGAGTTCCGCCAGTCCGGAGCCCCCGGGCGTCGGCGCGAAGTAGAGCAGGAATGAAATCAGGGTCTGGAGCAGAAGAATGTCGGTAAAGTCAGCCGGAATGCCGAGGATGCGCATCGTCACGTATCCGGCCAGCAGCTTGTTGGCGTGCGAAGGCGCCGAGATCACGATCGCGAGTAGGAGGGTGAACAACCCCTTGGGCGAGCCGAACGCGACCATGCAGTCATGTGCGCGGTCCACGCCACCCGACAGCTTCTCCATGCGCTCCGCTGCCTTGGGGCTCCGCCGCGCGATGCGCTCGGCGAGACGCTTGATGAATCGCTTCACCATTCCGGGCGCCACGATCGCGACCAACATCAGGAGCCCGATGAAGCCAAAGATCGAAAGACTGGTTTTGAAGAGGTCGTACAGCGTGATGCCGAGGACCAGGCCGTGCTGGGACAGCGACTTCCCCGCCCCGAACCAGACGGCCAGCGGTCCCGCAATGGCAAAAAAGCCGACCGTGGCGATGAAGGTGACGAAAATGGAGCTGAGCGCGACGGGCACGGGTACACCGGCGCGCTTCATGACCCACATAGACATGGGGGCGGAGCCCGACTGAAACGGGGTGAGATAGGCTCCCCAGGCCCCGAAGCCCCCGGCCAGAATCATGTCTCGAAGCCTGACGCCGGGATACACGTGACGGGCACAAACCCAAAGCCGCAGGCCGCCTCCCACCCAGTCCATCGAGGCGAGGACGAGTCCGACGGGCACCCAGCGCCAACGCATTTGCCCAAACGGTGCGAGGAAGACCTCGACGCGATCGCCCTTGAAGATCAGGTAATAGCCAACGAGGCTTGCGACTCCGCAGAGGGAGATGAGGGCGAACAGCTCTAGGCCACGACGAAGCAGGCGCGGGGTCAGGGCGAGGGCCATCTGACGGCCAAAGCTGTTATTTTTGTGGGTTATGCGCCATCCCCCCGACCGCGTGGTTCTTCGCAACGTACGCCAGCACAATCTCAAGGGCATCACCGTCGAGTTCCCGCGGCGGGCGCTGTCGGTTGTCACGGGCCCATCGGGCTCGGGGAAAAGCTCGCTGGCGTTCGACACGCTCTATGCCGAGGGGCAGCGGCGCTACATCGAATCGCTGTCCACGTATGCCAAGCAGTTCCTCGAACGCATGCCGAAGCCCCTGGTCGATGCCATGGAAGGCATATCCCCCGCCGTCGCGATCGAACAGAAGAATCCCACCACGTCGAGCCGTTCCACCGTCGGCACCGCCACGGAAATCGCTGATTTTCTGAGGCTCTTATGGGCGCGAGCGGGCACCCAGACCTGCCTGCAATGCGGAGCCGAGGTCAAGCGGGATACGGTGCAGGAAGTGGTGGACGCGATTGTGACGGGGAATGGCCAGGTAGCCACAATGATCGCCTTCCCGTTACCGCAATCGGCACATCGTCCAGATGTGGAGATCGCGGCGCAGCTCCGGGCCGCCGGGTTCGTGAGGGCGCAGGTGGACGGTGCCGTCGTGCGCCTCGACGAAGACGGCGCTGAAGCACGGGTCCGTGCCGGCCAGGATGTCCTGGTGATCGTCGACCGGATTGCCGCCGCCGAGGACAATCGCAGTCGCCTGGCCGATGCCGTTGCGACCGCGTTTAGTGAGGGCGAGGGCGTGGCGTTGGCGTTGAACAACGGCGACCGCCGCCGCTTCTCGGAGCACCCGGCGTGCTCGGCATGCGGCTGTGCGGCACCCGTGCTCACCCCCACGCTCTTTTCCTTTAATAACCCGCGTGGTGCGTGCCCGACGTGCAACGGGTTCGGCGCAGTCCTCGAGTACGACGAGTCCCTCATTGTCCCCGATCCGCGCCGCTCGCTCGCCGATGGCGCGCTGGATCCGTGGACCAAGCCCCGCTACGAGGGGCGCCGGCGTCTCTTACGCGAGACCGCCCGCGGTCGCGGCATCGATCTCGACGCCGCGTGGGAAGACATTGCGGAGCGGGATCGCCAGTTTCTCCTGCACAACAAGGGTGGCCGCTATCTCGGGATCTTCCCGTTCCTCGAGCGTCTGGAGGACAAGCGCTACAAGCAATACATCCGCGTGTTCCTGCGGCAATATCAGCTTGCCAAGACCTGCCCCGGATGCAGCGGCGCGCGCCTGAAACCCGAAGCGCTCGCCGTGCGCGTGGCGGGCAAGACCATCGCGGAAGCGGCCGCGCTCACGGCCGTGGACCTCGCCGCGTGGCTGGATCGACTCGAGCTTCCGGCGTTTCAGCAGACCGTCGCGGACCACATTCTGGGCGAGCTGCGCGGGCGCGTCGGCTTCGTCACCGACGTCGGGCTCGGTTATCTCACGCTCGACCGCCTGACACGCACCCTCTCGGGCGGTGAGGCGCAGCGGATCGCACTGTCGAACGCACTTGGCTCCCATCTTGTCGACACGCTGTATGTGTTGGACGAACCGTCGATCGGCCTGCACCCCGCCGATGTAGACCGGTTGCTGGGACTGTTGCGCAAACTGTCGGACGGCGGCAACACGGTCGTCGTGGTGGAGCACGATCCGGCCGCGATGCGCGCCGCCGACTGGATGGTCGAGCTCGGTCCCGCGAGCGGTGAGGCGGGTGGACAGCTCGTGTATCAGGGTCCGGCGGCCGCCGTCCGTGAAGCCGGCACGCTCACGGGCCAATACCTCTCGGGTGAGAAATGCATCGGCGTGCCGTCCGCCCGTCGGCCGGCGGCGCGCTGGCTCGACGTCAAAGGGGCACGGCTGCACAACCTGAAGGACGTGGATGTGCGGATCCCGTTGGGCACGCTGACGGCCGTCACGGGCGTCTCCGGCTCCGGCAAGTCGACGCTCGTCCACGACGTCCTCTACCGGCAACTCGAGCGGCGGCTGCGTGGCGAACACAGCGCCAAGCAACACCTCGGCGAGCCGGTGGGCGACATCGCGGCGATGAAGGGATGGGAATACCTCGAAGACGCCGTGCTGATCGATCAGGCACCGATCGGCCGTACGCCGCGCTCCAATCCCGTGACCTACGTGAAGGCATTCGATGAGCTGCGCGCCCTGTTTGCGAACGAGGCCCTGGCGCGCGCCCGCGGCTATGAGCCCAGCACGTTCTCGTTCAACGTGGCAGGCGGGCGCTGTGAGGCGTGCGAAGGCGCGGGCCATGTCCTCATCGAGATGGTATTCCTCGCGAACGTGTTCGTGCCGTGCGAGCAGTGTGGCGGCTCGCGCTTCAAGCGCGAAGTCCTCGACGTGAAGCTGCAGGGCGCGAGCATCGCCCGGGCGCTCGAGTGGACGGTGGACGAGGCGATCAAGCGGCTCCATCGCCACGCGCGGCTGGCGCGCTGTCTCTGGTACCTGCAGCAGGTGGGGCTCGGCTACCTCCGCCTCGGGCAGCCGGCGACAACGCTGTCGGGCGGCGAGGCACAGCGTATGAAGATCGCTCGGGAGTTGGCGCGTGCACGGGGCGGCCGCAGACTCTACATCCTCGATGAGCCGACGACCGGACTTCATCTCGACGACGTCCGCGTGCTGTGCCGGGTGCTCGACCGGCTCGTGGATGCGGGGCACACGGTGCTCGTCATCGAGCACAATCTCGATGTCATCAAGCGCGCCGATTGGGTGATCGATCTCGGCCCAGGCGCCGGGGAGCAGGGTGGTCGCGTGGTGGCCGCCGGCACACCGGAAGCGCTCGCGCGCGTGGCGGAATCGGCGACGGGAAAATACTTGCGGGACCTGGCGTGACGCGGCGTCGCGCCGAGCTGTTGCTGCTCGCCGCCGCCGCAGTGTGGGGCGTGAGCTTCGTCGTCGTAAAGGAGGCGCTCAGCGCCGCGTCGCCGCTACTGTTTCTGGCGCTACGCTTCACGATTGCCACGGCCGCGCTCACGCCCTTCGTCCAGCTTCGCGGCGGATTCTCGCGCGCGGAGCTGCGCGCCGGCCTGATCCTGACACTGTTGCTCGCCTCAGGCTTCGCGACGCAGGCCTACGGCCTGCAGTACACCACGCCCGCGCGCTCGGCGTTCATCGTCGCGATGTCGTCCGTGCTCGCGCCGTTTATCGCCATGGTACTGCTGAAGCATCGCACGGGCTGGCTCGTGGTGCTGGCGTTGCTGCTCGCGGGCGCGGGGATCTATTTCCTGACGTCGCCGGACGCCGGCGGCCTGAACCGCGGCGATCTCTGGACACTCATCACGGCGGCCGTGTTTGGTGGCCACATCGTCGCCGTTTCGGAGTTCTCGAGGCAGTTCGACGCGCAACGACTCGTCTGGCTGCAGCTGCCTGGAACGGCGATCGGCTCACTGCTCGGCGCGCTACTGCTGGAGCAGCTGCGGTTCGAGTGGTCACCTGGGATCATCGCGGCACTGCTGTTTCTTGCCATCATGTCCACCGTGGTGGCGCTGGTGTGGCAGTTCAGCGCGCAGCGCGAGATGTCATCAGCGCGCGCGTCGCTGATCTTCTGCTTCGAGCCCGTCTTCGCGGCGATCACGTCCCGGTTCTTTTGGGGGGAGCAGTTCTCGCTATCGCAGGGATTCGGTGCGGCCATGATTCTTGCCGGCATGGTCCTGGCCGTACTCGGTGAGGCTCGCAGCGAGAGGGTCCCTGTTGCCGGTTGAACTCGCGGCCTCGCGCCGCGATATTTCGCGCCTCATTCCCGAGTAGCTCAGTTGGTAGAGCAGCCGGCTGTTAACCGGCGGGTCGCAGGTTCGAGTCCTGCCTCGGGAGTCTAGGCCGGACGCTTCGCAGCGTCCAGCACCTGCCGCACGCGCGCCAGCAGATCGGCGCTCGTCCAAGGCTTCGGGAGGAATGGCAGCCCCGGATCGAGCGGCTCCTCGCCTCGCCCCGCACCGGCGTAGCCACTGGTAAAGAGGAAAGGCGTCTGCCGCCCTTCGCGGCGCTCGATCTGATAGAGGCCGCGGCCACCCAACCCTCTCATCACGAGATCGGTAAACACCAGGTGAATCGGCGCCGGATGCTGCCGCAGGATGTGCAGCGCCTCGACCCCATCTCCGGCTGCGAGCACGGTGTATCCGGCATGCTCGAGCGTGTAGACGCTGGCGCGGCGCAGCTGGGCCTGGTCCTCGACCACGAGAATGGTCTCCTTCCCTCCTCCCGCTGCGAGCTCCAACCGTTCATGTGATCCGGACGCCCGGCGTCGAGTGGCCTCCTCCGCCACCGGGAAATAGATCCGCAACCGTGTGCCCGCGCCGGCGGCGCTGTCGATCTGCACGAAGCCGCCGTGCTGCTTCACCAGTCCGTAGACGGTCGCCAGGCCGAGACCTGTTCCCTTCCCCACGGGTTTCGTGGTGAAGAACGGCTCGAACGCCCGTTGCCGCGTCGCCTCGTCCATGCCCGCGCCCGTGTCGTCCACCGCCAGACAGACAAACTCCGATGCCGATCCCGGCCCCAGCACCTCACGTTGCGCGTCGCTGATCCACGTGCAGCTCGTCTCCAGGCGCAGCACGCCGCCGCCCGGCATCGCGTCACTCGCGTTGTTGACCAGATTGAGCAGGATCTGCTCGACGGCGTGGCCATCGGCCGCCACCTCCGGAAGATCCTCGTCGGCAAAGACAAGCAGCTCGATGTCCGCGGGGAGCACGCGGCGCAGCACGGCGGCAAGATCGGTCACCAGCTGTCCGAGGTGGACCGGCTCCAGGGTGAGGGTGGAGCGCCGCGCGAACCCCAGGAGCTGATTCACCATCAGGCGGCCACTCACCGCGGCCGACACGATGTCGCGCAGGCTCTCTTCGTCGGGGCCGCGCGACAAGAGCTCGGCGTTCGCGAGAATGATCGTCAGCAGGTTATTGAAGTCGTGCGCGATGCCGCCGGTGAGCTGGCCGATCGCTTCCATTTTCTGCGCCTGCCGCAGCTGTTCCTCCAGCCCGCGGCGCTCACTCACGTCTTCTGCGAAGACTTCGTGGCACTCGACGCGCCCGTCCTCATGGCGCACGGACCGGCCGTACAACCGGACCGTGATCGGGTCGCCGTCCTTGCGGCGCCAGACCGCCTGGGTTTCCACCGCTCCCGCCGCCTCGTTCAGCTGCGCCAGATAGCGGGCACGGGCTGCCGGCTGCTGGAAGACGTCGCGGTCGAGATGCCGCTCGAGCAATTCGGCTTCGTCCTCGTATCCGAGCATTTCGATGAGGGCGGGATTGACCGACAGGAAGGTACCCTCCGGTGTCGCGCGGAAAATCCCGAACGGGGCCTGCTGGACAAGGGCCCGGCTGGCCACGTCGGCGCGCCGGGCGGCCTGCTCCGCCCGGCGGCGCTCGGTGATGTCGGTCGCGACACCGACCACGCCGGAGACGCTGCCGTCCCGCTCGCGCACCGGCGAGAACTGCGCTTCAAATTCGAAGCCGAACAACTCCACCGGCGCGCTCACCGATTCGCCCGCGAGCGCCCGGCGCACGCCGTCGACCGCCTGGGGCACATCCCCCAGCAGCTCGAAAAACGACTTGCCGAGCAGCATGCCCGGACGCACGCCGAGCGAATGCAAACCCTTACCCTCGACGAGCGTGAAGACCCCTTTTGGATCGAGCGAGAAGAAGATGACGGGGGATCCCGCCACGACTGTGCGGAGGCGCTGCTTACTGGCCTGCAGGATCTCTTCCTGGCGGATACGCTCGGTGACGTCACGCGAATTGACGATCACGCTGTAGGCGTTGGGCTGGTCGAGTCTGGCCTGCCCGATTGACTCGAGCACGCGCCAGGTGCCGTCGGCATGCTTGAATCGAAACGTCGCCGTCTGCGGCGAGCCCGGCTTCTGGATCGCATCAGCGAGTGCTTCCATCACGGGCGACAGGTCATCGGGGTGCATGAACTCGAACGCGTTGCGCCCGAGCAGCTCGCTCGCGCCATAGCCGAGCAGGCGCTGCACCGACGGACTGACGTACCGCAGAATGCCGTCGTCGCCCAGGATCGTCACGATGTCGGACGCATTTTCCGTCAGCGAGCGGAAGTGCTCCTCGCTCTTGCGGAGCGCCTCTTCCACTCGCGCGCGCTCGAGCGCGGTGGCCAGCACGTGCGCGAGCGCCTGAACGAACAGCACATCCGGTCCGCTGAACTCGCGCGGTCGCGCGCTGTAGGCGCCCAGCACGCCCCAGGGACGCTCACGGCCCTGCACGACGACGCAGACGCCGCTGAGAATGTCCTGCGCCACGAGATGAGGTGGTATGCTGAATCGAGTTTCGGTGGGGAGATCTTCGATGACGATCGGTGCAGCGGCGTTCAAGGCGTACCCGGCGAGACCAGCGGGATCGGCTGTCACCAGTGTCTTCGTGCTTCTCTCCCGCCACCCTTCCGCGGCGCGGACGACGAAACTGCGGTGCTCCGGCTTCAGCTCGAGAATCTCACTGAGCTCGACGTCGAGACCACGGGCGAGGAGCTTCGCCGCAATCTCAAAGAGGTCCCCACGCACGGCGCCGGCGAGCGCGTGCTGTCCGAGACGCGCGACCGCCTCCTGCTGCCGTGCAGCGGCGCGCAGCTGCAGCTCGGCACGGTTCGATTCCTCGACCCCGAGCCAGCGAAACC
>WNGI01004512.1_pt1 | contig 15153 bp, 15 predicted proteins | sample 5400621 | NCBI WGS metagenome assembly WNGI01 (sample SAMN13153374, study PRJNA577476) | soil metagenome | isolation source: 20 cm soil or saprolite under Garry oak tree replicate 1 | place: USA:California | collected 2016-06-15 | reverse complement strand
AGTTCGAAAGGAACGCGGGTCCACGAAGTGCGCTGCTGTGGTGGCTGCAAAGTCTTTCTTAAATCCGCGCATCGGCATACACCGACTTTCGGGGATGGGCTTTGATCCAGTTCTTGTTCGCGCACTTATTGTTGTTGTCGCAGAATTCCCGCTTTCTTCCTGGGCTTTTCTTCTTCTGGGGCAAGGATTTTCCGCATTCTCGGCAACGATCCATGCGGGCATCCTATCCGCTTGGCAAATATTTGTCAAGGGAATTATTGGCAGGCAGGTTCCCGCTCTCTAGGACGGGAACCTGTTCGTTGATCGGGGTCTAGTTGCTGCGCGGCGTTGCTCCGCGCATGGTGTTGAGAGAAATTTTAGAAGAGAACGCGCCGGTTTGCAATCACGGTAATCCTGGAAAGTTCCATTTATGTATGAGCCACGCCCCGATTTCCCACATGGCGGCGAGGGTAGCGCCTAAAATGGCGAGCCAGATTACTGCGTCGAGGAGATAACGTTTCTTGCGCGTCCTGTGCTCGAAAGGCATCAAGCGGTCATCTCTAACTCAGCAACTACTTGAAGGTCGTGGTCACCGCTCTGCCAAATGCGTTCGCGTGCAAATCTTGGAAGTATTATACATCCTTTTGATGCTTCGCCCGGATGTTCGCTTGAATCCCCATGCGCCCAGAAAAGGTCTCTTCCGAACATGTTGTTAAATAAATCAGGAATGAGTGGCAATGCATAAGGACCGTGTTGCGCGGTATCGCGCGGTTCTCCAATGGTATAATGGCCCCTCGGAATCGGCCCCTCATCTTTTACAGATTCCATTGAGGGATTGTTCTTGGCGATTCCCTTGCCTGAGTATCCCGTCGCCAGGATGCCCACGCCTTCCTTGGTGATACGTCCGCTGCTCTGCTCGTAGGACCACACTAGGATTTCACTGCTGGCGGTTGCTCCGCATTCAGAATGGACTTCGCCGCGCCAGCACGGGCATAGTTCGCCGCCAGACGATTCAGAAACGCAAAGAAAAAGCGGTAGAGTTTGCTGCTCGACGCATCGGGCATTTCCAGGCTTCCGACAAATGCGGAAGTCACGTGATAAATCCCGAGTGTGAGTGCGGACATTGCCGCTGGATGCGTTCCGAAGTACTGATAAATCGTACTGGGATGCATAATCCTCCTATGCTCTCTCCTCTACGCGGTCGCCCTTGCGCTTGGGAACGTTGCGAAGCTGAGTTCCTATACTGTGAATGCGACCTTCGAGATGAGCGTTTTTGATCATCTGGTAGATGAGGCCCGCAGATAGAAGCCCCAGGAGGAAAAACCCAGCCGCGACTGCCGCCACGAGCCATTGGGTCATGTCATTACCTCCCTACAATCGCTCCCGCGTCTTCGCGAGCGCCCCCCACATCTCGTCCACGGAGACTTGGCTTAAAATTGCCATCCCGCACATGGACACGACATCGAGAAAAACGTGGATGCTCTTTAAGTCCTCGCCCATAGCATCTCGGTCCTGCAAATGCCCTTGCAAAGAAGAGTAAAGCATCGCCATCGTCGTAATCTGGGCCTCCGTGAGTACATTCCTGCCTTTGGAATCCAAGGCTGCTTCCATAATTCCTCTTCTGGCTGGGTTTGGCTGGTCACTTGATTGTCACTCCCGAAGTCACCTTGACGTTTGGCGTGATGACCGTATTTACCACGGGACCAGTACGCTCAATTTGAATGGCGTTGATGCTGCTTTCCGATCCGAGAAGGGCGGGACGCCTCACCACGAAAGATAAGTTCCCTGTGGTGCTGGTCGTGTTTAGCACAAAATCTACAGGTTTGTAGTTTCCCCCCGAAGTCGCAAAAATATCCTGGTTTGAAAAGGCTACGCTGCCTTGCGCTTCAAGCGTGTCTATGGTCTGCCCGGTGCCCGACGCGGTGCCAAATTTGGCCGTAATTTTATACTGCCCGTTAGGAACTGAAAAATTGAAGTAGCCATCGCCGTAAGAGAAAAACTGGTAGTAGTACTCGTTGATGTCTGTCGTCCCGGGCCACGGGCCTCCGCTGAGATCGCCGCAACAACCAAGATGACCGCCAAAGGTGGACTTCACGTTTGGTGCCCAGGCATGGCCGTTAGAATCCGTGTAGACTGCCGAGGCTCCCGGACGAATGTAGATTGATCCTGTCGGAAAAATCCACACGGTCATCGTCGCAGCGATGGCTCCGTTATCCGTGCTGGTAGCCGTCACCGTGGTGCTAGCCACAGCGGCCTGTGTGGCGGGCGGCGTGTACAGCCCTCCACTCGTTAAGGTGCCGATCGGCGGACTCATCGCCCAAGTAACCGTATTATTCGCGCCGCCATGCACGTAGGCAGTAAATTGCTGCGCTGCCGTGCCCGCTTGGATGAATTTAGAATCCTCCGGCAAGCCGACTGCAATGCCGATTAGAGCTACATCGACGCTCACCGTGGCCGAATCGGACGTTCTCGTGAACGTCACTGTTTCGCGGCTATTGGTCGTCTCCCCGGATGTGGAAGAGATCATCAGGGCCGATTCATCCACGGCCTCAAAGTTCGATGGAGCGATGGTCGCATTGGTGATTTCCGTAAAAGCCGATTCGATGCTGGCAGGCCAGGCCGCCGCTTCGGTTTGCGTGGCCCAGCCCGTGCCGCCGTCGGCCAGAATCAAACCGTAGTTTTTAAGCGCGGTGAGGATGATAGATAAACGAACTCGCGCAGAAGCCTTGGTTGAGCGTCATTCTCAGCGCGTGGTTGATCGTCCCGGAAGTGGCGATGGCGCGCTCAAGCTCCTGAACCCGCAATTCCAAGGGCATGATGTAGAGTCCGGCTGCGTCGGTGCTGCCACCCTGCGAATTCGGCAGCCCGTAGGTATTATTGTTGTAGGCAACTCCACTAAAGGAGTTGCAGCCAGCACATGAGCCTGCCGAGATAAATCCATTCGTGGATGCCGCTGCGTTTGCATGAGTCAGCGCGAAACTCACGGAATTTGAGGTTGTCGCAGTGATGGTTACAGCAGCGGAATTAAAATAGGTGTCGGCTCCGGTAAAACCATAAACATCCACTGCCGTGTCGCCGACCTGCAAGGCCGCTCCGGCGAGGCTGGTCGGGTCTGTGGCAAACGTCAACGTCGCAACATTCCCCGTCACCGACGCCGCTATCGTTGGAATTGCTGTATGGAACTGGTAGATTTCCCTGAAAATTCCGTTTCGCTGGTCGATACTGAAAAGGTGATGATCGCGGTCAGGATTGCGACGGTCAAACCATCCAACCTCGATCCTCGCGCTAGGATAAGGAGGAATCGGGAAAATGGCATTGTTGCCAGAAGTCACCTTGAAGCCCATGTTCTGCGTGGGTGTGGACACATCGACGTAGTTAACAGGAAATGCAATCTCTTTGATGGAGAATGGAACCGTGCCCGCTCCCGCAATCCAGGCAGCCGAACTGGCATTCACCGCCAACGAATCAACGCGAGTGTTGTAGATGTGATTGTTGGCGAAGATTTGATAGCCGCCGTAGGACTGTTGCGGAGTGACCGTCGCGGGCGCTGTGTAGACCCCGGTTGAAGCGTTGATACTGCCCGCGCAACCCGAGCAGGCCCACGTGCCGGGATCGCTGGCCGTGAATTGCAGCGTGGCTCCCTGAGTCACTGAGGGATTTGCGGGAGTAATGGTCGGGCTGCCCACCGTTGCGGGCGCAAAAACGACCGTGGTGCTCGAAGCCACGTCCGCAAGATATTGAATCAGCAAGTGCGTGCTATCTGTCTTGACAATGACGAAGTCTGTGTTCAGGGTTTTCGTCACGCCGCCCACGGTAAGGCCCGCCGAATTGACGGACCAATTAGAGATTAGCCACGCCGGGCTATGAAGCAGGCCGTTTGCTGACATGCTTACATTGTCCGACGTGCGAGCAAGCGTCCAGTATCCCTGCGTCGTGTCGAATGCCCCGCCCGTCGCGTTTGTAGGCGTCATGGTGGGAGGCGTCTGATATTCAGTCACGAAGGGGGCCGCTGTGGCAACGGAAATGATGCCATTGTCTCCGATCCAGCCCATCGACAGCCAGGAAACCGGAACATTGGTATTGAGCGTGGGCGTCGTACTGTAGGGGCACTTCGCACGATAGCCACCATAGAAGTAGTTAGAAATTCCCAAGGCTTCCAGGCCGCACCGCTGATCTTGTTCGATCTGAATGTAAGTTGCTTTTACCACTGCCGAACTAATCGACTGAGTGCCGCAACCCGAATCAGTTGGAGTCACGCAATTGTAGATCGTGCCGGGCGAAGGTTGCCCACCGTCCCCTTCCGGTCCTGTAAACGAGCCTCCGGGATTGACACAGGTGTTGGCGGGAATAAATTTGAACGGACTCGACGTGTTTTTGGCAAAGGGGCCATAGAAGATGTAGTCGGTATTTGCGTCCGTGGGGTCCTGGTTGATTAAGTTCCACGGGGACAGCGTGAATGTCCCTAGTGAGTTACATGGATTGCTCGTGTGGATTGTTTCCCCAGCCACCTTGAACCAGGCGAATTTGCTGACCATCACGCTCGTTGGAATCGTGAGCGGACCTTTACTGTCCGTCCCATCATAATTCAGGCTCGTCTTTGTAAATACCTTAGCCGCGCCAGTCCCTACTCCCGCGCCTCCATGACGGTAGAACACATAAGTTTTCGTCATAACGATGCAGCAATCAGCGGTGGGGAATCCGGCCTTAGCGCCAAAGGAATATAAATTGCCGCTTTGACTCAGAACCACGCGAACGTTATTGGACTCGGTGACCGTCACGGCCATCGGGCCTTCTTTGGTTTCACTAAAGCGTGTCGTTGTGTCCGCATTGTTGATGTGATATTGGTGCTCGAACATGCCCGTGTCGTCGGCGCCAAACTCCCATTGGGCGTTTGCGTCGTTCTTCAAGTCCCAATACCCAATCAAGCCCTGACAACTGGTATCGTCCCTAGTGGTCGATCCGCCACGGCACACACCGCTGGAAGGAAGACCGTCGCCCACCTTGAATTGCCCGTAGCCGGGAAAAGAAAAGGTATAGTAGTGAATGCCGTGGCTATCCGTCGTGGTGGAAACCCCGGATGCACCGGGAATCTGTGCCCATGCAGGCCAAGAAACCAGGCAAATCGCGAGAAGTAAAAGTAACCGCTTCATCGCATCTCTCGTTCGATCTTACGGGGCTTTCTCCAATAACCGATTCCCGCCGTCCCGCCTATGCCCGCCTTTCCTCCAATTCCACTCGGAGGGTCAGTGCCTGGCGTGAAAGCGATTGTGTTCGTGTTTCCAGATACCGAGGGCGATAAGCTCACTGTGGGTGTGTAGGTCGTTGCCGTAGTTACGATCTGATACTCTACGAATGCGGATTGAGCGCCTCCGCTCGCCTTCCCGCAGGCCGTACTCGTAATGCCGCATGATCCTGGTGGAATCGTATATCCCGCCCCGGCTGTATAGGTGGTATTGGCCCCGTTCTGCCCCCCGAAGCCGATGACGATGTCGTTCACCTGGCTGGTCGTGACGGATGGCAAAGTCCAGGACGCAGCGGAGGGCGGTGCGCTCGCCGTGCCTCCGACATCAAAGGCGTTTACAGTCGTTAATTCGAGAGAAAATAGGATCACAAATACGGAATTCGTTGTGGTTAAAGTTACAGTGTCGGCTCCGCTCGAAGCGGTGACAGGAGCGTAGCAATAGCCCACCGACTGGGATGGAGTGGCCTTCACTGAAACCCACACATTGGCCATTGTATCCGTGCAGACTGCCGACGCCCCGACTATGCCCGTCTCCCATAAAACAACCAATTCATTGCCCTGCGTGACAGTGGTAGAGCAGGAAGCAGTAAGTGTCGTCGTTGTTCCGGGGGTGGTGGAATTTTTGCCGCATGCGTTCCCGGTAACGGAAATGCCCGCCTTCACTGGGACAGCGATGAGGAGTAAGATTGCGGCAAGAAGAAGTTTTTTCATCACATCACCGGCACTGCGGCCATATAGAGTTTGCCTACCATCGGTCCAGCCGATCCGCAAGCCGTCGCCGTTGTGCTGTAATTCAAATTGCCGCTTGTCAGGCGTAGGACTTGCGAGTTCTCGCCATAGTTCGCGGTTGAAGTTGTGGTCAAAACTCCCGTAGCGGGCACAGCCCCGGTGCCATTGATGTTGACTAGGGAGGTCTTAGCGCCCTGATCGTCCGTGTAGATCAAGTTGACAAGGTAAGTCCCGGTCGTTCCGCAAGCGGTCGTTATGTCGATATAGACGTGGACAACATAGGTACCCGCAGGGCAATTCGCAGAGGAGCAGAGCGTAGTCGATCCAATTGATGTCCCTGATCCTGTTGTGACCGTCGCCGAGTGATTTGCGTCCCCACTTATCCCTTGCGTGATGACGGCGGCGGCGACGTTGTTGGTGGTGATCCCGGTTGCGGAAACCCCCGGCTTGTTGACAAGATATGAAGTCACCGCCGTGGGTGCCTGCTCGCAGATGCTCGTTCCTGTATTGCAGGGAGTCACCGCCGCGCTGGTCGTGCCTTGCGGGTAATCCACGAATCCTGCCGTTGTGCCGTTTGTGGTGAAAACAGGGCCGACAAATCCGCCCGTGTCCGTCGTGGTCACGGTCGTGCCGTTGTCCGTCATGCTGGAGACGGCTTCGGCAGAGGCGGTATTTCCCTTGTAAATTACGTTGACCGTCTGCGTGGCGAGACCCGTGCCTCCGTTCGCGACGGGTATGGCTGAAGGCAGATAAGCTGAAGTGAGGGTCGTGCAGGTCGGGGCCACCAGACTAGAGACTGCCGTCACAACTTGATTGGTGCAGGTGGTTGCGGTAGACCCAACAGCCGCCGCAACTGCCATATTGTATCCGCCGCTGCCACGGTTTATACACAGCTCGCCGTTATCGCTGTCGTTCGCGGCGAGATACGTGTGAGAACTGGTCGCGGAAGCACTGCAAGATACATTTGGCAGGATAACGCTATTAGACCCACCAGCAAATAGACTGAGTGCGCCAGGCGCTGCCATCGTGAACGTGTCTCCTGCGATGGTAAAGTCGGCGTTGCCACAACCGAGCGTGCTGGCGGCTGTGAATAGGCCGATGGCATTGGTCGTGGCGCAGGTGCCGAAATCCACGGGAGCTTCAGCCACACCATTACCCGAACCTACGGGTGTATGCAGCGTGCTATCGCAACGGATATAATCTTGTCCCGCCGTGGGCGTCCATCCTGTGCTAGCTCCTTCTACACATGCAAATCCTCCCGTAGCCGTCGCTCCCGCTGCCGATGCGCCGGAGCCTGTGGAGATGCTGGTGCAACCGCTCAGTGCGCCTGTGCCGTTGGTGACGCAGGCTGAGTCTACCGTCTCATCGCCAGCACCGTTACCAAGCACGATATGGAAAGCCGTTAGAGGTCCCGCTGCGTGTGTCACACTGCCCCGGCCCGCGCTCGCCGAGGCAGTGGAAAGGTTGATATATGTGGTTGTCGTTCCGCCCGCAAGCGTGGACATGCGCAAGCGAACCTGCGTGAATCCAGCTACATTCGCCTGCCAGGTCCCGGTGCCCGTTGTGGAAGTGGCAGAAGTCGTACTATTGCTCGGGAAGACGCTTAATGCGACCCAAGTATGCGATCCGGCAGGCTCCGTGTCCCCCGTAGCCTCAAATTGAATTGTGTTGCCGGAAGCATTCGCAGTGATCGTGAAGGTTGCGCCGCCAGCACCGGATGGAATCGTGAGGAAGAAGCAGGCCGTGCTATCTGCCGTGCAAGTGCCCGCATCTGCTGCGCTCAGAATCCTCTTTCTGGCATCCTGCGCTCCCGCCGTTCTACACAAAACCAACAGGAAAAACATACTTAGAACGATTTTCTTGCATGTATTCCTCCTTATGTTCATTCATTCTCCTTTTAGCCTGCTACCTTCCAGTTCGTGCCGTTACAAAACGCCAGTACCACGTTCGCTCCCCCTCCGGTAATTGTCGCTCCCCACACTGCGGTCGTGGAATCGCTTACCACTGCCAGTTGTCCCTTAGAGTTAATAGCTGCTGGGAGCGTTGAAAACGCTGCCGCCGTCATTTGGTTTTGAAGTTGCTGGCAAATCATCGTGAGCCGGTCGAGAGCGGCCTCATGCGTTTCCGCCGGGAAACTATCGCCCGCCACGTAGTCCGTTAGTTGCGTGGTCGCCACGACGCGCTTGATGGTGATGGGAACGGCAGCCGGGGCCACTCCGAAGATGACGTTTCCACCGCCTACGTTCCCTGCGCCCGTGACCGTGTAATCCGTGGTGAGGGTTTTCAGGACGCCGTTGACGTAAACCTGCAAGTCGGTGTCGGCAAAGATTTTGTAGGGATATGCATAAGTAGTTAATACCCCATTTCCAACATAATCCACGCGACCTGAAGTTGAAGATACCGTCATGCTATAATCTCCGTATGCCTGGATGGGGAAAGAACCTTACAAGAGAGCAAATGAGCGAGATAATGCGGCAACGCATTCGCCGCCGTTGGCCGCTCACGCCTGAACAAAGATTCGAGGCTGGCGTGGATAAATCTGCTGGTTCCGATTCTTGTTGGCCCTGGATGAAATATCGCCTTCCAAATGGATATGGTGCATTTGCATATAATCGGGAAACTCGTTACGCCCACCGCACCGCCTGGCTTTTGACGAACGGCGCGATTCCCGAAGGTAAAAACGTCTTGCACTCTTGCGACAATCCACGCTGCTGTAACCCCAAGCATTTGTTTTTGGGCACTCAGTTCGATAATGTTCACGACATGATTCGCAAAGGTCGCCAAGCGAGAGGTGCGGCTGTTGCGAGTAGGGGAAATGCCAAATTGTCTGAAACTCAAGTTTTGGAAATACGTGCACTTCATGCGCAAGGGAAATCTATAAGATTCCTTTGCGATTCGTTCAACACCCACCCAACAACCATTTATAATGTCGTTAAGCGAATAACCTGGAATCACATCTAAGATCATTGGCTCCCCGCAATCTTGATCGGAGTATTCCCAGGCGGCGCAGGCTTGGGAGGCTCAGGTAGAGTCATAATCGGTTGCGGATTGTCCCAAGAGAACGATGCGCCCACCTTGGATTTATTGTTTTTGCCCGCTGTATTCAGTCCGGCGGCTACCGCTTGACCCACATTCGGAGGCTGCAATTGCGACCCTCCTATTTTTTCGAGGAATGGATAGCTCTTGGCAAGACTTCTCAGGAATTTCGGCATAGCTGCTGGGGTCACACCCGATTCCTGGGCAACCCATTCCCCAAAACCTTTGCTGCGCAGCAAGTTCTCAACGCCAATGCGTGATGCCCCGGACATTGCAGAGAAGCCGCCGAGAGGACTGCCGAACAAGACCCGCGCGGTCCCGTACATGATTTGAATGTAAGCGCCAGGATTCGTGATTCCTGCCCTTCGAGCGTTGTCCGCGACCTCGCGCATCGCATCTAGGCGTATTTGCACGTTGCCTTTCCCAGCGAGAGCTAAATCTCCCTGGGCCGGAATGATCGCTTTTTTCTCGTCAATGGCGGTGATGGCCGCGTTTCTCTCCGTAATGATTGCAGTCCGCTGCGCTTGCGCCACTTTCTGCGCTTCTGGGTTTACCTGTCCCGGCATATCTTGGAATGCTTCTTTGTTTTTGAGGGCCGTTTCAAGCGGAGTGACATCGACGCCCGCAAGGGCGAGCAAGCCGCGCAGCCCTTCACCAGTATTGGCAGTTAAATGTTGCGCGGTTGCAAGGATGCTATTCTGCTCGTTGTAATCATGGGCTTTCAGGAATTCATCTATCGTGCCACTGCCCATTTCGCGCATGAACTTCATGTATCGCTCGTTCAGTTTTCCGTAGGCATCGCCGAAGCCCTGAGCGTCGGCGTAGCGCTGACGCATGGCCTCCACGTTCTGATAGGCTTCATCGAGGCCGCGCTTTGTGGCGCTATCGGTAGCGGATTGCGAAGCCTGATAAATATCCTCCTTCACGCGCTTGGTCGTCTCGAAATCTATGTTCTGGTTTTCGGGTGCGGTTGGGAAAGCCAGGTTCATCGCTTGATCGACCTGATTCGGCCTATAGTTCATGTTCCGCAGGGCGCTGCGAATATCTCTTTGTGACAGTCCTTGGCGGCCCGCATCGGCAGCAAATCTAGAGGCTCTTTGTACGGCATCGGTCGCGGCAGGCCCGGCAGTCAAATCTGCTGCTGTGGGAGGCGCAGCAGGCTCCCCGCCCGGCACGGCGGCCATATTTACTTCCGGGGCGACCTTCGGAGCAGGCGGAAGCGCGGCAAATATCTTGCCTTTCACTTTGTCGATTTCCGCGTCCGTCAGTCCCTCAGATTTGAGTGAATTCGTGATTTCCGCGCGCAAGTCGGCGTTCGATGTGACTGGCTCGGTCGCTTGCTTATTCAACGCCGTATATTCGGCGTTGAATTTTCCCTTCTCAATGGCGACGGTTTGAGCCGCCGAAGCGATGACCGCTTTGAGTTGGACGGGAATGTCTGCAGAGGCAGCTTGTTCTCCAGTGGTCGCTATACCCTGCACGGTGTCAATCTGCGATTTGAGCGTTTTATCGACACCTTTCAGCTTTGCGGCAGCATCCCTGCCTGCTTGCAGGGCCTTTTCAAATTTGTCTTGCACGAGTTTGGCAAGATCGCCCCCGAGTCCAAGATTATTCTGTATGTTCTGGCGAATATTTTCCTTCATCCCCAAATAGCCCGTTTGCGCTCCATGCACGCCCGCCACCGCTTGCAGAAGTCCTTCGGTGCGTCTAGTCGCTTCATCCAGCTTCGATTCGCCGTCAATGTGCGCTTCGAGCATTTGCTGCGATCCGCGCCAAGCGAAATAGGCTGATGTCGTGGCCAAGAGCGCCTTCGATGCGAAGGATTCTCCGCCACTCAGGATTCCCAGAGCCACATTCTGTGGGGTAGTTATGCCAAGTACCGTGTCCCGTATGGTTTTATTCAATACATACAAACCGCCGCCGAGTGCAGCCCGTATCGGATTACCAGCCCTACTTTCCGCTTCGGCAATTCTCTTGGCACTTTCAATCGAACTGTCCATCCAGGGCTGAAGCGGCTGAAGCGCGGAGGTTCCCATCGTGCTGCGCCAGAGGTCCTTGACGCCGCTGCCAATGCCATTTGGATCGTCGGCATTCGAAACGGGAGCCGCGTTGCTAATGTCAACGCCTTGAGGGTCTTGACTCATTTCTTTCGAATCACCTGCCCTTTGACGATGGAAATCGGACCCAGCACGGGATCGAGGTAATCTCCGTCTCTTTTGGGCTGTTTGGGTTTACCGAGAAGCATCCCGGCGGCTTCGGCCTTGATGAGTAAATCATCCTTCGCAGTGCTGACTTCGTTTTCTTTTACATTTGAAAGACCAGCGAAATCCTGCATGTAATGAATGCGATACCAATTCGTATAGTCCTGTTGCGCATTCTCCAGCCGTCTTTGCGCCCCTTTGAATTCATTGAGCGCCTTTGCAACCGATGTCCCTCCTGGATCGAGTACCATCGGATCATATTTGTCCTGCAATGGCTTCAGTAGGGCAAGCGGGTCTTTGGTTCCCGCTCTCGCTGCCGAGCTGTCCGCAAGGTCTTTGAGCGCCAACTCAAAAACTTTGGGCGCACCGCCATAGCGGTTGCGAATAATGTCTTCGGCGATCACTTCCCGGCTGCGCATCGCTTCCTTCGCCTGATCTGCCAGATAGTGAAGATTCGTGGTCAGCATTCCCTCATATTTGAGGTAATCCTGCGTGTTTAGCGATCCCGTAGAGCGTAAGGCTTGGAGTTGACCGATGGTTGCTGTCGGCCTGCTTGCCGTCACAGCGAGTTCGGCCCAATCGCGGGTTGCCTGGTCGGAGGGTGATTCAAATGGCTTGTTGATGAGATCGGTCAGAACGGAAACTTCCGGGCCTGGGAATGATTCCTCTCCCGGCTTCGTGGGCCTCCATTTTTGCACTGCATCGGCGAGCGCCTGATGCGTGAGTTTGCCCTCGCTCGCCAGAAGCCGCATATTCGTGGCATCCGAACTGATATTTTCATGGCGTATTTTCGCAGCTTCCGCCTCGTTTGCCCTTATGTTTGTCAGGGCTTGTTGCGCATTCGCCTGCACCATGTTCCAGGCGTCGGTGGTCAGACGTTGGCGCATCACGGCATCGAGATTCTTGTATTTCTCGGGGTCCTGCAAATCCGCGAATGCTGTTGACGGGTCCTCGCGTATCTGCCGTAGAACGCCGCCTACTTCGATTTTATCGAGGTTGAGCGACTTCTCTTTTTGTCCTTCCTCCGCCGTAATCATCTTGTTGGCGACGGCGCTATCGGTGTTCGCCATGAGGTCGGCAATCGCTTTGTCGTGAATCGGCCCACCGGGATAGGTGACTGCGAGATTCACGTTCGTGTCGTTTGACTCCGCGCGACCGGCATTCGCCGCGCTAATAATCCGCCTACGCCCTTCGGCAACCGCATCGACAACATGGGCCGTCGTGAGTCCTTGAAAATTCTGGTCGAACATCTCACGCACTTGGCGATCTTTGATGTCCGCGCCAATGTTCTCGTGCAGAATCTTGAATCCATCTTGCACGCGCTGCGCGAGTTCGGCATCGGGGACGGTGGGATCATTCTTAATCTGGTCGTAGAGTTTCGCGGCGGCTTCGGCACCTTGCGCCGATTTGGTCATCACTTGATTGGCACGCTGGATATTGATGATCCGCTGCGTCATCTCCGTGCCGATGTTCGCAACGTCCCGCCCCAGACTCGCGGCAGCTTCGCCCGGAGCCATTGCAGAGCCTATGGAAAGCCCGGAGCCTTGCAAGGGTTGGTTTTGTACTACCTGTGGCAAACGCGGCATCTATGGTTTCGTATTTGAAAGGTCAGCTACTTGCGTTCCAACTCCCGAAGCGCCGGTCAGAAGAGTTCCTAGTGCGCCGATTCGTGAGGCAGTTTTTGCGTTTTTGCCTGCCATTCGCGCAGAATAGGCGTCTAGCACACCGCCCCGGCGGATGATGAGCGCATTCATTTCGGCTTGCCGGGCGCTTTCCACCATCACGTCAAGGGGGCTTCCGCTCGTTGCTTCGATTCCACTTGCCCCGATATTCGCGCGGGCTGCGGATTGAATCCTTTGATCGGCCATGCGTTGTTGCTGTTCCTTGATCGTGGCGGCTTCGGTGGCGACATTGGCATTGAATTCCCCGACTCGCTGCGCCGCATTCCCGGCCTTGATCTGGCCAGCTACGGATGTGGCAGTGCCTGCCGCTGCGAGAGCGATTCCGACGATGGCGAGAGGCGGCATTAGATCACGAGCGCATAACGAACATAGTCTTCGCCTTCAGGACCGAATTTCCTCATCTTGCCCTCGCTGCGAAATCCTAAGCGATAGGCCCACTGGCGGCTGACGGCGTTGGACCGTTGAATCGAGAGTTGCAAGCGATTGAGTTCATACTTCTGCATGACGTATCGCAGTTTATGGCACACGGCCCGGTGAAATGCACAAGGGTGCTGGCGTATAAGATCAGAGCCATATGCCCAGCCCTCCCCTACATGATTCCATAAAATCACTATGCCAACCGCCGCCATAGCCTGCCCGTTCCAGAATCCCGTCCATGCCGGTCCGCGCTCCGCATATTCAACTGCGATTTTTTTCGCATCGGGCATGGAGCGAAGGACACTGAGATCGGGTTCCCGTGCGATTACAAGATCGAGATGTTCCGGCTCAAAGGGTTTAATCACCAACATATAATTGCCCGATGACGGCCAGGAGATTGAAAGGCAATGCTTGCGTTTGTTTGATCTCTATTCTGCCATCGGTATCCCAGCCAAGATTGCTGACCTTTTTATCGCCTGAAAACAGAGGCACTGGCTTATCCATCGGATCGGTGGACATGCGAAACTCCATGCGTTCGCCATTGATGGTGATCCCAACTGTGGAATCAAGGCGCACCGTGACTTCGTTAAATCGCTTCCTCGCACCTTGTGCCGTGCCTGCGTCGCCGCCAGCTTCGGGCCGCATGGTTAGAAGCGTCGAATCGAAATGCAGACCCACTTCGGCTTGCGTGACCATCGGGCTGAGGCCCGTAACCTGCCCAGAGACAACAGCTTGCTGCGGATAGACTGCGCCGTTTCCTAGAATATCCACGATCTGCCCTTCGAGATGGGTTAACCCAGAAAGAGTAGCCACTGCTACTCCGCCGTAGGTGAGTGCGGCGTCGGTTTCGAGGTTGCCATAAAATCCGCCCTGCGTATCGAGATATTCCACATACCGTTTCGTCGTGGTGGCAATGCTAGCAGTTCCCGCGCCGCCGATGGCAGGGGGAATCAGATCGTAAGGAAACGTATCGGGACCATAGTGAACCATGAAGTGATTGGCGTCCGGGACGGTGGCCACAGTAACGGTTTGACTGAACGCCGCATCCGCCATGCCTGAAATAATCAGCACATCCCCCACGATGAATCCATGCGCAATGGCATGAAACGTGGTATTGGACTGGATGACTCCTGGGGAGAGAACATTGTAAGATGACGCGGAATCGAGGACGGCCACAGCCCTGTAAATCTGGCGCTTGACGATGACCCAAGTCTGGTCCTCGTCCACGGTCGGATGCGGAATGACGGCCACGGTTTCAAACTTTCCATCCGAGAGGTCTCCCGCTGGCCCCGTGATGTGCCGGTGCGCGGCAACCACATCCTGCTGGCGCTCATAGGTGATTCCCACAAGCGTTCCATCGGCACGCACGAGCCAAATCACCGAATCGCGCTCCTGCTGGTAATCCATTTGGATGATGCCGCCCTTGGTGACATGCTCGCAAAGAAGCGTCATGTCGGGAGCGCTATAGGAGTCCGTTGGGAAATCGTAGGTGTATTCGCGCAAGCGGTTGCCCGATTTTTGCAGGAACAATATCGCGTTGTGAACTTGAATGGGGCTAACTAAATTGCTGCCGTGCGTCGTTTCCGCTCGGGCGTTCGGATTCGCCGGAGTGATGGGCACGGTGGGATCGCCGCCGCTGATATTCCATTCCTGGCCTGTGGTCCCTACAAGCAGGGCGCGCGATGGCGCGATCCAGCGGATCGCATTGACCTTGTTCGAGGCTAGGGTGAAGGTAACAGCTTCATCATCGAGCGCCGTTCCAGGGTCCATGTTTTCATATTCGCTCGTTTGGCTGCCCCAGATTGTGTCTGGATTATTCGCCGTGCATCCCCACCAGGACCGCTGCTGGAACAGGGTTACAGAGCCG
>WNGI01002824.1_pt1 | contig 15153 bp, 24 predicted proteins | sample 5400621 | NCBI WGS metagenome assembly WNGI01 (sample SAMN13153374, study PRJNA577476) | soil metagenome | isolation source: 20 cm soil or saprolite under Garry oak tree replicate 1 | place: USA:California | collected 2016-06-15 | reverse complement strand
CTCATGAGCTTTCGCTTCTTCAAACCGTTGATCTGTCGACGACATGAATGTGAAAAGGCACAGATAACTAGAAGGTCCGATACACACTTTGTTTGTCCATCTCCTTGTTAAGTAGACGGCTGATCCTCGTATGCAAGTTATCTTCTGTCTTTTTTATCTCTCGCGTCAACACCTGGCCAAGATCGCTAACGACAGTCATGTCGGCCTTAATCGTCTTGTCTTTGTCCTTGGAACTTTCATCCTTTTGATTCCAATTAACATTCTTGCCCTTGCGACCCTTGTGATCTCCCGACCGGCCATCATCTCGGTTATACTCATTCTCAACTTCCTCAGACGGCGACACTCTTCCGCGAGGCGAAATAACGACGGGAGCATGGTGTACCTGAGATAAACGCGACGATTTCGTATCTGGTGCTGCAACTTGCACAAGCTCGGGAGGTGGATAAGGAAGTTTGGATGTAGTAGTTGCCAACGCTGCATCAAACCATTCCTTGCGTATGAGGATCTGGTCTACGCCAACATTGTGTACGGAGAAGGCCACCAGCGCCAATTCGCCTGGAGGCAATTTTGCAGCTATGCAGGCAGCGTGAGCTTCATCTCCATGAGGGTCGGCATCCGCAGTCAAGATGACAAAGTGAATGGTAGGTCTGGGCCCTACGAATTCGACAATTTGATCAAAGTAGTTTCTGTGATTTTCTTCATTACCCGAAGTCGCAGGATCGATATTAAGCTTCAGTGCGATCATACTTTCGCGCCGACAGTTGGCTACCCAAAGCGTCTGAATGCGAGGATCATAACTGACGTGGCCAAACATGTCAGGATCTTCATGGTTGCCATTGACGAATTTGGCGGTCGCAAGGACATTTTTGGACGTGGCTGACAACAGCTGGAAAATAGTGCCGTTCTTTCTGCCTACGACGATACCACCATCCACGAATGTCAAGGAAGAAGGCTTATCCTCGCCACGAACTTTGTGCGTGGTGTAGGGTAGTCTGTCATGGATATTCCACGCTGTCAGGGAGGAATCTTCAGAAATGGTTGTTAACCCATAGTTGAGGTCGAAATCGAATGCTACAAGAGGCTGTGCTCAATGTCAGAATTAAAGGTATATATATAGTAAGTACGCGGACGAACAGATGCGACGGTGAACATTTGACCAAGAAGGTGCAATTCAGAATGGGAAATGGGTCTGTTTTGGAATCCTAGAGTATTCGCCAAATCAATAAGATAGATCCGGCTATCCGATGCCACAGCCAATTTCTCGGGATCCTTGGGGTGCCATTTGACTGAATGAAGCGGTTCATATTCGCCAGAGGGAGGAACGCAGAGTAACAAATGTCCGCTATCCAATGATGTTAGATGGATGATGTAAGATACACCTACTACACTTACGGGACATCATCCGTAAACAGTTCAGGTATCTCCCAGAGGACGAAACCACCATCGGATGTTATTCCGGCCAAATGGTTGTCGTAGACGGCCATATCGATGACACTTGCATTGGCGGAGAACACCGTGGGAAGTTGGAGAAGTGTGCGATCACCACTTGATCTGGAAATGACGCGAACGCGGCCTCTTGTCATAGCGTACGCAACCCAGTGCGTGGCTCCTATGGTAGTTCCTGGTAAGAAGATAGCCTCCTGTTTGACCAGAGCAATGGCGGTTGACTTGACGTAGTCCCTCGAAGCTTGTATCTCTTCTAATGACTGCGAAACATCAATTACAACTGACTGCATTTGTGGACTAAGGACACATCAGCGGGGGTTCGTGAAACTCGAGTGTATATGAACCTTGGGCTGGACTGGCTTTTGACATTAGTGGTCTTAGCTTTGCCTCGGTAACCACCTCTTGGTCCCGGGGAGCTCTCTTTTTCAACTCGACGACCGCCTGCAACGCTGCCTGCAATGCTACCTGCGATGGATGGTGCCTGATGAGGCGAAGGAAGAACAGTCACTTCCGAACGACTTGAAAAGCGTTGAGATTGATGTTTTGGAGGAGAGGCGCGAGGTGGCGAAGCAGTCCTCTGGGCGGGCTTTGGAGGAAGCGGCGGAGGAAGAGGAGCTCCCCTGTTCTGGGGAGCGACGGTCGACTCGCCCTGGGAAAAGTCACTGCCGCTCAAGTAAGAATCATAGGCAGGTGGCGCAGGTTGCGTGTTCTGCACCTGGCTCGCTTGGGTGTTGCGAGTCAGATGCTCCAGAAGGTTATCGACAGACTGATGATTTGCCTCAGTGTTACCTGCCCAAGACCCGTTTTCCTCATGGCCAGTAGACGCACTCAGAGGTTGAGCTGGCACTGGTTTTTTCTTGACTGGAGAGGACAAGTGATCAAAAGGAGAAACGAAATCGAACATAGACTTGCGTGGCGACGGGGGCCGCGGCTGCTGTTGTGATTGTGGTTGCGGCTGCGGTTGTGTCTGCAGTTGTTGTTGCAGTTGTTGTTGTTGGGGTGGTGGGGGCGGTGGGGGCTGAACAGCGGCAGACAAGGGCTGATTGGCAGTAGTCTGGGGAACTTCGGAAACCTGTTCGTTTTGCTCGTATGCACGATATTCTCCCTCCACTGGAGGAGAAGGACCGTAAGGTGGAGAAGGTACGGCGGGGAGTGGGCCTCGTTGAGAGTCGGAGTAATTTGGTCTAGTGGGGGCGGTGCTATTTCAAACAAGGGTTTGGTATGGCAGAAACGATAACGGAAAGAAAGTGATAAAGGTCATATAGACATGCCGATGCCTCGTGCATGGGATAAGCGAGCACGATGTAGACACATTGGCATTACAATTTTGGAAGGAAGATAATTTACGGGGTTGAGAGATAAGACGTACCCAGCCATTAATTGCTCGAGGAGGTACTTGCCCTGGGCCTCATTATGAGAAGGAGATGCGTTGGATTTGTGAGAGATGGGAGGAGAGGGAACTTGTTGTGCGGGCGGAACAGGGCGAGGGGCGGTAGGATGTCCACTAAGCAGCGATAGCAGGGCAGTTTGGCGTTCAGTATTCGTGGGCTGAGGCGAAGGTGCCGGGTCTTCTGCAGGAGCAGAGGTGGGGTACGCGTCACCTGGTTGATTTATGGACTGCTGTTGCGATTGGTGGACAGCCTGTGGCGGCGATGGCGCCTGTTGTTGTTGTGGTGGTGATGGCGCATTTAATTGGTGAAAAAGCGACTCGAGATGATTTGGAGAACTTGTGTTTGAGATATGTTGGTGCTGGAGCTGCGCAGGGGGAGAATTGGTGCGAGAGAAAAGCTCCTGCAAAGGATTTGGGCGGGTGTCCATGATAGCAGAGGCAGAGAGGCGATGATTCGGATGAACAAACTTGCACGCCCGATACACGAGGCCGCCGCCACAAATATGCCACAACAAAGACGCATATTGCGCCGCAATGTCATTTGTACTATATTCTATGCTATGCTAGCATCATGTCATCGTACCGCTGACGTCGAAGCGGATCGATCGTCTTGAGTTGTGAGAGAAGCCGCTCGCAATCATCCTGCAGTGTCTTGGCGTCTACTGCGTCCGGATATCTCTCCAACAGTTGTCGCTTGTAGTGCAGCATCGACTCGATGCACCCTAGATAAGATGTAGATAATGATTATCGTTGCTTACGGCACTCACATTTACTATCAGGTTGCTCGTTCAGCAATTCCTGAATAGCATTGATCTCTTGCAGCAGCAATTTCGTATCATCGCCTGATCCCATCAACCAGCGGTGGTAGATCCACACGCTCTGGTCGTCGGGGTCGGTGTACATCGCATTCCTTACCCACTCTAGCTCTGCAGATTTGTCAATTGCACCCATCGACTCGTACACTTTGCTGCGCTGGTGCCATGCACTAAAGTTGGAGAAATTGGACTCAATCTTGCGTGTCGTGTATGCCAGCTCTGACTTGTCCGTTCGTGGCACTGGCATGCTGCCAAGCACGTAACGTCGATAGTTCCATGCTTGGACTTGAAATGACGTTTAGCTGTGCCGGCCGATAAAGTAGCCGCACCTACAGTTTCTTGGATCTGCATCGAGCAATTTCTCCACGACAGCCAGTTCCTTCTCCCAGCTGGCTTTCCTCCACGCTTGCCGATCTTCTTCATCCGGTGCATCGGGGATGTTCTCAAGACACCATCGCCGGTGGTTCCATATCCAATACACTTTCGGATGAACTTTAAGAGCGCTCATGGTGAACGCAAGGTCTCCAGAAAGCGTGCCATGGATAGCGTCGGGGGAACTAGTATGGTTGAGTTAACGCGGGGCAGACTGATCGAGACCAACCTATTGGGAAAAAGGCCCTGTAGACATATATTTCGTCTATAGTTCCACACAGTATAAAACTCTGGGTTGACTCTGAGCAGCTGTGTCGTCAGCTCAAAGGCCTCAGACGAGTAATCTTTGCGCTTTTTCTGACATAAAAAAGAGTCAGTAAGATTAGTTGTCGCGCCGGATGGTGGTGTACCCTTGAAAGGACAGTGTTTGTGAGCACCAGGTATTCTGCGATCTTTGCCTGCTCCTTCTGCTTTCTGGCGCGGGCCGCCTCGGGTGATTGGTGTACGCGCTTGACGTTGTGCATGACTGGCGCTGGTGAGCGTGCGAACGAATGACTTGAACGCCAACCGCGACGATGCCAACCGCGACGCCCACGTTCGCCCAGCTTTCCTCACTCTTTCCTCTCACTCACCCAATCCCAAATCCGAAAACACATCCAGAACTCATCACATCTAGCGACCTACACAGAGAAGAGGATCTTTTGCGCAACCCAAATTCATTTCGCGCTTGGTGGTCCGCTATTAATAATGTCAAGGAGTCCTATTCGGCCCTTCAGAAGAAAGAGAAACCATCAGACCTGCCAGCCGATGTCGCGCCTCTCTTAGGGCCGCTAGCATCTCCTCTCGCACGTATCTACTTGCAGCGTCTCACCTATCTCTACGAAGTCGCTCTCCAACAGTTTGCGGGCTCCTTCAAGCTATGGAAAGCCTATCTTAACATGCGCATGTCCTTTGTATGTGGAAAACCCATCATTAGAAAACGAGCAGGAGGCAAAAAAAAGTTTCCCGAGATGAAGGAAGCATTAGAGGAGGAAATGGAGGATCTTGAAGAATGGGAGAACGGCTTGGACGGTATCCTCGGCTGGGAAGAATGGAAAGCTCTCGTTGCAACGTTTGAACGTGCCCTCATGTGGTTGCCCAAAGTACGTCCGGTTGTCTGAATGGTTTATAGAATCTTATATCCCCCAGATGCCTCGACTATGGCTAATGTACATTTCTATATTCTTCCATGAAAAATGTCCGGCCCTACTTTTGCATACTCATGCACGACGCACGTTCGACCGCGCCCTACGCACCCTCCCACCATCTCTTCATTCGCGCATATGGGTAAGATATTTGCTTTGGGCAGAGCGCCAAGGTGGGGAGGCCATGTCCGCCATATACAGGCGATATTTAGCAACCGATCTCAGCATAACCGAACGCTATGCAGACCTTCTTCTTAACCCCCGAAGAGGAGAGCACCGCCCTCTAGAAGCAGCCAAGCTTCTGCTCGCTCTGGCCAGGAAAGCCCAACGCGGCGAGTACGTCAGTCCAGAAGGGAAAAGTCCTTACCAGCTCCTCGAAGACTTCATTGGTGTTGTCGAAAATCACTCCGAAGAGGTTGGCATGGATGTCGAAGACACGGACGATTCAAACGCAGCCGTCGCAGAGGCTAATGCAGCGGCAGCCGAGGCCGCAGAAAACAAGGAGAAGGCTGATCCTGTCTCTGTTGATGGGAAGCTCATCAGATTAGCGGGCCCTGCTATCCCAGTCGATGCTGAGGGAAAACCAACGCAGCCATACGACGAGGACGAGGACCCTCTAAGTTCCCGCAAACTCAACATTGAACAGATCATCCCCAAAGATGGCCTTGCCGTTTACAAAGATCAGGCGGGCAGGCTATGGGCAGGGTTGGCAACATACTGGATCAAACGTGCCGAATTTGATCGCGCCGTGCAGACGTTTGAACAGGGGATGAAGAATGTCTTTACCATCCGCGACTTTAACCAGATCTTTGAGGCATATACAGAATTTGGTGAGGGTTTGATGTCGGCGCTCATGCAACGATTAGAAGAAGACGAGGAGATGGCTGAAGAGGAAGTCGTCGAGACGCAAGAAGAATTGGACCAGCGGATGAAGGACTTTGAAGACCTGGCTGACAGAAGACCTTTCCTCGTCAATGATGTTCTTATACGCCGGAATCCCAACGACGTGCAAGAATGGGTAAAGAGAGTTGCTCTTTGGGGTGAGGATGATGAAAAGGTTGTTTTTATTTTATTTTCGCCTTGACTCGGATGCTCACTTGCTAGATAGATAGCGCAAACGTACACACAGGCGCTGGAAACTATCAACCCTCGCAAGGCAACCCCTAACCTGCATCGACTTTACATCAATTTTGCCCGTTTCTACGAGGAAGGGGGTGCATCTGGCAAGGCTGAATCGGATCTCGACAGTGCGAGGAAAATCTTGGAAAAGGCAACCAAGGTCAACTTCAAAGCCGTGGAGGACTTGGCCGAAATCTGGTGCGAGTGGGCAGAACTAGAACTACGGCAAGAGTACGTAAGGATTATTTTGACCGTAAGAACTAGTTCATTTTGTTCCTCAGAAACTATGATGAAGCTATCCGAGTCATGCAACGTGCTGCTGCCATTCCACGGAACACCAAAGTCAACTACCACGATCATGTAGGTGCTGGCCGACAAGCAAATGCTCGATTCCTGATGACATTTTCAGACTCTATCAGCGCAGACCCGCTTGTTCAAATCGCTCAAATTATGGTCGTTCTACGTGGATCTGGAAGAGTCTATTGGTACCGTTGAAACCACGAAAGCTGTGTACGATAAAATCTTGGAGTTGCGTATAGCCAATGCGCAGATCATTGTCAACTATGCCCAATTCTTGGAAGCAAACATGTATTTCGAAGAGAGTTTCAAGGTAGGAGTTACAATGCGGAGAAGAGAGAATCACGAAACATTTGTCAATAGGTGTATGAACGTGGCGTGGAACTCTTCACATTCCCTGTATCGTTTGAATTGTGGAATATCTACTTATCCAAGTTTGTGAAGCGATACGTGAGTACGCGATGCCTATACTCTGTCGCCACTAAAGCTTTCTGCCAACAGGGTGGCACCAAACTCGAACGAGCTCGTGATCTCTTTGAGCAGGCATTGGAAAAATGTCCACCAAAGTCATGTAAACCTATCTTCCTCATGTATGCCAAGCTAGAGGAAGATTATGGGTTAGCGAAGAGAGCAATGGGCATCTATGAGCGTGCGACCCAGGTCGTGGCGGACGACGACAAATCCGAGGTTGGTCTTCCACGCTAGAGTTTCCTACAGGAATTTAACCCGTCGTTGAAGATGTTCACCATCTACATCGCGAAAGCGACAGAGAACTATGGTCTACCTGCTACTCGGCCAATCTATGAACGAGCTTTGGAAAGTTCGTACAGTCCATCTTATCCTCGTGCTTGGCTTACACATCGCCCTCTTAGTCCTCCCTGATCGGCAAACGGCAGAAATGTGTCTCCGCTTTGCTGCATTGGAGCGCAAACTCGGAGAAATTGACCGCGCCCGTGTCATTTACGCCCACGCTTCCCAATTCTGCGATCCTCGCGTTAACCCCAAATTCTGGGCGGAATGGAACACATTCGAAATCGAAACAGGATCAGAAGACACGTTCCGGGAGATGCTACGCATTAAACGTAGTGTGCAAGCACAGTTCAACACTGAAGCCAGTTATTTGGCTGCACAAACGATGGCTGCAAGGCAGGAGGATAGTGAGCCGGAGGAGTCTGTACCGCAGGATGCCATGGCTGCAGTTGAAAAGCAGGCCAATGGCGGCGTAAAAGGCCCAGCCTTTGTGTCTGCTACGAAAACGGCATTGCCAAAGGCAGCGAGCGAGTCGAAGGAGGAATCGCAGCCGGCCAATGCGGACGAGATACACATAGACGAGGATGACATGTAACATATCCTATAATTTCTTCCTGGTATGTTGCATTATAGTCCGAGATGTTCAGTGTGAGCTCTCCCATCGGTCGACTTCGACGGCACAGATGTCTTCCCACTTGGCATTCCAACCCAAGTCCTCAAGCCATGGCTGTTCGACCCACTTTGTTACGGCATCTCGGGACTCCTCGAATGAAACTGAATTGCTTCGTAGTTTGTCCACCAATTGGGTGTGCAGTGCTAGCGAACGATGGTAGGGCGGTAAGATACTGGCAAACTCGGTAACTGATGTGGCGTTAACAGACGGAGGGATGATAGGATATTCTCCTTACCGAATTTTTCTAGAGACCAGGTCAACCACATAGGCTCCTCGTCCACCCATTTCCAGCCTTTTGTCTTTTGTGCCTCTATCAAGAGTCCTTCCATATTATCTATAACAGTGTTCATACGACGGAACATCTTTTGCTGTGCCCAAATCAGCTCGAGCTGTTTTCAATAATCTAGGACACGTATCTCACCAGTTTTTTTAGGACAGATTCGAGCTCTGACAAGTGCTTTTCGATTAGCGCTAACTGGGGGCCAACAACGTGTGTGCGAGGCAGTCTATTGGGTATAAGGGCTAATGCATTCCTGGGCGGACATGAGTTTGCATGAAGTTCCCCTCTGCACTGCAACGTACTCTAGATCTGTCCGAGTATCGACAAGACTTTTGATCGCCTTGAGCCCATCTAAAAGTATAAGATCGTCCCATGCTTCCGCAATAGTGCGAAGCTCTAGCAGATAAGCTTTTGTCTTGCGATGATATGTAGATTCCGTGGCCTTCGTTTGCGACGCAGGCGAGTTAGGCTGCCTGTGTTGAACTGGAGAAGTTGAGGGGGTCGACGGTCCGCGAAACGAAGCGAGGCGGCTCATGTGCTGAGAATGTTATCAATATTATGAACTTGTATATTTTTAGGTGGATGCGCGTCTCGGAGTGGTTGTCGGACTTGGCACTGACAAATCTTTGAGGAATTAGCGGCTAGGTTGCTTCTGTTCTCTGTCGTAGTAGTCACTTCAGTCAAGACAGAATTGATAAGCAGATTTTGGGGAGCTCTCAAGTTTTTACGATTTGCCGGTGTGACATTGTTTAAGTTGGTTAGATGGATTTACCGTCACTGCAACCTGAGCGCTCGCACATGCTATGGTAGCGCAACCTTACCCACAAAGCTGACTCGGAGAAGTAAGACAGGCTGATCGTGTTGCTAGCCTTGCAGATGCCAGTTCCTATCTTGATCCGACATTCATTAACATTCATTTCAATACGTACTAACTGCCGGTGGATCGATGTATTCTATGGGCGTGGCACCGGTGATTAACGTTTAACGATCGTTACATTTCCTTACGCTTGTTAAGAGTCTTTTAGAAATTTACCTATGATTAGTACATATATCACCTCAACGCTTTTGAGCTTCATATCATGATGCAGATCCCTCTACGACATGGCTTGAGCATGAGGGTCTCTCGTCTGTACTAAATTTCTAGAATGAATAGTTGTAAGACAATAATAACTTGACCACTCGAAGCTTTCGAATGGCGGGCAACTAGAGCTAGTGTAGAATACCAGTGGGGAAGATAGAGCGACGTTACTGGGTATTTGGTGGTAGCTTTTGCTTCACTATCTGTTTATTCTGCGCGGGGTAGACTGACAAACGTACAACCTCGACATGATCATGGACAATATCGGTACGGAAACAAGAAACTAAAAGACAGGTTCTTCAGCGTAACCTTCCGGCTGCTGAGCAAAGTGTTCTTCAACGGCCGGGATGACAGGCTCTCTTGGCTCGGAGATAGGCTCAGATATAATCTTCTCTGGAGGAGGCTCCTGAATCTCCACAGAGTCGGGCAATCTCTTGCGGGGTCCGGTTTGACCGTTAGGATCATATCCTTTCATGCTGTTTAATGTGTTAGTATGATCTCAATGCAACCATAGCTGTAAAACACGTACATCTTGACTTTGATACCCAGGACACCTTGTCTAAGCAGGACGTGTCGAACAGCATAGTCGACAAAGTCTCTGGCTGGCTGACCGGAGTGGATCATGAAGCCGTCGGTAAACTTCATGGATTTGGCACGGGCTGCGCGGAGCTTGCCAGACACAACTACTTCACAACCTTTTGCACCAGATTCCATGACGAAACGAAGAACACCATAGCACGCACTTGAATAATGATCAAATTAGTGAAAATACATAATCATTTGACAGATACTCACCGGCGGACAGCGAGACCACCGAGAAGTTTGTATCTCAAGCTCTCGCACTGAGCGATAGCAGACAGACCACGGTACTGGACCTTCTCTGCGTACAGTTCGAGTGAATTTTCGGGGAATTTGAAACGCTTTTGTACTAGAGAGGTTAATTCACGAATGCGACGACCCTTCTCTCCGAGGACCTCTTGTGTGTGGGTGGCACGAATAATGATCTGCGTAATCCAAGTTAGCGGTGCACATTGAAAAAAGATAACAAGCTGACCTCAGTTCGCGCATGTGTAACTCTGACATCACAGCCAGAGTAGCCCTCCTCTGCAAGCTCTCGAGTGAAGAACTCGTTCAATTCGGCGCGGAACACGCCATCTGCGACAAACTTTCGCTTTTTGCTGATTTGGGAGGTCATTTTCAAGGCGGTTGTATATTTTTCTGAGACGATAAGCTATTTTAGAGGGGCCCTCAAGAATGCAATCTGCCTTTGCTTACCTTGAAGAGCCGGAGTATGACGACAACGATCTGGACGTTTAGTGATAACAATTCCGGTGGCTTAAGAATTGGATAGTACCACCGCTGAATGCCGAAGCACGTGACCTCCATCTTCAGTGAGACACGCCGGGAGATCCCGGCTTATGTAATCGATTCCAAATCCTGGCCATCAGCTAAAGTCCATAATGCCAAAGAAGCGGAAAAACAGGACACACCTTAAAGGTGCTGCTACCGACGCTAAAAGCAAGGAAGGTATACCCAAGTCATTCATTATAAAACATGGCCACGTTGGGTCGTCTATTACCCAGCTCGTGCGCGACCTTAGAAAAGTCATGGAACCAAATACAGCTAGCCGTCTCAGAGTAAGCGAGTGTTACACTTGACTAGGATGTGCGTTAACAACACATTCCAGGAGCGACAGAAAAATAAACTGAAAGACTATTTATCCATGGCACCTGCGTTGCAGGTTACACACATTTTGGCGTTTACGTTAACCGACGTTGCACCGTCAATGAGATTAGTCCGTTTGTCCAATGGACCTACGTTGAGCTTTCGGGTTGAAAGGTATAGCCTCATGAAGGATGTTCTAAATACGTCTAAAAGGACGCGAAGTATGGGGATGGAATATCTGAGTTCGCCGCTGGTACGTACTAAACTTGAAAAATATTGGCGCAGTTAACTCTCTCATACAGCTGGTCCTGGCATCGTTCCCGCCACCATCCTCAACGACGCCCCCCCACCTAAATCTCCTTGTCAAGTCATTCCAATCACTATTTCCGCCGCTATCTCCCCATGTCCTGAAGCTGTCAAGTGCCAGACGGGTCGTTCTTGTGTCATATAATGCTGATCGGGGAACGGTCGATCTCAGGCATTACATCATTACGGTCAAACCGTATGGCATTTCCAAACGCATCCGGCGTGTCCTGGATGGTGCATCTTCCAAACGCGCATCTTCAGTGTCCGGCGTACTCGACCTAGGTAACGAAAAGGATGTAGCGGATTTCCTGCTAAGGAAGCGTGGAGAACCGGGACCAGACGGTTATGAAAGTGCCACCTCTTCTGCGGGAAGTGTGGCCGGGGATGAAGAGAATGCAGTGAGTCTTCCTGATGACTACGTAGGAAGGAACAACCAGAAAGGTCAAAGAAGAGCGGTGCGACTTGACGAAGTTGGTCCAAGAATGGAATTACGGCTAATTAAAATCGTTGAGGGTGTTCCAGGGAAAGAAGGTGCCGTCATGTACCATGAATTCGGTTGGTGTCCTGTGACAGGTTGATTTACGTTGAGCTGACTATTTCTCAGTGAAAAAATCTAAAAAGGAGGTTGCGACTCAGAAAGTTGAGCACGCCGCAAAGGAGAAACTTCGAAAGGAGAGACGAGAAGAGCAAGAAAGGAATGTAGCACGTAAGAAAGCAGTGGCCGGTGCTACCCGCGTAGATGACATGGACGTGGACGAAGAGGAAGAGGGCGAAAGAGAAGACGATGGAGATTGGGACGAAAATGAAGAGATCTCCGATGGTGATGAGAGTGACCTAGAGGAAAGTGAAGGTGAAGTGAGTAGCAGTGACGAAGAGGAGCAGGCTCGTCCAATCAAAAAGGCCCGACTAAAGGGAAAGAGGTAGATTAAGTGCGCGTTTCGCTCAGTTGTAGATCATTTATTGGAACTGGAACTGGATGAAGTGGTAAAAACACTACCTAATGACCTCTGCCAGAAATGCTGTACCCTCATTTTAACACCTTCCCAGTTGTCCAATGCTGGGCGAACATCGAGGTAGAAAGAGGGACCAGAGTTTGAATTCTGTCCTGTATAGAAATCGATGATGTAGCGCACACGCGTTCCGCAGCGATCTACAATCCAGTCGTGGCGATCGAACGGAGCCGAATAGCTACAACCACGTATTTCAGAAAACAGAACAGTTATGGGTGACGACGGACAAACCCCAGCAACATCTTCCACCTTGCCTTCGGACTGGTTTCGTTCGCCTTGCCCTTGAAGGTGACCAATTTGACACCCCCACATGTCTCGCCTCCTCTACCGGCTTCCCATTTGAGCACCTCTGCCCACGCTCGTTCGTTGACAGCATTATGGATGGGGACAATTGTTTTCATATCAGATGTCTCGGGATTGTGGTTTTTGCGTGCCATGGCAGCGAAAAACTGAGTCTCGGAGGGGTAAACCCAATTGCCTTCTGACAGCATCGGGATAGAGGACACCTGGCGCTCTCCAGAAAGCTGGCTGGGCTTAGACGACGGGGCGCTGGATGGCGACGTGAATAGGGACCATGTTGAGCCAGACTTATGGTCCACTGGGCAAGACTGCGGGGAGCCATGATTAACTGGACATTTGGACGGGCCGCCACCGTCGGCCATGCTGTTTGTGGTTTTGGTTCAATTTTGTTGGAACTGAAAAGCCACGAATAGTAATACTAATAATACCAATCGGCTATTGGAGATCGCCGGTACCCGGCTCCGTTCCTTCGAACATGCCGCAGGATTAGCATTCACATTCAATATTCCCTTCTTGTTCTCACACCAGACTACCACAGTCCACTATGCCTGCTTCGCAGCCTGTCTTTTCTACGCCGCTCACTAGGCTATTCAAAATAAACCATCCTGTCATGTTGGCCGGGTAAGCGCTATAGAATCACGACTCCAACTGGCACCAATTAACCTTTTGACAGAATGAACGTAGCCGCTGGTCCAAAACTAGCAGCTGCCGTCACTAATTCCGGTATCTTCCTCTTTTAGAATCCCAACTTTTCATCTTATCCAGATTCACAGGCGGTATTGGTGTCATTGGCGGCGTTCGACAAAGCCCCAAGTTCCTGCAAGGGACCATCGACGAATTGAAGAGCCATTTGGAGGACAAGAATGCCCCATTTGGTGTGGATCTACTAATTCCACAAGTTGGCGGGAGTGCTCGGAAGACAAATGTAAGACTTTACACATTCGCCGGAACCGGAACCGACACTCCTTTCTAGAAAGATTACACAGATGGTCAACTCCCCGAACTTATTGATATCATAATTAAGAGTAAGGCTGCCTTGTTTGTCTGTGCCATCGGCGTCCCGCCAAAGTGGGTGGTTGATAAACTACACGATGCTGGAATATTGGTGATGAAGTGAGTTGCAACCCGATCAAAACCCATAGATATTGACAAATAATAGCATGATCGGGCATCCCAAAGTGAAGGAGTTTCTCTACCACTAAACATGCTATATTTACGTTTCTGTCTGTAGCACGTCGAGAAGGCGCTTTCACAAGGCATGTTGGGTTATACATCATCTGGCATAATTTAAGTTAATGCTTGGTAAAGGCGTCGACATTATCGGTGCTCAAGGAGGTGAAGGAGGTGGCCACACCGGAGATACCCCTTTCTCAATCCTCATCCCTGCTGTCGTCGATCTTTGTAAGGGCAAGAAGAGCCCCCTGACGGGAGAAGATGTCATCGTTGTCGCGGCAGGTGGTATCGGAGATGGCCGTGGACTGGCAACTTCGCTAGCGTAGGATCTTCTCCCCGCTGCCAGATAATTGATGCTTACGTTGTTTGTCAGCTACGGGGCGACTGGAGTATGGGTCGGGACTAGATTTGTTGCCAGTACGGAAGCTGGGGCTCCTCCGAGGCATAAGGAGATGGTTCTTAAGGCAGGTCATGATGACGTCATTCGTACGACTATCTATACTGGTCGTCCGATGAGCGTTTATAAATCCGCTTACATTGCCGACTGGTATGTACTGTGCCCCAGTTAATAGCAACTGCTCAACAGGAGGCAGGGAAACGAGGCGACGCGAAGAGTTAGAACGGCTTACTTCTCGAGGAGAACTCCCTCACGAAGTTGAATTAAAGAATCACCCCGAGAAGAGCGTCATCGGTATCCCTTGTGAGTCTCTTTTTCTCGTTGCGTAGGTAGCTCGTCCTAAAAACACTTGATAGGGTTAATGGGACGTGTTGCCGGATCTATTCATGTACGTCTACTTAGCGGCCCCCTCTACCTTCTCTACTTATGGTTGATTATAGGATATAAAACCTGCCAAAGACATGTAAGTTTCCTCATTGTACTCGTCGCTGTCTGGGTTTGATACCCTTCCAGCGTCGATGAACTTGTCAACACTGCTGCCCAGAGTTTGACAGTTGCGAATGGGTACAAAGTTGCCACAGCGAAATTATGATCGTAAGGACTCCTCACCGACCAATTGTGAATCCATTTCTCGTGGAAATGCTGATGTACGTTTGTCATTAACATGTATCATGTATCAATGCTGCTCTGTGCCAGCCCTAGTTTTGTATATACATAGAATATTAAGCTCAGCATGGCAGCTGCTTGGTGACTTGGTCGGACCCGGAAAAACATCACGTTGACGGAGATATATCATATCCTCACCGCAATTCTCACCTTCATCGTTCCAATGTCCGCACAATCCGGCCAAAACGTTCTTCGTCAAACAAAGAGTTGAGTACAAAGGAAAGACGAGGAC
>WNGI01002823.1_pt1 | contig 15153 bp, 12 predicted proteins | sample 5400621 | NCBI WGS metagenome assembly WNGI01 (sample SAMN13153374, study PRJNA577476) | soil metagenome | isolation source: 20 cm soil or saprolite under Garry oak tree replicate 1 | place: USA:California | collected 2016-06-15 | reverse complement strand
GGTCGGCGCGCGAGATGCCGCGAGTAGTTCTCGATACCCGCGCACGAGCCGGTCTCGCGCATCATCTCGAGGTCGAAGTTCGTGCGCTGCCGAAGGCGCTGTGCCTCCAGGAGTCGACCGTTCGCCTCGAGCTCCGCCAGACGCTCGACGAGCTCCGCCTCGATGTCGCGGATCGCCTCCATGAGCTTCTCGCGTGGCGTCACGAAGTGGCGGGCTGGATAGATGTCGATACGGTCCCGCTCCGCGAGGACCTCGCCCGTAAGCGGATCCAGCTCCGTGATCCGCTCGACGTCATCGCCGAAGAACTCGACGCGAACCGCAAGCTCCTCGTAGGACGGCTGGACCTCCAGCGTGTCACCCATGACGCGGAATTTGCCGCGCACGAGGTCGCTGTTCGTCCGCTCGTACTGGATGTCGACGAGATGCCGGAGGACGGTATCGCGCCGCACGCGCTCGCCCTTGTTGAGGCGCACCGTGACCGCACCGTAGTCGACGGGCGCCCCGAGACCGTAGATGCAGGAGACCGACGCGACGATGAGGACATCCCGGCGCTCGAAGAGCGCCCGGGTCGCCGCGTGGCGCATCCGGTCGATCTCCTCGTTCCGCGAGGAGTCCTTCTCGATGTAGGTGTCGCTGCGCGCGATGTAGGCCTCCGGCTGGTAGTAGTCGTAGTACGAGACGAAGTACTCGACGGCGTTCTTGGGAAAGAACTCCTTGAACTCGCCGTACAGCTGCGCCGCGAGGGTCTTGTTGTGAGCGAGCACGAGCGCCGGGCGCCCGGCATCGGCGATGACCTTCGCCATCGTTACGGTCTTGCCCGAACCGGTGACACCACGCAGGGTCTGAGACTTCATTCCCTCGCGGAGACCGCGCGTGAGCGCCTCGGATGCCCGTGGCTGATCTCCGGCGAGATCCCAGGGCAGCACGAGGTCGAACGGAGCGCGTCCGCTCGGTTTGTCCATCGGAACTTGAAGGATGTCGCTCTTGGGCACGGGCGCCTCATTCTAGAACAGATGTTCGGTGACGGCTGGAGCTCCCCCGACTCCCCCGATTGTCGCGCACCAGCCGACCATCTGCCGCGTTTTTCCCACCAAAGCGCTATTGCGGTACCCCGGACCGCTCCCTAGCGTCACCTGTGTCTAGGAAGGGACGGCCACACCACTGGAAAAGCTTCGCGGCCTGGTACATGGCGAGGAGGGGCAGAACCTCGTTGAGTTCGCGCTGCTGCTGCCCATTCTCCTGTACATCCTCATGGGGATCATCCAGTTTGGGTTGATCTTCGCGGTGTACGTGACGATCAACAACTCCGTCCGAGAGGCGGCCCGCTGGGGCTCCATCTACGTCTACGACAACACCGTCGGCATCACGAACAACGACACCGCGCGCAACAACGGCATGGTCGATCGCATGTACCAGTCGCGCGGCATCCTGAATATCCCGCCTCGCGGCACCGCTGGCAGCAACTTCAGCACGGCGAGCACAGGCGCGTACCCGACCACATCGTGTCCCTCGCAGACACCACTCCCGGAGCCAGGGCTTGCCTGGTACTACGGCGTCAACGCCACGAATCCGGATGTAACGGTCTGCTACTCACGCCCTGCCGGCGTACCGGTGAGTGACCCGCGGCGCGGCTACTACCTCGACGTCGAGACTTGGTACCACTTGCAGGTATTCATCCCCCTGCTCCAGCAATTTCTCCCCGACGACCCCGTTAAAGGTTCGCCATGGATCCGACTTCCGGGCCGCATCACGGTGGTCGTCAATTAAAATCGTCGTCAATTCGAGAAGAATTGGCTAGAGTCCGCTAAGCAGAGCACAGAGGAGAGGGAAGACAAAGTGCAGGACGGTTCACGCCGCCGCGCGCGGCTCATTCTCATCGTCGGTGTCGCGCTCGCCCTCGTAGCGGGCGTGGGCACGTTCGTATACGCCTCGGGGGCCAAGAGCGACCAGCCGGTCGCCGTGCCCACCGTGGCGGTGCTCGTCGCGGCACGCGAGATCCCGGCCAAGACGACGCTCACCCCAGCGGACGTCAAGCTGCAGGAGTTCAACCTCGACGCGAAGCCGGCCGCCGCGATGACCACGGCCGACCAGGCACTGGGCAAGATCACGATCCAGAGCATCAGCGTCGGCGAGCCGATCCTGCCGACGAAGTTCGCTGACCCGAAGAACCCGTCGTTCGTCGTCATCCCCGCCAGCTTCATCGGACCCGACGGCGCGCCGGCTCCGAACTCGCCGAACTACCGCGCGATGTCGATCACGGTCCCCGACCAGAACGCGGTCGGTGGCACGGTAGCCGTGGGCGATTCAGTCGACCTCATGTTCACGTTCCAGTTCGACCCAGCGTCGAAGCTACAGCGGCCGACGCCGCTCCAGAACGTCGACTTCAGCGCGAAGATCATCCTTGAGCGCCTGCCGATCCTCGCGCGCCTCGCCAGCGTTTACACGATCCGCGTCGACGCGCTCACCGCCGAGCGGATCGGGTACCTGCAGTCGGCCGGCGGCCAGCTCGCATTCCTCCTGCGCGCACCGAAGGACGAGCGTGCCAGTGGCTCGACCGGCGCGACGTTCGGAGACATCTACACGAACTTCCACATCAAGATCCCCGAGAAGATCACCCAGTAGGCGACTTAGCCGCGGGGCGCAGACCGCAAGCGCTCCCAGGCATCGCGTACATGAGCTTTCGTCGCGTCGCGGTCGCCGTCGTTCGAGATCACGACGTCGGCCGCGGCGCGGAACTCCTCCTCACTCGCCTGCCGCGCTAGACGCATCTCCGCTTCCGGCTGCGGCAGGCCGCGCGCACGCAGACGCTCGAGCAGCAGCGCACGCGGCGCGAGCACGATCCAGATCTCATCGCAGACATTCCGCAGGTCCGACTCGAGCAGCTTGATCGCCTCGACGACCATCACGTCGTTCTCGCGCAGCATCTTGCGCGCCTCGAGGATCCGCGCGATGACACGCGGGTGCATGATCCGCTCGAGTCGCGCGAGCTTCTTCGGATCGGCGAAGACCTCCGCCGCGAGCTTCGCGCGGTCGATCTCCTTGTCCTCGCCCAGCACGCCCGTGCCAAACGTCTGAACGATCGCGCTGTAACCGACCGTGCCGCGCGATTGCTCGTCGTGCACGATCGCGTCGGCGTCGATCACCTTTGCGCCGAGCTCGCGCAGCATGCTCGCGACCAGCGACTTGCCGGCACCGATCGGCCCGGTCAGCCCGATGACGCGCGCGCTCACTCCTTCTCGGCCTCGCTGACCTTCGCCCACTCCTCGTAGAGCTCGCGCAGCGACTTCTCGAGCGCCGCGTGCTCTTCGCCGATGCGCCTCGTCTCCAAGTAGTTGCCGCTCTGAGCGATCTGGGCGACCTTCTCCGTCAGCTGTTTGAGCTGCAGCTCCATCGCCGCGATCCGCGCCTCGAGCGCGCGCGTGCCGCTGACACGCCTTACTCCGGATGCTTTCGCATTGCGGCGCAGCGGCTCGGGCGGACGGGTCCTGCCGCGGCTCGGGACGCTCTGTTCGCCTCGCTCCATGCGCGGCGCCGAAACCCTCTCTTCGCGCGAAACCCCGTCCCTTCGGGCCGGGGACCCCTCGCGCGCGGGGGCCCTCGGCGCCGCGCCAGCACCGGTCTCTCGCGCTAGGTACTCGACGATCGGCGCGTCGCGGCCGGCGGCGCGCTCGCGCTGATAGGCGGTCCAGCCACCCTCAAAGCGACGGAGAAGGCCACCCGAGATCAGCCAGAGCTCTGTGGCGAGCTTGTCGATGAAATAGCGGTCATGGCTCACGAAGACCAGAGTTCCTTCATAGGCCGCCAACACTGCCTCTAGCTGCTCGCGCGCGGCCAAATCGAGGTGATTCGTCGGCTCGTCGAGGACAAGCAGGTTCGCGTGACGCAGCGAGAGCCGCGCCAGCGCGAGACGGCTGCGCTCGCCACCTGAAAGCACCGACACTGCCCGGCCGACTTCGTCGCCGCGAAAAAGGAAGCGTGCGAGGATGTTCCGCGCTTCCTGATCGTCCATGGCACCGGCGGAGCGCATCGCCTCGAGCACCGTCTGGTCGCCGGTGAGCTCGGCCTGGGCCTGCTCGAGATACGCGACACGCGCGCCGGGCGCGGCGCTCACATAGCCATCGAGCGGACCGAGGTCGCCGACGAGCGTCCGCACCAAAGTCGTCTTTCCCGCGCCGTTCGGTCCCACTAGGGCCACGCGAGCGTCGCGAGCGACCCGTAGCGGCCCGGTGCGCATTACCGGATCGCCGTAACCGACCGCGAGCGCCGTCGTCTCGAGGACGGTTTCGCTGCCGAGGTCGGCGGCCTCGAGCCCCCAGCTGTGTCGCGTTGACTGCGTCGGAGCATCGATGCGCTCGACGCGTGCGAGCTTCTTCCCACGGCCGCGCGCTTCCTTCGATCGCTGCCCAGCGCCGTAGCGCCGGATGAACTCCTCAGTTCGTGCGATGTCCTCCGCTTGTCGAGCATGTGCGCGCATCTGCGCGGTCTCGCGCTCGAGGCGCTGTCGCGCGTAGTGCGAATAGCCGCCGCGATACTCGACGACGGTCAGATCCTCGATCGACAGCGTGCGCGACGTGACCTTGTCGAGGAACCACCGGTCATGGGACGAGACCACAGCCGTTGCGCCTTGCTCGACGAGGAAGTTCTCCAGCCACTCCAGCGCCGCCACATCGAGGTGGTTCGTGGGTTCGTCGAGGAGCAAAACGTCGGGGTCATCGAGCAGCAAGCGCGCGAGCCCGAGACGGGTTCGCTCGCCACCCGAGAGCGTCGCGACCTCGCGATCGACGAGACCGCCGAGGCCGAGCCCGCCAAGGATCCGCCCGAGCGTCGCCTCGAAGTCGTACCCGCCCGCGTGCTCGAAGTGATGCTGGGCATCGGCATAGCGTTCGAGCGTCGCCGGATCGCCGCTCGCGATCTCCTTCTCGAGACCCCGCAGCTCGCGCTCGAGCTCACGGAGATGCGCGGCCGCGCCACGCGCGTGCTCGATGACCGTGCCCGTCGCATCCTCGAGGAGCTCCTGCCGCAGGAAACCGATCCGGGTGCCGCGCGCGAGCGCGACGGCGCCGCGGTCGGGCGCATCGAGACCGGCCGCGATGCGCAGCAGCGAGGTCTTCCCCGTCCCATTCGGGCCGACGAGGCCGACGCGGTCGCCCTGGCCGATCCGGAACGAGACGTCCTTCAGCACCTCGCGCTCGCCATACCAGCGCGCGACGGCCTGGACCGAGAGGACGCTCATCCGACCATCCTGCGCCGCCCGGTGCGCTTGCTGGGCGCCGTCTGGCACCGCGGGCAGTGGAACGTGCCGCGGCCGCCGACCACGGTGCGCACGACGGCGCGCCCGCAGCGGGGGCACGGCTCGCCGGCGCGGTCGTACATCTGGAACTCCCGCTGCATCCGACCCTGGCCACCACGCGCGTCGACGTAGTCGCGGCGTGACGCGCCGCCGAGGCGGATGCCCTTGCGGAGAACGAAGCGCAGCGCCTCACGGAGGCGCGCGACCTCGTCGGGGCGGAGCGAGCCCGCCGTCCGAAGCGGGTGGATCCGCGCGCGCCAGAGGGCCTCGATGGCGTAGATGTTCCCCACTCCGGCGATGCCACGCTGGTCGAGGAGCAGCGGTTTGATCGCGGACCTGCCGCGGAGCTGCAGGAAGTCGCGCAACCAGCGTGTCGTGAAGCGCGGCGTCAGCGGCTCGATCCCGAGCACGCGATGGAGCGGCACGCCGGCACGAGAACGCGGACGGTCACCGTTCTCGACGAGGTCCGCGCGGTCGACGATCGCCATGCGCCCGAATTTCCGCGTATCGGAGAAGCGCACGGCGGTTCCGTCGGCGAAATCGATGACGGCGCGCACGAACGTGTCGTCGGGGGCGCCAGGCTCGCGGAAGAGCAGCTTCCCGGTCATGCGGAGTGACACGATGAGCGCCTCGTCGCCGTCGAGCTCGAGCACGACGAACTTCCCGCGCCGACCGACGCCGGTGATCTGGCGTCCGACGAGGCGCGTCGCGAAATGCGCCGCCGGTACGGGCTCCGTCACGCGATGCCAGAAGGACTCGAATGCCGCGATCCGCCGCCCGACCACGAGCTCGCGAAGCTGTCGCGCGATGGTCTCGACCTCGGGCAGCTCAGGCATGGGTCGTCGCGGGCAGCTTGATGCGCGTCATCTCGTCCCAGTTCGTGCCGACGCGAAGATCCACGACGAGCGGGATATCGAGCGCGTACGCCGCCGACATCTCATCGCCGAGGATGCGCGCCGTCGCGTCGACGGCGTCCCGCGGCACCTCGACGACCAGCTCGTCGTGCACCTGCAACATGACCCGTGCCTGCGACTCGGTCTCCGCGAGGCGGTCGTATACGCGCCGCATCGCGATCTTCATGATGTCGGCCGCCGTTCCCTGGATCGGCATGTTGATGGCCATGCGCTCTGCGGCGCCACGGATGGCGGAGTTCGGACTCGTCATGTCGGCGATATAGCGCCGACGGCCGAGCAGCGTCTCCACGTAGCCCTGCTCGATGCAGAACGCCTTCGTCTCGATGACGTAGCGTCGGACCTGCGCGTAGCGCTTGAAGTACTCGTCGATGAAACGCTGCGCCTCTTCGCGCGCCATCCCCATGCGCCATGCGAGACCGAAGTCGCTCATCCCGTAGACGATCCCGAAGTTGAGCATCTTCGCGACGTCGCGCTGCTCGCGCGTGACGTCGTCTTCAGAGACGTTGAAGCCGGCCGCGGCCGTCCGGCGGTGCACGTCGGCCCCCTCGCGGAACGCGGCGGTGAGCGCGGGATCGCCCGACATGTGTGCGAGGACCCGGAGCTCGATCTGCGAGTAGTCGGCGGCGAGCAGCACGAGGTCGGCGCCGCCCGCGACGAACGCGCGGCGGATGCGACGGCCGAGGGGCGTGCGGATCGGGATGTTCTGCAGATTGGGGTTCCTGCTCGAGAGCCGCCCGGTCGCCGCGACGGCCTGGTCGAACGTCGTGTGTAGCCGCCGCGTGTCGGGATCGACGAGCGGCCCCAGGCCCTCGGCGTACGTCGACCGCAGCTTCTCGACCTCGCGGTACTCGAGGATCTTGTCGACGACGGGGTGCGCGCTGCGCAGCTCTTCGAGCACGGCCGCGTCCGTCGAATAGCCCGTCGCCGTCCTGCGCCCGCGCGGCAGCTTCAGCTCCTCGAACAGGAGGGAGCCGAGCTGCTTTGGCGAGTTGATCGGGAAGTCGTGACCGACCGCTTCGTACGCCTCGCGCTCGATGCGCGCGACCTCGCGGGCGAACTCCTGTCCGAGGGACTGCAGATAGGGCAGGTCGACCGCGATGCCGGCTTCTTCCATCTCGACGAGGACGTCGACGAGCGGGAGCTCGAGCTCGGCGAACAGCTTGCGCATCCCGAGGCGATCGAGGTCGTCGTCGAAGAGCGCGCCGAGCCGGGCCGCCGCGACGGCTCCCGCGCCGGCGCGCGCTACGCGCTCCTCCGGCGTCGGCGTGCGATGCGGATCTCTTCGATCGGGCACCGGCAGGACGGGCACCTCGAGCTTGAGCCGCTCCGCCGCGAGGTCCTCGAGGGCGTGATAGCGGCGGCTCGCGTTCACCAGGTAGGACGCGAGCATCGTGTCCATCGTCACACCACGCAGCTCGGCACCGGCGCGGCGCAGAGCGCGGCGCGCGGTCTTCGCGTCGTGCGCGATCTTCGGGATCGTCTCGTCGGCGAGGACCGCCGCGATCGGCGCGGGCACTCCGGAGATCGTCGACACGTACCAGGCGTCGTCGCCGGCGGCGAGGCCCAGGCCGAGGAGCACCGGATGGCGTCCGGCGTCCACATCCGCATGCACCGTGACCGATGGGGCCGCGCGCAGCCGCGCCGCGACGCCCGCAGCATCCTCTGGCGCGACGACCCTGGTCGCGACAGCTGGCGCTGACGTCGGCTCGGGATCGAGCCCCAGCGCGAGCTGACCTGGCCGCGCGGCGGGCGGTCTCGCGGGCGCGAGGTTCCCGTCGGCCGGCGGGAGCCGCGGAATGAGGCTGCGAAACTCGAGGTCGCGGAACAGCTCGAGCACACCGGCGCGGTCGTAATCGCGGAACCGCGCGGCCTGCACGTCGAGCGCGACCGGAAGGTCGGTGACGATCGTCGCCATCTCGCGGCTGTGGAAGACCTGCTCGCGGTGCGTCGCGAGGTTCTCGCGCAGCTTTGGCGTGAAGCGCGTGAGGTCGGCGTACACGCCTTCGATCGCGCCGTTCTCCGCGATCAGCTTCGCAGCGGTCTTCTCGCCGACCCCGGGGACGCCAGGGATGTTGTCGGTCGTGTCGCCCTTCAACGCCTTGAAGTCGACCATCTGGTCGGGTCGGAGACCGTAGCGCTGATCGATCTGCGCCTCGTCGTACACGACGGTGTTCTGGAAGCCCATGCGCGTCGTGAAGAGCTTGGTGTGCGGCGTGACGAGCTGCAGCGTGTCGAGGTCGCCCGAAACGATGATGCTCTCCAGCCCGGCCGCCTCGGCCTGTTTGGCGAGCGCCCCGATGACGTCGTCGGCCTCGAATCCCGGAAGCGCGTAGATGGGCACGCCGAGCTTGTCGAGCAGCTCTTTGCAGCGCTCGAACTGCGGCCGGAGCTCGTCGGGCATCGGCTTGCGGGTGGCCTTGTAGGTCGCGTCGCGCTCGTGTCTGAAGGTCTTTTGCGGGAGATCAAAGGCTGCGGCGATGTACTGCGGCTTGATCTCCTCGATCGCCTTCAGGAGGATCGATGCGAAGCCGAAGGTCGCGTTCGAGAGCTCGCCCTTCGTCGTCGTCAGCGGCGGTATGGCGAAATAGCCGCGGTAGATGAGCGAGTTCGAATCGACCAGGATGATGCGTTCGGGCATGTATCAAGTATGAGGACCGCGCCCGGCGGTCGTCGCGTCAGATCGACGCGCGCAGGCGGCGGTGCAGTGCGATCGCGGCGACGCCGCAGACGATCGCGAGCGCGAGCCACAGCCACGGGTTGAGCAGCGGCGAAGGCCGCGGCGCGGAAAGCGTGGTCCGCGCGGCATCCTGCGGGTTGAGGGCGGCGGCCGGCGCGGCGGACGCTGCGGGCGCTGTGGCTCCGCGCGCATCCGGCGCCACAGTCGCCGGACCCCTGACGACGTTGTCGGCGGCCGGCGACGACGTCGGCGCCGCGAACGCAGGATTCGGCGATGCGGCCGGGGCGGGCGCCGGCGTCACCGTGGGTGCGCCCGCGGGCTGAGCGGCCGGCGCTTGGCCCTTCACGGCGGTGTCGCCGCTCGCTTCCCGCGCGGTCGTGGCCGCGCCAGTACTCGCGGCCGGTGCCATGTTGGTCACGAGCGCGCTCGCGAGGAAGAGGAACACGGCCGCGCCGCTCGCGAGGGTCATGAGCGTGCGCAGCGGAGCCAGCCAGGAGGGTGCGGTCACGAGACGCGGCACGAGCCGCCGCGACGGGACCGGGTCAGGGAGGGCCTGGACGAGTGCCGTGGTGGCACGCAGCTGCGCGACGTGCGCGCGGCAGAGGGCGCACGTGACGAGATGCCCTTCGACCGCGGCCTTCGCCGCGGCGTCGAGCGCGCCGTCGATGTACGCCGACAGGTCGGCATGCGGGTGCTGCAACGTCACAGACCTCCTTCCCTACTGACGACGGGGGCGGCTCCGGGTTCCATCATCCTTCCGGTCCACGCCAGCCCCGCGCGATCAGGACGTTACGGACCGCCAGCCGACCCCGGTGGATCCGTGACTTCACCGTGCCGATCTCGACCGACGTGATCACGCTGATCTCCTCATAGGCGAAACCCTCCACGTCACGCAGCAGCAGCGCGGTCCGCTGCTCGGCCGGCAACGACCCGAGCGCCGTCTCCACGGCGGCCAGGGCCTCGCGGTCGCCCACGAGCTGCGTGAGGTCCGGTCCAGGTGCGACCGGCTCGGCCCACGTCACGTCGTCATCGTCGGGTGGGTCGAGCGGAAGCTCGGGTCTGCGCTTGCGCGATCGAAGCTGGTCGAGGGCGCGGTTGGTGGCGATGCGAAACAGCCACGCGCGGAACGAGAGGCCCTGGAACGAGGCGATGGATCGCCAGGCGGAGAAGAGCGCGTCTTGAACGATGTCCTCGGCGTCGGCTGTCGTCCCGACGATGCGCACGACGTGCCGATAAAGCGCTCGCTCCTCTCGTCGCGCGAGATCCTCGAAGGCGCGCGTGTCCCCCGCTTTTGCGCGCTCGATGAGAAGCTGGATCTCGCCGTCCGGCGTCCCGGTCAAAGCGCCCTCGTCGCTCGGGATGGGCTAAAGTCCCTCGCTAGCCCGGTGGAAGAGAAAAAGAAAAAGGTCGTCGTCATCGGTGAGGACGACGAACCGATCGCGGTCCTCTTGCGAGACGCCATCAGCGACGAGCCCGCATACCAGGCGGTGGTCGTCGCCGACGGCGCGCTCGTGCTCGAGACCGTGCGCCAGGTCCACGCCGACCTCCTCATCCTCGACATCATGATGCCCGGTCTGAACGGTCTCGAGGTCTACGACCGCGTGCGTGAGGATGCGACGATCCGCGACATGCCGGTGCTGTTCGTCAGCGCCAACCTGCCGCAGTTCGAGGGCGAGTTCAAGCGGCGAAAGATCACCTCCGTTCTGACGAAGCCGTTCGACCTCAACGACCTGCTCGAACGGGTGCGGACGCTCTGCCCGCAGTGACAGGACGCCGCGCCGTCAGCGCGGCGGATGGAGCCCGGTACGAGACCCTCGCACGCGTCGCCACCGAAGCGGCGGTCGCGGTCGGCGAGGCGATCGTGCAATCCGACGTGCGCATCGTCACGCGCAAGAAGGGTCGGGCCAATTTCGCGACCGCCGCGGACCACGCCGCGGAGCAGGCGATCATCGCGCGGCTCGCCGCGCACGATCCGGACGTACCCGTGCTCGCCGAGGAGAGTCCAAAGGCCGCGCTCCGGAAGTCCGAACGGCTATGGGTCGTCGACCCGATCGACGGGACGCTGAATTTCAGCCGCGCGATCCCCTTCTACTGCGTGGTCATCGCGTACGTCGAGGATGGCCGGACGCGCGCCGCCGCCGTCCACGCACCGAGGACCCGCGAGACGTTCACCGCGTCGGAGGGTCGCGGCGCGACGCGGAACACCGTCGCGATCGGCGTCGGGTCGGTGACGAAGCTGACCGAGGCGTTCGCCGTCGCGAGCCTCGCGTTCGGCGCGACGAAGCGGAAGGACTCGCGCTTCGTCGCGCTCAATTCGACGTGTGCGCGACTGCGCGTCCTGGGCTCCGCGGCGCTCGAGATGTGCTACGTGGCGATGGGCACGTTCGACCTCTTCGTGCACGAGGCGCTTTCGCCGTGGGACGTCGCGGCACCGGCGTTCATCGCGCGCGAGGCGGGCGCGACCGTGTTGTCACTGAAGACAGGCGAGGACGCAGCGTGGGACGAGCGGCAGGTCGTGATCGCGAATCCAAAGCTCGCGCGCGAGGCGATGAAACTACTGAAGCGCCCGTAACATAGAAGCGCGCCGGAGTGGAGAAATCGGCAAACTCAGATGCCTCAAGAGCATCCGGGCCGCAAGGCCCTTGAGGGTTCGAGTCCCTCCTCCGGCACACGTCCCCGGCGAGTCACTCTTCGGCGGGCGCGACCCCAGACCGTCGACTCAGTCGCGACGAACCGGTCCCGAGCGCGATGAGAGCGCAGCGCGAGATCTGTGAACGCCTGACAGCGTCTATTTCGCGCGACCCACCGTTGGACCATTCGACGATGCGGCTACGGCCGCGTAAGACCGTCCCGCCGCTCCAGCTCGACGAACGAGCTTGGCCGCTTGGGCATCCGAGTAACGTAGGTAGAAGTCGTGCCACGTGCGCCACTTGCGTGTAAGTCGAGGCGCATCGGGATCTGCGTAGATCGCCGAGAGCACGGTGATCGCGGCGTACTTGCCAAGCGTGACGCGATACATCGGGTTTTCGCTGGTTCGCTTTGGCGGGAGCCGATCGTCGACGATCAGCGCACTTCGAACGCCGCGGTCTCTGAGCTGACACCTCAACCATTCCATGTGCGGGAGGCTCGCCGAGTGGAAGACCACTTGGAGGCGCTCGTACGTCAAGTGCGGATATCGCGCTCTTACTGGGCGATGTACGTAGTTCTTCACCGAGCCGTCGCCGTCGATCAGTCCACGCAGGACGTCCCAGAAGTACTCGGGCGGAAACGACAATGGCCCGAGGGTGAGACTCTTCCGCGGTGTTAGCCCCGCATCGACCAGGAACTGGTAAACCTCTACGTCACCGAGTTGGGCGCGGAAGTACGTTTTGTCCCTGTCTTTCGATACGTGAGCCTTCGGCCTGCCGATGCAGCTCAGGAACGCCTCGACCTGCTCGCGATCCTCACTGCCGATCGCGACGTGACGGCCGTCCCCGATCAGGCACCCGTCCGTCGCCGCAAGCCCCAGCGCGTATGCGAGCTGCGCGTTCCAAACAAGAGGGGTTGTGCGGTAGAAGCCTCGGTTGCGCCCCTTGTGCTCGCGGAGCGGCGTCCTTCGGACATAACGGAGGCCGCGGTGACCCGCTGCCGCGCGAGCCACCCGGGCATCAGTCTCTTTTGTGAGGCCCCGGGCCCAGTTCTTTCCCATGCACCAGAACGTGGGGCATCAGCGAACGATTTGGAAGACTTCGACCGTCACACGAATCAGTGACAAGGCGTCGCACGTTTGTGCGACAAGGTGGTCTAGAGCGGGAGTCGCACCCGCACCGTCGTTCCCTTGTCCTCGCCCGCGCTCTCGAGCTGCAGCGATCCGCCGTGCCGCTCGGCCACCAGCTTCGCGACGTAGAGGCCGATCCCCATGCCGGCGAACGTCGCGGCCTTCCCGACCCCGCGCGTGAACGCACCACCGAGGCGCGGTAGATCGTCCGCAGGGATGCCGATGCCCGGGTCGCTGATCGCGATCTCGGCCGCACCGTTCTGGCGCGCGAGCTTCACCGCGACCTGGCCTCCGCGCGGCGAGTACTTCACCGCGTTCCCGATCAGGTTCATGAGCAGCTGATCGATACGCGCCTGGTCGCCGTCGTAGGTCAGCGCCTCCGGCGCTTCGACGGCGAAGGAGTGCCGCCCCTCCTCGCGCGATGCCGCGACATAGCGCCCGACGACGTCGCGCACCTCTGCGGCAAGGTCGAAGGGCGCGGGATCCATGTCGAGCTGGCCACGACCGGCGCGCGACACCGACAGCAGATCGCTCACGAGGCCATTCATTCGGTCGACCTGACGCTCGATCGATTCGAGGTTGCGCTCGAGGGCTTCCAGATCCATCGGCGTCCCGCGCGCCTGCGAGCGCCGCAGTCGCCCGAGCTGCAGCTGCGCCAGCGCCTTCAGCGGGGTGAGGGGCGTCCGCAGCTCGTGCGAGACGATCGACAGGAATTGTTCGCGTTCTTCGTCCACCGTCTGGAGCTGGGTGAAGAGCCGCGCGTTGGCGATCGCCACCGACACCTGAGCGGCAAGGATCTGCGCGAGGTCGCAGTCGATCTCGTCGAAGTCGCGCGCGGGATCCCGCGTGTAGATGTGCAGCGCTCCGAGGAGCTCGCCTTCGCGCGCCAGCGACAGCGCGAGCACCTTCGCGAGCCCTTCGGCTCGGATGAGATCCGGATCGCCGAGGGGCGCGGTGCGAAGATCGCGCACGACCGCCGAACCGGGAAGCCGGTAGTGCTGCAATGCGCGCTCGAGCGGAATGCGCTGCGACTCGGCGTACCCAGGGGAGAGGCCGCTGTATCCACGGATCACGAGCGCGTTCTCGTCATGGTCGACGATCATCAAGGCCGCGGCATCCGCGGTGTCCAGCGACTTCGCGACATCGGCGATCCTCGGGTACAGCCGGTCGAGCTCCATGATGCCGAGCATCTCGTTCGTCACGTCGTGGAGCTTCTGGAGGCGGTCGCGCATCGTCACGCTCGAAGTATCCGACGGATCGGTGCCGGTCAGGCGAGCAAGCCGCTAGCGCGGCAGGACGACCTCGACGACGTCGCCGCCGACCTCGTTGGCGACGGCCTCGGCCAGCTCGCGTGACGGCCGGGCACGAAACGACGTTGGCACTCGCCTGACCCCGCCAGCCGCACGCGGCAGCTCGAGGATCACCACTGACGGGCCGCCGTGCGACTTCAGGACCTGCTGGATCCGCTGGAAGATGGCGATCGATCGTTCGTAGTCCAGCGCCTCGCGAAACCGGATGACAAGCTCCGAATGAGAACCCGCCGAGCGAGCGGGCGAAGTGCCGGACGACGCGGCCAGGGCCGAGGACGGCGGCGGTTCCTTCGAGGTGGAAGCCGGCGAGTAGGTCGGCCGAGGAGATGACCCCGCCGGGGCAGGACCCGCCGACCCGCCGGCGCTCGATCCGTGACCGTTGCCGTTCGTCGGCCGCACGAACCGCGCCCGCTTCGCGAGGCTCTGGCGACGTTCGTCCGCAACGCGTCTGATCTCGGCGATCCCGGCGTCGTCAAATCGCACGGCGTGCTCGCACAACAGCTTCGGCGCCTCGTCGCGCTGCTCGACGCGCGCGAGGATGAGGAGGATCTCGTCGGCGCTCCAGAGCGGAGCCGTCGCCTCGTAGGTCCGCGGGAAGACCGTGACCTCGACCGTGCCGGTGAGGTCCTCGACCTGCGCGAACATCATCAGCTTCTTCTCTTTGGTGATGTGTTTGCGCGCGCTGGTGACGACGCAGGCCACCGTCACGAGCTCGTCGCCGGCCTCTTTCAGCTCGGCGAGATAGGCGGTCACGACATCGCCCATGCGCTCGGCCATCCGCTGCAGCGGGTGCTCCGACAGGTAGATCCCGAGCAGCTCCTTCTCCCAGCCCAGGAGCTCGCGTTTGGGCGCTTCCGGTCCGGTCGGCAGCGTCTGCGCCACGATCTCGTCCGCCATCCCGAGGCTGGCGAACAGACCGACCTGGCCGCTCTCGCGATCTCGCTGCTCGCGCTGCGCGGTGGCGAGCGCGAGGTCGAGGTGCGCCAGCTGCACGGCGCGCGGACCGAACGCATCGAGCGCCCCGCACTTGATCAGCGACTCGAGCACGCGTTTGTTGCAGCGCTGGAGGTCGATCCGGCCACAGAAGTCGTCGAGCGACTTGAATCGCCCACCCGCCGACCGCGCCTCGATGATGCCCTCGACGGCTCCCTCCCCGACGTTCTTCACCGCGCCCAGCCCGAACCGGATCCCCTTCGGCGTGATCG
>WNGI01011474.1_pt1 | contig 15155 bp, 13 predicted proteins | sample 5400621 | NCBI WGS metagenome assembly WNGI01 (sample SAMN13153374, study PRJNA577476) | soil metagenome | isolation source: 20 cm soil or saprolite under Garry oak tree replicate 1 | place: USA:California | collected 2016-06-15 | reverse complement strand
GCGCGACGCTGCCGCTCAACCCGGCCAAGAACACCGCCGTGATCGGTCCCCTCGGCGATGACGGTCACGCCATGCTCGGCCCGTGGTGGGGTGTCGGCCGGGACGAGGACGCAGTCACCGTGCTGAACGGGATCAAGGCGCAGAGTTCCGGCACGACGACCTTCGTGCAGGCCTGCACCCTCCCGCACACCGAGCCACCGCAGTACGACCCGGCGGCCGACTGCCCCGCAGGCGCGGGGTTCGACCAGGCTGTCGCCGCGGCCCAGGCCGCCGACCAGGTCGTGCTCGCGCTCGGCGAGTCGCGCGAGATGAGCGGCGAGGCCGCATCGCGCACCACGATCGACCTGCCGGGCGACCAGCAGCAGCTGATCGACCGGATCAAGGCGACCGGCAAGCCGTTCGTGGTCGTGCTGTTCAACGGTCGCCCGCTCACGCTGGAGAAGGTCGCCGCATCGTCGCCGGCGATCCTCGAGGCGTGGTTCCCGGGCGTCCAGGCCGGCAACGCGGTGGCCGACGTCCTGTTCGGCAAGGTCAACCCGGGCGGCAAGCTGCCGGTCTCGTTCCCGGTCAGGCTGGGCCAGGTGCCGATCTACTACAACCACGAGCCCACCGGGCGGCCGTGCGACGCCACCTCGAAGTACAACTCGCGGTACCGCGACCTCAACACCTGCCTGCCGCTGTACCAGTTCGGCTACGGGCTCAGCTACACCACGTTCTCGGTCTCGAACCTCCGGCTGAGCTCGGCCACCGTCGCCAGCAAGGGCAGCGTCACCGCCTCAGTGGACGTGACCAACACCGGGGGCCGTGCCGGTGACGAGGTCGTGCAGCTTTACCTCCACGATCCTGTCGCCAGCATCTCTCAGCCGGTGCGCCGCCTGCGCGGGTTCGAGCGCGTGACGCTGAACCCCGGCGAGAAGCAGACGGTGACCTTCACGCTGGACAGCAGCGACTTCGGCTTCTACGACAACCGCGGCAAGTTCGTCGTGGAGCCGGGCCGCATCGACGTCTACGCCGGCGACAGCTCGGCCGCCGACCTGAGTGCGGCGTTCACCGTGACCGGCTGAAGCCCCACCGGCCCGCTTGGCCTGCCCCGCCACGCTGCGGTACGCGCGGCGGGGCAGGGCCTTGCGTGGGTCCCCCAGACCATCGCCAACGCCCCAAAGAGGCACCCCTTGCCCGAACCCGACGGCGGTGTGAACCCCAGCTCGTGGACCGTGGCCGGAAATGCCGGCCGATCCCGCCAGGGTGGCCCAGAAAAGCCCTCTGCCGGACCCGTCCCGTGGTCGTAGTCTGAGCCCGTGACGCGGCGCGCCAAGATCGTCTGCACGGTCGGCCCGGCGACGGCAACCCCGGACAAGCTGCTCGCGCTGGTCGGGGCCGGCATGGACGTTGCCCGGCTCAACTTCAGCCACGGCAGCCGGGTCGACCACCGGCGGGTCTACGAGATGGTCAGGGAGGCCTCGGACCGGGCCGGGCGCGCAGTCGGTGTACTCGCCGACCTGCAGGGCCCGAAGATCCGGCTTGGCCGCTTCGCCGCCGGCCCGGTGGTGTGGCGGGCGGGCGGGCGGGTCACCGTCACCACCGAGCCGGTGCCGGGCAGCCACGACCGGGTGTCGACCACGTACGAGCGGCTGGCCGACGACGTCCGGCCCGGCGACCGGCTGCTGGTCGACGACGGCAACGTGTGCCTGGTCGTCGTCGACGTCGACGGCCCGGAGGTGCGCTGCGAGGTCGTGGAGGGCGGCACGGTGTCGGACAACAAGGGCCTGTCGCTGCCCGGCGTCGCGGTCAGCGTGCCGGCGATGTCGGACAAGGACGCCGAGGATCTGCGCTTCGCGCTGCAGCTGGGGGTCGACCTGGTCGCGCTGTCGTTCGTCCGGTCCCCGGCCGACGCCGGGCTGGTGCAGGCCGTGATGGCGCAGGAGGGGTGCCGGCTGCCGGTGCTGGCGAAGCTGGAGAAGCCGGAGGCGGTGGCCGACCTCGACAAGGTGGTCGACGCATTCGACGGGCTGATGGTCGCCCGCGGCGACCTCGGCGTGGAGATGCCGCTGGAGCAGGTGCCGCTGGTGCAGAAGCGCGCCGTGCAGGCCTGCCGGGAGAAGGCCAAGCCGGTCATCGTCGCCACCCAGATGCTGGAGTCGATGATCGAGCGCTCCCGCCCGACCAGAGCGGAGGCGTCCGACGTTGCCAACGCCGTCCTCGATGGCGCCGACGCGGTGATGCTGTCCGGCGAGACCAGCGTCGGGCGCTACCCGGTTCAGGCGGTCGCGACGATGGCCAGGATCATCGACTCGGTGGAGAGCGACAGCAGCACCTCGGTACCGCCGCTGCAGCACGACCCGGGCACCCAGGGCGGGGCCATCGCCCGCGCGGCCACCGAGATCGGCCAGATCCTCGGCGCGTCCGCGCTGGTGTCGTTCACCCAGACCGGCGACACCGTGCGCCGGCTGTCCCGGCACCACTGCCGGATTCCGCTGCTGGCCTTCACCCCGGAGCCATCGGTGCGCAACCAGCTCACTCTGGTGTGGGGGGTCGAGACCTTCATCACCCCGACCGTCGAGCACACCGACGACATGGTCCGGGCGGTGGATGAGGCGATGTTGCAGCACGGCCGGGGTCGCCCCGGCGATCTGGTCGTCATCGTCGCCGGCAGCCCGCCGTCCACGCCGGGCTCGACCAACCTGCTGCGGGTGCACAAACTCGGGCACCGGGACGACCGTGGCTGAGGCGCCGTCGTGCATCGCGGTGCTGACCAGCGGCGGCGACGCTGGGGGGATGAACCCGGCCGTCCGCGCCGTGGTGCGGACCGCGGTACACCATGGCATCGACGTGTACGCGGTGTACGAGGGCTACCAGGGGCTGATCGAGGGTGGGGAGGCCATCCGCAGGCTGGAGTCCGCGGATGTGGGCGGCATCCTGCAGCGGGGCGGCACGATCATCGGCACCGCGCGGTCCACCGAGTTCCGGGAGCGGGCCGGGCGCCGGCGGGCGGCGGGCAACCTGCTGGAACGCGGCATCGACTCGCTGGTCGTGATCGGCGGCGACGGGAGCCTGACAGGTGCGAACCTGTTCCGCGAGGAGTGGCCGGGGCTGCTCGCCGAGCTGGTGGACGCCGCCGAGCTGCATCCCAAGGTGGCCGCTGCTCACCCGTTCCTCCGACTCGTCGGGCTGGTCGGCTCGATCGACAACGACATGTTCGGTACGGACATGACAATCGGCGCCGACACGGCGCTGCACCGGATCACCGAGGCGTTGGACGCGATCCACAGCACCGCCTCCAGCCATCAGCGGACCTTCGTGATCGAGGTCATGGGCCGTCGTTGCGGCTACCTCGCGTTGATGGCGTCGCTGGCCACGGGCGCAAACTGGGTGCTCATCCCGGAGCGTCCGCCGGAGACCGAGGACTGGGCCAAGCTCATGTGCTCGGTCATGCGGGCCGGACGCGACCAGGGCCGGCGGCAGAACGTGGTGCTCGTCGCCGAAGGCGCCCAGGACCGCAATGGCAAGCGGATAACTGTCGGCGACGTCAAGCGGCTGCTCGAGGAGGGCCTCGGCGAGGACGCACGCGTCACCATACTGGGCCACGTCCAGCGCGGGGGTGCTCCGAGCGCCTTCGACCGGTGTCTGAGCACCCTGCTCGGACACGCCGCGGTCGAACAGCTACTGGCGGATGTACCCGACGCTCCCGCGCAGCTCGTCGGCATCCGCGGGAACCAAGTGGTCAGCTCGCCGCTGATGGACTGCATCAGCCAGACCAGTGCCGTCGCCGAACGGATCACGGCCCAGGACCTCGACGGCGCGATGCGGCTGCGTGGCGGCAGCTTCGGTGACTCATTCGGCATTCTCCTGACGATGCAGCAAGCCGCCCCGCGTCCCACGGCCGCCGGGCGCCGGCGCTTCAGGCTGGCCGTGGTGCACGGCGGCGGCCCGGCGCCGGGCATGAACACCGCGGTCCGGGCCGCGGTGCGACTCGGACTCGATCGCGGCTACACGATGCTGGCTGTCAGGAACGGGTGCCGAGGCCTACGCGACGGCGACGTCCATGAGATGCAGTGGATGAGTGTCAGCGGGTGGGTGTCGTCCGGCGGCGCCGAGATCGGCACCAACCGGTACGTGCCCAGTGGTGAGGCGGTCGCGCAGATCGCCGAGCAGGTCGGCGCGCATCGGATCGACGGCCTGCTGATGATCGGCGGCTGGGCGGGCTACCAGGCCGCGCACGTGCTGCACTCCAATCGTCGCCAGTATCCGACGCTGGACATCCCTATCGTCTGCCTGCCGGCGACGATCAACAACGACCTGCCCGGGACCGAGCTCAGCATCGGCAGCGACACGGCCTTGAACAGCATCATGACGGACGTCGACAAGATCAAGCAGTCCGCGGTCGCGTCGCGTCGGTGCTTCGTCGTGGAGGTGATGGGCCGCGACTGCGGCTACCTGGCGCTGATGAGCGGACTGGCGACCGGCGCCGAACGCGTGTATCTGCCCGAGGAAGGCATCACGCTCGACGACCTGACAGCCGATGTCCAGGCGTTGACGGAGGGGTTCCGCTCGGGCAAGCGGTTGGGGCTGGTGATCCGCAGCGAGAACGCCGATGCGGTCTACACCACGGGCTTCATCACGTCGCTGTTCGAGAAGGAGGGCGGCGACCTGTTCGACGCCCGAGAGGCGATCCTCGGACACATCCAGGAGGGTGGGGATCCCACGCCATTCGATCGGATCCAAGCCACCCGGCTGGCGGCCCGCTGCGTCGACTTTCTCTCCGACCAGCTCGAGTCCGGAGCCAGCGCGAGCGCCATGATCGGCTTTCAGTCGGGCCGGCTGCAGTTCACCGACCTGACGTCATACCCCACCCTCGTCGAGCACGACGCGCAACGACCACTGGAACAACGGTGGATGGCCCAACGGCCACTGGCCCGGATCATGGATATCTGGTGACGCTGGTGATAGCTCTCAGGGCGGCGGCGCGCTGAGGAGCCGCACCTGGACAGCGCGGTCGAGGTCGTCCCCGCGATCACCGCGTTCCTGAACCGGCGGGAGCGTCCTATGTAGACGGTGGAACGGTGACCAGCTCCGCGCTGCCGGTGACCAGGTCCCGCAGGTAGATCTCGTTGCGGAAGATGGCCCGCGGCGCGGACCGGTCGGTGCCTGCGGGACGGGCCCGCGAGGTGTAGGCGACGTACCGGCCGCCACTGGCGATGACGGCCCGCTGGTACGTCCCGCAGGCCGGGGGGTCGTCGCGGCGGCAACTGACCCGCAGCGTCCGGCCGTACCACAGGTCGCGGACGAAGACGTCCAGGGCGCCGTTGCGGTCACCGGGGACCAGGTTCGAGGCGGCCGAAGTGAACGCGGCGAACTGGCCGTTCGCGGTGAGCGAGACCAGCCACGACGCGTTGTTGGCCGGGGCGCCCCTCCTTCCGACGCTGACCAGCCGGGTGGTGTGGTCCCACAGGTCGCGCACGAATACGTCGGTCTGGTCGTTCGTGTCGCCGGGAACGAGGTTCGCGGCGGCCGATAGGAAAGCGACGAACCGGCCGTCCGCGCTGACCGCCGGAGCGTACGAGTGGCCCAGGCCCTGGCGGTCGTGCGAGTCCACGCTGACCCGCCAGGTGGCCCGATAGACCAGGTCTCGGATGAAGACGTCGCTGGCGTGGTTGGTGTCGCCGGGCACCAGGTTGCCGGCCTCGGAGGAGAAGACGACGAACCGGCCGCCCGCGCCGAGCGCGGCGCTCGTCGCGCTTCCGGCGCCCTGGGTGTTGTGGCCCCCGACACTCACCCGCTGCGTGCCGCCGGCCCACAGGTCGTGCACGAACACGTCCCGCTCGCCGTTCGTGTCCCCGGGAACCAGGTTGCTGGCGTCGGAGGAGAACACGACGAACCGGCCGTCGGAGCTGATCGCCGGGGCGTAGGACGCGCTGTTGCCGGGCGACCCGGAGGAGTTCACGCTGACCCGGCGCACGTCACCGTCGCGCAGGTCGCGTACGAACACGTTCCAGCCCCGGCCGCCGCCATCGGCCAGATTCGAGGAGTCCGAGCTGAACGCGACCAGGTGGCCGTCGGCGCTGAGCGACGAGTCGACCGCCATGCCGTCACCCGCCACCCCACCCGGCCCGGTGTTGACCCGGTGCGTGATGCCGGCTCGCCGGTCCCGCACGAAGACGTCCGACTCGGTGTACCCGGTATCCGCTTCGTAGGTCGTGTAGGTGGTGAACGACACGAACCGGCCATTCGCGCTGAGCGAGCCGACAACGTTGTTGATCTCCGTGGTCAGCGCCGCCGCCGGCGCCGCCACGATTCCGGCGCCGACCGCGACCGCCAGCACCACTGCACCCCGCCGAACCGCGACGCGACAGACCACGGCAGCCCCCGTTGCCCTCGGTTACAAGAAGCAACAACGTACTACTCTCCGTGTCCGATGTACAGGTGCGTCCTACCCGTCCGGCGCGATCGCGGCTCGCGCCTGGCCGAGCCACCAGAAGACGTGACTGGTGGCGAGCGAACGGTGCTGGGGTCGGTCCGGGGTCGGTCGGCCGAGCTGCGAGAGGGGTCGGGGCTTCCTCGGGGGCGTACCGGAGGCTCCCGGCGCGGCCGGGGAAGCGGGCCGGACGCGACCCGCGCGGAGTTCTCGTCCCGGGGAACGACCGGTCTACGTGGGCGGTCGTCCGAGCGGGGGGCGGATTGGAGGGATGGCGGGGGTGGGCCGCCGGCGCGGGCCGGACCACAGCGCCGGCACGGCCTCGACGGCGGCGGCCACCGCGTAGGCGGCCCGCTCGTAGTTGACCCGCCAGCCGACGAAGTCCACCCATGCCTCCCCGGGGTCACGTTCGATCGGGAAGTCGACCTCGCGCATCCGCGCCACCGCGTCGAGAAACTCCTGATAGCTCAGGCTGATCCCGGCGCGGGGGTCGGGCTCGTCGGGCACCTCGATGCCCATCGCTCGGGCGATCCGGTTGAAGCACAGGAATCCCATCGTGCATACAGATCAGGCAGCGTATCTATGGTCGACACGCCCGACCCAAGCGCGTAGTGGGTGCGCGCCAGCAGCTCCGGTCCCCACGACGGGACACCGGCCCGCGCGTTCAGCAGCGCCACCTCGGTTTCCCTCCGGTTGAACGCCGAGTACAGCGTCGGCAGGTAGGCGATCTGCAGCGTGACGATCCCCAGACCGGTCGCCGCACCGGCGAAGACGATCACCGCGGGCGCGGCACCGGCGGGCTCGGCGAATCCGAGGGTGAACAGCGACGATCCGGCGGCGGTGAACGCAGACGTCACCCCGCCGGTGACGAACGGCCACAGCAGCAGCGAATACCCGACGAGCGAGATCCCCAGCCAGGCGCCCAGCTGCGCCAGCAGGATCGCCGCCGCCTGCCCGGCGAGCACCCTGTCCCGCCGCCGGTAGTCGGCGATACGGCTGGTCGCCATCCAGAACGCCCCGTTCACGACCCGATCCACCCACCGAGTCAGCCAACCGCCGACCGCACGGGGCACGATCAGCGTTCCGACGACACTGCCGACCGCCGACAGCACCAGCAAGGCGCCGACAACCGCTGCCACCGAGCGGCCGATCAGCGGCACCACCATCGGTCCTCCTGACAGTCGACGCGCGTACGCCGGAACGCTACCGACGCCCGGCCCACGTCCTCGCCCAGCGGCGCCGGGTCCCGCGGAGCGTCCACGTCGGTGGCGAGAGTTCGACGCGTAGCTCGCGCAGGTCGGACCCGGTGCGCACCCGGGACAGCCCGGTGAACCGGGCCACGTACGCCGCCGCCGCGGCCAGCCGCGGCGGATCAGAACGAGTTGCCGGCCCGGACGTAGCTGGTGTCAGAGGCGGCTCCGATGGGGGCACCGGTGGAGGCCGGAACGGGAGCGTCCCGGAACTACCGCTGCGACTGGCGGTCGAGCACGGCGGCGGCGACGGTGGCCGGTGTGGCAAGCGGCGTCAGTTGGTCGTCCTGCAGGCCGAACCGCTGGGTAACATAGGCTGGATCTTGCCAGCTCACCAGCGACCCAGGTTGGCCGTCGTCACGGACGAGCAGGCGCAGCGGTAGGTCGATCGCGATCTCCGGTCTGGCCTGCATGAGCGGTGTCCCCGCGCGCGGGTTGCCGAAGATGACAACCTGGGTGGCGGGCATGACCAACCCCGCGGCGTGTGCGGCAGCGGCGTGGTCGATCACTGCCGCGACCGCAGCGCCGCGCCGTTCCACCTCGGCGCGAATGGCGGCCACCGTCTCTGGAACACCTTGCGCACTTCGCTGACTCACCAGTCCGGTCACAACCGACTCCTGCTCCTCGTGTTGGGACCATCCGCCGGCGCCCCCGCCCCGTGGAGGTGGCACTGAACCAGGCCGTCCAGACAAGGTAGCTTGACTGGCCATCTTGACCGAAACGAGCGGATGCGCCCCGCGGGTACCTCGACCTAGGTCACACGTACCGAAATGCGGTTCGGACATTCGGCGGTGAGGCGAGTGCGGCCGGCACGTATGGCGCGAACCGGGCACCACGATCGGCGGCATGGCCACACGCGCCGCGCCCTGCGCGGCTGTGAGAGTCCGACTCGGACGGCCCTCGACGTGGGTTGTGCCGGATGGTCTGGGCTCGGTTGTGCCTGCAGGCGGCTACCGCGCGGGCGGGGTGACATCCAACAGGGCCTTGCCGTTGACCCGCCGTCCGCGCAGCGCCTCGGCAGCCTGGGCCACCTGCTCCCACCGGCCGCGCCACCCGACCTCGACCGCGAGTCGGCCCCGCGCGAGAAGCTCCACCAGGGCGGCCAGCTCGGCGCCGACCTCGCCGCCGATCAGGAACGACGACAACGACTTGGCCAGCCCGATAGTCGAATACGGCGGGAAGACAGCCGGCTCACCCGAGGTCCAGCCGATCGACTGCAGACTGCCGCCCGGCGCCAGCAGCTCCCACGCCGCGACCAGTTGCCGACCGCCGACGCTGTCCAGCACCACGTCGACCGGCTGGTCGACCCCGTCCAGCCCAACCACCACCTGCTCGGCGCCGAGCCTGGCCAGACCCTCACCACGGGCCGCCGAACCAACCGACGCGATGACCCGCGCACCAGCGTCGGCGGCCAGTTGCACGGCGAACCGGCCGACGCCGCCGGACGCACCGGTGATTAGCACCCGCCTACCCAGGATCGGGCCGGCGGCACGCAGCGCCTGCAACGCGGCCACACCGGCCACCGGCAACCCCGCCGCGTCGGCCAGCTCGACCGACGGCGGGACCTCGGCCAGCGCGCCGACCCGCACCGCGCAGTACTCGGCGAACGCCCCGGCCGCCGAGGCCACCACCCGGCTGCCCACCGCCGGCCCGCCGCCGCCGGCCGCGGCCCGCATCACCACACCGGCGACATCCGACCCGAGCACCGCACCCGGGCGCACCCGGCCGGACAGGGCGTCGTTGAGATCCCCGTAGTTCAGCGAGGCGTGGTGCACCTCGATCAGCACCTGACCCGGTCCGGGCACCGGCTCGGGCACCTCGGCCAAGCGCAGCGCCCCCGGCGCTGACCGATCCACGATCACCGCCCGCATCGACACCTCCCCTCCCGATCCAACCGCTCACCGAACCGCCAACCCAACTCCACCCCCACCAGGCGGCTTCCCAACCGAGCGACTCGCAGGAGCCGCGCCGTGGTCCAGCGGCGCGGTCACGGACGGTCGTTCGGGTGGCGAGGGTGCGTACGGGTCAGGGCGTCTTCTTCGAGCCGCGGGGCCGCGTCGTGGTCCCCCATTGCGTGCAAATCGGCCGCAAGATTGATAGCTGAGATCAGTGTGTCGGGATGATCGGCACCCAGGATGCTCCGGCGCTGGGCGAAGGTGTCTTCATCCAGCTGCCGCGGCCCAGCTCGGCCTCGCGACCGGTGAACCGGGCGAGCCGCGCCGGCAGATTCCACACCTCCGGCAGCAGTCCGGGGAACCGGGGGCGTTGCGGAACCGGCCGGCCCGTCGCCGGGATCCGCCGCGATGAAGCAGCGGAGGAAGCCGTCGGCGGCAGGATGACGCCCGGCCGAACCGCGCCACCGGCAGCCGACACAGTCACGCCACGTGACCAGAGCTGACACCCACCAGCGATACGTCGGCGGCAGCGTTGCGCGCTCGGCAGCTATAGATGCGGATGGTTGAGTTGGGCGCTGGTGGCGGGGGTTCATGGGTTCGGTGTTCCAGGCGCTATGCCGGTGAAGATCGTCTCTGCCAGCTGTCTGGGGAGCGCGGGTGGGATTGTGATCGGGCTGCCGGGTGGGTTGAACAAGACCCGGGGAAGGATCTGGCCGTGGATGGCACCCATGATCAAGTTCGAGGCGGCGTCGAGGTTGGCGGCCGAGTCGATGCGGCCGAGTTGTTGTTCGGCGCGTAGGTAGGCGGTGAGGATTTCCGGGAGTCCGCGAGGGCCCGCGTCGCGTGGGGGGTTCTGGTCTGCGTGCCGGTCGGCGTCCTCGCCGTCGTCTGCCGCGGCGCCGAAGGCCGCGTCGCCGCCGACCATGGTATGGAATCGGCGGAGGACCTGTGGTTGGGAGAGGAGTCCGGCGAAGGCGGGCATGACCCGCACGAGTACCGCGAGGCCGCGCTCGATGAACAACCGCAGATTCTCCGGCACCGTGCCGGTGCCCGCCGGCGGTGGCTGCGGCGCGCTGGCCATGACGGTGCCGACGTGCGCGAGCAGGGCGTGGGCGAGCAGGTCTTCCTTGTCCTGGAAGTAGTTGTAGAGCACGCCGTCGGCGACCTGGGCTTCCCGCGCGATGTCCCGGACTGCCAGTCCCGCGCTGCCCCGCTGGTCGATCAGCCGGGCAGCGGTGGCGATCAGGTGCTCGCGCAGGTTCTGCCCGCCGCCGTCGCGCAGCACGGCCGGTTTCCTAGGCGACATCGCGGTTGCGCGTGGTGAGGACGGCGGCGGCGGCGAATGCGGCGGCGTACCCGAGTAGCACCAGTCCGCCGGCCCACTGCGGGAGCAGCCGGGTCGCGGTGGACAGGTTCGCCCGGTCCAGAGCCTGGCTGGCGTAGAACGGTAGCCACCGGGCGAGCCCCGATCCGAGAAGCTGCCCGGTGATGCCTTCGATCAGCGCGATCCAGGCCAGCGCGGCGGCCACGGCGGCGACCAGGTTACGGATGAGCGCACCGAGGCCGACGCCGATCGCGGCGAACGCGATGTTGACCGCCACACCGCCGCCGAGGACACGCCAGGTCTCGGCTGTGGACAGATGAACGGCGCCCCCCTTGGCGGCCCACCAGGCCGCGGTGGCCGCCAGCGCGACCAGAACGCAGACGAGGCCGGCCGCGGCGCCGACCAGCGCGTAGACGGCCAGCTTCGCGGCGACGACCCGGCCGCGGCGGGGGAAGCTGAGGTAGGCGTCGGTGATGGTGCGATGCCGGTACTCACCGGCTACGGCGAGGATGCCGAAGACCAGGGTCAGCAGCGCGGCAAGACCCACGTGCGCCAGCGCCTGGTTCTGCACAGCCGGATCGTGCACGTTCCCGCCGGACTGGACCAGGCCGGTGACGCCGGCCAGGACGAGCAGCGGCCCGGCGGCGAGCAGCAGCCAAGGCCCACGGACCGTGGCGATCTTGCGGAGTTCACTGCGGATCACAGGCCACACGGGTCGGTCTCCTTTCGCCATGAGCGGGACGCCGGCTAGGTCAGCCCGGCAAGGCGGTCAGGTTCAGGAACGCCGACTCCAGAGCGTTGCTCGTCTCGCCGATCTCGCGCAGCGGCCCGGCGAAGCGCAGTCGCCCGGCACTGACGATCACCACCTGGTCGACAGTCTGGGCAACCTCGCCGAGCACATGGCTGGCCACCACGACGGTCCGGCCCTCGCCGGCCAAGCTGCGCAGCAGACCGCGTAGCCAGGCGATGCCGGCTGGATCCAGGCCGTTGGCCGGTTCGTCGAGCAGCAGCACCCGCGGGTCGGCGAGCAGCGCCGCGGCCAGGCCGAGGCGTTGCCGCATGCCTAGGGAGAACTCGCGGACGCGTCGACCCGCCGAGGAGGCCAGGTCAACCTGATCCAGAACCTCCCCGACGCGCCGATCAGGGATGCCGTCCGCGGCGGCGAGCACGCGCAGGTGGTCGCGAGCCCGGCGCCCGGGATGGAAGCCGGGTGCTTCCAGCAGCGCGCCGACCGTGCGGCGCGGCTGGTCGAGGCGGCGGTACGGAACGCCTGCGATCAGCGCCTCGCCCGCGCTGGGCCGGACCAGGCCGAGCAGCACCCGCAAGGTGGTCGTCTTCCCCGACCCGTTCGGTCCGAGGAAGCCGGTCACCTGTCCGGCCGGGGCGGTGAAGGACACCCCGCGTACCGCGGTCACCGGACCGAAGGTCTTCCTCAGGCCGCGGACCTCGACCTCCGCCATGTCACCCCTCCCACCTGAACCAGCCGTTGTGAACATCAGTTCATGAACATTGGTTCAACATAGACCGTGCTCGGCACCCGGGCAACGGTGAGGTCGGTGGCGAGGTGGGTGTTGGGCGTTGAGCGACGAGCGGGGTACCCCGGCCGGTGTGGCGGCCGTCCGCGCCGCCCTCGGCGTCTGACGGCTCCCAGGATTCCCGGGTGGCCCGCCCACGATCATCGACACCGTGGTCGGTGTGGGATACCTGCCATGACCGGCGCCCCGGCGGCCCCGCGGCGGCCCCGGCCGCCGTCGCCGACACCGCGGCGGTGGTCCTAGCGCATCCGTCTCAATGCGATGACTGATCTTGGCCAGCTCCTGACGTCGAACCCCGCAGCAGCCCCTTGAACCTGCGCTGTGTGCTCCGTTGGCTCAGCGAGGTTGGAGGGCTGAGCCCACAGTGGCCTCGTGATTTCTCCGGTCTCGTCGAACTGCACCAGTACTTGGTCGACATCGAGTTGCCGAACAAGTCGCGCCAGCACGCGATGCAATTCGGCCAGCCTGTTAGTCTCAGACACCGATTTGGTCTTCATCTGGGACGCAAAGGTGGTGAACCACTTCGAGAAGCGATTTTCGTAGTTGTCTATGAAGGAGTTGAAGCTGATGCAGCGAGGCTCATCCCCCTCTTGCCGCATGAGCTCCCCGATGGCCCGCTGCTCTTCCCGCCACAGCATCAGCTGCGAGGTTGTGAAGTTATCCTGATCTGTCCGGTCGAACTCGTCGGCTGCAAGAATCCAACCGATATCGCCGACTGTGACGATTACTGCTCTCGTGGCCTTGTCGCTCTCGAAGCGCAGGCGATCGGAATATCCGTAGATGATCTCGGTCCATCCAAGGTATTGAGCAAGACGGAACAACGTGCCGCGCAGCGCCATGTCCCGTCGGCTCTCGATATCGAGGTAGGCAAGGAAGCCGTCGTTGCGAATGTTGTTCATACGTCTTCCAAGGTCATCGACGGCCGCCAGGAGCGGTGCTCGATACCTGTCCAGCCTTTCCCGAGCGGCCAAACGCTGCTCACGCGTCGTCTGACGCGCATCCCAAGCGATCTTGCCGAACGTGACGAGGAGGCTCACGACGCCCGCTACCAACGCGGCAATCACAGCGTCCCCCATGGTACCCAAGTGGACGCCCCGGCGACGGTGTGCGTCAAGGGCTCGGCCGCATGCCCAGATACCACGCAACACCCTCCTGACCCGCATCGGAGACAGCCGCACCTCCACCCTGACCTCCCCCTGCGCCCGCGCCGCCGGCGACGCCTACCTGATCGACTGCACGCTGCCCCGCCCCGGCGCAACCCGTGAGCGCACCTCCAGACCCGACCCGGCCAAGGGGTCTGACTATGGTGGCCGACATGGCGCAGCGTTACGAATACAAGGTCATCGAGCTCAGAGAAGGGCTCGTAGGCGGCAAGATGTCCGGCAGTAAGCTCCAGAATGCGCTCAACGAGCATGCCTCGCAGGGTTGGCAGCTGAGGGCGATCACCGCCGTGGAAGTCAAGGGCAGGCTTGGCCCCGGAGGCGTCGAAGGCGTACTCGTGACGTTGGAGCGCCCGATCGGCTAAGGACGAAGCCGAGTGCAGGAGCAGAGTGCGACGGCACGATGAGGCCGATCATGCCGGTGTCGGGTCGGCGACGAAGATGCAGAACGGATGTCCGGCCGGGTCGGCGTAGACCCGCAGCGGTTCGGCGCGGTCATCGGATCGGTCGCGAAGCAGCCGGGCGCCCAGAGCAAGCGCACGGCGGTGCTCGGCCTCGAGGGCGGCGGTCGTCGGCACGGTCAGGTCCAGATGCGCCATCTGGGGCCGCGGCCCGTCAGGCCACGTCGGCTCCGGCAGATCATCCACCTGCTGTAAGGCCAGCTGGCAGCCACCGGTAGGACTGCGCAGCACCAGCCAGTCCCGCCCGTTCGGGTCGTCCTCGCCCGCTGCTAGCCGGTCGTCGCCGGGCCGGAAGTGGTAGGCGAGCAGCCGCCGGTAGAACTCGGCGAGCTTTCGTGCGTCGGTGCAGTCAAGGACGACCTGCCGCAGCGACACGGCTGCCTGCGCCACGCCGACCAGTGTGCCCGAGTTCGCCAACGAGGCACGGGCCAGTCGCATTCGGACACGCCGTCGGCCGCCGTTCCGACGCACGGACCGGACCCGGCAGCCGAACCCGCGACGGACACGCCGTCGGCCGCCGTTCCGACTCACGGACCGGACCCGGCAGCCGAACCCGCGACGGGCGCGATCCTCGCGCGTCGTTCCCCCGCGTCGGCTCTCTTGGCACCCCGCGTTGCAGGCTGGGGCTGTGCGACCAGGCAGCCAACACCGGCCAGCAGGCGGAAGTCCCGGGACACCGGGGGTACGGAGGCGGGTCCGGCTATGGTCTCCTCCGGCGGCCGGGAGCCGGTGACCGGTGGCGGGAGGGGACGGCGTTGTACGCCGCGGCGCGGGCCCGGCGCACCGCCGTCGACAGCGGGCGCAGCGCGTCGTCCCGAGCCCGCGCCTCGGCGCCGGTGACCGCGCCGCCCGGTGCGTCCCGCCGGGCCAGGTCGAGCACGGCTGCCAGCCGGTCGGCCTGCGCCAGCAACCGGACCGCCCGGCCGTCATGGCCCGGCGGCAGGTCTGGACTCACCGCACCCCAGATCCGGGCCACCTGCCCGGCCGCCTCCGGCCGCCAACTGGCCACGTCAAGCGCGGCCAGCGCGGACGCGGCGTCCCGGGTGGCCGCGGTGAGCTCGTGCTCGGCCTCGGCGACGGTGAACGGGTCGGCAACCGGCTCGCCGATCTCAGCGACC
>WNGI01008773.1_pt1 | contig 15161 bp, 24 predicted proteins | sample 5400621 | NCBI WGS metagenome assembly WNGI01 (sample SAMN13153374, study PRJNA577476) | soil metagenome | isolation source: 20 cm soil or saprolite under Garry oak tree replicate 1 | place: USA:California | collected 2016-06-15 | reverse complement strand
TGAAGCGCGTCCCGACGGCCAGGAGCACGTCCGCCTCCCCGAACGCCTTGGCGCGGGCGTTGAGGAACGCGAGCTCGTGATCCTCGGGCACCGTCCCGCGCGAGATCGGCGTCGTGTAGAAGGGAATGCCCGTCGCCTCGACGAAGGCCTGGAACGCCGACGCCGCGTCCGACCACCAGGCACCGCTGCCGCCGACGATCAGGGGCCGCTCCGCCCGCGCGAGCAGCGCGACCGCCTCCGCGATCGCCGCCGGGTCGCCCTGCGCGCGGGGCGCGGGCCGCCAGCGAGCGGGAAACGTGACGGCGGACTCGTCCACGGCCTCACCGAGGATGTCGCCGGGCAGGTCGAGGTAGACCGGGCCCGGCCGCCCCGTCGTCGCCTGGCGAAACGCCATCGCGACCAGCTCGGGAATGCGCCGGGCGTCGAGGATGCGCGTGGCCCATTTTGTGATCGGGCGCATGACGGCGACCTGGTCGATCTCCTGGAAGGCTTCCATCTCGAGATAGACCCGCGGACTCGACCCGCCCACGGCGATCAGCGGGGCGGCGTCAACGAACGCGTTGGCGACCCCCGTGACGAGATTCGTCGTGCCCGGCCCCGAGCAGCCCATGCACACGCCGGGCCGCCGCGTCAGGCGGCTGTAGGCGTGCGCCATCATCGACGCCGCCTGCTCGTGGCGCGTGTCGACGGCGCGCGCGCCCAGCTTGATGCAGGCGCTCTCGGTCTCGAGCATGGGACCGCCCATGAGATAGAAGAGCGTGTCCATGCCCTGCGACACGAGCGCGCGCGCGAGGAGCTCCGATCCCGTCAGCGTTGCCATGCGTTCCTCCCCGTTTCAGGCCTTCGGCGGCCAGGCAATGCCGAGCGCGTCGAGCCGGCGCAGCCGGTCCTGCCCGAGCCCTTGGTCCCAGACGTCCGCCAGCGCGTCCGGCGTCCAGCCCTCGCGGCTGGTGACCGCGCGCACGGGCGCCGGGTGCGACCAGAGGCTCACCTGGTTGCCGCGCACGTGCACGATCTGCCCCGTGATGTGCGCCGCGCGGTCGCTGGCGAGGAACGCGACGACCGGCGCCACGGCCGCAGGCGGCGCCGCCGCCTGGGCCCGGCGGTCGTCGCTGAGCCGCTCGGTCATCCGCGTCTCGGCGGGCGGCGAGATGCAGTTCACGGTCACGCCGTACTTCGCCATCGCGAGCGCCGTGGAGCGCGTCAGGCCGACGATGCCTTCCTTGGCCGCCGAGTAGTTCGGCTGCCCCGGGCTCCCCTCGAGCCCGGCGGTCGACGTGAACGTGACGATACGCCCGCGGCGCTTCTCACGCATGTGCCGGGTCGCCGGGCGCATGACGGTGAAGTGGCCCTTCAGGTGGACCGCGATGACCGCGTCCCACTCCTCCTCGGTCATGTTGAAGATCATGCGCTCGCGCAGGATGCCGGCGCAGCACACGACCACGTGGAGGTCGCCGAAGCGGGTAAGCGCGGTCTCGACCATCGCCTCGCCGCCGGCCATCGTGGCAACGCTCTCGGCGCTGGCCACCGCCCGGCCGCCGAGCGCCTCGATCTCCTTGACGACGGCCTGGGCCGCGGCGCTCGACGGGGCGCGGCCATCCACCGTGACGCCATAGTCGTTGACGACGACCCGGGCGCCCGCGTGGCTGAGTCCGAGCGCCACGGCGCGCCCGATCCCGTTGCCCGCGCCCGTCACCACCGCGACCTTGCCGTCCAGCAGTCCCATCGTGCGCTCCCGCACCCGCCCTCAGGGCCGGTAGAAGGGCTTGTCGCCCCGGATCGTCACGCGATGCCCGTGGCGCCGCTGTGGATAGTAGTCCCACAGCGCGTGGTGTTGCACGCAGCGGTTGTCCCAGAAGGCGACCGAGCGCTCCCGCCACCGGAACCGGCAGTGGAACTCGGGCGTCTCGACGTGCAGGAACAGGAGCTGGAGCAGGGCCTCGCTCTCCGGCCTCTGGAGCTGGACGATGCGCGTCGTGAATCCCCGGTTCACGAAGAGCGCCTTCCGGCCGGAAACCGGATGGGTGCGGACGACCGGGTGCTCCGCCTTCGGAAACACCTTGCCCTCGTCCTTCCCCCCGTAGCGGCCGCGGTAGACGTGCTCTCCCTCGTGCAGGGCCGTGAGGTCCTCGAGGAACCGCTGCATGGGCGGTGAGAGCGCCTCGTACGCGGCGTACATGCTTGCGAACAGGGTGTCCCCGCCCACGGGCGGCAGCTCCTGCATGTAGAGAATGCTCCCCAGTGGAGGCTCGGGGTCGCAGGAGACGTCGGAGTGCCAGTACTCGCCGGCCACGTGCTTGGACGTCTCGTCGGCGTGGATGACCAGGATCTCGGGGTGCCCTTCGACGAGGCTCGGCGCGGCCGGATGGATGTGGAGCTCGCCGAAGCGGCGGCCGAACGCCTTCTGCTGGTCGGGGGTCAGGCGCTGGTCGCGGAAGAAGATCACCTGGTGCTCGATGAGCGCGGCGTGGACGTCCTGGAACGTCCGTTCGTCCAGGGCCTGGCCGAGATCGACGCCGTGGAGCTCGGCGCCGATATGGGGTGTGAGCTTCTCCACACGGATCGCCTGGTATGGCATGTCGGCCCTCCTCCGCGCCGGGCGGGCGCGGGCAACGGGATTCTGCACCCGTCTTGCCACCTATTCAATAATGGTCCCGGGGTCGACCCGGGGAGGGGGGCACATGAGCACGGTGACCGTTCGCGGTGGCGTCTCGGGTTTCGCCCAGGAGATCGTCGCCGGGCGGCATCGCCTGACGGCGGACGAGCCCGAAGCGGCCGGCGGGACCGACACGGGGCCGTCGCCGTACGACTTGCTGCTCGCGGCGCTCGGGGCGTGAACGTCGATGACGGTCGCGCTGTACGCGCGACGCAAAGCGTGGCCGCTCGAGGGTGTGACGGTCCGCCTCCAGCACTCGAGGATCCACGCGTCGGACTGCGCCGAGTGCGAGACGAAGGAGGGCAAGCTCGACCGGATCGACCGCGAGCTCGTGCTCGCCGGCCCCCTGACGCAGGAGCAGCGCACGCGGCTCCTTCAGATCGCCGAGCGCTGCCCGGTGCACCGGACGCTCACGTCGAAGGTCGACGTGAGGAGCCGTCTCGCGTAACCGGCGGGAGGCGTCGGTGACCGCGCCCGCGCTCCGGTACGGCCGGCCGGCGCCGGACTTCTCGCTGGCTGCGACGACGGGCGCGACGATCTCCCTCTCGGGCTTCAAGGGCAAATCGGACGTCGTGCTCGTCTTCTATTGCTACGACTGGGGCGGCATCTGAACGCCGGAGCTCGGCGACCTGGGTCAGGTCGCCGCCGCCGCGCGTGAACGGGGAGCCGAGGTGCTCGCGATCAGCGGGGACAGCCCGCCCTGCCACGCCGCCTTCGCCACCGCGCGGAACCTGCCGTTCCCGCTCCTGAGCGACCTCCACCGGGTCGCGATCCGCGCGTACGGGGTGCTGGACGAGGACCGGAACGTCGCCTACCGGTCCACGTTCGTCGTGGACCGGGAGGGCGTGCTGCGCTGGGGGCAGGCGGGGGACCGGCAGATGGTCCGCGACGGGCGCGAGATCCTGCGCGTCCTCGACCTGATCGAGACGCTCCGCCGGCCGACCTCGGCGTGAGCGCGCGGCGCTCGCTGCGGCGCTACTCGTCGTCCCAGGAGCGGGAACGCTGCAGGGCCCGCCGGCGCTTCTTGCGGGCCTGCGCCTGCTTGCGCTTCCGCTTGACGGACGGCTTCTCGTAGTGCGCCCGCCGCTTCATCTCCTGGAAGAGGCCGTCCTTCTGCATCTGCTTCTTGAGCTGCTTCAGCGCGGCCTCGATCTGGTTGTCGAAGACCTCGACCCTCACTCAGCGGGCCCTCAGGTGCGACGTCGAGCGATGCGAGCGGACGACGACCGAGCGATCGACGACGTTCATCTGCACGAGCCGCTTCTTGCCGTTGGCGACGGCGCTGGCGATCGTCGGGAACGAGTCGCGCGACTCCTCGATGGTCTCGCCCGCATAGTTGACGATCCGCCAGCGCCAGTTCGGATCGCCAGGAATCGCGAACGCGGCAACCTGCATCGGGCCCGTCTACCAGCGACCGCCGGTGCGGCCGCCGCTCCGGAACCCCCCGCCGCTCCGGCCGCCACCGCCCCCACCCGAGCCCGAGGGCTTGGACAGCTCGACCTTGAGCATGCGCCCGTCCACTTCCTGACCGTTGTACTTCTTGACGGCGGCGTCGGCTTCCTCGGGCGAGGCCATCTCGACGAACCCGAATCCGCGTGAGCGTCCGGTGTCGCGGTCGGTCACGACCGCGGCCGATTCGACGGAGCCGACCTGGGCGAACAACTCGCGCAGACGCTCGGTGGACGTGGAGAACGACAGACCGCCGACAAAGAGCTTCGTTGCCATCAGGAACCTCCGCACAACTCTCCCGCTGTTGACGACACACCCCGGAACGCGGAAGAAGGCGCCAGGAGCGCGGTCTGGTGAGGGGGGTCCACGATGAACCGAATACCGGGCCAGACCAGAGCAGTATGGCACGGATGACCGGGATCCGTCGTTCTGTTTTCCACCAGGGTATTCCCTACCGATCGCCGAGGACTCGACCGCTGAAGAGTCCGAAGAGCCACTGGCCGATCAGGCCCATCACGGGCGGGAGCAGAACGCCGGGAAGAAAGCGTGCCAGGGTCAGAGGCCAGCCCAACAATGGCGCCTCGTAGGTAAGCATCCGTATCGGGCTCACCAGGGTCTTGGCCGTGAGCAGGGCGATGAGGGGTCCAGGCGCGGCGCCACTCCGAAAGAGATTCGCCACGACGGGGAAGAGCACGTAGGGACCGCCAGGGATCACCAGACCGGCCACCCAGCCCACCAGGATGCCCCGCGCCATGCGATCCGCCCCCAGCCAGCGAGAGAGGACAGGTTGGGGAATCAGCACCTCGAGGATCCCGGCCAGCAAGAACCCGAGGACCAGGTCGAGCCAGACACCCCTCGCGAGCTTCCCGGTCGCGAGCAGACCGCGAACGGGCAGCGCGGGATCCTTGACGAAGGCGACGAGCAGCGCGACGAACAGAAGCCCCGTCAGGATCCAGGCGCTGACGTCCACGCGACGTGTCACTTCCGTGCGGTCGACCGCGGCGCCCGATACTCGAAATCACCCCCAGGCGCTGACAGCGCCTGCTGGCGCGCGGCCTCGATGAGCCCGTGATCGGGCGACAGCACGCACGCCGGGTCGGTGACCGCCGCGTTTCGCGTCAAATAAAACGCCTGGCACCGGCAGCCGCCGAAGTCGATCGTCCGCCGCTCGCAGCTCTTGCAGGGCTCGGGCATCCAGGCCTCACCGCGGAAGGCGTTGAAGGCGGGCGACTCGCACCAGATCGTCTCGAGGGGGCCGTGTTTGACATTGTCGAAGTGGAGCCCAGGGAGCGTGTGAGCCGCGTGGCAGGGTAGGGCCAGCCCGTCGGGGCTCACGACGATGAAGCGGCGGCCCCAGCCGTCCATGCACGCCTTCGGGAATTCGGAGTAGTAGTCGGGCATGACGAAGAGAACTTCCATCGTGCCTCGCAGCCGCTGCTGGGCCGCCGCGCTCACGCGTCGCGCCCGATCCAGCTGGGCGGCGGTCGGCAGCAAGGCCCGTCGGTTCACGAGCGCCCAAGCCACATACTGCGTATTGGCCAGCTCCAGACGGTCAGCCGAGAGCGCCTCGGCCAGCGCGACGATCTCCTCGACATGACCGAGGTTCTCCCGATGCAGCACGACGTTGAGCGTGAGTGGGAAGCCAAGCTCCTTGACCCAGCGCGCGACTTCCAGCTTCCGCTCGAAGGCGCGGGACCCGGCGATACGGTCGGAACTCGGCGCCATGACGTCCTGGATCGAGACCTGCACGTTGTCGAGCCCGAGCGAGCGGAAGCTCGCCAGGCGCTCGCGGCTCAACGGGATGCCGCTCGTGATGAGGTTGGTGTAGAGGTCGAGGGCCCGCGCGCCCTCGATCAGGGCCTCCAGATCCTCACGGAGGACGGGCTCGCCGCCGGTGAGGTGGAGCTGGACGACCCCGAGCGCCTCGGCTTCGCGAAACACACGGAGCCAGTCCGCGGTGTCGAGCCCGTCCGTGTGGCGTGCGTAGTCCACGGGGTTCGAGCAGTACACGCAGCGGAGCGGACATCGGTACGTCAGCTCGGCGATGAGGGTGTACGGACGGTACTCGTCGCTCACGGGTCGGTCTGCATCAGGCCGCGCTCGGCGAGTGTGGCCAGGAACGACATGACGTCGTGCTCCACCTGCGCACGCGGCTGCGGGGCGTACTTCTCCGCCAGACGCTCGACGATCGCGTGGACCGTGTGCTCGCCCGTGCAGAGCGTGGCGATGTCGGCCGCGGTGGGGTTCAACACGAGCCCGCGCTCTGGGTAGAGCAGGAGGTACCGTGCCGTCTTCCGGTCGAAGCGGATCCGCGCTTTTGCGGCGAGCCGCGGCCGACTGTCCAAGGCGATCACGCGCGGGCGCCCGCCGGTCCCCAGCCGGGCTCGATGTAGGCCGCGTACGCGCAATCGAGGAGGTGCCAGAGCACCTCGGTCTTTCGGATGAGCGCGGCCACGCAGCGCTCCTGGAGTTCCCCGCTGGTCGCGTTGCGGACCACGTAGTCGATGGCCTCTTCCGAGTCGCGGCGCGCCCGCGGCACGCGCGACCGGAAATATTCGAGCATATCGCGGCTCACCCACGGATAGTGACGCTCCCACGCAAGCACGCGCTTCTGCATGAGGTCTGGCGCGAAGAATTCCGTGAGCGACGAGGCGACGGCCTCCACGAGGCTCTTCTCTCGCACGAGCTCCACGTAGCCGTCGCAGGCGAAGCGGACCCCGGGGAGCACCGACCGACAGCTGGCGACCTCGTCACGCTCGAGGCCCACCCCCTCGGCGAGCCGCAGCCAGAGCTCGAGGCCGCCGTCCGCGGCGTCGTGGTCCTCGATGCGGTGGATCCACATCCGTCGGAACGCCGGATCGTCGGACTTCGACAGGATGATCGCGTCCTTGATCGGAATCCGGGTCTGGTAGTAATAGCGGTTGAGCACCCACTGCTGGAGCTGAATCTTGGTCAGCTTGCCGTCGTGCATGAGCACGTGATAGCGATGGTGATCATGGTAGCGGCGCTCGCCCTCTTGCCTGATCCAGGCGATGAACTCCGCTCTCGACAGCGGCGCGCGCGGGGCTCCGTCGGTCATAGCGTGATCTCCATCCCGTCGTGGGCGATCTCCCAGCCGGCCGTCGTGACGCTGGCGCGCTCCGGCGAGTCCTCGCGCAGCAGCGGGTTGGTGTTGTTGAGATGGATGTAGATCTTCCGTGCGGCTCCGAGCTTCGCCAGCTGCCTGGCGCTGCCGGTGGGGCCGCCGACGGGCAGGTGGGCCATGTCCTCCGCGAGCTTTTCGCCGAGGCCGAGGGCGCGAAGCTCGTCGCTCGACCAGAACGTGCCGTCGAAGAAGACGCAGTCGGCGCCGTCGAGGGCCTGGCGCACCGAGTCCGTCAAGGCCCCCACGGCGGACATGTATGCCAGCGTGCCCCCGGTCGCCTCGTCACGGATCCTGACGCCGACGTTGTCTTCGGGATCGGGCCGCATGAGTCCTTCGAGGTGCACGGGCGGCTTGCCGGGCACGGGCAGGGCCTCCGCGACGAGCCCGCTCTCACGGCCGTCGACGCCGAGCAGCTCTTCGCGCCGGCCGGGCTTGAGGATCCGCCACGTGACCTGGCCGGGGAAGCGCTCGAGCGTCCGATAGAACACGTTGCGCTCGATGAACCCGACGCGCACGCGCTCGGTTGCGTAGACGAGCAGCGGGTGTGATTCGCGGAGCGAGAGCAGCCCCAGGCAGTGGTCCAGATCGCCGTTCGTGAGGAGGACCCCCTGGATCGGCGAGTGGCGACGGTCGCGCGGGTGAAGCGGCGGAAAGGCCTCGATCTGCTGTCGGATTTCGGGCGAGGCGTTGAGGAGGAACCAGCCCCGCCCATCGGCGCTGATCGCCACACATTCCTGGCTTCTCGTCACGGCGGGCAACGTGCCTTCGCGGACTCCGCGGCAGTTCGGACAGCCACAATTCCACTGCGGGAACCCGCCACCGGCCGCGGAGCCCAACACCCGGATCAGCACGAGCCTCCCCCGAAAAACGCCCAGCCCTTCCCGCAGCGATGCGAGAAGGGCCGGGCGAGAGGACGACGCGAGCTAGGCGTTAGAAGCGGTCGTCCGGATCCCGGTCGAAGTCGTCGGGCTGGTAAGAGTTGATCTCGGCGTCCATTTTCACTTCCACGAAGGCTGGCGTCTCCCAGGTCATGTCTCGTACCCCCCGTTTGCTCAATTCGCCTGACCGGGTCCAGGCGGCGCAATCGTAGAGGAGTCACTGGGCCGCGTCAAGTGCCTTGAATTCGGCGAACGCCGGGGGGCTAGATGGAGAGGATGCCCGAAGGGCCACGGATTCTGGCGTTCGCCGGGAGCCTGCGGAAGGGCTCCTTCAACCGGATGCTGCTGCGCTACGCGACTCTCGGGGCTCGCGAGGCAGGCGCCGAGGTCGAGGAGCTAGGTCCAGAGCACCTCATGCTCCCGCTCTACGATGGCGACCTCGAGGCGAACGGCTCGTTCCCTGAGCCGGTTGCGGCCTGGCGCGCGAAGATTCGACAGTGCGAAGGTCTGCTCATCGCCTCGCCGGAGTACAACCACGGCATCTCCGGCGTCCTGAAGAACGCGATCGATTGGGCGTCCCGTCCCCCCAGCGTTTTCCGAGGGAAGGTCGCGGCGTCCTTCGGTGCGACGCCGGGGAGCCAGGGAACGGCGCGAAGTCAGATGAGTCTCAGAATCTGCCTCAGCGCGGTCGGCGTCTGGGTCGTTCCCAGAACGGTCTTGATCGCCCGCGCCAACGAGGCCTTCGATGCGAACGGCGAGCTCAGAGACCCACGGCAGGTCCAGGCGCTCACGGCGCTGGGGCGCGCCCTTGTTCAGGCGGTTCGGGCCGGTCTGGCGGACGTGTAGCCTAGGGCGTCCCCATCGTCGCCGCGTGGATCACGAGGAGCGAGTGCGGCGGGGCTAAGTCGACGCCGTCGGGGATATTGAGGCGGCCCGGCTCCCGCCCGGGCCGGCGTCGCCCCGGAGCGATCTCGTTCGTGTCCGAGGGGTATCGGACCCCCGGCGGCCGGAACGCCCTCACCACGTTGCCCGTCCGGAGGTCGAATTCGCTGATCCATGGCCCGCGTATCTCGGTCACGAGGTAGTGGCCGTTCCGCATCGGAAATGCGCCGTTCGGGCTGCCGAAGATACGGGGCGGATCGTGTCGGCAGCCCCCCGGCGGGCGCCGGTCCGCGCCGTAGATCCGCAGGGGCTCGTGGGAGCCGCGCGCGATCAGCAGGATGCGGCAGTTCTTGATGTCCGGCACCAGCACATGGCCGTCGGGAAGCACGAGCGCATCGTCGGGGTTCCAGAGCTTGTTCGGTCCATGTCCGTGGACGCCGGGCGTGCCGTAGCGCCACACGATCCGCCGCGTCGCAGGGTCGACCAGCGTGATCGCGAAGTCGTCTTCGTGGGTCACGATGATCTGTTTGCCGTCGGGCGTATAGAAGGCGTCGTCAGGCACCTTGAACGTCTCCCCCGAGGGGAGCTCGCCGGGCGCGGGAAACGTCCAGAGGACGCGCCCTTCCGGATCCACGAGGACGAGCCGATCGTTGCCCCGGTCGGCGATGAGGACGGGCCCCGGGAGTACCGTGGGGTCCGAGCCGGGCTGCAGATGCCCGGGCGGTTGCGACCCGACGGGACCCACCGTGAGCAGTAGCCCCAGGAGCGCGGTGATGCTGAGTCTGGCGACGGGTGTCATGGTTCGATCCTACCGCGCCTCGCTCCTGAGGTCGGCGGTCGGGGCGCGCCCCGGTCGCCTACTGCGCCGAGGAGGCCGGCGACGGCGGGAGGGGTTCGGCGGCCGGCGGGATCGCGGTCGCGATCACCTCGAGGCCCGCGAGCGCGAGAAAGACCAGCGTGACGACGACCAGGACGAACATCCGCATCGCTCTCATCCTCCTTCGCGTTCGAACGGAATGCGCCCATGGTTAGGACGCACTCGACCGGCGGAGGGATTCGGCGATCGCGCGGAACGCGGCGGCTCAGACGGTGACGGGCCGGTAGACCGGCGTGCGCCACTCCGGGCGGCGCGTGTCGACGCCGCGCACGACGCTCATGTAGGCCGTGAGCAGCCGCCGCGTGGTCGAGCCGACCGCGCCGTCGCCCAGTGGGAAGCGGTCGATCGAGACGATCGGCGTGATCTCGTAGCCGCTCCCGCAGAAGAAGGCCTCGTCGGCGACGTAGAGCTCGGTGCGGTCGATCTCGCGTTCGACGACGTCGAGGCCGAGCTCGGGACCGATCTCCTCGATCAGCGTCGTGCGCGTGATCGACTCGAGGATGTCGCTCGAGATCGGTGGCGTGACGAGCTTGCCCTTCCGGACCATGAAGAACGTCGCGCCGGTGCCCTCCGCGACGTGCCCCTGCTGGTTCAAGAGGATCGGCGCGTCGTAGCCGTCGGCCTTGGCCTGCAGCACGGCGAGCCGGCCATTCTGGTAGTTCGCGCCGCATTTGAGCCGGATCGGGATCGCGTTGTCCGAGGTGCGGAGCCACGAGCTCACGCAGCAGGCGAGGCCCCCGTCCGCGATGCGGCCGCGGCGCCGTGGGTTGATGTAGAGCCCGGTCGGGGCGGTGGCGTCCATCCCGGCCCCCGTCACGTAGGCGACCAGGTGCATGTGGATGTCCTCGCGGACCTCGTTTCCCTTGAGGACCTCGCGGACCGCTTCGTACAGGTCCACGTCGCTGTACGGAACCGCGAAGCGCATCATCTTCATGGACTCGCGGAACCGGACGAAGTGCTCCTGGAGGCGGAAGCAGTAGACCTCGCCGTCGTCCGCGTTCCAGTAGGCCCGGAGGCCTTCGAAGACGTTGGTCCCGTAGAAGACCGCGGCGCTGTTCACCGGGAGCACCGCCTGGTCCTGGGCCACGAGCCGGCCGTTCATCCAGATCTTGAGCTCTCGCATGGGCACGCTCCTTGTCATCGCGACCCTAGCCCGACCGGTGCGCCGGCGTCAAGGTCGCGTGGTAAGCTCTCGGCACGCCACGAGGAGGCGCCGCATGAAGCTCGAGGATCGGATCGCGCTCGTCACGGGCGGCGGGTCGGGAATCGGGCGCGCGATCGCGCATCTCTTCGCCGACGAGGGCGCGCGCGTCGTGGTCAACGACGTGCGGCTCCAGGCCGCCGAGAAGACCGTGAAGGAGATGCGCGACCCGGGCCGCGGGCGCGCGCTCCAGGCCGACGTCGCGGACAGCGGCCAGGTGCGGACGATGTTCGTCGCGCTCGAGCGCGAGTTCGGCGCGCTCGACGTCCTCGTGAACAACGCGGGCGTCGCCACGACACCCGGCGAGGACCGCGAGGCGATCGCGAAGAGGGCCGAGACCCGGATCATGGAGACGCTGGGCGGCCAGGGTGTCCAGACCCACCTCGACGTCACGCAGCACCTGAGCGACGAGGCGTGGCGGCGGATGCTGGCGGTGCACCTCGACGGGACCTTCTTCTGCACGCGCGAGGCGCTCCGGCTCATGAGCCGGCGGAACCGCGGCGCGATCGTCAACATTTCGAGCGTCGCGGCGCTCATGGGGCTCGAGACGGTGCCCCACTACAGCGCGGCGAAGGGCGCGATCCTCTCCTTCACGCGCGCGGTGGCGCGAGAGGTCGCGTCCCGCGGCATCCGCGTCAACGCGATCTGCCCGGGCTTCATCGACACGCCGATGACCCAGCCGATGCCGCCCCTGCTCCGCGCGGCCGCGCTCGCGCGCACGCCCCTCGGGCGCAACGGCGAGCCGCGCGAGGTCGCGGCCACAGCGCTCTTCCTCGCCTCCGACGACGGCTCGTTCTTCACGGGCCAGTGGCTGTCGCCGAACGGCGGCCTCTTCACGGGCTAGGATGCCCGAGCGCCGCGAGCTCTCGGTCCGCGGGACGCCGGTCCACATGCTCGAGGACGGCGCGGGCCCGCCCCTCCTGTTCCTCCACGGCGCCGGCGGCGCCGGGCGCTGGCTTCCGTTCCAGGAGCGGCTCGCGAAGACGTTCACGGTCCGGATGCCGAGCCACCCCGGTCACGGCGGCTCACCCGCGGCCGAATGGATCGAGCACGTCTCCGACCTCGCCTTCCACTACCTCGACCTGCTCGACGGGCTCGGGCTCGCGCGCGTCCATCTCGCCGGCGCGTCGTTCGGCGGCTGGATCGCGGCGGAGATCGCGGTGATGGCCTCCCACCGTCTCGCGTCGCTCGTGCTGATCGACCCGGTCGGCATCAAGGTGGACGGCTGGATCTACCCGTTCCTCTTCGGGATGGACATCCCCGAGATCGTGGCGACGGTCTTCCACGATCCGATGGCCGCGCTCGCGCTGGCGCCGCCCGACCAGTCGGTGGAGACGCTGGCGCTCCAGTACCGCCAGGGCGCGGCGCTCGCGCGCGTCGCCTGGAACCCCTACCTCTACGACCCGCTCCTGCGCCGGAGGCTCGTGCGCATCGCCGCGCCGACGCTCGTCTGCTGGGGCGCCCACGACCGCCTGGCCCCGCTCGCCCCGTGCGGCGAGACGTGGGCGCGCGAGATCCCCGGGGCGCGCCTGCGGGTGTTCGCCGACTCCGGCCACGTGCCGCACCTCGAGGAGCCGGGCGCCGTGGCGGAGGCCGTCAGCGAGTTCTGCCGTGAGACGAAGGAGGCGCGGTGAAGTTCTACTACTTCCACTTGATGCCGTATGTGATGGACCACGACGAGCCCTCGTCGTGGGTGACCCTGTCGAACCGCCTCTACGACCCTAAGGTCGGTCACACGCTCTACAACCAGTACCTCGATCAGCTCGAGTACGCCGAGACGCTCGGCTGGGACGGGCTCTGCGTCAACGAGCACCACCAGAACTGCTACGGCACCATGCCGAGCCCGAACGTGATGGCGGCGATGCTCGCGCGCCGCACCTCGCGCGCGAAGATCGCGATCCTCGGCAACGGGCTGCCCCTGCGCGAGAACCCGCTCCGCATCGCGGAGGAGATCGCCATGCTCGACGTCGTCTCGGGCGGGCGCGTGGTCTCCGGCTTCGTGCGCGGCATCAGCGCCGAGTACTTTTCCACCGGCGCGAACCCGACCCAGTCGCGCGAGCGGTTCTACGAGGCGGCCGAGCTGATCCTGCGCGCCTGGACCGAGGAGGGACCGTTCCCCTTCGACGGCAAGTACTACCGTTACCACTACGTGAACCCGTGGCCCCGCCCGCTCCAGAAGCCGCACCCGCCCGTCTGGTGCCCGTCGCAGGGCTCGAGCGAGACCGTCGAGTGGGCCGCGAAGCGCCGCTTCCCGTACCTCATGGTCTTCACGCCGATCAAGCGGATCGCCCAGATCTACGGCGAGTACCGCGAGGCGTGTGAGCGGTTCGGCTACACCGCCAGCCGCTACCAGCTCACCGTCAACGTCCCGATCGTCGTCGCCCCCACCGACGCGCGCGCGCGCGAGCTGGCACAGCAGCACGTCATGTGGGTGTTCAACACGGGCCTCCGCATGCACCCGCCCTTCTGGCGCCCGCCCGGGTACATGACGGAAGCCTCGCTCCGGCGCCTCCTGGCGAACCCTCCAAAGCTGCCGAGCGAGCTCACCTTCGAGGAGGCCGATCGCGAGGGCTACATCGTCTACGGCAGCCCCGCGACCGTGCGGGACAAGCTCCGGGTCTTCTCGGACGAGCTCAAGGCCGGCATCGTCTGCTCGGGCATGAACGGCGGGAGCCATGAGAAGACGCTCGAGATGATGGAGCTCTTCGCCCGTGAGGTCATGCCGCACTTCCGTGAGGACGCCCACGTGGACGAGACGGCCGGCGTCGGCCGCTGACCGCCGCCCCCCCGACGTAGGCCGAGGTCACGCCGGAGGCCACGGCGGCGGATCCGGCTTTGTCATCGGCGTGCCATCCTGCTCCTGAACAACCCGGCCTTTCCCCATGGGGAACGCCTTTGCCGACGTGCCTTTGGGGCCCCCGTTTGGTTGGCACCCCCGCTGCACCGTCAGACCCTCGGCATGATACGGACAGGCCAGATCATCACGCTGGACTCGGCCAGGCGCCAACTGCTCCGATTCGCCGGAACGCTCGCGCTCGCCGGTCTCGCCGCCGGGTGCTCGGCGGCGCCGTTCGTCGGGTACCAGAACGGCCCCGTCACGCTCTACGTCGGTGACGTGCGCCACGTGTGTGCCGCCGGCGGGATCAACAACCGCGGCTGCACGATGCGGTATCCGAACGGCCGCATCGAGGTCTACTGTGCCGCCGGCGACTACGAGTGCCTGGCCCACGAGCTCCGCCACGTCGCCGATCCGACGTGGCGCCACGACCTCGACGCCCGGAACGCCCCCGAGCACTAAGCGCTGAGGCGACGCGCGCGCTTGACCTCGCGGGCGCTTCGCCCTAGGGTTGCGCGCGTGCCCGCCTACTCGCTCGCACTCGCCATCGGCGGCACCCTCACCGACATCGTCGTCGGAGGCCACGTCACCGGGCGGCGGTGGAGCGGCGACGTCGTGATGACGCTCGCATGAAGCCGCCGGCCGAGTTCAGGACGCCGCGGCTCCGCATGCGCCGGCCCGTCGCCGACGACGCGCCGGCCATCTTCGAGAGCTACGCGCGTGACCCCGAGGTGACGCGCTTCGTGTCGTGGAGCGTTCACCCGAACGGCGGCGTCACCCGAAAGTTCATCGAGGACTACTGCCTCGCGGGCTGGGCGCGAGGCGAGGTCTTCTCCTGGCTGATCACGCTCGCGGAGGGTGGCCACGTGGCGGGGATGATCGACCTCCGCCCGGTCGCGGCGCGCGCCGAGGTAGGGTACGTCCTCGCCCGGCCCTGCTGGGGCCGCGGCCTCGCGACGGAGGCCGCGCGGGTGGTGGTCGACTGGGCGATCGCCCAGCCAGACGTCCACCGCGTCTGGGCGGTGGCCGACCTCGAGAACGTCGCCTCCCAGCGCGTCCTCGAGAAGGCCGGGATGGTGCGCGAGGGCGTGCTCCGGCGCTGGATGATCGTGCCGAGCCAGGGGAAGGTGCCCCGCGACGTCTGGTGCTTCGCCCGCGTCAAGGAGGGGAACGGGGGCCGCTAACCGCCGCCGGCGACCCGCGCGAAGTCGATGTAGCCGCGCTCGACGTCGGTCGC
>WNGI01007157.1_pt1 | contig 15163 bp, 12 predicted proteins | sample 5400621 | NCBI WGS metagenome assembly WNGI01 (sample SAMN13153374, study PRJNA577476) | soil metagenome | isolation source: 20 cm soil or saprolite under Garry oak tree replicate 1 | place: USA:California | collected 2016-06-15 | reverse complement strand
GAACTTCAATGCCGGGTGCCACACCCGCGGGCTCGGCACCACGCTGCTGCATGCCGCGTACGCACGCGGCTATCGTGATCGTGACGAAGCCGAGGAATCCAAATCGCCAATGCCTTGTCGTCATCCCGAGCGAGCGTCCTTGTCATCCTGAGAGAAGCGAAGGATCTGCTGATAATTGTACAACAGCAGGTCCCTCGTCGCGGAGCCTGCCCTGAGCGAAGGCGAAGGGCTCCTCAGGATCACAACTGCGTTAGCGCCGTGCTGGAAGCATCACGGAGTGGTGTACACTATCGCGCAGAATGTCGAGCTCCGCGTCGCGGAAACGCGGCAGCGCGACTGTCACCTGGTCCGAGCCGTCGTCGGTGCGCACCGGCAATCCGTCGATCGAGAGCACGACGTCGCCCGCGCGGAGGACGCTCCGCGCCCATTGCGGTACGCTGATGACGAGCAAACCGCGCTCGCTACCCTTGCCCAGATAGGTCGCCAGCTCGGAGCCGACCGAAACCATGCGAAGTCCTGCTACGTCGATGGCCGCGTTGCCTCCGGCGTCGCCAGTGGCGGCACGCCTCGCAACGGCGGTAGCGGTGCGACCGGTGAGCGCGCTGTCGAAGAGCAGGGCCGACGTGTACGCGCCTCTCGGCGGTGACGGAGTTCGCACACGCATTCGACAGGCTGATCGTCCTGCCACATGATGCGTGTCTCTCCGAGACCGCGCCCTACGCCCTCGAGCGCGCGGCCGGTTGCCTCCATGGCGCGCTCGATCGCGCCACGCAGGTTGGCACCCATCAAGCCGCCGTCGAGTCCCAAGGGGAAGCCCGGGCCCAGCATGTTCATCCCGTCGCCGGTGATGATGAACGCGCCGCGACGATGCGGAAGATCCGACGCACGTGCCACGCGGAGCCTCATGGTGCGGAAACTTCCACTGGCGTAGACCCGGAGCTCGACGTCGTCGCCGGGATGGAGCCGCGCAATCTCGCGCTGGAGGCGCCGCACTTTGGAATTCGCGAGGAAATCGTCGCCGGAGTCCTCGCGGCCAACGCGAAGATCGACATTCTCGATCGCGGCGATGCGGTTTCCCTCTTCGATTCCGGCACGAGCCGCCGGTCCGTTGTCATCGACGAACATAACGAGAACGCCTAGCGAGTCCCGACGGCTGTTCGTAGCGCCGATGCCCAATCCGAGCGTCGGGTGATCGTCGCTCTCGTTGCGCACCGTGCGTCGACGTCCGTAGAGCGAGTCGGAGTCGATGGTTCTGACGTGCACAATCCGAGTGCGGCCTTCCGAATAGACGCGGAGGTCTACCTCATCGCCGGGTCGCACCCTGGCAAGCTCGCGCGTCAGGCGCCGGCTCATCGCGCCGCCGATATCGACGTCGCCGACATCTGCCGGCGAGAGCTTCAGGTTTACGCTGTTGATCGAGGCGAGCCGATCCCCTTCTTCAATACCGGCTCGTTCGGCGGGGCTATTGGCAATCACCGACGCGACAAGGAGACCGAGCGTATCTCGGGCGCTCGTCGAGCTGGCCATGCTCAGCCCGAGGGCGGCGCGAGACTGATCATCGTCACCTCCGCGTAGCACTCGCGGCACCGGGGACGAATAAACGCGTCCGTTCTGGGCGGTCGCGGAGCCAGCGGCGCCTGTGACCGCCATCACGACGAAAGCGACAGCAACGACGGAGAATCGCATACGACCTCGAGTACGAAGTTGGGTGAGTACCAGGTCTGACACTCGCGGGGGCCAGCAGGGTTTCCCCTTGGGGGAATTAGCTTGTTGAGGTCCGCTCCCACACATATCAATGACCGCACTTCCTCCGGCCCAGACTGCGCACCGCGAAGACGCCCCGGCTCCTGATCTGGACTCGTTCGAGCACCATTGGCAGGACGAAGCAGATGCAGCGTACCTCTATCGTCTTCTCGCTGACGCGGAGCCCGACGTCAAGAAGAAGGATTTGTTTCGGCGCCTCGCCGAAGTGGAGGATCGGCACGTCGAGATTTGGGCGAAGTTGCTCGCCGACCATGGGCGTCCCGTTAGGTCGTTTCGACCCAGCCCGAGAACCCGGCTGCTCGCCAGCCTGGGACGCCTGCTCGGCCCAGGATTTCTTCTTCCGATGTTGCTCGCCGAGGAGGGGCGCGAGGTCAAGGCCTACCTCGATATGCACCGGACGACGGCGCGCGGCGCCGCTGGGAGCAGCGAGGCGCTCACTCTCGCGCGCGAGTCCGCGGAACACGCGACGACGCTCAGCGAGATGTCCGGCCGTAAGGGTGAGCCGTGGCATCGGATCGCATCGGGGGGATTCTTGCGGAACGTTGTATATGGCTTCAATGACGGCTTGACGGCCAACTTCGGTCTCGTCGCGGGCGTCATCGGCGCGTCCGCCACCCAGGCACATCATACGGTCATCGTCGCCGGCGTCGCGGGATTGATCGCCGACGCGCTCTCGATGGGCTCGAGCGGCTACCTTGCCGCGAAGAGCGAGCAGGAGGTCTACGCGAACGAGATCGCGATGGAGCGCGACGAAATCGCCTTGATGCCCGAGGTGGAGCGTGATGAGTTAGCACTCATCTACGAGGCGAAAGGGATGAGTGCCGAGAGCGCGCACGCGCTGGCGACCGAGGTGATGGCGAATCCCGCGCGCATGCTGGAGGAGCAGGTGCAGGAAGAGCTCGGAATTGGCGAGCCACACATGTCGCCATTGCGCGAGGGATGGGTGACGGGTACGGCGACGGCCGTCGGCGCGTTCATCCCTGTCTTTTCATTTCTGATTTGGTCGGGGACGACGGCGGTCATCATCGCATTCGCGTTGTCGATGCTATCGCACTTCGTCGTTGGAGGGGCGCGCTCGGTGTTCACCGGGCGAGGCGTATTTCGCTCAGGGCTCGATATGTTCGTGGTCGGACTCGGCGTCGCCGTCGTCGGCTACTTTGTCGGCGAACGGATCAGCCGCGTGTTCTGAGGTGGGGGACGCGCGAATTCGCGTGTCTTTCCATTAGCTTGAGTCGCTCGTACGCCATTCACGGTTTTTCATAATCGCTCATGCGCAGATTATCCATTTTCGTTGCATTGCTCGGCATGCTCTCGACCCGTTCTCTGGCCGCACAGGCGGCGGGAGCGCAAACGATGCCCATCCCGATTATCGGAATCGGCGGCGGCATCAGCATTCCCGCGGGTGGGATCGCGAAGGACCGTCAACCGGGATTCAACCTCGGTGCGTTGGCGGAGTTCCGTACGCCGAGCGAGCCGCTCGGCCTCCGCGGCGAGTTGCTCTATCAGTATTTCGGTCGCGATCAGAATGCTCTAAACTCGACGAGTGCGAACACCGTTGCCGTGACTGTCAATGTCGTCTACCATGCGCCGAAGTCGCAGGTGCGTCCGTATCTGATCGGCGGCATGGGCTTGTATCACGTGTCCGACCACGGGAACAACGCGGGCTTCAATGTCGGTACGGGCCTAACGATCCCCCTCACCGGCGTCGGAGCCTACGCCGAGGCGCGGCTGCACTTCGCGCTGACGCAAGGGCCGTCGTTCGTGACGATCCCGATCACGTTTGGGGTGACGTTCTAGCGACTGTTGCGTTGCTGAGCAACGGCGTCAGCACAGACGAAACACGGACACGCGCGGACGGACGCGGACGAAAGAGCGACAACAGCTCATCACGGATTCCACGGATCTGAAAACCGATCTCCCGGATCTTCCTCAGCGCGGCTACGCCGCCGTGCTCCACGCGCCCGGACGATGCTCTTGGTGACGGCACACCAGGCGAGTTCCGACGCGAGGAGCTTCCGGGGGTCGCTCACAAAAAGATCGTCCGGGCTCGTGGGGCGCGGAGTCGTGAGCCCGCACGGAGCAGATCCGTGGAATCTGTTCTGATCCGGGAAATCCGTGATGACGCTGTACCACCGCGGCGCAGCGATATCTGCGCCCGCGCTGCTGTACCAGCCGCGGCGACGAAAGCTAGACCACGATATTCAGCAGCCGACCCGGGACGAACACCACTTTCTTCGGCGGACCCGGGACGAACTTCGCGATCGCCGGATCGGCGAGCGCGGCGGACAGCGCCCCCTCTTGGCCGATATCGGGCGCCACGCGGATCGTGCCGCGCAGCTTGCCGCTCACCTGCACCGCAATAGTCGCGAGCTCTTCGGCCGCGCGCTCCGGATCGAACTCGGGCCAACCGGCGTCGAAGATGCTCGTCTTTCCGCCTAACCGTTCCCACAGCTCTTCGGCGACGTGAGGCGCGAAGGGTGAGACAAGGCTCACCAACGGCAGCACCTCGTCGATGTGTGCCGTGCGCTCTTTCGCGCGCACGACGTTCATGTACTCCATCATCGCCGCGATTGCGGTGTTGTACTGCAGCCGCGGCACGTCGTCGCTCACTTTCTTGATCGTTTGGTGAAGCTTGCGCAGCACGACGGGATCCGGCGCTCCCGTGCGCCGGGCCTCGAGCACGCTCGTCCAGAGTCGGTCGAGAAATCGCCTAACGCCAGCGATGCTCTTGTCTTGAAAATCGCCGCCCTCCTCATATGGTCCGACGAACATGAGGTACGTACGAAACGTGTCCGCGCCCCACCGTTCGACGTACTCGTCCGGAATCACCACGTTACCGCGGCTCTTCGACATCTTCGCCCCGTCACGAACGATCGTGCCGTGCGCGCGGAACTTCGTGAACGGCTCCTCGAACTCGATGTGTCCGGCGTCGTGCAGCACCATGGTGACGAATCGGGAGTACAACAGGTGCAGCACCGCGTGCTCGTTCCCACCGATATAGGAGTTCACCGGCAGCCATTTCTCCGTCATCGTCGCGTCGAACGGCCGATCCTCGACATCAGTGCTCGGATAGCGCAAGAAGTACCAGGCGCTGTCGAGGAAGGTGTCGGAGACGTCAGTCTCGCGCCGGCCGTCGCCACCACACTGTGGGCACTTCACCCGATACCACGATTCCACCCGTGCCAACGGCGAAATGCCGCTGTCGTCAGGCTTGAAATCTGCCACGTTGGGTAGCTCGACCGGCAGATCGCTCTCCGGCACCGGCACAACGCCGCACTCGTCGCAGTAGATGACCGGGATCGGTGGCCCCCAATAGCGCTGCCGCGACACGCACCAATCGTGCAGCCGGTAATTCACGATCGGTTTGGCGTGTCCATGCTCCTCGAGCCACGCAACGATTGCGCGCTTCGCATCCTCGATGGTGAGCCCGTTGAACTGGCCGGAATTCACCAGATGCGCGTTCTCCGTCTCGAGGTACGCCTCTTCGAGCGTCGCATGCTCGTCGCGGTTCTGCGAGTCGACGTGCGCGGAATGCGCGGACCGCGGCGCGACGACACGCACGATCGGCAACCCGAATACTTTAGCAAACTCAAAATCGCGTTCGTCGTGGCCGGGCACGGCCATGATCGCACCCGTGCCATACTCCATGAGTACGTAGTCGGCGATCCAGATGGGGATCGGTTGACCCGTGGCCGGATTGATGGCGTACGCGCCGGTGAAGACGCCGGTCTTCTGGCGGTTGACTTTGCGCGTGACAAGGTCCTGCTTGGCGGCCGCTGCTCGATAGGCCCCGACTTCCTCCCGCTGCTCATCTGTGACAAGCGCGTCGACGAGCGGGTGCTCAGGTGCGAGTACGAGGTACGTCGCGCCGAAGATCGTGTCGGGACGCGTGGTGAAGACACGGATGTCTGTTGCCAATGCATTGAGCTCCGCCGTCGTCACCATCGCGTTGAGACCGACCGTCGCGGCGCCAGCCATCTCGAGCAGATCTTGGACGCGAAAAACAATCTCGGCGCCGTCAGAGCGGCCGATCCAGTTTCGCTGAGCGGTCTTCGTACTCTCCGACCAGTCGATCCAGTCGAGATTCGCGAGGAGGCGCTCGGCGTACGCTGTGATTCCGAAGAACCACTGCTCGAGGAAGCGCTGCTCGACCTTCGCGCCACAACGCTCGCACGCGCCGGCGATCACCTGCTCGTTCGCGAGCACGGTCTTGTCGTTCGGGCACCAGTTCACGGCCGCAGGCCGCCGATACGCCAATCCGCGCTTGAACAGCTCGAGGAAAACCCACTGCGTCCACTTGTAATACTCCGGATCAGTGGTCGACAGCTCGTGCCGCCAATCGATCATCAACCCCGCGCGCTTCAGTTGCCGACGGAAGTTTGCGATGTTGCGCGGAATCAGCTCGCCCGGGTGAACACCGACTTTGAGTGCGTAGTTCTCCGAGTGGATGCCAAATGCGTCAAAGCCCATCGGCTCGAAAACCGTGTGCCCTTGAAGCCGCTGGAATCGTCCATAGATGTCATTGCCCGTGAACGCGAAAAGGTTGCCGACATGCAACCCTTCCGCTGACGGGTAAGGGAACATCATCAAAGCGTAGAACGGCCGCGCACCGTCTTCGAGATTGGTGTGGTTCGTTCCCCGCTCTTCCCATCGGGTCTGCCATTTCTTTTCGACGACGGCAGGGTCGTAGCCGGCCGGCCCAGTGGCCGAATCCGGATTTCGTCGCGTCACTTCGGTCATGATCGATGCGGGACGGTGCGCTGCCGCGGGCGGAAGCCCGGGGTTCCGTCGCTGAAGCGTTAAGCGATCTCTCTACGGCAATGTAGACGGAGTCGAATGGCATCGCCAACCGCGAATTGCGCATGACCCTGACGACAACGATCACGAGTCTCTTCCGACGGCGAACGCGAAAGCAGATGGCCAGCGTAAAGACATCGCTGCGCCGACGTTATGTCGTCACGACGGGCGGCGCCGCCATCGTACTCCTTCTTGTCGTCACGGCAATTGGAAGTCTCGGTCTGGCGCGCTCGATGACTCAGCAAAAGGATGCGGTCTTATCAGACGCCGCGCGACGCTCCGCGCTGCTCGTCGACCGGGTCCTCGCCGAGCGCCGGCGCCAGATCGACCTGATCGCGTGGGAATCATCAGTCATCGAAGCGGCGAAGAAAGGCACCGCCGTGTCCCGGCGGCGCGGACTGCCGCTGCAGACAATCTCCGCGCTGGAAGCGCGATTCAAGGCGACCCGATCGCAGCAAGTCGATTCCACGTCGATGGATCTGCTCCTCGATCTGCTGCCGAAGCTCGACATCGCCGAAGTCATGGTCACCGACCAGTACGGGTACAATGCGGTCGCGACATCGCCACCGTCGGACTTCGTACAAAGCGATGAGACCTGGTGGCAAGACGCTTGGCGCAACGGCGTGAGCGAAGCCGCGGCGACCGAAGATAAGGCGACTGGCGAGACGGTCGTCGAGGTTGCGCGCGCCGTCCGCGATCACGGAACCCGGGTTGGAGTCGTGAAGACGAAGTTCGGACTCATGAATCTCGATTCGGCGCTGGTTCAAGCGGGTGCCGGAACGTCAGTTCGCGTCGATCTCGTCGATTCGGTGGGGCACATCATCGCCAGCTCCGCCGGCGGCGCGCGCTTTCAGATGTTGGCCGGTGCGAACGAGCTGACGCGCAGTACGGGCGAGAGCAGCATGTCATTTGGCAGCGAGATAGCTCGCCAGCGCGGAGCTGTCACGAGTGCGAATGCCACGCATTGGCGCGTCGTCGCGCATGGCGATGAGGCGAGCTTTCGTGCGCCGATCCTCCGCGCGCAACTCGCGCTGCTCGTTGGCGCCGTTGTCGTTTTGATCGCGATTGTCGGTGCGCTCGTTCTGGTGAGCCGGTCGATCGAGCGAAGAATCACGACGCCGGCCGCGGAGCTTGCGGAGGTCGCCGAAGCTGTCGCGGCTGGCGATCTCTCCCGGAAGGTGACTCCTGGAGGCGCGGACGACGAGATCGGTCGCCTCGCACTAGCGATCGCGGCGATGATCAGCGATCTGCGGCGCTTGGCGACGGCATTGGGCTCTTCCGCTCAGGAGACCTCGGCGATGGCGGCGGAAATCACCGCGGGCACGGAGGAGATGGCAGCGTCCGCCGGCGAGATCGCACACACCGCGAGCGATCTATCCCAGCAGTCTAGTGGGATGGCGCAGTCGATTCAGGCGCTATCGACGTCTGCGGAGGAACTCGTTCGCGTCGCTGGTGATCTTCGTGACGGCGCCCACGAGGGTGTGGCGCGCAACGGTCAGCTGCGCGCACTTGCCTCGGAGAACCGCGCAAAGCTGGACGAGAGCTCGCGAGCGTTGGAGATGTTGACGAAAGACGTTGGCGCGAGCGCGGCTGCCATCGAAGGTTTAGCGTCCGCGTCCATCGAGGTACGCACCTTTGTGACGCTCGTGCAGAAGCTCGCGCGACAATCCAAGCTGCTCGCCCTCAATGCTGCGATGGAAGCGGCGCGCGCCGGCGAGCATGGTCAGGGGTTCGCGGTGGTCGCGAGCGAAGTGCGTCGACTCGCAGCGATGTCGTCTGAGGCGGCGCAGCGCACGCAGCAAATCATGGGCGGAGTACTGCGCGGCATCGACGACTCACGCGCGTCGAGCGAGCGGTCCGTTGCCGCGGTGCGTCAGGTGCTCGCGGCGACGGAGCATGGCGCGCGGTCGTTCGTCGCGGTGGAGCGCGCCGTGGAGGGCAGCGACACGTGGACCACGGCCATCGAGCGCGCCACGACCTCCGCGAACTCGCTGGTGGCCGAGATCACGAAGCGACTCACGTTGCTCAGCTCCGGAACGGAATCCTTCGCGGCGGCGATGGAGCAAGTTGCCGCATCGAGCGAAGAGCAGAGCGCGAGCACGCAGCAGATTGCGGCGGCGGCCGGGGCACTATCGAGCGCCGCCGAGCGGCTGTCGCAGCTTGTCACGAATTTGCGGCTCGAGGGATCGGCGCTCAAAGCGGAAACGCCGCCGATTGACCGAGCGCCGAAAGGGTCGAGTGATTCACGAGCGGCGCTTGCGCTCGCCCTGCTCCCCGATCCGACCGGCGCATAGTTCTCATTCCAGACGGAAGGAGTAGGAGCAAGCCCGAAGGGCGAGCGACTCCAAATAAGACTCGCCGCGAGCGAAGCTTGCCGGCGGGGGAACTTCTTGCGCGGGATCTGGGATAAGGCCCATTTGAGTCTCGGACATCGGCCTACATCTCATGGAGCCTCCTTATATGTGTTCCTCGAAGTTTGCGCTCGCTCTTGTGCTCTGCGCGGCCATTGGTTGTGGCGGCGGAGGCGACGGCGGTGGCGGTACCACGAATCCGCCGCCGCCCGCGGCAGTGAGCAGCGTATCGCTGAACACGAGCGCTGCGCTCTTGAAACCAACGGAATCGACGGTGATCACGGCGACGGCGAAGGACGCGAATGGCAATACGCTCACCGGACGCACCGTCGATTGGTCGGTGTTGCCGACGTCGGGAACGGCGAGCATCGCACCTAACGGCTCTTCGGTGACCGTCACGGGAACGGCGAATGGTCAGGCCACGGTAAAAGCGACGGTTGAGCAGAAGACCGCACAAGCGCAGATCACCGTAACGAGCGCCATCGGCTCGAGCGCCGACGTTGGCGTCGGCGCTGGCGGCGCGCTGGCGTTTTCCCCGGATCATGTCGACGTCACGAGCGGTGGCATGGTCAATTTCACGTGGAGCGGCGTCACGCATAACGTGACGTTCGTGAATCCACCAGGGTCGGTCGCCAGCATCACCGACCGCTCGTCAGGCACGGTGCCGGTGACGTTCAATACGACGGGGACGTACAATTATCACTGCACCATCCACCCGGGAATGGACGGTGTCGTGACGGTCCACATACCGTGAGCGTAGAGCTACGCTCTACGCTCAACGCGCTCTTGGCCGCTCGTCGCGCTTGAACAGAAAAACGGTCGACTCCAAGCGCGGACCGGTTGCATCGGCGACGGCAAACTGTCCGCCCTCGTACGCGCTGGAGCCGGCGTAGCGCCCGTCCTTCGTGACCGCGTAGTAACTCAGATCGAAGTACGGGCGACCTTTGTCGTCGAGCAATCGCTTCTCGGTCATCGCGATCACGCGACGCATCACCTCGAGCAACGCCTGGTCGGGCGATTTCCCTTGGCGCATCAGCTCCACGGCGAGGAAGGCCCCACACACCTTGATGTTCGCTTCACCGCGGCCAGTCGATCCGGCCGCGCCGACGTCGTTATCGCAGTATTGGCCGGCACCGATGATTGGGCTGTCGCCAACGCGGCCGGAAATCTTCCACGAGATCCCGCTCGTCGTCGTCACCGATCCGATGTCGCCGTTGGCGTCGACGACGTTCATGTTGATCGTGCCGAAGGTGTGCGGCACGCCGCGCTCATCAAGGAACACATGCGTCTCGTCGATCTCGCCGGATCGTCCGCGTTGAGGCGTCGGCGTGGGACGCGGCCGGCGTGCCACTGAGGAATCGTCGGGCACGTCGAGCCAGCTGTCGCTTGGATTGAGGCGAGACTTCCATTTCAACCACGCCTCGCGCGACTTGTCGGTGAGCAGATTCTGCTCCTTGAATCCAAGCTGCAGCGCGAACTTTTTCGCCCCGGCGCCGACGAGAAAGATATGGTCCGTGTGGTCCATCACCGCCTTGGCGACAAGGGATGGCGTCGCGATGTCTTCCAGCGCTCCCACCGCGCCCGCACGCTTCGTGGGGCCGTGCATGCAGCTGGCGTCGAGCTGAACCACGCCTTCCTCGTTAGGCAAACCGCCCAATCCGACCGACATGTCGTTCGGATCGAGCTCCACCACGTTCACGCCGGCGATCGCCGCATCGAGCGGGTCGGCTCCCGCGGCGACCATGTCGTACGCTTTCTTGATCGGGCTGCCATTCGGATTGTCGCGATACAGCCCGTTCGCGGAGCAAACAACAATTGGGCGCCGCGCAACCAGCCTGGGCTCTAAGTCGCCGCGATCGACCATCGAGACCTGGGGGGACGCGTCAGCGACCGTCGGGACAGCAAGACTGGCGGCTACCACGGCGCCGGCGCCGAGGAAATCACGGCGTGGGACATTCGTCCTCCAGCGAAGACCGTAAATGGAGTGCAGCCCTGGCACTATTCTACGCCACGGCATGGAAGCCCGTTATCCCCGGGAACTGGGCAGGACGCTCCTCTGCCGCACACGCGGGGCGCTGCGTAGCTTGGTGCACCACGTCGGGCCGCGCCGCCACGCGGCCCGACGCTTTGTCCGGACTTTTTCCATTGCCGTCATGGCCCAATCCGCGCCCGTGTCATCGGTTCGCGACCAACTGCGCCAGGCGCAGTTTCTCGAGGGACTCACCGAGTCCGCCCTCCACCAACTCTCGCGACTCGTCACCGCTCGCACCTTCGAGTGCGACGAGATCCTCTTCAACGAAGGCGCATCGCGCAGCTTTCTCGCCATCCTGAGCACGGGTGCAGTAGCGATCGAGAAGACGGTTCAGGGACGTCCAGTTCGCCTCGTGACCCTTGGCGCCGGCGAGGCCCTCGGGGAAGGTCTTCTCCTTGACGATTCGCCGCACGGCACCAGCGCGCGCGCGGTTCAGCGCACCGAGGCGTTCGTGCTCACCGCCGAGCAGGTGCACGAGATGATCAAGGAATATCCGCCCTTGTATGCGGCGCTCGTCGGCCGAGCAGCGCGGACAATCTCGCGGCGGCTCGCGGCAACCGATGCGACGCTCGTCGGCCATGGCCGCACGCTCGGGTTCGCCGGTTCGCGCACCCGCCGGGAGCACGATCTGCTCGGCGATCGCGACGTGCCTGATGACGCTCTCTACGGCGTGCAGACGCTCCGCGCGCTCGAGAATTTTCCCATCACCGGCATTCCCTTGCGTGAGTTCCCTTCTCTTGTCGAAGCGCTCGCGGCGGTGAAGGAAGCGGCGGCGCTCGCCAACGCGGAGCTCGGCCTGCTCGACAAGGGAATTGCCGACGTCATTGTGCGCGCCGCGCAGGAGATCCGCGCCGGCCGCCATCATGAGCACTTTCTCGTCGACATGATTCAGGGGGGCGCGGGCACGTCGACGAACATGAACGTGAATGAAGTGATCGCTAACCGCGCGCTGGAGTTGATGGGCAAGCCACGTGGCGACTACGCGGCGGTGCACCCCAACAACCACGTCAATCTCAGCCAATCGACGAACGACGTATACCCGACGGCGGTAAAGCTCGCGCTGCACCGGTCGATCGACGAGCTGCGTGCAGCCGAGACAGCCTTGGCGAATGCATTCCTCGCCAAAGGCAAGGAATTCGCCGCGTTGATCAAGATGGGACGGACGCAGCTGCAGGATGCCGTGCCGATGACGTTAGGCCAGGAGTTTCGCGCTTTTGGCCATACGATTCTCGAGGACGTCGAGCGGTTGGCCGAAGTTCAGAAGCTGATCAGCGAGATCAACATGGGCGCGACGGCGATCGGAACGGGCATCAACGCACCGCGCGGTTATTCGGAGGCCGTACGCGTCCACCTCGAGCGCATAACGCGGCAGCATTTGATCACGGCGCCCGATCTGGTCGAAGCGACGATGGATACCGGGGTCTTCGTGCAACTCTCCGGCGTGCTCAAACGCTGCGCGGTGAAGCTCTCGAAGATCTGCGACGATTTGCGCTTGCTGAGCTCCGGGCCGCGCGCGGGATTGGGCGAGATCAATCTGCCGGCGATGCAACCTGGCTCGTCGATCATGCCGGGCAAGGTGAATCCGGTGATCCCCGAAGTCATGAATCAAGTTTGTTTCGACGTCATCGGCGCGGATGTCGCGGTTACGCTCGCCGCGAGCGCTGGCCAGCTACAGCTCAATGTCTTCGAGCCCCTCATCGCGTTTCGGTTGTTGTCGGCGCTGAACGAGATGCGCAATGGCTGCGTCGTACTGCGCGAGCGCTGCGTGGAAGGCATCACGGCGAACGCCGACCGCCTGCGCTATTTCGTCGAGCACTCGATCGGTGTCGTCACGGCACTCGTTCCGGCGATTGGATATGAACGCGCTACGCAGGTCGCCAAAGAGGCGCTGGACAGCGGGCGCGGCGTATACGACATCGTTCGCGAAAGGGGGCTGCTCACCCGTCAGCAACTTGATCATCTTCTAAACCCGGAAGCAATGACGGGCGATGGCGTGAAGTAACGCCGCCGCGTCGACCCCGCGCGTGCTATCAGAAGTTCGGAAACACTCCACTGGTTCGGCCTGCTCTTCGTCAATGCCACGCCGTCGCAAACGCCTCGACCCCGCTCTCTTTCGTCTCCCCGTCGACGAGATCCGGCAGGGCTACTACACCGACATGTATTTCGAGCGCTCACGCGAAGTCCTGCGCGCTGACGCGCACTCGCCGCGCGTGACGATGCAGGTCAGCGCGAAGATGTCGGGTTTTTTGAGCGGCATCGATGAAGCGATCGCCATCCTGAAGCTCTGCGCCGACGATTGGAGCGCCCTCGCCGTGCAGGCGCTGTATGAGGGTGACGAAATCGAGAGCTGGGACACGGTGATGACGATCGAAGGACCATACGAGTCGTTCGCGCACCTGGAGACTTTGTATCTCGGCGTACTCGGCAGGCGCACGCGGATTTGCACGAACACGCGCCTGATCGTCGAGGCGGCACGGCCGAAGCCGGTTCTCTTCTTCGGTGCTCGGCAGGATTTTTGGGGAACGCAGCCGGGCGACGGCTATGCGGCGCACACGGGCGGCGCGTCATCCGTGTCTACCGACGCACAAGGTTCGCTCTTCGGCGCGAGCGGCGTCGGCACGGTGCCGCACGGGCTCATCGCCGCGTACGGCGGCAACACCGTTCGGGCGACGCAGGCATTCGCCGCGCACGTGCGGGACGTCGAGCTCATCGCGCTCGTGGACTACGAGAACGATTGCGTGCGCACGAGTCTCGAGGTCGCGCGGGCGCTGGAGGGAAAGCTCTGGGGCGTTCGGCTCGACACGTCGGAGAATCTCGTGGACAAGTCGGTGATTCCACAGATGGGAACGTTTCGACCGACGGGAGTGAATCCGCAGCTCGTGTGGAACGTCCGCAATGCGCTCGATGCGGAGGGATTCGGCGAAGTAAAAATTGTCGTGTCGGGCGGCTTGAGCGCGGCGCGCGTTCGCTCATTCGAGGAGGAGAAAGCCCCAGTCGACGTGTATGCCGCCGGGACGTGGATCGTGCGCGACGGCCGCTTCGAGTTCACGAGCGATGTCGTTATGGTGGACGGCGCGGCACAGGCGAAAGCCGGACGCGAGTTTCGGCCGAATCCCAAGCTCTACGAAGTACGCTGAACGGAAGCCGGTAGCCGATTCACTGCTTGCTGCCGGAGTCGTCCTTGGCGGCGTCGAGGTCGTGCCTTTCCTTCACGTGCGCAATCGCGATCTCGAGCGCGGTTTTGACCTGGGCGACTCCCTCGCGTAAGGAGCGCACCCGAATCTGCTCGCTCGCGCCGCGGCTCGAGCTGAGCGAGGTCTGCATCACTTGGTCAGCGATCATGCCGAATTGTGCTTTGAGCATCTCGCTCAGATGCGGCAGTTGTCGCTTGATGTTGGACAGGAACGTGCTTCCCGACTGGTTACGCTTGATTTGCAGCGCGTATTGCTCGACGAGAGCGTAGATGCGCAGCAGAGTGCTCATCGCGTCGTCGAGCGTTCTCATTTTGGCCTGTCCCGCGCCATCGAGTCTCATGATGCGTAGAGCGGTGGGCGGTGGGCGCTGAGCGTGGAGCGCTGCGCGTAGAGCGTGACGACCATATGGACGAGTGAGCGTGCCCGGACGCAATACGCTCAACGCTCTACGCACAGCGCTCCATGCACGTCGCGGCGCGCGCTGTGCATGTGAACTCGGCCGCTTGATTCAGCCAGAGTCAGCCGGTACCTTGCCGTTGCTCTAGACCGTGCGCCCATGCGCGCGAGACATCACGTCGAGCCGCTAGCGGCGCACCGCACGCCGGAAAATAGGAAAGCGCATGCATCATAAGTTCCGCCCGCGCCGGCTCGCTCGTGCCGCGCTGACGGTAGCGCTGGCGGCCTCCCCGCTCGTCATTGCCGCCTGCACTCAATATCCGAACTCGGTCTTTCATCCCCGGACGGACACCAATCGCGACATCGGATTTCTCTTTGAGATCCTGATCTGGTTCGGCTCGATTGTTTTCGTCGTCGTCGAAGCGATTCTCGTTTACACGCTCATTCGCTTCCGGCGGCGCGCCGGCACAACGCGTCAGCCAGAGCACGTCCACGGCAACACGACACTCGAGATCACGTGGACGATCGTTCCCGCAGTGATCCTCGTGTTCATCGCGATTCCCACCGTCCGCACGATCTTCCGCACCCAGGCCAGGGCGCGGAGTGATGCGTTGCAGGTCGAGGTGATC
>WNGI01002821.1_pt1 | contig 15163 bp, 17 predicted proteins | sample 5400621 | NCBI WGS metagenome assembly WNGI01 (sample SAMN13153374, study PRJNA577476) | soil metagenome | isolation source: 20 cm soil or saprolite under Garry oak tree replicate 1 | place: USA:California | collected 2016-06-15 | reverse complement strand
ATCGTCGCTGCCAAGCCGGAACCAGAAGCGGAACCAGAACCGGCAGCCGAGCCTGAACTTGAACCTGAACCGCTCGTGGCCCAGACTGGGCTAGCGCCGTCGGCGTTCGACGAGCCGATCGCCCAGCCGGCGCCCGAGCCACAACCGGAGCCGGTGCCTGCGATGGCCGAGACGCCGGCCCAGCCCGAACCTGAACCCGAAGTCGAGGTCGAGCCGCAGCCGGTGCCGGTCTCTGCATCCTCGGCGCCTTCCCTCCCGGCTCAGCCGGACGTCAGCTCGACGCTCGTCGCCTGGCCGTCGCGCGCGCCAGCTCCCGAAAATGGCTCGCCGGCCGAAGCCGGATCCTACGAAGAAGCCACCTCCGTCATCCCGGCCTGGCAGCAGACCGACCCGAACGCCGACCCGAGGCGGACGGTTTCGCTCCAGGCGATGCCGCCCGAGGAGATCGCGTCGGGGTCTGGCTACGCGGCGCTGCTGTCCTTCGAGTCCGGGCCATTTGCCGGCCGGATCGTCGCCCTGCCCGACCAGATGGTCAGCCTCGGCCGGGCGCCCGACAACGACGTGGTCGTCGGCGACCCTGCGACGTCAGGGCATCACGGCCGGATCGATGTCCGCTCCGGCTCGTTCTGGATCAGCGACCTGGGCAGCACCAACGGGACGCTCGTCAATGGCGAGCCGGTGATCGAGAAGCAGCTGTCTGACGGCGACATGATCGCCATCGGCCAGAACACGCTCCGCTTCACGCTCGAGGCGTAACCACTCCGCGGGCGCGCAGCGCCTGCATCAGCACGTCGTACTCGCCCATGTGGCGGCGGATGTGGGCCCCGCATGGCCGGACGAGAATCTGCCAGGTGGGCAAACCGTTGAGGTCCTCGACCTCCGCCCAAACAGCCGGGTCCAGGTACCCGGGCCGGCCGGCCTGGTTCGCCTTCAACGGGGGCACAGCGTCCAGGGTCTGATCGTTTTGGCGTTCGAACCATTCCCCGACCGCGACCTTGACCTCGCCTAGATACAGGGCCACATCGGTGCGATTGGTCGCATCCACGACCTGGTCCGCAAGCGCATCCGGAATCCCGGCGCCGTAGCACGCTTCTCGCGGAAAGCGGGCGCGCCATTCGGGGCGGTCCGCGATCTCTGGCACGCCCTGGAAGGCGCAGTGAACAGTCCAGTCGAGGATCCGCGTGCAGTGCCAGAGGATGAATCCGAGCTTGCTGGTCCCTGGCAGGGCGCGCTCACGCCACTCCTCATCCGTCATCCCGTCGAGTCGTTCCTGGATCATGTTGAACGACCCGTTCAACAGCATCCTGATCACAGCCGTCCCGTTCATCTCGAGGTCATCGTAATCCGCCGGCTAGGTAACCTTCTCGACGAGCGGTTCCTTTCCAGGGCACTAGGAGGACAGACGCGATGGCGGTCAAGGCTTTCTCCGACGAGTGGGCCAGACAGTTCAAGGACGAGGTCAACCGGTCGAGCGTCTACAAGTCCGCGGCCAAGGGCTGGAAGTGGACGGTGGGACTGGTGGTCGAGGCGGAGCCGGACAAGAATTTTCCGGAGTCACGCGGCGTCGTCATGGACCTCTTCGACGGCGCGGCGCGCGACATCACGGTCGGTCCGGCCTCGGACGCGCAAAAGTGCGATTTCGTGATCACCGCTCCCTACTCGCGCTGGAAGCAGGTCGCGACCAAGGAGCTCGATGCGACCAAGGGCATGCTGCAGGGCAAGCTCAAGCTGAAGGGCGACCTGCCGACCATCGTCCGCTACACGAAGGCGTCGCAGGAGATGACCGAATGCACGACGCGGGTGCCGGTCGAATGGCCGGACGAAGGTTAAAAACGAACAAGCCAGTCGACTACGCGGACACTGAGCCGAGCGCTTTTGCATCCATGCTCGGTGGGTTGATCGAGGCGAACGTCGAAAGCCGTCCTGAGCGCCGGAATGATTTCGACTCGCTCGATGCTCGGGTCGGGATCTGGGTCACCGACATCGACGAAGGGGTGACGCTCGACTTCCGGCGCGGCGCGCTCGTGGTCCACAACGGCCTCCAGCCGAAACGAGACCTCACGATTCGTGCCGAGGCGGACACCGTGATGAGCCTCAGCAACCTGAAGATCGGCCCGTTCGGCATGCCCGTCTACTACGACGAGGTCGGAAGGGGGGTCGCACTGAAGCTGGTTCAGGGCAAGCTGCGCATCGAAGGCCTGATCGGAAACCTGGCCACCCTGAACACCGTGACCCGCATCTTCTCGGTGGCGGGCTAGCCCGACATGGATAGGACTTATTGAATGCAATGACCCGCCTCGCCGTCGTTGGCGCGGGCAGCATGGGCGCGCAGATCGCCCAGCAGGCCGCGCTGCACGGCATCGACGCCGTCCTGCACGACCTGGATGAGGACCAGCTGCGCAAGGCGCGCGCATCCAATCAGGGCCACATCGCGAGGCGCGTCGAGAAAGGAAGGCTGTCGGAGGAGAAGGCGCGCGAGGCGCTCGAGCGCGTTCGCGAAACGACCGACCTTCGCGAGGCGGCGAGGGAGGCGGATTTCGTGATCGAGGCGGTTTTCGAAGACCTCGACGTCAAGCGGTCGATCTTCCACGACCTGGACGAGCTCGCGCCGGCGCATGCGGTGCTCGCGAGCAATTCCTCGACCATCGGCATCAGCAAGATCGCCGATGCAACCCGGCGACCCGATCGGTGCCTGAACATGCATTTCTTCTATCCCGTCCTGGTCATGGATCTGGTCGAGGTCGTGCGCGGCCCTCAGACATCCGATGAGACCATAGAGCGCGGGATGGCATTGGCTCGCGAGATGGGCCGCACACCTGTGCTGCTCAAGAAAGAGATCGACGGTTTCATCGTCAACCGGATCCTGCACGCGGCGACCCAGGAGGCTTACCGGTTGCTCGACGCTGATGTGGCGTCGTTCGAAGACATCGACGCCGCGGTCGAAAAAGGCCTCAACTGGCCGATGGGGCCGTTCCGGCTCGGCGACTTCAGCGGCCTCGACGTCACCTACAACGCGCGGCTGCACATGTACCGGTCGACGGGCGACGAGCGTTACAGGCCATCCCCGCAGCTCGAAGCCAAGGTCAAGGCAGGCAAGCTTGGGCGCAAGACGGGAGAAGGTTGGTATCGATATGACCCGTAGTAGCGTACGAAGAACGGTTGGGGGGTCCCCGCGAAATCGAAGATTTCGTGGGGTCCACTGGCGAGGGCTGGTATCGCTACTGATCAGATGAAGCTTCACCACGTCGGCGTGGCGGTCGATGACCTCGACGCCGCCATCCAGCTCTACATGACGGTCTTCGGAGCGGAGCTGACGCACCGTGCGTCGAACGAAAAAGATGGGCTGGCGGCGGCCTTCCTTCGCGCCGGCGACGCCGAGGTCGAGCTGCTCGCGCCGCTGCGCGAAGACACCCCGGTCGGAAAGTTCCTCGCCAAACGTGGACCTGGCCTGCACCACATCGCGGTCGCGGTGCCCGATATCGACAGAGCGATCGCGGACGCTCGAGCCAAGGGCCTGGAGATGATCGATCAAGAGCCGCGCATCGGGCTGCACGGCACTCGAATCGCCTTCGTCCAGCCGAAGAGCGTGGGGGGTGTGCTGACTGAGTTCGTCGAGACATGAAAGAGGTCCAAAACGACAGTGGCCTCCCTCTGAAGCCGGTCTACTCGGTGGAGGACCGGCGCGACAGTCCGGACGAGCCGCTGCCCGGCACGTTCCCGTTCACGCGTGGCATCCACAAGGACATGTATCGTGGCCGCCCCTGGACGATGCGCCAGTACGCCGGCTTCGGCACGGCCGCCGAATCCAACAATCGCTATCGATTCCTGCTCAAGCAGGGCCAGACGGGGCTCTCCGTGGCCTTCGACCTGCCGACCCAGATCGGCTACGACTCCGACGACCCGATGGCCAACGGCGAGGTTGGCAAGGTCGGGGTCGCGATCGACTCCCTGGAGGACATGGAGATCCTGCTCAAGGACATCCCTCTTGACCGGGTCTCGACCTCGATGACCATCAACGCCACGGCGTCCATGCTGCTGCTCCTGTATCAACTCGTCGCCGAGAAGCAGGGATGCCCGCCCGAGAAGATCACAGGCACCGTCCAGAACGACATCCTCAAGGAGTACGCCGCCCGCGGCACGTACATCTTTCCCCCCAAGCCGTCGATGCGCCTGATCACCGACCTGTTCGCTTATTGCGCGCGGGGACTGCCGAACTGGAACACCATCTCCATCTCGGGATACCACATGCGCGAGGCGGGATCGACGGCGGCGGAGGAGATCGCGCTCACGCTGAGCCACGCCATCGCCTATGTCGAGGCGGCGCAGGCGGCCGGCCTGTCGGTCGACGACTTCGCTCCGCGGGTCTCCTTCTTTTTCGCGTGCCACATGGACTTCTTCGAAGAGGTGGCCAAGTTCCGTGCGGCGCGCCGGATGTGGGCCCGCATCATGCGCGACCGCTTTCACGCGAAGGATCCGCGCTCGCAGGCGTTGAGGTTCCATACCCAGACCGGCGGGGTGACGCTGACCGCGCAGCAGCCTCTGAACAACATCGTTCGGACCACGCTCGAGGCGTTGAGCGCCGTCCTCGGCGGCACCCAGTCGCTGCACACGAATGCATATGACGAGGCGCTCGGCCTGCCTTCGGAAAGCGCGGCCGAGATCGCGCTGCGAACCCAGCAGGTCATCGGCAACGAGTCGGCGGTGCCTTTCGTCGCCGACCCGCTCGGCGGTTCTTACTACGTCGAAAACCTGACCGACCGCGTCGAGGAAGAAGCGCTGGCCATCATGGCCGAGATCGACGAGCTGGGTGGGGCGGTGAGCTGCATCGAATCCGGCTGGACGCAGCGTCGGATCGCCGACAGCGCGTATCGCCTGCAGCGCAGGATCGAGTCGGGCGAGCGTGTGGTGGTCGGGCTCAACCGGTACACCGAGACGGATTCGCGGCCGGTGGAGATCATGAAGGTGAGCCCGCGACAGCAGGCCGCGCAGGGGCGCGCCCTGAAAAAGCTGCGGGGGCAGCGCTCGAAGGCTGTTGTCGATCGGCATCTCGCCGACATCGAGCGTGCCGCGCGTGGAACCGAAAACCTGATGCCACCGCTCAAGGCAGCGCTTGCCGACTACGTGACGATCGGCGAGTGCTGCGCGGTCCTGCGCGGTGTGTTCGGTGAGTACCACCCGGGGGAGGCGGCATGACGCGCCGGGCGCGCGCAGGACGCACTTCAAACTACCCGGCTGTCATTCCGATGATCGCCTATGAGAACGGGCCCGCGGCCATGGACTGGCTGGCGTTGGCGTTTGGCTTTCGCGAGCGTGCGCGAATGCTGGGCGAAGGCGGTCGGCTGAGCCATGGAGAGATGGAGGCCGGCGGGGGCATGATCATGCTCGCCACACCCTCGCCCCACTACCACGCGCCAAAACGTCACCGCCAGGAAAGCGAGGCCGCCCGGAAATGGTCTGAGGTGCCGTACATCATCGACGGCGTCCTGGTCTACGTCGACGACGTCGCGGCCCACTTTGAACGCGCGAAGGCGGCCGGCGCGATCATCCTCTCGCCGGTCGAGGAAGGCGGGGAAGGCAAGCGCTACCGCGCCGAGGACATCGAGGGGCATCGCTGGATGTTCATGGAGCGATGAGCCAGCGGCCGCGAAAGGTAGACCCGCTCAACGAGCTGCGCCAGCGCAAGTACGAGGCCGGCCACGGCGACGCCGAGGCGTTCAAGCGCCAGCACGCGAAGGGGAAGCTGACCGCCCGCGAGCGAATCTCGCGCCTGGTCGACCGCAACTCGTTCGAAGAGGTCGATCTCTTCGCTCGGCACCCGGCGGGAGTGCCCGGTGACGGCGTGGTCACCGGCATGGCGAGGATCGAGGGTCGCGACGTGATGCTCTTCAGCCATGACGCAAGCGTTTTCGGGGGCTCGCTCGGTGAAGTCTTCGCCGAGAAGGTGATCAAGGTGATGGACCTCGCGCTGAGCAACCGGATCCCGATCATCGGCATCAACGATTCGGGCGGCGCGCGCATCCAGGAAGGGGTCGTCTCCCTCGCCGGTTACGCGGAGATCTTCTGGCGCAACGTGGAGGCCAGCGGCCTCATCCCACAGCTGAGCCTGATCCTCGGCCCTTGCACTGGCGGTGCGGTGTACTCACCCGCGATCACGGACTTCACCTTCATGGTCCACGGCGTCGGCTACATGTTCATCACAGGGCCCGAGGTGATTCGCGTCACCACCGGCGAGGATGTGACCTTCGACTCGCTGGGCGGAGCCGAGGTCCACAACGTCAAGTCGGGCGTCGCGCATTTCCTGGCCGAAAGTGAAGAGGAGTGCTTCGCGCAGGTGCGCAAGCTCTTCAAATACATTCCCCAGAGTTGCGACGAGCAGCCGCTGCGCGTCGAGCCGACAGACGACCCGGAGCGCGCCGCCCCCGGATTGGCCACCGTCATCCCGGACAACCCGAAAGAGCCTTACGACATCAAGGACGTGATCGGCATGGTCGTCGACCACGGCGACTTCTTCGAGGTCCACCCTTACTACGCGATGAACATGGTGGTCGGGTTCGCGCATCTCGATGGTTACCCGGTCGGAGTCGTCGCCAACCAGCCGAAGGTCATGGCAGGCGCGCTCGACATCAACGCCTCGGACAAAGGCGCCCGCTTCGTGCGGTTCTGCGACGCGTTCAACATCCCGCTGATCACCTTCGTCGACGTGCCCGGGTTTTTGCCGGGGACCTCGCAGGAGTACGGAGGCATCATCCGCCACGGCGCGAAGCTGCTGTATGCGTTCAGCGAGGCGACCGTGCCGAAGCTGACCGTGATCACTCGCAAGGCGTATGGCGGGGCCTACTGCGTCATGTGCTCCAAGCACATCCGCGCCGACTTCAACGTCGCGTGGCCCACGGCTGAGATCGCGGTGATGGGTCCGGAAGGCGCCGTCAACATCCTGTTCCGGCGCGAGCTGGCGGCTGCCGAGAACTCGCCAACTCGAAGGAGCGAGCTGGTCACCGAGTACACCGAGCGCTTCGCGAACCCCTATATCGCCGCCGAGCGCGGCTACATCGACGACGTGATCGAGCCCGGGCGCACGCGCAGCGAACTGGTCCGCGCGCTGCGGATTGCCATTCGCAAGGAGCGCCGGCGCAGCCCGAGGTGGCACGGCAACATCCCGTTGTGACGCCAGACCACGACTGGCGCTTCAGCCTCCGCTAATACACTTAGGCCCATGCCGCGGCAGGACGCCGAGGGGCGTTGGATCTCCGACGACGGTCTGCAGTACTGGGACGGCAACGCCTGGCGGCCAGTCGGCGCCCAGGCTCAGGGACGTCGCGGGATCTCGGCAGTGCCCTCGATCCTGATCGGATGCGGTTTCGCCCTTGTGATCGTGCTCGTCCTCGGCATCGGCCTGACCGTGCTGGTGTTCAACAACTCCGACGTCCAGCGCTCGTTTTGCAACGGATGGGAGAGCGGCAACAACAGCGAGAACCTCTCCTGCCCGTTTCACCCGTCCCCGCCCTGATTTGAAGCTCCTCGAGTACCAGGCCAAGGAGATCCTCGCCTCCCTCGGCATCCCGATCCCGCCCGGGATGGTCGCCCGCAACGCCGCCGAGGCGGCCGCCGCCTTTTCCAAGCTCGGGCCGCTGGCGGTGAAGGCGCAGGTGCCGGTGGGTGGGCGCGGCAAGGCCGGCGGCATCAAGCTGGCAAAGACGGCGGACGAAGCCCGCAGCGCTGCGGCGCAGATCATCGGCATGGACATCAAAGGCTTCAAGGTGCCGCTCGTCTACTGCGAGTCGGCGCTCGACATCGAGCGCGAGATCTACCTCGGGTTCACGGTCGACCGCGACGCTCGGGCCAACATCCTGATGCTCTCTGCAAAGGGAGGAATGGACATCGAGCAGGTCGCGGACGAGACCCCGGACGCCATCGCCCGCCTGTATCCGAACCCCTGGCGCGGCCCGCTTGATTTCGAGCTCACGCAGCTCGCCTTCGACGCCGGCCTTGGAGAGCTGGCGAGGCCGCTCACGGCGCTGGTCAAGAAGCTGTATCGGGCGATCCCCAACTACGATGCGCTCACCGCCGAGATCAACCCTCTCGTGGTGGCCAGGAATGGCGACGTCATCGCCGGAGACGCGAAGCTCGAGGTTGACGACAACGCCGCGTGGCGGCACAAAGACCTCGAGCAACGCTACGGCTCCGTGCTCGAGGGCGACCCTTACGAGGTCGAAGCCAAAAAGCGCGGCCTGACATACGTGTCGCTCGACGGCGACGTCGGGATCATCGGCAACGGCGCCGGCCTCTGCATGAGCACCCTCGACCTGGTGCAGCGCGCGGGCGGGGGGGCGGCCAACTTCTGCGACATCGGCGGCGGCGCGAAGGCGGAGGTGGTCGAGAACGCGCTGGCGGTGATCCTGATGAACCCGAAGGTCAAGGGAGTTCTGATCAACGTGTTCGGCGGCATCACGCGCGGCGACGAGGTGGCGAAGGGTATCGTCACCGCCCGCGACAACCTCAAGATGAAACTTCCCCTTGTGGTACGCATGAGCGGGACGCGCGAGGAGGAGGGACGCGAGATCCTGCGGCAGAACGGCATCGAGCCCGGGGCGAGCGCCTGGGAGGCGGCCAAGAAGATCGTGAAACTAACCAGAGCGGGCGTCCCCACCCCGGCCGCTGCGCGGCCGGACCTCCCCGGCGAGCGGGGAGGTGAAGCATGAGCATCCTCCTCGACTCGACAACAAGGGTCATCGTGCAGGGCATCACCGGACGCGAGGGCAGCTTCCATACGGAGCAGATGCAGTCGCTCGGGACCAGGGTGGTGGGCGGCACCAGTCCCGGCAAGGGGGGCACGACCCAGCTCGGGGTGCCCGTCTTCAACACCGTCGCCGACGCGGTCGAGGCCACCGGCGCCAACGCTTCCGGCATCTTTGTTCCGGCGCCCTTCGCCGCCGACGCGATCATGGAGGCGGCCGCGGCGGGCATCAAGCTCATCGTGTGCATCACCGAAGGCATCCCGATCCAGGACATGATCCGGGTCAAGGATTTCCTGCGCGGGTATCCGGAGGCGCGGCTCGTCGGCGCGAACTGCCCCGGCCTGATCACGCCGGGCCAGGCGAAGATCGGCATCATCCCGCAGCGCATCACCAGGCCCGGGGCGGTGGGCATGGTCTCGCGCAGTGGCACCCTGACCTATGAGGTCGGTTCGGCGCTGTCGGCGGCGGGGATGGGCCAGTCGACCATCGTCGGCATCGGCGGCGATCCTGTTCTGGGCATGACCTTCAGCGACGTGGTGCAGCTCTTCGAGAAGGATCCGGCGACCACGCATCTTGTCCTGATCGGCGAGATCGGCGGCAGCGACGAGGAAAGGGCGGCGGAACTCCTTGGCCGCGGCACCCGGCTGAAGGCGGTCGCCTTCATCTCGGGCCGCACGGCGCCCGAGGGCAAGCGGATGGGCCACGCCGGCGCCATCATCTCCGGCAACCGCGGGACCGCCAAAAGCAAGGAAGAAGCATTTCGGCAGGCGGGCGTTGCCATCGCGGAGACGACAGACGATATCGTGGGGCTGCTGCAATGAGCACGCTGCCGATCGCGATGACGAGGGCCGTGCGCGCCGACCGGCTGCGGGACATCGGCGTTGCGGGCGCGCTCGTAATGTGGCTCGCCTACACGCGCATCTACTGGGTGATCCAGGCCGCTCACGTGGGCTTGCCGCCTTGCCCCTTCTACTACTTGACCGGTCACCCTTGCCCCTTCTGCGGGGGGACGCGCTCCTTTGCCTACATGTGGCAGGGCGATATCGCCGACGCGGTCAGGCTCTACCCGCTCGGCCCGGCGCTTTTCGTGGGAACGGTGGTCGGGATCGGCGGCCTGGCGGGGGGTGCGATCAGCGGCCGGACCTGGACTCCGCGGCTGAACCCGATGCAGTGGCGCGTGGTCGGGATCGGTGTGGCGAGCGCCATCCTGGTCAGCTGGGCGCTGAAGGTGTTTGTCCTCGGCAATTAGCGTGCGGCGGCTGTCGCCGGAGGATTGGCAGCTCTACCGCCGCGTTCGCCTTGCCGCCCTCGAAGAGGCGCCATACGCATACGGTTCCAGCTACGCGCGCGAGGTCGATATCCCGGAGCGCAGGTGGCGGCAGGGCCTGAAAGATCGGGCGCGATTCATCGCCGAGGTCGATGGCGTCGTGGCGGGCACAGTCAGCGGGGGTGCCGGCGAATCGAGCCGCGCGGCCGGGATGACCGCGATGTGGGTCGACCCACGTTTCCGGCGCGGCGGTGTCGGTGACCTGCTGGTCAAGACCCTGCTGGAATGGGCGCGATCCGCTGGATTCGGCGAGATGTTCCTTTGGGTCACCGACGGCAACACCGGCGCGGAGCGGCTGTACGAGCGCAACGGCTTCGTCCGCACCGGTGTGGCACAGGACGTGCGCCCCGGGCACCTCGAGTACGAGATGGCTCGCGAGCTCTAGGCCGAGCCTTCGATCAGGCGCGAGACGATCGGGTAGACGAGGGCCGTGTTCTGGGCGGCGTTGCCCGGATCGATCAGGTCGTGGGGAAGCTGGTCCGAGGCGCGGAACTCACGGGTCTCGACGGCCAGGCCTTTGGCCCGCCAGGACCTGATCAGCTGGTAGGTGAACCGGTTGTCGAGCCGCGGCTCGGCAGCGTTGGTGATGACTGCGATCGACCGCGTCTTGGGAGCTGTCGAACGCGCCGACCGCACCAGCAGACGGCCCACCTCGAAAAGCGCGGCGTAAGCGTGAGTCGCAAACCGCGGGTAGCCGTACGCCGGCCCAAGGCGATCCTTGAGCTCGCTGTTCCACCACATGTAAAAGTTGGGCATCACCGCCGCGAGCCGGCTCATCGCGCCGAGCACCGGGCCGGGTATCGGTTTCAGGCCCAGCATGGGCGCGATCAGCACTGCGCGCTCGATGCCGTCATGTGTCTGCGCCAGGTGGCCGGCCAGGAGGGCCCCGAGCGAGAGCCCCGCGACGGTCAGGCGCTCACCCATCGCCGAGCCGACGTCGGCCGCCCGGTTGGCCAGGGCGATGAGGTGCTCGGCGCGGAGCTCTGAGATCGATGTGTTGAGGCGGTTGGTGTAGCCATGGCGGGGATAGCGCGGGATGAGCACGTTCCAGCCCCGTTCGTAGAACTGCCTGGCCAGCGCATCCATCTGCTGCGGACAGTTGGTGAAGCCGTGGAGAAGCACCAGCGACCGCTCGACGCGATGCCCGTGCGAATAAATCCGCGTATGGCAGAGGGGGTTGACGTTGGGTCCATCGAGGTCGGTGAGGGCTGCGGCGATCCGCATGCCTTGTGAGTAGTGGTCGTCGGGCATCACATGCAAGGATTGGTGCAATGGATTTTGAACTGACAACGGAGCAGAAGGCGATCCGTGATACGTGTCGCGACTTCGCGCGAGAGGTGGTCGCGCCCGCGGCCGAGGAGCTCGACCGCAATCACAAGTTCGGATACGACGTCGTCCGCCAGATGGGGGAGCTTGGCCTTTTCGGGCTGCCGTTCGCCGAGGACGTGGGAGGCGCGGGTGGCGATTTTCTGTCGCTGTGCATCGCCATCGAGGAGGTCTCGCGCGCCGACGCCGGCGTCGGCATCACCCTCGAGGCCGCGGTTTGCCTTGGCTCCTCGCCGATCTACGAGTTCGGCACGCCTGCACAGAAAGAGCATTGGCTTCCCGACCTGGTTGCGGGGCGGAAATTGTGGGCGTTCGGTTTGACCGAGCCCGAGGCGGGATCGGACGCGGGCGCGACCAAGACGCGGGCCGAGTCGCGCGACGGCAAGTGGGTCATCAACGGGGCGAAGCAGTTCATCACCAACTGCGGGACCGACATCTCGGCGGGGGTCACGATCACCGCGGTGACGGGCCGGTCCGGTGACAACGGAAACGAGATCAGCGCGATCATGGTGCCGATCGGGACGCCGGGTTATCACGTGCTCGAGTCGTACCGGAAGCTGGGGTGGCATTCGTCCGACACCCATCCGCTGAGCTTCGAGGATTGCGAGGTGCCGGCGGAGAACATGCTCGGGCCGCGAGGTGGGGGGTACCGGCAGTTCCTGCACACGCTGACGGGCGGGCGGATCGCGATCGCGGCGTTGTCGGTGGGGGTCTCGCAGGCGTGCCTCGACGCGTCGCTCGCTTACGCCAAGGAGAGAAGGACGTTCGGGGAGCCGATTTCCAGGCACCAGGCGATTCAGTTCAAGCTCGCTGACATGGCGATGGAGACCGAGGTCGCGCGCACGATCGTGTATCGGGCGGCGGCGGCGTATGACCGGGCGGGGGCGGAGACGACGGATGAGGTGAGGATGCTGGCGGCGATGTCGAAGCTTTATGCGTCGGAGGGGTCGAAGCGGGCGGCGGACAACGCGGTGCAGATTCATGGGGGGTATGGGTTCATGGAGGACTATCCCGTCGCGCGGTACTGGCGGGACGTCAAGGTCAATGAGATCGGGGAGGGGACGTCGGAGGTCCAGCGGATGCTCATCGCTGGGCTTTTGGGTACGTAGGACGAAGGGGGCTGGAAGGGGATGTGGGGGGTGGCGTCTGGATGGCCGGGAATTTTGCTTTTCTGAATTGTTTTGTCCGTAAATTAACTTGACATTGGCCTCGAACATTCGTACGCTTTGCTCATGCTCCAGATCTTCCCGGCTGTGGTCACCACCGGTGAGAAGCTGGTTCACAACCAGGCTCGCATCGACCTCCTGCAGCTCGAGCAGTCGCGCCTGGCGGCGGAGTTGGCGGCCGGCGAGCAGTGGGATCGGGAAGGCTTCAACAGCCCCTACGACTGGATCCGCGTCAACTGCCATCTCCCCGGCAACCTGGCCGGCAACTACCTGAGCGTCGGCGCCCACCTGGCCGGGCTCGGCCAGGGCGTGCAGGCCGTGCTCAGCGGTGAGATCGGCTTTGCCCACCTGGCGGTGATGGCGCGGACGGCGGCGGCGGTGGGCAAGAGGTTCGAGGAGAGCAAGCTCTTGCCCCTGGCCAAGGAGCACTCGGCGGGCAAGTTCCACTACCAGTGCCTGCACTACCGGCACTCGGTCGACGCCAAGGCCTACGCCGCCGAGGAGAGCGAGCAGGTCGAGAACCGCCGCCTCCACCTGAGCACGGTGGAGGATGGCTCGCTGCTCATCAACGGCGTCCTCGACCCGGCCGGCGGGGCGGCGGTGCGGACGGCGCTGGAGCCGCTGGCCCGCAAGTCAGGGGAGCACGATGACCGGCTGCTGCCCCAGCGCTACGCCGACGCCCTGGTCGAGCTGGCCTCCGGCGGCAAGCCGGCCCACCTCCAGGTCACGGCCACCATCGAGACCCTGAAGGGGCTGGCCGGGGCGGCGGGGGCGGAGATGGAGTTCTCACTCCCCATCTCTTCGGCCGCGGTGCAGCGGCTGGCCTGCGACTGCAGCGTGACCCGGGTCCTGCTCAGCCAGGAGTCGCTGGTGATGGATGTCGGCCGAGCCAAGCGGATCGTGTCGGGGCCGCTGAAGCGGGCGCTGAAAACTCGCGACGGCCACTGCCGCTGGCGAGGTTGCGAGCGGCCGGCGTCAGGCTGCGACGGCCACCACCTGATCCACTGGATAGACGGCGGCGGTACTGACCTTGACAACCTCGCACTACTTTGTCGCCGGCACCACCGGATGGTGCACGAAGGCGGCTGGCAGCTGATCAAAACCGAAGACGGGCAGATCATCACCATCGCGCCCTCTTCCCCATTCATGGGGAAGTCCCCGCCGTAGGCGGGGGATGGGGCTCACGTTCGGTTTGCCGAGGGCGCCGGACTAGCTGTAGTTCGCGGGGGTTTTTGAGACTCCACTTCGTCTAGGCCGCTCGCATCAGCTCGGCCAACCAAACCTGCAGGTGCTCAAGTGCTGGGATGTTCTCGAAGCCTCGGTCGGTGAACGGGGTGCCATCGAAGCGTTCGGCTGGAGTGAGCCAGCCGATTGCGCCAGAGAGGCGGTGGTAGTTGTAGTAAGCCGCGAACCGATTGAGAGCTACTTCGGCCTCCTCGAGCGAGCGGAAGACCTGGCGGTCTAGGACCTCAGCCTGGAGCAGCTTCCAAAAGCGTTCGATCTTGCCGTTTGTCCAGGGCGAGTTGATCTGAGTCCGAATATGGCGGATTGCCATCTCCTTGAGCGTCTTGCCGAAGGCGGTCAGCACGCCTGGCATCCAAACCACGAATGGCGAACCGTTGTCGCTCATGACCGCCAGCGGTTGGCCGCAAAGCTCGATGCAGTCGCGCACCCAGGTCAATATGGGTGCCAGCTGAGCTGAGGTCTGAATGCGTAGCCCCAGCACATAGCGGGAGTGGTCGTCGACTAGGCCGACCAGCCAGGTCTTGAGGTAGTGGCGCTCGAGCAGCTGGATGAAGAAAGGGCCTTTGATGTCGATATGCCAGAGTTCGTTCGGCTGGTTGCGCTCGTAGCGTGGACCCGCCTCTCGAGGCAGCGACGGGCGGGCGGTGCCGAGACGGTCGAACAGAGCCTCAATCCAAGTCTCGCCAACGTCCGCAATCTGCCGTCGACGCAACTCGGCGCAGATCCGCTTCGAATTCCAATAGGTCAGCAAACGGACCGTGATGACAACCTGTTCAGTCCAGTTCGGATAGCCGGCAACCGGCTGCTGTGGCCCTCGACGCATTGGACGCAGCGCCTCCAGACCGCCACGCTCATAAGCTGCTTGCCAACGGAACAGGCTGGCTCGACTGCATTCGCCAAGGGCCAGTGCTGCCGCGATGCCATCCTCCCTCGCAACCCTCAGGACTCGTGCCCGCCGGCGAATCTGCGCCAGTTCACCGCGCACGGCCTCTCGCGTCGGGGGACGGCCACCCCGCGTGGCTAAGAACAAGAAACCAGGACCTTCTTGATATGTGTGCCTGAGCCAGCGCCGATGCGGGTCTCCAACGTGGCCGTGGTCGACGACAATCTGATCCATCGCCGGGCACCGTAACCCGGCTTGTCTCAGGAACTAGCGCGAACTACACCTAGACGCCCGCTCGCAAGCCGAGTCTTGGAAACACTTCCGACGCGAATCGGCTGAAAACTCCCCCTTCGAACGCGTTGGGAAGGTTGATGATGAAGTACTCGATCCCGGCCTCGGCGTACTCGTTGATCAGCTCAGCGATGCGGTCGGCGTCGCCATGCAGGGGATGCCAGGAGCGGATGTACGCCTCCTCCTGCCC
>WNGI01002819.1_pt1 | contig 15166 bp, 8 predicted proteins | sample 5400621 | NCBI WGS metagenome assembly WNGI01 (sample SAMN13153374, study PRJNA577476) | soil metagenome | isolation source: 20 cm soil or saprolite under Garry oak tree replicate 1 | place: USA:California | collected 2016-06-15 | reverse complement strand
TGATGGCTCGACTAGAAACCGGAACGATACTACCCTATTCCTACAGATTGGTTTATCCCAACGGAGTAAGCATAGCATGTCTAGATGAACTGAATCTGTGAAAAGGCTGAGATGAAACTGAGAAAGCAAGCAGGCTCACTTAAATTGAGGATGAGCCGGTATTCAGTTATCGAAAACACAAGATGACAAGACAAGGGGGTGGTCTTGCTAATCTGTGCGGGACTCCTGAACGAATACGTTGGAGTCAAAGTATGTATAATTATGCTCCTACTTCTTCGCTCTCCCAAGATAACGCTCAAACAACAAATCCAGCAGCGTTCTCGCGAAGTCAGGATCATCGTTAACATGCTTATAGAACTTGAAGTGGCCGTCAATCATGTCTTGAAGCAGATCGTTGACTACGAGGTCGAAAGTGAGACGGGCATTTTCGGGGGGATTAACGCGCACACTTGCCTCGAGGGCGGTGTTGTATGCAAGCCGCTGCTCTATTTCGACTAAACAGAGCTTATCTTCCTCTGTGAAGTCAGTCCCGAAGTGCTCATTCAGGTCTCGAAGAATTTGAGATAATGGTTCAAGTTCATCATGACCAAGCGTATAGATCTCTTTCGGGCCAATCGGGTTAAGCTCTTTTTCCCCGCGTGGGAGGGGAATCGGACCTTTGCTTGTTTGCTTGATGCGATAGGACTCTATATCGATGTTCTGCTGAATCTCAAGCGGGAGCCGCTCCAGTGATGCCGGGAGTTTGCGTAAGAGTAACCTGCCAAATGCGTAGAGCTTTTCCAGGTCGGTATCTACGAAGGTGATAATCTGTGAAAGGAATGCATACAGGCGCACATAATCGGTAAGATGGCCCTTAAAATCGGCCTTCTCCTCATCTAAAGCCTCCTTATAGCGATCGACAACAGGTGTTAGAGCAGCATATAGCTTATCCTGCGTCGCCTTAGAATCAAAGTAAATTGTGGCAAAACGATTGACATCCTCTTCGCTATAGAAATGGAAGCCCGAGAGTTTTGTCTGGAGATCGTACAAGAGGTTCGGGTCTGTGACTTCACTGAGCAGTGTTTTCTCATAGTAAGGAGCGAAAGCTTTCTCAATCTCCTCCGCCTCGTTAGCGAAATCGAGCACCATCGTTTCGTTCTTGCCTGGATAGGTGCGGTTGAGCCGCGAGAGCGTCTGTACAGCATGAACCCCGCCAAGTTTCTTGTCTACATACATCGTATGCAGCAGCGGCTGATCAAAACCTGTCTGGAATTTGTTGGCGACAATCAGTATGCGATAAGGCTCTTGTTTAAATATTTCGGGGGTCTTTGTCTCAGAAAAGCCGTTCATGTTCGACTCGGTATAGTCGATACCTTTGTCGTGCACTGTTCCAGAGAACGCGACCAGCACTTTGTAAGGGTAGCCATGTTCTTTTAGATACCTGTCTACCGCATGTTTGTAGCGTACGGCATGTAAGCGAGAGCGAGTTACAATCATCGCCTTTGCCTTGCCATCAATCTGGTGAGCGACCTGCCCGGCAAAATGCTCAATCATGATAGCCACTTTTTTAGCGATAGTTTGCTCATGTCGATCAACAAAAGATTTAAGCAACAGGGTGGCTTTGGTACGGTCATAATGCGGATCAGTCTCAATCTTTTTGAGGAGACTCCAATAGGTTTTGTAGGTTGTGTAATTCTCCAGCACATCAAGGATAAAATGCTCATCAATCGCTTGTCGCATTGAATAGAGGCTGAATGCTTCGTATCGTCCATCTGAACGTCGCGTGCCAAAGAGTTCGAGGGTTTTGGGTTTAGGCGTAGCAGTGAACGCGAAGTAGCTCACATTGGGCAGTCGTCCGCGCTTTTTCATCACATCAGCTATGCGGTCCTCAAGATCTTCACCCTCCTCGCTCTCTTCGGTGTCAACATCGTCCAGGTTTCCTATAGTCAAAACCGTCTTGAGGCTTTTGGTGCTCTCGCCGCTTTGGGAGGAGTGGGCTTCGTCGATAATGACGGCAAAACGATTGCCTTTCAGCGACTCCATCTGATCCACTATCACAGGGAATTTTTGCAGCGTAGTGACGATAATGGTTTTACCACCTTCAAGTGCATCTTTAAGCTGGCCAGATGTCTTATCGATATTCTCAACTACGCCCAGGGTTTGTTCGAACTGCTGCACCGTTTGTTGCAGTTGTTTATCAAGCACACGGCGGTCTGTGATCACGATGATAGAGTCAAAGACACGCCGATCCATGCTGTCATGCAGTACTGATAGCTGATGAGCCAGCCAGGAGATCGAATTACTTTTACCACTGCCTGCGCTGTGCTGAATCAGATACCGTTGTCCAGGGCCTTTCTCGCGTGCATCGACTACTAAACGGCGCACGGCATCAAGCTGATGATAACGCGGAAAAATCAGGTTTTTCTTGCCTGTCTTTCTACCTTTATCATCTTGCTCCTCGATCTCCTGAATAAAATGCTGCAACAGGTTGAGCACGCTATTCCTGGCCCAGATACTTTCCCATAGGTAAGCCGTAGCAAAGCCTTTCCATGATGGTGGATTGCCTGCGCCGCCTTTGTTTCCCTTGTTGAAAGGCAAGAAACGCGTGCTCTGTCCCTCGAGATGCGAGGTCATATACACTAGCTCTGGATCAACTGCGAAATGGACCAGGCAGCGTCCAAAGGCGAAGAGCGGCTCGCGAGGATCACGTTTAACGCGATACTGCTTAACTGCGTCCTCTGCGTTCTGTCCTGTGAACGGATTCTTGAGTTCGGCGGTGAAGATCGGCAAGCCATTGAGAAACAGCACAAGGTCAAGGCTATTATTGTTTTTCTCACTGTAGTGCAGTTGGCGAATTTCGCTAAAAAGGTTGGCGCCATAGAGGTTCAGCAAATCATAGTTTAAACCACTGGATGGGATAAAGTAGACAAGCTGAAACCTGCAACCATTGGCTTTGATGCCTTTACGCAGCACATGCAGCGTACCGCGAGCGCGAAGTTCACTGGCCAGGCGCTGCAAGAACGGTGTCCTGGCATCGCCCTCGTGTTGCTTCTTGAACTTATCCCATTCTTTGGGCTGTGTGGCATAAATGAAATTGAGGACATCTTCGGGAATGAGGCAGAGAGCTTTGTCATATTCTTCTGATACATGCTTACAATAACCCCCTGGTGCTACGTTGTCCGATGTCAGGTTACTGGTGCCTGGACCGTAAAGCGGAGACGGTAGATGAATGCCTTGCGGTGTCGATTGCACCGCAGGCGGTGACGGACTGGATAGCAACACCTGTTCAATTGTGTCTTCGAGGTTCTTTTCGGAGATGTCCATGAGGTGACCTCCTCAATCTAATTCCCTATCAAATCTTGATGGACTCCAGATTTCCTCACAGATGAGCCGGTAAAGCTCCTGTCTGGCATCAAGATCGGATTTTTTGAATGTTGGATACGCTCTGAAAGGGAGACCACTACGATTAATATAGGCCATAAAAGAAGGATCGTTACGGTAGCATTGTTCATTGAGAGACTTAGCAAGCAGATTCTGACCGTAGTAAGGTCCTAGCTTTTCATCATATGGTTTATCTCCAAAGCTTTGGTTGAAACCTCGAGGAAGCAAAACGAGATCTCCAACACGATTACGATATTCGCTAAAATCCCTTTCTGTAGTAAATTCATCAGTATGTCGATCATATTGATTGGCCCAGATGTGTTCAATCTCAAAGGGTTTTTTGATATCACGCGCAACGTAAGTATAGAAATCCGAATTGATGCCACACTGTTCCTCAATGTGCCGGGTAATCCTGGCGAGAATGTAATGCACAGCGTGGCGATTTTGCATATGCAAATAGAAGGAGTTGATACCTGAAAATGTTTCAGGCAACTCTACAACTTTTCTCTCAAGGGTTGCCGCTAGTGTCAGTAAATCAAGATCACGTATCTCCTTCATAAGATTAAACATTGTATAGACAATGGACGAGTAATTGAGTGTGCGGAAGTTTACGACTCGGCGAGCGATAAAAATATCCAGGTAACCTGCAACCAACCTCATCTTACGATCTGCTGTTTCCATATCATCTTCAATACATAAAGGGGCAAGCAGTAATGGGTATTGTAGAGTAAAGTTGTTGTGAGCGTTGTAAAAGATATACTCCAGACCAGGTGTAAATTTCAGTGCTGCCTGGCGAATACGAACATAATGACCAGCAAAACGATTAAAACGATTCATGACAAAATCGCGGAAGTCATCACTGCTTTTTAGTCCAATACGATCCTTTTCCTCACGTACCCACTTATGGAATGTACCTATTTTCTCGAAATCTTTATTAACAGCACCTTTTCTACCTTCACGTATCGAGTCAGCGTACTTGGCGCGTAGCCACGCTTTGAAGAAGTCTTCCTCTTCTTTTCCTTGCAACGCTATTAGTTCGAGGAGACGTTTTTTCCATAAATCATTGGCTTTATCCCTGTCTGTGGGGTCAGTGATATTTGCGAGTAGGTAACCTTTCAGCATGTCTGTAGGACTCAGGTTAAGCCCTCGATCATTCATGGTCTCAAATATTGTGTAGGCTTCATCATCAGAATAGGCCATAATTTCAACAAGGTCTACATTATCAATGAGCCAATCAATAAAGTATGGTAAATTCCCGTTTTTTAGTGTCACTGGAAAATTTTCTACAATATCGTTATAACGTGCAGCAACGCTACGTACTGATTCTGGCTGTTCAGAGACAGCTGGATCGAAGGGTTGATTGTTATAAAGTGTTTCAATACACTCAATGCGCTCCTCAATATCCAGGTTAAATGACTTTGTACCATATTTCTCAGAGTAAATCAGCTTATCTACATCGACCTGTTCATTCTCAGCTCGGCCTCGTTGGAGATTGTATAAATATATAAGAAGGAGTGTCAGTGAAGTGAGTCGTTGCTGCCCATCAATAATATATTTCTGGCCGTTTCGACTGCTGATGACAACCGAACCAAGAAAATAATGTGTGTAATATCCAACCTGAGACCGTGAGTGCTCCTCTCTAAAACTATCGAAGAATTTTGATTCCAGGTCTTCCAGTAACTCAGTAATTTGCTTGGTTGTCCATTTGTATTCGCGTTGGTAGTAGTCAATACCATACTTAACCCCATCCATAAGTTCGCGTACCGATTTTGAGCGCGCGTCAATTTTGTTCATATTGGTTACTCCCCCGATAACGTCTTTAGACTTAATTTTTCAAGTTTATAATACCTGTTCCAACCTTAATGAACGTTGACAACTAAAAACGGTAATCTTCCGCGTAGGGGCGGGGGAAGTGTGGATGACGGGAGGGGGCGCTTGCGCCGCCCTATGTGCCCTGTATACAGAAGGTTCAAAACACTCCTGCCTCCCCTGGTCTATACCGATCATGGTTGTCAAATTTGATAAGGTTTTCATCATATTACGAAGCAATCTCTCCCCTCACATCAATCTTCCCCGTCACAGCAGCCGAAATGAGAGCAGCGCTATACTCCCTTAACTTCTCAATACCCTCGCGAATCCTGGAAACAAGCGCGTCGATTTTGGCTGTCTCGCGATCAAGGTAGTTTGCGATGGCATGTTGTTCGGTAGAGGGTGGTACACTAAATAAAGTATCTCCAAGCTCTTCTGCATTTAGGTGTGGCTGAGCAGCTCGTTGACTATGAAAATTAAATTGTAATTCTCTTACTTCACTGCTGAGGAGTTGCCATGCAATAAATGGGCTATACCCAATCGTTACAGCAACGACCATATCATATCCTGCAATTGTTCCTTGAAATTTCTTTGGAACAATTGCTGAGTCACCAGTATAAGCTCCACTTCGAACTACGATAATCTCTCCTGATGACAGTACAGCATCCCTACTTTGGGGAATATCTGAACAATCAACATAGAGCATTCCCTCATCTACGATCACCCCACTTTTCACATTTGTGGCACGAATAAAAGGTGTTCCTTCATCCAATTGTGCAGGTGGTTGCCCAAGTCCATAACGAATTTTGGCAATTCTTTTCAGATGCAAAACTTCCCAATGCTCCGGAATCTCCCCCAACCACTCTACACCCGAATCCTTCATCCGCACCGTAGGATCAAGCCCCTTAGTAACAGCAAGACTAATGAGAGCAGCACGCTTCTCCTGCAAAAGTTCGATCAGTCGCTCCTTCTTCGCTATCAGAGCGTTAATTCTGGTTGTTTCATGGTCGAGGAATGTGGCGATTGCACGTTGTTCGGTAAGAGACGGAAAACCTACCTGAAAGTCGTTTATAAAATCTTCAGGTACGCGCTGTTGTCCCGCAGATCCATACATCATCGCCGTTCCGATCTCACAGAAAGGTTTAGACCTTGTTAAATAAAAAATAAATTTGGGATCTGTTTCATCTTTTGCCCGTAGTACATGCAGTTCTGTGGTACCAAAACCAATACCATTTAAGAGTTGAGTGCATAATGCACCCTTACCATTTTCAAAACAAGGAGTGATTTTTGCTACAATAACATCTCCATTGCGAAAACAGGTATAGCCTTGTCTAACCTGTTCTATTGTTCTTGTCTCCTCAAGAGAAATAGAACCGTCAACTCCTATCTGTTCCATTGGTAAAAAAGATATTGGTGTATCAATTGGTAAGTATGATAATGCCGTTTTGGAAGGGTTAACATGACAGATAAATCGTAAACGCTTCACCTCCCAATGCTCTGGAATCTCCCCCAACCATTCCACCCCCGAATCCTTATAAGCAGGATAGGTCTTCCACTTTCCCGTTAGTGATGCAGTAGAAGTCAACTCTGTTTGAGTCATCCCGCTACCTCGTGTAACATTTCCAGGATATCGCGTTCCAATATCTTAATTTCCACCTCAATTTCCTCTAAAGGCCTTGGCGGCTGGTATGTATAGAAATAGCGGTTGAAGTTGATCTCGTAGCCTACTTTCCCAATCTCACCATCCTTGTGGTCGCGGATGGCGGCATTGATCCAGGCATCGGGTACATGTGGTTTGACTTCCCGCTCGAAGAACGTCCAGATATCTTCATTGAGTGGCACATTTTCGGTATCGCGCAGCTCTGGATCAGGCTCAGGATTGCCGTCCTTGTCGCGGCAGATCTCGGCTGTTTCATCTCGCTCGGAGAGGGCTGCGAGAATAGCTTTGCGTACAGGTGGGGAGAGTTTGAGTCCTGCTGATTTGGCTGTGCTATCCAGTATCCAGTCGAATGTTGGGCGATCTTTGAAGAGCGTATCAGGTAAGCGGGACAGCATAGCCATAATAGCTTCCTGTTGTGTGCGACCCTCTGCTTCTTCAGCCGCCTTCTCTTGCGGGTTTTTCTTTTTGCTGGTCGAAAGGTCTTGAAACGCTTTTTGCTGCTGGAGATGAGCAATACGTTCTGAACTGGCCTGGAAGTTGAGCCTTAGTGGGCGTTCGACGCTAATCTTGCGATAGCCAAAATCAATGGTGTCAAATATTTTCGAGTATTCGCCATCCGCGAACGATAGAAAGATTTCGGTGATACGCCCGATATGTTCTTTCGAAATTTCGCGACGTTTGTCGCCCATGCTTTTGCGCATCTGCACCCAGAAATCGGTGGCATTGATGAGCTGTACTTTGCCTCTCCGCTCTGGTTCCTTGCGATTAGTCAGTACCCATATATAGGTAGAAATGCCTGTGTTGTAGAATAGCTGCTCGGGTAGGGCTACGATGGCCTCAAGCCAATCGTTCTCCAATATCCAGCGGCGGATTTCGCTTTCTCCGCTGCCTGCATCGCCTGTGAAGAGGGGCGAGCCGTTCATCACGATTGCTACACGGCTCCCGCCTTTTTCTACATCTTGCATGCGAGCAAGCATGTGCTGGAGAAAGAGCAGTTGGCCATCACTGATGCGCGGTGTGCCAGCGCCAAAGCGGCCGCCATCACCCCGATCGGCTTCGGCTTCTACAGCCACCTGGTCCATTTTCCATTCTTTGCCATAGGGTGGATTGGTGAGTAGATAATCGAAGTGCTTGTCTGCATGCTGATCCTTTGAGAGTGTGCTGCCGAACTTGATGTTCTCTGCATCACGACCATCGGCGCTCTTCATATACAGGTCAGATTTGCAGATGGCGAATGTTTCGCCATTCAACTCCTGGCCAAAGAGATGCACTTCTGCCATCGGGTTTATTTCGAGAATGCGCTCCTTGGCGGTAGTCAGCATGCCTCCTGATCCGCAGCAAGGGTCGTAAACGGTGCGCACAATGTGGTTCTGTTTTAGAGCGTCCTGATCCTGTGCCAGCGCGAGGTTGACCATCAGGCGAATCACCTCACGCGGCGTGAAGTGCTCACCAGGGTTTTCGTTCAGAGCTTCGTTAAATTTGCGGATCAGCTCTTCGAAAATATAGCCCATTTCAAGGTTAGAAACCACGTCGGGATGCAGGTCAATGTTCTTAAATTTTTCCATCACAAGAAAAAGAAGACCAGCCTCTTCAAGTTTGGAGATGGTGTTATTGAAGTCGAATTTCTCCAGCACCTCGCGCATGTTATCGCTAAAGCCGTTGATGTAGACTTTCAAATTGGCTGCCAGGTGGGGAGCATCGCTTAGTAGTCGCTCGAAATCATACAGCGAAGTATTATAGAAGGAGAAGCCCGAAGCTTTGCATAGTTGGGGAGCGAGGTTTTCGAGTTTACCTTTTAGCCTGGCATTGACTTCGAGTACCTGTTCTTTAGTGGGTTGTAATACACAGTCGATGCGGCGAAGTACTGTGAGCGGTAAAATGACATCCTGATATTTGCTGCGCTTGAATGTATCTCGTATAAGGTCTGCTATACTCCAGATAAAGTTGACTTTTTCACTGAAATTGTTCATAAGTTTTTCTTTTCTGATACTTCCATTGCTGCGTTCGGCAGGGGAAGTATTTTAAGATTTCGCGGTGAGCCATCCCACATAGTCCTCTTCTTTAATTACGTCTAGTAAGGGGTAATGTAACGTGAGGCAAAGGTACCAAATAGAAGAGTATTTGTCAATGGTGACCACATGAACGTCTGTTGTCGTTCTGAAACAGGTAAAACGCTTTCTTGACGAAGTGAGCATACTGCAAATGAATCTGAATAACTATCTGATTCTTGCGCTTGAACTTGGAGAGGAAGAAGGGTAATTCCTACAGACATCTCATGTTGCTGTCTCATCGTTCATGGAGCGTCATCGGCAAACCATTTCGCGGGCGTATCGAGAGTAAAACTTCAGGTTCGACCTTATGACCAGGTACCAAACGCAATCGGTAGTGTTGCGCGAGGGTCGCCAGAATCAACTGGGCCTCCATCATGGCAAAGTTATTGCCGATGCATAAGCGTGGTCCTCCTCCAAACGGAAAATAGGCAAAATGCGGACGCCCGGCAGAGCGTTCTGGGGAGAAGCGTTCAGGTTCAAACACATCTGGATTCTCCCAAAAATCAGGATGACGGTGCGTCGAGTAAGGGCTTATCCAGATGAGCGTATTTGCAGGAACGACATAGCCACCTATTTCATCATCGGCAATTGCCTTGCGATTGAAGCCAAAAGCTGGGGGATAGAGCCGTAGCACTTCCTCAAGCACCATGCGAGTGTAGCTGAGTTCAGGGAGGTGCTCAACAGTTGGCAATTGCCCGCCAAGCACCTGCTCCAGTTCGGCATGCAGGCGGCGCTCGACTTCAGGGTACTGAGCAAGCAGATACCAGGTCCAGGTGAGGGCATTCGCAGTCGTTTCATGACCTGCCAGCAGCAGTGTCATGACTTCATCACGCAGTTGCTGATCGCTCATCTCCTCCCCTGTCTCCTCATTACGAGCCTGCAGGAGCATCGAGAGCAGGTCACCCTTTTCGGAATACTGTTGGCGATGCTCAGTGATGATATCACGTACTACTATATCAAGCGTACGAATGGCCCTCTGAATACGGCGGTTGCGTAGTGTGGGAATGGTTAGCGGTGGGAAAGGATTAAATATGTAGTCAGTTAACAGAGTTCTTATGGTTGCAAATGCCTGACCAACAGTACTCGCTTCATTGCTGAGATCGATACTGAAGAGCGCCTGTCCCACGATGCGCAGCGTCAGGCGCATCATCTCAACCGCAATATCCACTGATTGATCGTCCCTGACAAAGCTCTGCCACCGTTCCTGCATATCGACTGTGGCAGTGGTCATCAGCGAGCCAAAGGCAGTAAGTTGCTTACGATGAAAGGCTGGCTGCATGAGCCGCCGCTGATGTAGCCATGATTGACCGTCGTTGGTGAGCAGCCCCTGGCCTAGCAACGGCTTGAGGAACTTCATAAGATACGTATCTTTGTTATAGTTTCGATGATTCTCCTGAAGCACGTGCTTAACATCATTTGGGTGAAATATAATGTATGTAGGCCAGAAAAGAAAACGGATCGAAACAACATCGCCATATCGCTGCATCATGGACATATTAAAGCCTATGGGATCGCTTTGGATATGATGCGCGCTCCCAAGTAACCAATGCTCATGTGGCCCCGGAGGTCTCTTCTGACCAGGCGAGACAGTTGTTTTAGAGGTTTTGATTATCGAATCAGCCATTTGCTCAGCTCCTTATCTAATATGTGATAACCTTCTATATATTATTGTACTGACCAAACGTCTTCTAATCGTTACGGCAAGCGTTACGGGTTTTTACTATTAGGCATGGTTCAACTGAACGTGACAGTTCTTCATCAACCGACAGGTCCAACTTTGTCATGCTGAGCGAAGCGAAGCATCTCGTTGCCGATCGCGACAGACCCTTGGCTTCACTCAGGGTGACAAGGTTGGACTGTTCAAACTGTTAAGAACTATTATTCACGATTGAATCTTGCCTTATTCTGCAATCTATCCCTGCAAGCATGAAGCCCTACGTAACGTTTACCGTAACGATTAGAAGACGGATATATGGTCATATTTCGGCAGAACTATCAGATATAATAAGAAGTGTCTATCTCTTCCTGTACATCTTTTGCTGTCGTAGATCCCTAAAAGCAATAGAGCTAATCTCCTGTAGAGGGAAAGGTGCATGAACGTGGCTGATACTGAACGAAAGAGCGGAAGCGGGTCGGTTGTCTCCAGCACCGCGAATACGCGCTTATCTGGCACCAGGCTCATCATTGCCCGTACCGTGTGGTTGGCGCTTGTAATCCCCAGCATGGGACTATTTGTTGCCAGTCTCCCGGTATACTATACGCTAATCCAAAGGGCGTGTGTTGATCTCGCAACATGTAACCTCAACGGGGCACTGACAGCAAAGGGGCTACATGACCTCTCTACCTTCGGTCTCTCAGTAAGTGCCTATGCCGCTTTGCTTACCATCTTCTTTACGATCATCGCCGCGATCTGGGGTGGGATCGGCTTCCTCATTTTCTGGCGCAGATCTGATGAGTGGTTTGCTCTATTCTTAGCCTTTTTTCTCGTGATATTCAATATCTCCTACCAAGGATTTCCCATCTCCGCACTAGTACTCGCCTATCCAGCCCTCGATGTGCCTATCAGGTTCTTAAGCGCACTTGGGCTAGCCTCTATCGTTCTGTTCCTGGTGCTCTTCCCCAATGGACGGCTTGTCCCACGCTGGATGGGACTGTTCCTGCTGTTCGGCCTTATCGGGGCCGTCTCGTCAGTCATACCCTCCACCTCCCGTTTCAATTCGGATAATTTGCCGTGGTTGCTCGGGCTAGTTAACCAGGTTGTCTTTGTAGCCATCATCTTTTCGCAAATCTACCGCTACAGACGTGTGTCGACTCGTGTCGAACGCCAGCAAACTAAGTGGGTGGTTCTCGGTATTATCACCGTCGTCACAGGAATTTTTGTGGTTCTTCCCATTTTCGATTTCTTTTTCCCAATGTTCAATCAACTCAATACCCCGTCTTCCTTGATTTTCGGCTTTGCGCCCTATCCTCTCTTGTTGCTCTCTATTCCTGTCACTGTCGGCATCGCAGTCCTGCGCTATCGTTTGTACGATATTGATGTTCTGATCAATCGCACGCTGGTCTATGGCACGCTGACGGTCTTGCTGGCACTGGTCTACTTTGGCCTCGTGATCGGCCTAGGGTCACTGATGCGCCTGTTTACAGGGCAGCTATCGCAGTCTCCTGTCATCATTGTTGCTTCGACACTCGTCATCGCTGCACTCTTCCAGCCTTTACGACGTCGTCTTCAGTCCATCATCGACCGTCGCTTCTACCGCCGGAAATACGATGCAGCCCGTATCCTTGCTGCTTTCAGTGTGACATTACGCAATGAAGTTGATTTGAACCAGTTGCGTGAGGAGCTAGTAGCTGTTGTCCAGGAAACGATGCAGCCCAGCCATGTCTCACTCTGGTTGCGTCCACCAGAACAAAAGGGAAAAGACAAGGTCTCTGGATAATTGTACTGAGACTTCTTACAAACAAGATGCGCTTTTGGGGATAAGGAATCTCCAGGAAAAAGTATAACAGAGTGAAGATTTCAAACAAAACGACCAATCTTGTTGCTCTCCATTGCAGCCGCGTTCTGGCCAACCCTTGCGGGACTCCTGAACGAATACGTTGGAGTCAATGTCCGCACCACACTCGCCCTTACTATACACGATTAACCCGCTTGCCAGACCCGTCTATAGTAGGGGCGGGGCTTGCCCTGCCCAATAGGCGTCAAGCTAAGCAGCCACAACCCCTCCGCAGGGCGACCGCCTGACACTTACCCAGAAGTTCAGGGAGAACGGGCATACGTGTCGAAACGAGCATCAGCAGCAAAACGCATACCAGCGACAAACCAACGCAAGCGTCGCCAGCCTTCCCACAGCGTTTGCCACCCAGGTGGCCCATCGGAGGCACGTCGCAGAAACCCTCCCAGTTGAGCGACGCTGAAGACGAACTGCTCGATGGTCAGCCGCTCGACCGCCACGCCTTGCTGCGAGGCAATCACCTGCGCCTCCTCCGGCTCGACCCACACCATGGCTGGTTGCTCGGGCTCTTCTCGACACAGGTTTCGCAGGTGCAGCAGGCGCACCGCAATGGGAGAGACGATGGCCAGCAGATTCTCCAAACTGCGGTGCTCCTGCAGATGGCGCTGCTCTAGACTGCACCCCGTTTTCACCCCACGATGAAAATCCTCAATCGGCCACCTCGAACTGTACTGGTGCACGGCTTGCCAGGCCTGCTCGACGCTCTCCACCGGCAGAGCACTCAGCAGGATCCATTCCAGGGCTTCCACCTCTTCGCTCTGCGGCTCCCGACGCCTGTGGGACCCATGTTTCTGGCTGGGCACCCACTCCCGCTGGGCTTCCTCCTTACCAGGTGGCTCCGGCTCCCACACCCGCACCACCCAGATCTGCAGGGAATCACTTCCAGCGTCCGGGCCTTCCTCAGGGGGGAGCAGGTGCATGCATCCCCAACTGAGCTGGACCTGGGCGGTTCGGGCTCGTCGTTCATGCTCACTGGGCACATCGATGCTGCCGTGCGCCTGGGCCGACCAGGATGCGCGCTCGGTCGAGCAGATGATCCAGTTCGGGCTCGACCTGCTCCTCCTCACTGAGGACACGTCGATTCTGGGCGGCTCGCACCAGGAAGAAGGTCCCCATCTGGCGACAGCGCTGCAAAAAGGCAACCATAGCGGCATAACGGTCTGCCACCTGGATCCACACCTCTCCCGCCGGAGGCGAACCCACCTGCTCCACCGCTCGCGTCCACACCTCACTTTCCCGTGGTCGCTCTCGTCGCTCTCGGCTGCTCTGTTTGCTCCCATCGGCCTGGCGAGGAGCCGACTGACGCACCCAGGCTTCTTGATGCAGCAGTCCGAGCACGCGCTCACGGCTGCCTCTGGGTACCACCGCCAGCACCGTGTGCACGAAGAAGCCGCGCTGGGTGCCATTGCCAATGGGCCCGAAGCCGCTGATGGCTGGACGATAGCCATCATCCACCTCCGAATCATCGTGCACCACCAGCACCACTCCTGGCTCTTGCTCCACCTGCTGACGTGTCTGCTGCCAGACGGGACGACTGATCGCCTCATGGGTCACCCCATCGGCTCGCACCAAACGGTAGGCCGCCTTGAGAGCGGCCCAGTTTCCGCCCATCTCTCGGGGCAAGCTGCCTTGTGGATCCGCGGCCATCTGGGCCGCCACCCGCACCAAGCGCCTGGTTCGTCGTGGATCTCCTAGCTCGGCCGCTCCAAACATTTCCTGAGCCCATGCCAAGGGATCGGTGAGTTTCCATCCATCCATCAGGTTCTCCTTTGCGGTGTGTTTGTCCTCCTCTTCTTCACACGAGGGAGTCGCCCTGCTCAGACGAGCCACAGACACTCCTACCGCTTTTACCCGTAATAGCTGGTAATTGTCAGGGCGACCGCAAGGGTCCCCACTCCGCTCCACGCCACACCCGCCCTTACAAAGACTCCGAAGAAGGATGAGCTGTTCCGTGTCTTTGTAAGGGCGGGTGCGGTGAGGATGAGGGGATGGGACCCTTGCGGTCGCCCTGGGGTGGGGCGCTCCCCCCGCACAACACGCTAACTTGACGCCTATTGTGGGCGGGGCTTGCCCCCGCCCTCGTCTTGCATCACGCTTGCCCCAACCCTGTTGGGATGACTTAAGTCCGCGCCTATTACACTGTCAAACTTCCTGTAAATGCTGGAACTGTAGGGGCATCCCTTGCAGATGCCTGACTTTTTAGCACAATTTTCGACTCAACAGGTGATAGAATCAAGGAAGTGTTCATGCGAGAGAAAGGCAAAAGACGATGCATGCAAACCTGTTGTTGTCGGCTCATGAGTGGGCCGAAGCCACCTTTGGTGGGGTGCATCTGGGCGATGAGCGCCGCCGCCGACGTGCTGTGGCAATTGCCGAAGCGATCGCCCAGCAACCTCAAGCGTCTTTGCCTCGTCAAATGCAGGAGCCAGGCGCCTTGCAGGCCGTCTATCGCTTCGTGCAGAACCCGCATGTCAGCTATGAACAGTTGATCGGCCCGCATCTGCAGCAGACGCGGGAAGCGGCTGGTCAGCAGTCGCAGGTGTTGCTGATCCAGGACACGACCGACCTGGACTATCACGCGCATCCCACGACCACGGGCCTGGGTCCCATCGGCAGCGGGAGCCATCAGGGCTTCTTGCTGCAAACCGTGCTGGCGGTGCTGCCGGAGAGTCGCGAAGTGCTGGGGATTGCGCAGCAGGAGGCCTTCTTGCGTCAGCCAGCGCCTAAGGGAGAAACCAAGCGCCAGCGACAGGAGCGCGAGCGGGAATCGCAGG